>Ga0335073_10000920_pt1 | contig 38808 bp, 34 predicted proteins | sample Lox_Sample_22_FD_207093 | JGI IMG/M metagenome (GOLD analysis project Ga0335073, IMG submission 207093) | Soil microbial communities from Loxahatchee National Wildlife Refuge, Florida, United States - Lox_Sample_2.2 | ecosystem: Environmental > Terrestrial > Soil > Wetlands | place: USA... | reverse complement strand
GTGACCTTGACAAGGCGGGCAGCGCCGAGACCGTCGAGCTGGTGACCGCGGCGGGCGGCACGATGGCCGCCATGGCCCCCGTTGACCTGGCGTCCGCCGACGGCGCGCGGGCCTGGGTGGACGCGGCCGTCGCCGAGTTCGGCGGCGTCGACATCCTCTACAACAACGCCTCCGCGCTGCGCAACGGCGCGCTTGAGGAACTGTCCGACGATGACTGGCACTTCACGATCAAGAACGAGCTGGACATCGTCTGGTACTCGGTCCGTGCGGCCTGGCCGGAGCTGGTGAGGCGGGGCGGCGGGTCGATCGTCAACGTCGCCTCGATCGCCGCGAAGCTTGGCGCGCGTTTCGTGGGGCAGGTGCCGCACGGCTCGGCCAAGGGCGGCGTGCTCGCCATGACCAAGCACCTGTGCGCGGCCGGCGGGGCGTTCGGCATCCGGGCGAACGCGATCCTGCCCGGCCTCATCTACACGCCGGAGACCGCCCGCTTCATCGATGACCCGGACGGCCCGCTGCCGTCGATCCTGGCCAAGATTCCGCTCGGCAGGTACGGGCACGCCGACGAGGTCGCCAAGCTGGCGGCGTTCCTTGCGAGCGACGACGCGGCGTTCATCACCGGCGCGGAGATCGCGATCGACGGCGGCGACGGAGCTGTGGCGGCTTGAGAGGGGCGGCCTGAGATGCGATTCGCGCGCTACGAATACGCCGGAACCGTCCGCGACGCCGTGGTGGGGTCAGCCGAGACACTGCACGACCTGACGCCGGGCCAGGACGTCGACGAACTGATCAGGCGCGGCGGCCTCGCCGGGCTGCTGTCCGCCGGGACGGCGGCGCTCCAGGCCGCGCCCGGCCCGGCGGTGGCGGACGTGCGCCTGCTCGCGCCGCTGCACCCCGCCTCGATCCGCGACTCGGTCTCGTTCGAGGCGCACGTCGAGGGTGCCCGCAGGTCGCAGGAGGGCGCCAGGGACCCGGTGCCGCCGCGCTGGTACGAGGCGCCGTGCTTCTACTTCACCAACCCGCACGTGTGCGTCGGCCCGTTCGACGACGTGGAGCGCTTCCCCGGCTCGGAGCAGTTCGACCTCGAGCTCGAGGTAGGCGTGGTCTACGGTGCGCACGGCAGGAACCTGACGCCGGCCCAGGCGGCGGACGGCATCGTCGGGTACACGATCTTCAACGACTGGTCGGCCAGGGACATTCAGCGGCTGGAAGGACAGCTGCCGTTCGGCTTCTTCAAGGGCAAGGACGGCGCGCACACCCTCGGCCCGTACCTGGTGACCGCCGACGAGCTTGAGCCGCACAAGACCGCTGACGGCCTGCTTGACCTCACCATGCGCGCCTGGATCAACGGCGAGCTGCTGGGCGAGGACTCGCTGGCCAACTGCGCGTTCACGTTCGAGGAGCTGATCAGCTTCGCCTCGCGCGGCTCTGCGGTCGCGCCCGGCGACGTGCTCGCCTCAGGCACCTGCCACCGGGGCTGCCTGACCGAGATCTGGGGCCGGTCGGGCGCGCGCGTCCCGCCGCCCCTGGTACCTGGCGACGTGGTCACCCTGGAGGTGGAAGGTCTCGGGGTGGTGCGCAACAAGATCATCGACCCGGCTCCGTGCCCGCCGGTCCCGGCCGCCAGGCGCGGCCAGCCCCGCGGCCCGCGGCACTGAGCCCGTCCCCCGCGGGCACCTCCGCCGAGTCCGGCGCGGCGCCGCGGCGCCGGGCGGCCATAGCTCCCGGGCTGGTCGCGGCCTGGCGGGCCAGCCCGGAGCAATGCACGAACTGCCTACGCGTCGGGGTGCGCCCGGGCGAGGGCGTCGGAGATCGACTTGGTGCCGCCGTGCGAGGAGTGCCCGCCGTCGACCGGGATCTCCGCGCCGTTGAGGTACGACGCCCGCTCAGACAGCAGGAAGACCACCACGTCGGCGACCTCCTCGGCCCGTCCCTCCCGGCCGGTCAGCGTCTGCTCCACGCTGGCCTGGACGAACACCGGGTCCGCATCGTCGAGGATCGGGGTGTCGATCGGGCCCGGGTGCACGATGTTGACCCGGATGCCGCGCGGTGCGAGTTCCAGCGCCGTGGCCTTTGTCAGGCCGCGCAGCCCCCACTTGGAGACCGTGTAGGCGAGCGCGAAGTGGGCGGTAAGGCCGGCGATCGAGCCGATGTTGACGACGGACGCGCCGTCGTGGTCCGGCATCAGCGGCGTCAGGGTCCGCATGCCGAGCATGGTGCCGGTGAGGTTGATACCGATCACCCGGTTCCAGTTGTCGACGTCCATGTCCCGCAGCCGCTTGCGGAACGGCACGCCCGCGTTGTTGACCAGGCCGTGCACCACGGTGCCGTCCGCCGTGAGGCGGGCGGCGAGGTCCGCCCACTGCTCCTCGCTGGAGACGTCGAGGTGCCAGTACTCCATCGTTCCCGGCCCGAGCGCGGTGAGCCGCGCCGCGAGCACCTTGCCCTCGTCGTCGAGGATGTCGGCGCCGACGACGTGCGCCCCCTCGCGGACGAGGATCTCCGCCTCAGCGGCCCCCTGACCGCGCGCGGCTCCCGTGACAACCACGGTCCGGCCCGCCAGTCCGTAATCCATGTCCCTGTACCTCCAAGTGAGCTGGAAAGAAGATCTACCGTCATGCCAGGGGATCGTGCAGCAGGCCGCCGAGGACGTCGCCGCCGAGCGCGTCGAGCAGTTCCACCGTGAACGCGCCGTCCACCAGGATGAACGCCATCCGGGCCGTCTCGGCCGACCGGTTCTCCCAGCGATGGCTCGTGCCCCGCTGCACCACGACGTCGCCGGCCCGCAGCACCGTCTCCGAGTCGTCAAGGACCAGCACGACCTCGCCGGACAGCACGATCCCGTAGTCCACCGACTGAGTGCGGTGCACGGGGGAGGCGGCGCCCGGCGGGAACTCGTTGATCCGGATCTTGGTGCCGTTCGGCACCGGCGGCACGGTCAGCGCGGTCAGGGTCGGATCGGGCGCGTCCGAGGAGATCGGGGCGGGCATCTCGTCGGTCGACCAGATCTCGTAGAACAGCGCGCCGTCCGGGGCCGTCCTGGCCACGGGGACCGGCCCGTCAAGCGCGAAGACGGAGACGCCATGTGAGTCGTGACCGGTCACCACCCGGCGGGGAATGGTAGGCATGCGCTCCATCGAAGCACCACCGCGCTCTCCGGTCACCCCCGCGGCGATCGCCTCTCCGAATGTCAGGTATCGGCCCGCGCCGGAGTCTCAGACCGGGACAGCCGCTGGCCTGGGCGCGGCGAAGTCCGCCGCGACCGGCGGCAGCGACGCGGCGGCCTCGGTCAGGATGCGGCGCAGCCACGCGTGCTCCGGTGTCGAGGCCCGGTCGGGGTGCCACCACAGCGTCTCGATCAGCTCCACCCGCCCGAACGGCGGCTCCACCACCGTCAGTCCGAGCGGCGCCGCTACCTGCAGGGCCAGTCGCTCGGGGATGACCGCGACAAGATCTGTCCCCGCAACGAGGAACGGCAGCGGCAGAAACCCCACCGTCATCACCTGGATCTGCCGCCTCACGGACAGCTCGTCCATGACCCGGTCCGCCGGCGTGACGTGCGTCCGCCCGCAGCTGCGCACCGCGTGCGGCAGCGCGGACAGGTCATCGAGCGTGAGCCCGCCGTCCCGCAGGCGCGAGTTCGCAGGGTTCACCACGCAGACGAAGCGGTCGCGGAACAGCGGCGCCTGTGAGCCGGGAAACCCGAATCCGAGCGGGCCGATCAGCGCGTCGCAGTTGCGCAGCCCGTGCTCCGACTCGTGCATGTCGTCGGGGATCGCATCGAAGTCAAGCCGGATGCCCGGTGCCAGCTCCGCCATCCGGCGCAGCAGCGGCTGCGCCAGCACCGTGATCGCGTAGTCGGTCGCGTCGATGCGGAACGCGTGACGGCTGGTCAGCGGATCGAACCGCTGACCGGTGTCGAGCGCGAGCTCCACGCACTGCATCGTCTGCTGCACCGAGGGGACCAGGGCCTTGGCGAACGGCGTGAGCTCGTAGTCCCGTCCGACGCGCACCAGCAGTTCGTCCTGGTAATGCCTGCGCAGCCGGGCGAGGGCGGTCGACATGGCCGGCTGGCTTTTGCCGATTTTCGCGCCGGCCTTGGTCACGTTGCCCTCCTCGAGCAGCGCGCGGAGCGCCACCATGAGGTTGAGGTCGGTCCCGCCGAGAGACATGCTGGCTTTGTCCTCCCTTGGTCATCGCCATGGCCACACCATGGTCATCGATAACACAGCAGGTCGTCACGTCCTCGTTGCAGCATTGTTACCTTCTGGCCAGCTCTTGCGAGGCCCGATGGGTGACCATCGGACTGGCGGTGGGCCCGTCCGCGCAGAGTCCGCGGGCCGCCGCGGGACAAGGCGGGGAAGAAACACGTGCGGGCGCGCTGCCGGGAGGTGTCATGGCCGACGACCTGGAGATCGACCTCAACCTGCTGCTCGCGCTCGGCGCGCTGCTCGAGCACAGGAACCTGACCAGGGCGGGGGAGCGGATCGGGATGAGCCAGCCGGCCATGTCGGCGGCGCTGGCCAGGCTGCGCCGCCACTTCGGCGATGACCTGCTTGAACGTGAGGGCCGCGGGTACAAGCGCACGGTCTTCGGCGAGCAGCTGCTGCCCGCGGTGCGCGAGGCGCTGCGCCAGATGGAGACAACCATGCAGCGCTCGCCCCGGTTCGATCCCGCGGAATCCGACCGCGAGTTCTCCATCGCGGCCTCGGACTACACAGTCTCCATCCTCGCCGACCCGTTGCTGCTGCTGGTCAAGCAGCGAGCGCCGCGGATCAGGCTGAACCTGCACCCCATCCCGGCCAGCCTGCCGTCGTCGAGCGCGGTGCTGTCCACTGATGACCTGCTGATCGGCCCGGTGGGCTACGACTTCCCCGGACGTCACCTGGAACTGTTCCGCGACCGGTTCGTGTGCGTGGTCGATCCGGCCGCGACCGGGCTGAGCGACGGGACGACGCTCAGCCTCGACGACCTCGCCCGGATGCCGCACGCCGCGCCCACGTTCGCCCCGGGCTCGCACACTCCGGTGGACCGGGCGCTTGGCGAGCTCGGGGTCACGCCGCGGGTGCGGGTGACCGTTTTCGGCTGGCTCTCCGTGCCGTTCGTGCTCGCGGGCACCGGGATGGTCGCGATCATGCCGGAACGCATGGCCCGGCTGGCGATCCGCAGCGCCCCGCTTGCCGTACTCGAGCCGCCGTTCGGCCTGGTGGAACTCGTCGAGGCCGCCTTCTGGCACCCGAGCAGAACCGATGACCCGGCGGTCCGCTGGCTGCTCAGCACCCTCCAGGAAGCCGCCCGCGAACTCTGAGTCCGCGGGTTCGTTCCGGCCCGGCTGTGGACGCGATCCGCCGCCCGGTTCTGCCCCCGCTCGCTGATCGCGCTTGAAGGATGGCGGAGTGCCGGCCTCCTGAATTGAGTTACTAATGGTAATCATGTGGGCACGCTTAGTTTTGGGATGACGGGGGCTGGATCCGGGCGAATCGCCATCACCGTCGGAAGAGGGCACCCCTGCGGCGCCACCAGGCACCCCGGCGTGCGCTCCGCGCATTGTGACCCACGGAAGGATTTGCACTATGCGAGCCACCGTCATGTTCGGCGCGGGCGACGTCCGCGTCGAGCAAGTCCCCGACTCCACGATCAAACTGCCCACCGACGCGCTTGTGCGCATCACCGGGGCCTGCATCTGCGGCAGCGACCTGTGGCCCTATGCCTCAAGGACGCCGGAGGACGCGCCCGCTCGGGTGGGCCACGAGTTCGTCGGCATCGTCGAGGACACCGGGACGGAGGTGACCGCAGTCAAGAAGGGCGACCTGGTCGTGGCACCGTTCGCGATCTCCGACGGCACCTGCCAGTTCTGCCGCGAAGGCCTGCAGACCTCCTGCGAACATCCTCAGGCCGCATTCTGGGACATGATCCCTGACGAAGGCGCCCAAGCCGAGGCTATCCGCGTCCCCCTGGCCGACGGCACCCTCGTCAAGCTCCCCGTCGCCCCCGACTCCGCGCTCGTGCCGTCCCTGCTCACCCTCTCGGACGTGCTCGGCACCGGCCATCACGCCACCGTGGCCGGGGGAGTGAACAAGCGCACCCGCGTCACCGTGATCGGCGACGGCGCCGTCGGGCTGCTCGCGGTCCTGTCCGCCAAGCGTATGGGGGCAGAGCAGATCATCCTCATGGGCCGTCACCCGGCCCGCACCGAACTCGGCCGCGAGTTCGGTGCCACTGATATCGTCTCCGGCCGCGGCGAAGAAGGCATCGCCCAAGTCCGCGACCTTACAGGCGGCGACGGCACGCACGTGGTGATCGAGGCCGTCGGCACCATGCCCGCCTACCAGCAGGCACTCGGGATCGTGCGCCCGGGCGGTGTGGTCAGTCGTGTCGGCGCCCCGCAGTACGAGGAAGCGCCGATCGGCTTCGGCAGTCTCTTCCGCCACAACCTCCGCCTAGCCGGGGGACCGGCCCCGGTCCGCGCCTACATCGAGGAACTGATGCCCGACATCCTCGACGGCACCATCGAACCCGGCAAGGTGTTCGATATGACGACCGACCTCGGCGGCATCGCGGCCGGCTACAGGGACATGGCCGACCGCAAGGCCCTCAAGGTGCTCATCAAGCCCTGACCTGCTGAAAACCCGTCCTCATCGGCCGCACCTCAGCCAGCCGGCCACCTTTGCCTGCGGCAACGCCCGCCTGGAGGACGGCGCACCGGCTGCCGTGAGGTCGCGGATGGTCCGCGAGCCGAGGATACGCAGCGCCGTGGCGAGGGTGAAGTACCGCTCCGGCGGCACGATGCCGGCGAAGGCGCCGAGGAACCGGTCGGTCTCCCGCTGATCGGTGGCCACGGCTGCGAGGAAGCGCCGTTCGCGGGAGGTGACAGGACTGAGGGCGGCCAGCCGTAGGGTGAACTCGTACATGCCGCGGATCGCCTGGTCACGCCGGCGGTGATGGTCACGCAGGGCGGCATCGAGCGGTCGGCTGCCGCCAAGCCCGGCGATGACGGCGGCCGAGAGGTAGTCGGCGTCGCGCAGCGCGCTTGTCATGCCCTGCGCCGAGACCGAGTCCATGACGACGCCCGCGTCGCCGGCCAGCGCCCAGCCGGGCCCGTGCGGCCACCGGAACATGTTCGGCTGGTCGGGCGTGGTGCGGAGCCGTTCTGCCCTGCTGCCGCCGCGGACGCGCTCGCCCAGGTCGCCGCACAGGTCGAGGGCGCGCAGGTAGTGGCCCTCCAGGTCGGCCCGCGCCGACGCGAACTCGCTCATCGGCGCCGCCACATAGACCATGGTCAGATCGTCGTTGGTGGGGAAGACCGCCACCGCGCGCCCCGGCCGCTGGTAGAGCTCGCCAGTCGAGACAGGAACGCCGGCCCAGTACGAATAACTGGCGAACGACCGCGCGGCCCGCTCGTGGTACCGGCGCGCGCCGACCGCGCCCGCCACCAGCGATCGCTTCCCGTCGGCCCCGATTACCAGGCTCGCGGTCTCGGTCACGACCGGGCGGCCGCGGGTGCCGCCGCGTATCCCGGTGACCCGGTCACCGGAGGACGTCAGCTGCGTCACCCGGAAGTTCTCGCGAACCTCCGCACCGGCCTCGCGCGCCGCGTTGACCAGGATGGAATCGAGCAGGGTCCGCCGCGGGCTGAACAGCACGTCCACGCCGGCACAGGCGGGGAACCGGCCGTCCATGACCAGGCCGCCGCCTGCGTCGAAGCGCACCCGGCGCACCGGTGGCGTGCCCGCGGCCGTCAGCCGGCCAAGCAGACCCCACTGGTGCAGCCGCGCCGCGCCCGGGACCTGGAGCTGATGCGAGGAGATGGTGTCGCTGGGGAACGAGGCCCGGTCTACCGCGAGCACGCGCACCCCCTGCCTGGCGAGCAGCATCGCGGTGGCCGCGCCGGCGATCCGGGCTCCCACCACGATCACGTCGTACCGGCCCGCACCCATCGCAGCCTCCCTCCCTTGAGGCACCATACGCTTCCGTATGGAGCTTCCGTACGGTAGCGTACGGCCATGACGGAGCGGAAGGCAAGCGGTCAGCACCGGCTCAGCCGCGACGACTGGATCGCCGCCGCCCTGGCCGCGATCGCGGACGGTGGTCTGGCCGCGGTGGCCGTCGAACCCCTAGCCGTCCGGCTTGGCGCGACCAAGGGCAGCTTCTACTGGCACTTCGAGAACCGGGACGCCCTGGTCGATGCCGCGATCAGGCGCTGGGAAAAGGAGACGACCACCGACGTGGCGGAGGAGATCACATCCGCCCGCGACGCGCCTGCGAGCCAGTTCCGGCGCCTGGTGACCGGCGTGATCGAACGAGCCGAGCAGGACCGGGTGGGCCCGGCGCTGCTCGCCAGCGCCGCTCATCCCGCGGTCGCCCCGGCCCTGCAGCGCGTCACCGCCGCCCGGCTCAACCTGATCGCCATGGTGCTCCGCCGGGTCGGATTCCCGCCGGCCGAGGCCCGCCGGCGCGCGCTCCTGGCCTACAGCGCCTACCTCGGACACGCCCAGCTCGCCCACTCGACTCCCGGCGTGCTGCCCGCGACCAGGGCCGGGCGGCGCTCCTACCTCAACGAAGCCATGAGCGCACTGACTTCCCGGTCTTCCGCATGACGGCCTTGATCCGCGGTTTCGAGGTTCGAGCCCCTGCTCGCGTGCCCATTCATGTGCTACACAGGCCCGCAGCCGGCACTGGCGGGGCTGGTCGCCGGGGCCGTATCGATGGCGCTCGGCGAGTACGACTCGGTATCCAGCCAGCGTGACAGCGAGCGTGCGCAGATCACACAGGAAAAACGCGAACTCGCCCGTGACCCGGGAAGCCGAACTGGCCGCGGGTACGGCCTGGCTCGAACTGCGCGTGGCGGACCCGGCGACCGGTTGAGACCTGGTTCATCACCCTGTGGGGGTGATCACCAGTGGCGCGTACCCGCACATCATCAGAAGTTGAGCACTCCGGCGCTTGCGGAGTCTGCTTCGGGTGCAGCCGAGTTCCTACGGTCAGCGGGAGGGCTAATGAGGTCAGACGGGTCCCAACCGGATGAGGATGAGCTCGGCCCGGTGGATTTCCTCGCGGTCGAGTTTCCCGGCGGGCACGTCACCGCGCCGGGTTTCGAGCAGTTGCTGTCCCTGGCCGGCCAGGGCACCATCCGCATCCTGGACGCGGAGTTCGTCGTCAAGGACCGGGCCGGGGGTATCCGCAGGGCCGAGGTCAGTGAACTGGGGGATGCGGACGGCGTCGACCTCAGCGTCTGGGCCGGCGCTTCCTCCGGGCTGCTCGATGAGGCCGATCTCACTGAGCTCGCCGCGGCGATCGAGCCCGGCGCGGCCGCGGCCGTCATCGTGTACGAGAACCGCTGGATTCTGAACGTGGCGGACGCGTGGCGGCGTGACGGCGCGCGGCTGATCGCGGACGGCGGGATTTCAGCTGACGACCTGGTGGCCGCCCTGGACGCGACCGAGCGTTCCTGAGCAGAGGAGGAGGTCACGGTGGGCATCTTGAAGACCGCCGCCAAGGTGGCGGTGGCCAGCTCCGTGCACGGGCGGGTGCAGCGCCGGCAGCAGCAGCGGTGGGCGGCGCAGGACCAGGCCGCCGCCGCGGCCGCACCCGCCGCCGCGATTCCGCCGCAGGCACCGGCCCCGCCCGCGCCCGCGGCCGGCGAGGGCGAGCGGCTCGCCAAGCTGACGAAGCTCGGTGAGCTGAAAGCCGGCGGTGTCTTGACCGAGGCTGAGTTCGAGCGGGAGAAGGCCCGCATCCTGAACGGGTGATCGGCGGCGATGACCGCGGGTGTAGAGGTCGCCGCAGTCAGGAAAGTGCGGCCCGCCCGGTGAAGGGCCGCACGGGAGCAAGCGGTGCCAAGGCAGGCTGACGGCCGGGACGGTTCATCCGGCACGCGCCCGCCAGGGCCGGAGGTCCGCGGCGCCCAGGTGGCCGCGGTGCCGCCGCAGGGCCGCCCGCTGGCCGCGGTCACCGTGACGCCGGCGGTTTCTCGTCCCCGCCCAACCCTGCTCCGCAGCTGGCGTTCCGCGGTGTTCGCTCCGGTCGGCGACGGGCTGCGGCGCCGCCGTGGAACTGACGGGGTGCGCCTGGCCGCGGCCGTGCTGACACTGGTTTGCTGCCTGCTGCTCATCCGCTACGACGGCCGCGTCGACCGGGGCATCGCCCAGGTCATCCATCCGCCGCCGTGGAGCATCACCTGGCTGGTGACGGTGGTCTACGAAGCCGGTTCGTTCGGGGTGGCTATCGCGCTGGTAGCGGTGGCGCTGATCGCCCGCCGGTGGGAGGTCGCGCGGGATATCGCGCTGAGCGCGGCCGGCGCGGCGGCGGTGAGCGTGATCCTGATCGAGGTGCTCGGGAGCCGCGGCGGCCGGCCGGCCGGCGTCGTGATCGACGACTACGTGCTGAGTTTCCCTGTGCTGCGGATCGCGTTGTTCATGGCGGTGGCCACCGCGGCGCTGCCGTACCTGGCGCGCGGCGTGCAGCGGCTGATCGAGATCTTCATCGTCCTGGTGGCGCTGGCCACGGCTGTCGGAGGTCACGGGCTGCCTGTCAACGTCGCGGGCAGCCTGGTCATCGGCTGGGGGGCGGCGGTGGCGGTCCGGCTCGTCTTCGGCTCGCCGCTCGGCCTGCCATCGGCCGATGATGTGCGGCTGCTGCTGCAGGAGCTGGGCATCGACGCGGCCGCTGTGCGCCCGGTGACCCGGCAGGTCTGGGGGGTGGCGAGGTACCAGGCAACAGAGACAAGGCCGGACGGATCACCCGGCGGCCGGCTGAGCATCGAGGTCTACGGCCGGGATGCCGCCGACGCCAAGCTGCTGACCAAGGCGGGCCGGTTCCTGCTGTACCGGGACTCCGGGCCGACGTTCACGGTTACCCGGCTGCAGCAGGTTGAGCACGAGGCCTACCTCACCCTGCGGGCCGGCCAGGCGGGCGCCGCCGTGCCCGAACTCGTCGAGGCCGGTACCGCGGGGCCGGCCAAGGACGCGCTCGTCGTTTGCCGGCTGCCCGACGGCCAGGCGCTGACCGACACCGAGGGCACGGAGGTGAGCGATGCCGCTCTCTGTGACCTCTACCGGCAGCTGCTGATCCTGCGCCGGGCGCGGATCGCACACGGTGCGATCAGCGGCGACACACTACGGGCCGACCCGGCGTCGGACACCGTCATGCTGACCGAGTTCCGCAACGCCTCATCGAGCGCGTCTCCGGAGCAGCTCGACCGGGACATCGCCGGGGCGATAGCCGCCACGGCCGTGCTCGCCGGCGCGGAGCGGGCAGCCGGTGCCGCGGCCCGCTGCCTGCCGCCAGAAACCCTGCAGGGCGCGCTCCGCCAGCTGCACCGGCCGGCGCTCGACCCCGTACTGGCACGGAGTCTCCGTGGCAACCGGGAGCTGCTGCCCGACCTGCGGCAGCGCGCCGCCAAGGCCGCATCGATCGAGCTGCCGAAGCTGGCCGAACCCCGCCGGGTGAGCTGGCCGACGCTGATCATGGTCATCGGCACGCTCATCGGCGGCTGGGCCCTGATCGGCGTCCTCCTCGACGTTTCCAAGTCCTTCGACACCGTGATCGGTGCCAACTGGCTGTGGGTCATCATGGCGTTCGTCCTCGCCCAGCTCGCCTACGCCGCGTCGGCCGTGGAAAGCATCGGCAGCGTTGCCGGACCGCTGCCGTTCGGGCGGGTGCTTGGCGTCGAGGTCGCCAACGCGTTCAGCGCGCTGGCCGGCGGGACCGCGGCGGTCTTCGCCACCCGGGTGCGCTTCTACCAGCAGCAGGGCTACGACGCGTCGGTGGCGCTGAGCTCGGGCGCGATCATGACCACGGTCTCCTGGGTCACGACCTTGCTGCTGTTCGTGATCTGCCTGCCGTTTGCCTGGGGGTCCATCGACGTCGACGTCGGCTCGCATCTGAGCGGGAACGAGAAGCTGGTGTGGCTCATCCTGGGCGCCGTCGTGCTTGCCGCGCTGGCGGTCGGTCTGCTGCTTGCGGTGCCCAGGCTGCGCAGGCTGGCCGCCAGCAAGGCGCGGCCGAAACTGCGTGACATCGCCGGCAACTTCAAGGAAATCGCCCGCTCTCCGGGCAAGCTGGTGTTCCTTGGCGGCGGCGCGCTCGGGCGCGAGCTGCTGATAGCAATGGCCCTGTCTGTCTCGCTGCGCGCGTTCGATGACCATCTCCGGCTTCCCGTGCTGATCGTGGTCATCAGGCTGGCCGCGATGATCGGCGGCGCCTCTCCCTCTCCAGGCGGCATGGGAGTGGTGGAGGCGGGCCTGATCCTCGGCCTCACTACCGCCGGGGTCGGCGAAGCCGACGCCACCGCCGCGGTCTTCATCCAGCGGCTGTTCACCTCCTACCTGCCCCCCATCTGGGGCTGGCTGACCCTCGTGTGGATGCGAAAACGCGAGTACCTGTGAACGCCCTCCGGCCGGCCGGCCGGCAAGCCCGCGGGCAGGCACGCCAGCTGGCGCGGCGTACGAAGCGCCTGCCGGCCGGCCTCTGCGCTCAACGGACCTCTTAGCTATCGACCCCGTATCTAATTTTTCGATGTTGAACGCCACCAACAGCTATTTGCTATCTGCCCTGTCTTGACCGGAGACTCGGAACTGGAGCCAGGACCGAGTGCTGCCGGATGCCCGGCGTGGCGCCGATCCGGCTGCTGCCGCCCACCTCGGCGCGCAGCGGGGTTGCCTGCTCCGGGATGACCGGCGGGTGGTGAAGGCAGCGCGCTTAGTGGAGTGGAGGAGGCTGGATGTCGAGCCAGGAGATCGAAGTCCTCGTCGTCGGTGCGGGCCAGGCGGGGGTGGCGATGAGCGAGCACCTGAGCGCGTGCGGCGTGCCGCACCTCGTCCTGGAGCGCCACCGCATCGCCGAGCGGTGGCGTTCGGAGCGGTGGGATTCCCTGGTCGCGAACGGGCCCGCCTGGCACGACCGGTTTCCTGGTCTGGAGTTCGCCGCCCTCGACCCCGATGGTTTCGCCTCGAAGGAGGAGGTCGCGGACTACTTCGTCGCGTACGCGGAGAAGATTGGCGCTCCGGTCCGTTGCGGTGTCGAGGTGACGTCCGTGCGCAAGAACGCCGGCCGGCCCGGTTTTCGCGTGGAGACCTCGGACGGAGTCATCAACGCGCGCTACGTCGTGGCCGCGACTGGCCCGTTCCAGCGTCCGGTGATCCCCGCGATCGTTCCCGACGCGGCCGGATTCCTGAAGATCCACTCAAGTTCCTACCGCAACCCGCGGCAGCTGCCAGACGGCGCCGTCCTCGTGGTCGGAGCCGGGTCATCGGGGGTGCAGATAGCCGACGAGCTGCGGAAGTCGGGTCGCCGGGTGTACCTCTCCGTCGGCCCGCACGACCGGCCACCGCGGAGGTACCGCGGACGCGACTTCGTCTGGTGGCTCGGCGTCCTCGGCAAATGGGAAGCCGCAACCCCGCCCCTGGGCGCGGAGCACGTCACCATCGCGGTCAGCGGGGCGAACGGCGGCCACACCGTCGACTTCCGCGCCCTCGCCGCCAGCGGCATCACGCTCGTCGGCCGGGCTGTTTCTTTCGACAACGGAACCATGCGTTTCGCCCAGGACCTGGGCGACAACATCGCCGTCGGCGACGCCAGCTACCTGTCGCTGCTCGACGAAGCCGACGCCTATATCGAGCGCAACGGCCTCGACCTCCCCGAGGAACCGGACGCCCGCATCCTCGGTCCCGAGCCTGAGTGCGTGACCAGCCCCGTCCTCGACGTCGACCTGGCTCGTGCCGGAGTCACCTCGATCGTCTGGGCGACCGGCTTCGCCGTCGACTACAGCTGGCTGCACGTGAATGCATTCGATGACAACGGCAAGCCGAAGCACCAGCGCGGCGTGTCTTCCGAGCCCGGCGTGTACTTCCTGGGACTGCCCTGGCAATCACGGCGAGGATCGAGTTTCATCTGGGGTGTCTGGCACGACGCCAGGTACCTCGCCGGCCACATCCAGATGCAGCGGGGCTACCTCGCCTACCGGCCCGCGCAGCTCGGCGCGGCCGGCCCGGCCGGGGGCGATGTGGCCGGGGACATCGAGAACAACGAGGCGGCGCTGTCTGCTGCCGTCGTCTCCGGGAGGTGAACGCGGTGAGCACACCGACGCACAAGCGCATCCGCTCCTTCAACACGAAGGACACCTACCCCGAGCAGAACCTCGACAACGACCTGTGCCAGGCCGTTGTGGCGAACGGAGTGGTCTACCTGCGCGGCCAGATCGGGCAGGACCTTGACACCCGGGAAAGCGTTGGCATCGGAGACGTCGAAGCGCAGGCGGAGAAGGCGATGGCCAACATCGACCTGCTGCTGCGCGAAGCCGGCAGCGGCATCGCCGACATCGTGAAAGTGGTCGTTTACCTCACTGACATCCGGTACCGCGAACCGGTGTACCGGGTGATGGGCCGGTGGCTGAAGGGCGTCTACCCGGTCTCGACCGGGCTCGTCGTCGAAGCCCTCGCCCGGCCCGAGTGGCTGGTGGAAATCGACGCGACCGCCGTGATCAGCGGGGAGGCGACATGACATTCTCGCTGGCGGCGCGCGACCCCGCCACGGGCGCGTTCGGAATGGTGCTCAGCTCCTCGAGCCCGGCGGTCGCCTCGCGCTGCCTGCACCTGCGCCCCGTCATTGGCGTGGCGGCCTCGCAGAACGTGACCAACCCGGCGCTCGGACCGCGCCTGCTCGATCTGCTCCAGGCCGGGGCGACCGCTGAGCAGGCGATCGCGCAGGTGGTCGAAGAGGAGGCGTATCCGGACAACCGCCAGCTCACCGTTGTGGACGCGGCCGGCCGTGCCGCCCACTTCTCCGGTGCCCGCGCGCTCGGCACCCACGCCGCCGCGAAAGGGCACCAGGCGGTCGCCGCGGGGAACATGCTCGCCGGTACCCACGTGGTGCAGGCCATGATCGACGCGTACCAGGCCAGTACCGCGGCAACCTTCGAGGAGCGGCTGCTCGCGGGCTTCCTCGGCGGGCTCGCCGCGGGTGGTGAGCAGGGGCCGGTGCGCTCCGCCGGCCTCGCCGTGGTCGAGGATGTCACATGGCGGGTGACGGACCTGCGCGTGGACGACGCCGACGACCCCGCCGCCGAGCTCAGCCGGCTGCTGGCGCTGTGGCTGCCGCAGAAGCGGGACTACCTCACGCGCGCACTCGACCCTGAGGCCGCGCCCTCCTACGGCGTGGCCGGAGACCGGTGATGCGGGGGGAGACGCTGAAGCAGCGGGCGGCGAAGAGGGTGGATGTCCGGCTCGGCGCGCTGGCTGGCATCAGCCGGCGACTGCACGAGAATCCCGAGACGGCCTGGCAGGAGCACGTCTCGTCGGCGTTCCTCGCCGATGAGCTTGCGGCCCGCGGCTTCGCGGTGCGGCTCGGGGCCTCGGGCCTGCCCACCGCGTTCGCCGCCGAATACGGCAAAGGAGACGTCACGGTCGGCCTTGTCGCGGAGTACGACGCCCTCCCCGGCCTCGGCCACGCCTGCGGTCACAACATCATCGCGGCGGCCGCCGTAGGCGCGGCCGAAGCTCTCGCCGGTGTCGCCGCCGACCTCGGCATCGGTATCCGTGTCATCGGCACACCCGCGGAAGAGGGCGGCGGCGGAAAGATCCCGATGCTAGAGGCCGGGTGCTTCGACGGCCTGGCGTTCGCGATGATGATCCACCCCGGCCCCGCTGACGCCGTGTACGCGCGGCCGCGCGCCGTGGCGCACTTCGACGTCTCCTACCGGGGCGTCGCCTCGCACGCGGGCGCCTACCCCCATCTCGGCCGCAACGCCGCTGACGCCTTCACCATCGCGCAGGTCGCCATCGGTCTGCTCCGGCAGCAGCTGGCCCCGTCAGTGCGCGTGCACGGCATCGTCACCGAGGCCGGCACCGCCCCTAATGCGATCCCCGGGACCGCCCGCGGCTCCTGGTACGTGCGCGCCGACACACTCGCCGAGCTCGACGGCGTCTTCGAACGAGTGCGGACATGCTTCGAGGCCGGCGCCCTGGCGGCCGGATGCGAGTGGGAGCTGACCGAGACGAGTCCGCGCTACGCGGAGTTCCGTAACGATGAGCAGCTGGCAGGGCTGTTCGCGCTCAACGCCGCCGCGCTAGGCCGGGACATGGATCTCGCCGAGACCGGGCCGCGGGGCATGGCGACCGCCTCCACCGACATGGGCAACGTCTCGCAGCTGGTGCGGGCCATCCATCCGTACCTCGCGATCGGCTCGCTGCCCGCGGTCAACCACCAGCCCGCCTTCGCCGCGGCCGCTGTGACGCCTGCCGCCGACCGGGCGGTACGCGACGGCGCTGTGCTGCTTGCGCAGACGGCGATCGACGCCGTGCTTGCCATGGCGGACACAAGCATCGGTGCCGCCGAGAACCACTGACGCCGAACCTGCCCGAAGGAGCCGCATCATGACCAAGCACCCACTCGATCGCCTCACCGGCGACGAGATCGAACTCAACCGGGCGATCCTGGACAGGGCCGGCCTGATCCGGCCGACGACCCGCTTCCCGCTCGTCACCCTGCAGGAGCCGCCCAAGCGAGAGGTTCTCAACTGGGAGCCTGCCAGCCCCCTCGACCGGCGGGTGCGCAGCGTCCTGCTGGACCGCGCCAGCGGAGAGGTCGCCGAGGTCATCGCGTCCCTGACCACGGCGGCGGTGCTCTCCGTGCGCGTCGTCGACGTGCGGTGCGAGGGCCAGCCGCCGATCATGGCCGAAGAATTCGAGCTGGTCGAGAAGATCCTCTGGGCCGACAATGAATGGTGCGCGGCCATGGCCAGGCGCGGGCTCACCGACCCGGGGCGCATCCGGGTGTCGGCGCTCAGCGCGGGTGTCTTCGACCTTCCTGGCGAACAGGGCCGCCGGCTGGTCCGCTGCCTGTCCTTCCTGCAGCTCAACGACGACGACAACGTCTGGGCTCATCCGGTAGACGGCATCGTCGCCTACGTCGACCTGATCAGCTGCGAGGTGACCGCGCTGATCGACGACCGCGAATTCAGCATCCCGCGCGCCCCCGCCGACTACCACCTCGACGACCCGGCCCGCCCGGCTCGCACTTCACAGAAGCCGATCGAGATCACCCAGCCCGACGGTCCGAGCTTCAGCGTCGACGGCAACCTGGTGACCTGGGAGAAGTGGCAGTTCAGGATCGGCTTCGACCAGATCGAAGGCCTCACGCTGCACCAGATCGGCTTCGAGGACAACCGCCGGCTGCGGCCGATTATCTACCGGGCATCGATCGCGGAGATGGTCGTCCCCTACGGAGATCCCTCGCCCGTGCGGTTCTGGCAGAACTACTTCGACGCAGGCGAGTACTCGCTGGGCAAGGAGGCCAATTCACTCACCCTCGGTTGCGACTGCCTCGGCGAGATCCGCTATTTCGACGCCGCGATCGCCGACGACTACGGCCGGGCGCGCACCATCGCCAACGCGATCTGCATGCACGAAGAGGACTACGGCCTGCTGTGGAAGCACACCGACATGTACAACGGCAGCTCCTCGACGCGCCGCCAGCGGCGGCTGGTGATCTCGTTCTTCATCACCGTCGGCAACTACGACTACGGCTTCTACTGGTACCTGTACCTCGACGGGACGATCCAGCTCGAGTGCAAGGCGACCGGGGTCGTCTTCGCCTCCGCCTATCCGACGCCCGGCGACGCGTCGTACCCGTGGGCGAGCGAGATCGCGCCCGGGGTCGGCGCCCCGTTCCACCAGCACCTCTTTTCCGCCAGGCTCGACATGGCGCTCGACGGCACCAGCAATGCCGTCGACGAGGTCGACGCCGTCCGTGTCCCGGTCTCCGAATCTAACCCGTACGGCAATGCGTTCGGTCGGCGAGCGACCCGCCTGCGTACCGAGCGTGACGGGGCCCGGCTGGCGGACGGAGCCGTCGGACGCACCTGGCTGATAAGCAACCCGGCGGTACGCAACTGGTTGGGGCAGCCCGTCGCCTACGCCCTGCACCCAGAAGGCGGCCCGACACTGCTCGCCGACCCGACGTCATCGATCGCGCGAAGGGCCGCTTTCACCACCCGCCACCTGTGGGTCACCGCCCAGGACGACGACCAGCGCTACCCCTCAGGCGCGTTCGTCAACCAGAACCCCGGCGGCCTTGCCGGCATCGACACCTGGGTCCAGGCCGACCGCGAGATCGACGGGACAGACATCGTCCTGTGGCATACCTTCGGGCTCACCCACTTCCCGCGGCCGGAGGACTGGCCCATCATGCCAGTCGACTACGCCGGCTTCGTCCTCAAGCCGGTCGGGTTCTTCGACCGCAACCCCGCCCTTGACGTGCCGCCCTCCCGCGGCGGCCACTGCCAGGCGGCGGGTGCGGGCGGCGAGCCGGGAGCCGGTCACTGTCACTGACTCGAGCCCGGTCGGCGCCGCGCTGGGCCCGGACCGCCGTCATCGCGATCACCTTCCTGATTCCCTACGGCCTGATCATGGCCGAGCTCGGCAGCTCGTTCCCTCAGGAAGGCGGCCCCTACGTGTGGGTCCGGCTGGCGTTCGGCCGGTTCAGCGCCGCGCTTTCGACGATGTACTACTGGGTCACCAATCCGGTCTGGCTGGGCGGCTCGCTGACCTTCCTCGCCGCCGCCACCTGGAGCAGCTATGTCGCCCACCTGGCTTCAGGTAGCTGGGCGGACTACCTGTTCAAGCTGGGATTCATCTGGCTGGCGATCTTGTCGGCGGTGGTCAGCCTGCGCTACGGGAAGTGGCTGCTGAACGTCGGAGCGGTGCTGAAGGTGGCGCTTGTCGCAGTGTTCGTGGTGACGGTCGCGGTCTACGCCGCGCGCCACGGCGTGCACGGTTACGCCGCGGGGAGCTTCTCGCCGACCACCGCGGGCTTCCTGGCGGTGACCCCGATCGTGCTGTTCGCGGTCGTCGGTTTCGAAGCGCAGAACGGCGCCGCGGAGGAGATGCGGAACCCGGGGCGTGACGTGCCAGTCTCGGTCGCGGTATCGGGCACGGTGTCCGCGCTGTGCTACCTGGTCCCGATTTTCGGGATCCTGGCGGTGCTGCCGGCGTCGGAGATCTCCGGAGCGACCGGGTTCATGGACGCGGTGGGCACAGTATTCGGCGTCTACGGGTCCGCGGCGCACGCGATGGTCGAGGCGACGGCCCTGCTGTTCGTGTTCGTCCTGCTCAACCAGGGCTCGGCGTGGATGATTGCATCTGACCGGGTGCAGGCCGTCGCGGGCGCGGACGGCACTTTCCCTCGCTACTTCGGCGTGTTCCATCCGACGCTCGGCACCCCGGTGCGGGTCAACCTGCTGTCCGGCACGGTCGCCACCGTGTTCTGCGTTGCCGCGACCAGTCTGGTGCACGGCAGCGACGCCGCGGTGTTCTCGGTCGTGCTGAACATCGCGGTGGACACCCTGCTGCTGAGCTACCTGCTGATCTTCCCCGCCGCGCTGCGGCTGCGCAGCCGCTACCCGTCGGTGCACCGGCCGTACCGGGTGCCGGGCGGCCGCCCGGGACTGTGGACATGCACCGTGCTCATCTACGTCTGGGTGGCGCTCGGCTCCTGGATCGCCGTCTTCCCCGGCACGCTGGAATCCGTGCTCGGCATCAGCTACCCGTTCGTCGATACGTGGGGAGTCAGCCGTGCCACTTTTGAAGGCTTCACCATCGCCACCCTCGCAACGATCGCGCTTTGCTGCCTGGCCGGCTACCTGTGGGCACGGCGAGAAGACGGCGGGTATATGACAGCCGACCTGATCGCCGGACTCGCCGCGGAGGGCTCCGGCCCCGGCGGTTCCGTCAGCACGGTCGTCCCCGCGGCAGCCGACGGCGCCCGGCCGGCCGGCGACGCGGGGTTATCACCACTCTCGCGCGGCCGTCGCGAGCCGGGATTGAGACCCGCGGGCCAGTTCAGCGGCGAAGCGACTGTCCGTGTCGGCCGCGCGGTCACCGAATCGCCGAATGTCCCGTGCGCCCCTGTTCGCTCCCCGGGCGCTCGCCGCGCTATCCGTGGGTCATCGCGACGGAAGATCTGTACAGCCGATGTTTCTGAGCCTTAGATTCGGCATGATCGGTACAGGGAGGCCGGGATGCCCGAGTACACACTGCGCCAGTTGCAGTACTTCGTCGCTGCTGCCGAAGCTGGGACAGTCACCCAGGCCGCCGAGGCGGTGCACCTGTCCCAGTCGGCCATGTCCACGGCGCTTGGCGACCTGGAGAAGGCGTTCCAGGTGCAATTGCTGGTCCGTCATCACGCCCGCGGCATCAGCCTTACCCCGGCCGGCCAGGAACTGCTGGTAGCCAGCCGTCAGCTGCTGGCTCAGGCGGCCGACCTGCTCGCCGCCGCCCACGGCCTCGGTAGCTCGCTGACCGGAAAAGTCCAGATCGGATGCTTCTCCGTCCCCGCACCGTACGTACTGCCTGAGCTGCTCGCCACCGCCGCCGAGCAGCTTCCTGGACTGCAGGTTGAGACAGCAGAGGTGAACCTGGCAGAGCTCGCCGAGGGCGTCGCCAGCGGAAGGTTCGAACTTGGTATCGGCTACGACCTCATCGATGATGACCGGCTGACCCAGCACCCGCTGTATACCCTGCCTCCTTATGTGCTCCTCCCCGGCACGCACCGGTGGGCCAGCCGCCGCTCGGTGCGGCTGGCCGAACTGGCCGAAGAACCGATGGTGCTGCTTGACCTGCCGCACAGCCGCGACTACTTCCAGCGGATCTTCACCAGCGCCGGAGTCACCCCCACCGTGCGGTACCGCTCAGCGAGCGTGGAGACCTGCCGCGCGCTGGTTGGCCGCGGCCTGGCTTACACGGTGCTGAACCTGCAGCCGAAGGTCTCGGTCTCGCTGGACGGGCACGCGGTAGCCGCCGTGCCGATCCACGACGACGCGCCCGCACTTTCTGTCGTGCTGCTTACCGCGGCCAACACCCGCCCGACGCGCCGCGCGCAAGCGATCGCCCAGCTGTGCCGCGAGCGTCTCCCCGCCTTCCGCATCGGGTGAATGGCCGACCGGGTTGGCAGGCTCACCGGATGTGGCAACTCGGGTGGATGGCCGCGCCGGAATGTCGTAGACGGCTCTTACCGTGGGAACGTGAACCGGACCGACCGGCTTTACGCGCTTGTCGAGGAGCTGCGGGCAGTGGCGCCGCGACCGCGCAGCGCGCGCTGGCTAGCCCAGCGGTTCGAAGTCAGCGCCCGCACGATCGAGCGGGACATCAGCGCGCTGCAGCAGTCGGGCGTGCCGTTGTGGGCCCAGCCCGGACGGTCCGGCGGCTACTGCCTGGACAAGACGCGCACGCTGCCGCCGGTCAACTTCACGCCCGGTGAGGCCATGGCGCTGGCGGTCGCCCTGCGGCACGTAGCGGGGACGCCGTTCGGCCAGGACGGGGCGGCGGCCATGCGCAAGGTGCTTGCCGTGATGCGCAAGGAGGACGCCGAGGCGGCCCGCGGCCTCGCCGCCCGCGTCTACCTGGTCGGCGACGCCGACCCGCCGCCGATGCCCGCCGTGATCACCGACGCGCTGCCGGGCGGCCGGGTGCTGCGGCTCGGGTACGCCGACCGGCACGGCCGTCTCTCCCGCAGGGACGTAGAACCGCTCGGGTTCGTCGGCTTCGCCGGGCACTGGTACCTGCTGGCCTGGTGCCGGCTCCGGGACGCGGTCCGCGCGTTCCGTACCGACCGCATCGCCGCGGTGACGGTCACCGCGCAGGTGTCCGTGCCGCGCCCGCTGCGCCGGGAGGACCTGGACATTCCTCCAGGAAAGCTGCGGCCCCTCGCCATGGACTGACCGCCAGGGCCGCGCCCTCACGAACGCGGCCCGGGCGCTCCAGCGGCCAGGAAGGCGGACTAGTGGCTCCCGGACGGCATGGTGAATACCTCGAACTGGTTGCCTGCCGGGTCCAGCAGGTGGGCGAACGTCACGCCGCCCGGGGTCGCCTCGGGAGGCCGCCGGATCTTGCCGCCGGCCGCCTCGACCCGCCGGCAGGTCTCGGCGACGTCCTCGACAAGCACTCCGAACACCGCGTACCCGGGCAGCGTCCCGCCAGTGTCGAAGAGTCCGCCAGCGTGCAGCCCCGGGCCGTCTCCAGCCGCGATCTGCTGGTACCCAGGAAGGTCGCCGTCGTCGTGCCCGACGGTCCAGCCGAAGATTTCGCCGTAGAACTTCTCTGCCCGGGCCGGGTTGTCGGTTCCGATCTCGAACCATGCGATGCCGTTGAATCCCGCCATGTCAGCCTCCTCGTGTGTGTCGCGGGCCTGTCCCGCGACAACCACACTCCCTGGCAACGGCGACAACCCCATGTCGGCGTATCCGCGCGCTTTTCAACTCAGCCGCTACTGCCGCACAACCCGCCTGCCCGCGCGAGCGGAGTGCCGGCCGGGACATACCGGTCACGAGGCCCGGCCCTGGCCCCGGCAATCCTCCTGGCGGGGGGATGCGGCACAGGGGTCAGGCCGGCAGCCTGTGGCTTAACAGTCCGGATGATCCGGAAAGGGGAAGCCCATGACCGACGCAGCAATCGACCAAGGCCCGCTGCGAGCGCGGAGCTCGCTGAGAACGCCCCGGGCGGCCGCGGTCGCCGGGATCATCTTCTCGGTGCTCATGATCACCGCGCTGACGCTGCTCAGGATCTCGGCTCCGCCAACTCCCGGCACTGCCGGGATATGGCTGACCGATTCCGCGCACCGGGCCGCGGTGGCCGTCGGGCTCAACCTCGTCCCGTTCGCCGGGATCGCCTTCTTGTGGTTCATCGGGGTGCTGCGTGACCGGATCGGCGAACGCGAAGACCGGTTCTTCGCCACCGTGTTTCTCGGCAGCGGCCTGCTGTTCGTCGGCATGCTGTTCGTGGCCGCGGCCACGGCCGGCGCGCTCGTGGCGGGCGCGACGTCGTCCGCGCTGCCGGGCCCGGGCACCTTGGCGCTCGGCCGCAACGTCACCACGAGCCTGCTCAACGTGTACTCCATGCGGATGGCGGCGGTGTTCACCCTTACCACGGTGACGATCGCGCGCCGGACCCAGATCGTCTCCCGGTGGCTCACGATGGCCGGGCTGGCTTGCGCCGTGGTGCTGCTGGTGGGGATAGGGATCACCCCGTGGGTGGAGCTGCTGTTCCCCCTCTGGATCCTGGCGCTGAGCCTGGACATCCTCTGGGCCGGCTTCCGGGGCTCGTCGGCTCAGCGGCTCGCGGAGCCCGCCAGCCAAGGGTGAGATGCCCGTACCGGGCTCTTTCCCGGCCGGACCGGACGCGTACCCGGCAGCCCTGCAGCGAGAAGACCTCATCCATTGAGGATGATTCCACCGGGGCGTGGCCGGCCCATCATCGAATATGGCTACTGAACAGAGACCGGCGCGCGAGCCCGCGGCTGAGCTTGTTCCTGCCGCTGAGCGGGGCGAGCACTGGTGGCCGGTCGCCGCCGCGATCATCGTCGTCGCCGGCCTGCATGTGGCGCTGCCAGCCCGCTACCGGGTCCACCCCGCCTGGCTGCTCCCGGTCGTGCTGCTCGTGCTGCTGGTGGTGCTGGTCATCGGAGACCCGGGCCGCATCGACCGGCAGAAGGCCTGGCTCCGCATCGTTACCGGCGCGGTCATCGCGGTCATCACCCTGGCCAACCTGCTCGCCGCCGTCCGCCTTGTCGTGGAGATCCTTACCAACAACAAGCTTTTCGCCAATCAACCGGGCGGACTGCTTGCCGCCGGTGGCGTGGTATGGGCGACGAACGTGATCGCCTTCGGGCTCTGGTACTGGGACCTCGATCGCGGCGGCGCCGCCGCCCGGGCACACCATCCGTACCGGAACCCGGCGTTCGTCTTCCCTGAGATGCAGAACTCCCAGTACGTGCCGGCTACCTGGGTGCCACGGTTCGTCGACTACCTGTCGCTGGCCTTCTGGACCGCCACCGCGATCAGCCCGACGGACATCTCGGCGATCAGGCCGTGGGCCAAGCTCCTCATGATGCTGGAAGCGTCCTGCTCGATAGTCCTGGCGGCGCTCGTCATCGCCCGCGCGATCAACGTCCTCTTAACACCCAGCGGCCAGGCGGAGTGCCGCGGCCCGCGCCCGGTTTGCCCCGGTTTCAGCCCGGCGCTGCGGTCGGCGGCATAATCCTGCTGCTACGGCCGGCGGCATAATTGACTATCATGCGACGCCCCCTCGACGGACTCACCGTCGTCTCCCTTGAGCAGGCCGTGGCCGCGCCTTTCGCCACCCGTCAGCTCGCTGACCTCGGCGCCCGGGTCATCAAGGTCGAACGGCCGGGCGGTGGTGACTTCGCACGCGGCTACGACCGGACCACGCTCGGCCAGTCCAGCCATTTCGTCTGGCTCAACCGTGGCAAGGAGAGCGTCGAACTCGACGTCAAGGATCCCGGTGACCGTGGCCTCCTCGTCCGGCTCATCGACGCCGCCGACGTGTTCGTTCAGAACCTGGCCCCGGGTGCCGCCGACCGCCTCGGGCTCAGCCCCTCGGTGCTGCGGGCAAACCGGCCACGGCTGATCTGCTGCTCGATCTCCGGCTACGGCCAGGACGGACCCTACCGCGCGAAGAAGGCCTATGACCTGCTCGTGCAGTGCGAGGCCGGCCTGGTGATGGCGACCGGCACACCGGAAAGCCCGGCGCGGCCAGGGATCTCCGTCGCCGACATCGCGGCCGGCATGTACGCCTACACCGGCATCCTGACCGCGCTGTACGACAGGGAGCGCACCGGAGCGGGCACGGCCCTGCACGTGACGATGATCGACGCCCTGTCCGAATGGATGACTCAGCCCGTCTACTTCTCGTACTACGGCGGGCAGCCGCTGCCCAGGACCGGAGCGCGGCACCCGTCGATCTCCCCGTACGGCCCGTTCAATGCCAGCGACGGCGCGGTCTTCTTCGGCATTCAGAACGAGCGGGAGTGGCTCGTCTTCTGCCGCGATGTGCTGCACGAGAGTGACCTGGCGACGGACGTCCGGTTCGCGAGCAACCCGGAGCGGGCGGCGCGCAACGACGAACTGACCGCGATCATCGAGGATCTTTTCGCGAGGCAGACGGCCGATGAGGTGATAGCGGCACTCGAGGCGGCCGGGATCGCCTGCGCCAGGCTCCGCGCGCCGGGCGAGCTGACCAGGCACCCGGAACTGCGCGCCCGTGGCCGCTGGCGCCCGGTCCTGACCCCCGAGGGCGACATCGACGCACTGCTCCCGCCAGTCCAGGCAGCCGGCCAGGAGCCGGTCATGGGGCCGGTCCCCGCGTTCGGCGAGCACACCGCGGCGATCCACGCGGAGTTCGGGGTCGTGCGGGACTCAGCGTCCGCCGGCCTGCCGGGTGATGTAAGTAACCGCGACGAATGACCGGTAGACGCATCGCAGGTCGTCGCCTGCGATCCGCGCGGTGCGCTCGCCGGTGCGCTCGGTGTCACGCGCCCAGGTCGCGACGTCGGCCATGTCGGCGGTCTGGAACTCCATGTCCAGCTTCGCCGGCTTGCCGATCGCGGGCGGCCGCACACCGCCGGCCGCGACGCGGCGGACCGCCTCTTCCGCGCCCGCGCGGATCAGCCGGCAGGACGCGTCGGGGTGCAGGTTCAGTGCCGCCATCCGGGTGATCGACTCCTTGGTGATCACGTTCACCGCGTCCGGTGCGAACGGTGCCGTCTCGTCGGCCGTCACCCGGTCGCCGGAGACGAACGCGACGGGGGTGCCGTGGTGCGCCATGGGCAGCGCGTTGATGCCGCTCTCGCCCACGTAGTCGCCGTTCAGCCGGACACCCGCGAAAACCTCGGGATTGTAGGTGTGGGAGAGCGTCGACGGGCGGCCGGAGACAGAACCGTGGTAGCCGACGAGGAAGACCGCGTCGAAGCTGTCGTCGAGGCCTTCGACCATGTACATCGGCTTGTGGCGGCCCGACAGGTAGCTGGCGCCCCCGGCGATCTTGCGCGGGTCGAGATTGGCCATCCGGCTGTGCGAGTCGTTCACCACGATCTCGGTTGCCCCGGCGGAGACCGCGCCCTCGATCGCCGCGTTGACTTCGTCCTGCAGCAGGTCGCAGCCGAGCGCGTACCCAGGGCTGCCCGGGCGGCACTGGTCCCAGTCGACGATGCCGGCGACGCCTTCCATGTCGCACGAGATCCAGATCTTCACTGTTCCTCCTTTAAAGCGGGCACACCCCGGCACGGGGGTTCGGCGGCCAGCAGGCACGCGTACCACGCTCGCGAATGCTACAGATCTGTTCCGGTCGTCATAGCCCGCGTCTGCAGGAGGCTGGAGTCCCGGACTCGCCGCCTTATACCTCTCGCGCATGAACTCGATTACATTCATGCATTTGACGCATGACGCTCGTCATTCCAGAGTAATCAGGTGAGTACCGCGTCAAGCGCGACGGCAGAGTCAGCCAGGGAAGCCAGCCGCCACGAGGGCTACCGGTCCGGTGAGCCGGGTTACCGCAGAATCGCGGTCGCGCTGTTCGCCGCCGGGGTGGGGACGTTCGCGCTGCTGTACAGCACCCAGGCGCTGCTGCCTGAGCTGGCACACGGTTTCTCGGTCTCCGCCGCGGCCAGCACGCTGTCGCTGTCCCTGACCACGGCCGGGCTCGGCGTTTCGCTGCTGGTCGCCGGCGCCGTCTCTGAACTGGTCGGACGCACCCGGCTCATTCACCTCTCGCTGTTCGCCTCCGCGGTCATCGGCGTCGCCTGCGCCCTGGCGCCAGGCTGGGACGCGCTGCTCGGACTGCGGCTGCTGCAGGGCATCGCGCTCGCGGGGCTGCCCGCGACCGCCACCGCCTACCTGCGCGAGGAACTGCACGCAGGCACCTACGCAAGGGCGGCGGGCCTGTACGTCGGCGGCACCGCGCTCGGCGGGATGAGCGGCCGACTTATTGTCGGCGCGGTGGCTGAAATCGCCGGCTGGCGGTGGGCACTGGCGGCCATCGCTGGCATGGGCCTCGTCTGCGCCGCGGTCGTGATGGTCACCCTGCCGGCGTCACGCAACTTCGCGCCCGCGCCCGCCAGCATCGGCCACCTGGCGGCGATGACCAGGCGAGCGGTCTGCGACCGCGCGCTCCTCGCGCTGTACGCCGTCGGCGCCTGCTCGATGGGTGCCTTCGTGACCGTCTACAACGCGATAGGCTTCCGGCTCACGTCCGCGCCGTTCCACCTCAGCGTCGGGGCGGCGGGGCTGGTGTTCCTCGTCTACCCGGTCGGCACCCTCAGTTCGGCGGTGGCCGGGCGCATGGCCGAGCGCTTCTCCCGCCGCGCGGTCGTCCCCGTCGGCTGCGTGATTGCGTGCGCGGGGGTGCTCGTCACGCTGCCGGGCTCGCTGGCCCCGATCACGGGCGGCCTAGCGGTGATGACGGCCGGCTTCTTCGTGGTGCACGGCGTTGCCAGCGGCTGGGTACCCGCGCGCGCCCACCTCGGCGGCGTCCCGTCGGGGCAGGCGGCCTCGCTCTACCTGTTCGCCTACTACCTCGGGTCCTCGGTCTTCGGCAGCGTGTCGGGTCACGCCTGGACCCTGGGCGCCTGGCCCGCCGTGGCGGCCCTGGCGCTGCTGCTGTTGGTCGTCAGCGGCCTGCTCACCGCCTGGCTGCGGCATATCCCCGCGCTGGACACCGGCACCCCGGTTAACGGGATCTCGCCACCAGTCTGGCCCCGTAGTTCGCGATGACTCCAGCCGGCGGCGCCGAGGTCGAACTGCACGCGGCGATGTACCTGCGGGTGGGCGACGGGCATACTACGCGGATCGAGGAGTGCCTGGATTCCGGGAAGCGTACGGCGATCGAGTCCGCCCGCGAGGCCATGGCAGGCTAGCCGGGCAGTCCCGTCCGGCGGGGGGATGATTGCATCCCGCGATCAGGAGTCCCTGACCGGCGCAGCCTGTGGCAGCTTAGCGGTGCCAGCCGGCTTGGGACGGGCCGACGGCGGCGGGACGACCGGCCCGATGTCGCCGTCCGGCGCCTCGTCCAGATCGACGATGACCGGGGCGTGATCGCTCGGCGCGGTGCCCTTGCGTGCCTTGCGGTCGACCCACGCGGCACGCACCCGGGCGGCGGCCGGCGCACTGGCCAGGACCAAGTCGATCCGCATCCCGAGGTCCTGGTGGAACATGCCCGCCCGGTAGTCCCAGTAGGTGAAGACCCGGCTGTCCGGCCAGCGGTCCCGCACCACGTCCCGCAGGCCTAGTGCCTCCAGTTCGGCCAGCGCGGCCCGTTCAGGCGCCGTGACGTGCGTCTGCCCGACGTAGGCGGCCGGGTCGAACACGTCCGCGTCCGTGGGCGCGATGTTCATGTCCCCGCAGACCAGGGCGGCCTCCGGGCCGGCCGCCACCGCTTTGCGCAGCGCCGCGAGCCAAGCCAGCTTGTAGCGGTAGTGATCCGAGCCGGGCACCCTGCCGTTCGGCACGTAGACGCAGTTGACCCGGATGCCGCCGCAGGATGCGGAAACCGCCCTCGCCTCGGGCCCGGGGAAGCCTGGCTCATCAGGCAGCCCCGCTCGCACGTCGTCGAGTCCGGTCCTGGACAGGATCGCCACGCCGTTCCACTGGGCCTGACCGTTGACGGCGAACGCATAGCCCCTGGCCGTGAGCTCGGCGCCGAGCAGTTCGGCGAACGCGTCTTCGGTGAGCTTGATCTCCTGCAGGCACACCACATCGGGCCGGCGCTCGTCAAGCCATGGCAGCAGCCGCGGAACCCGCTGCTTGACCGAGTTGACATTCCACGTCGCTACCCGCACCAGTCCACGATAGCGACCGCCTCGCCGCCGGGCGGCCCCGACGTCACGGTCGCCTTCGCCGCGGCCACGTTCGCGCCCGGCGCGCAGGCGCGTCACCGTCGGTTCCCCGGCGGGCCCGCACACCTCGGCGCGGGCGAGGTATCAGCCAGGCGATGCCTGGCATAGCGAACAAGTATTTCCGCATTCGCGTGCCCGCTTTTAGTGTCTGCGGCATGACATCCGCTCCGTACGCGCTCGGCGTCTTCCGCCGGCCAGGCGCCGCCCCCGCCCGGGGAGACGCACCCGGCGACGGCGCCCGCGACGGCTACGGCGGGGAGTTCACCGGCCTGGTCGTCGGCGACCGGGTACGCGATGTCAACGGGCTCGGATCGCTGAACGAGATGCTCGCCCGCTGGGACGACGCTCAGCGGCGGCTCGACGAACTGGCGGCATCGGAGCGCAGCGGCACCTGGACCGACCTGAAGGAGCTCGACGTCCGCTGTCCGGTCAGCCCCGGCCAGATCCTTCAGTGCGGCGCGAACTACCGCAGGCACGTCGTGGACATCGTGATGGCGGAGCGCCGCGCCGAGGAGTCCGTGACCGGCCACAACTCGGATGTCTCGGAGGAAGAGGCCAGGCAGTGGGCCGAGGCCATGATGGACGAGCGCGCCCGCAGCGGAGCCCCCTACGTCTTCGCGGGCCTGTCTGGCGCGCTGGCCGGCCCGTACGACGACGTCATCCTTCCCGAGCGCGGTACCAGGCACGACTGGGAGCTTGAGCTGGCCGTCGTCATCGGCCGTCCGGCCCGCCACCTGACCAGGGACAACGCTCTGGCCCACGTGGCCGGCTACACCATATGCAACGACCTCACCACCCGCGACCTGGTGTACCGCCGGGACCTGAAGGCGATCGGCTCCGACTGGTTCGCCGCCAAGAACGCCCCCACGTTCCTCCCCACCGGTCCTTACCTTGTGCCAGCGAAGTTCGTCACGGACCCGGCGGACCTGCGCATCACCCTGCGGCACAACGGCGTCGTCCGGCAGGACGAGACCACCGCCGACATGCTCTTCGACCTGCCCGCCATCCTGGTCTACATCACCGAGATCACCGAACTGCGTCCCGGCGACCTCGTGCTCACCGGCTCCCCGGCCGGCAACGGCATGCACTGGGGCGTGTTCCTCGCCGCAGGCGATCTCATCGAGGGCGAGATCACCGGCCTGGGCAGCCAGCGCAACCACTGTGTCAGCGAGCACGGGGTCAGCAACCACGGGGTCAGCGAGCACGGGGTCAGCAACCACGGGGTCAGCGAGCGCGGGGTCAGCGAGCGCGCGGTCAGCGAGCGCGGGGTCAGCGAGCACGGGGCCAGCAACGACGGAGTCAGCGAGCCATGCCAGCCGGCCGTGTCGGCCACGCCGGGCCGCCGCCACGCCACACGACAGGAATCCAGCCGATGACCGACTCCCTGATCACCCACCTGCGCCACGTCGACCTGGCGATCCCCGACTACGAGCGCCAGCTCGCCTTCTACACCGGCACGTGGGGCCTCACCACGGTCGCGAGCGACGACGGCATCGCCTTCCTCGCCGCCGAGGGATCTCCGGAGCGGTACGTCGTCAGGCTCCGCAAAGACTCAGGCAAGCGCCTGGACCTGGTCTCCTTCGGCGTGGCCGGCCGCGCGGACGTGGACACCCTGGCCGGGCACCTCATCGCGAAGGGTGCCGGGCTCGCCGCCGAGCCGGGCGCACTGAAGACCGAGGGCGGCGGCTACGGCCTGCGCTTCTTCGACGTCGACGGCCGCACCGTCGAGGTGAGCGCGGACGTCGCGACACGGACGCACCGCAAAATCGAGGAAAAGGAGTCGATCCCGGTCCGCCTGTCCCACGTGGTGCTCAACTGCACCGACCCGGACGCGACCGCCCGCTGGTACTCCGACGTGCTCGGCTTCCGCCTGTCCGACACCCTGGCCGGACCGGAGATGGGCACCGTCATGAACTTCATGCGCTGCAACCCCCGCCACCACTCGCTCGCGTTCGCCCGCGGGCCGCACGTCTCGCTGCACCACGTCTCGTTCGAACTGCGCGGGATCGACGAGTTCATGCGCGGCACCGGGCGCGTGCTCCGCTCCGGCACCCGGATGGTCTGGGGGCCCGGCCGTCACCTGGCCGGCTCCAACACCTTCGCCTACTTCCTCGACCCGCAGCACAACACGGTCGAGTACACCACCGAACTTCAGGAGCTTGACGAGGACACCTGGCACCCGCACGTCTACGACATGCACGACGACGAGGTGCAGGACCAGTGGGGCACGGCCAACCCGATGAACGAGCTGGTCGCCAAGGAGTCATTCAACGACCCCGACCCGGGGCTCTTCACCGCCCCGCCGCTGTGAGCTTCCCACGGAAGGAACCGCATTCATTACCAAGAACGGGCGCGGCTGCCCCTCGCCCGCCCGTCACCCGCGGTGCGGGGCAGACCAGCCCCCATGTCTGCCCCGCACCGCTCAAGAAACCAGCGCAGTTAACGAGAAACAAAGATCCGTTCTTCGGCACCGTTCCGCTACAGCCGAAGACCACCGTTACTTTCATCCAGCAACAGTGTCGAAGGAGACCTATATGAGAGCTGTGCAGACGGGCGGCGCCGCCGTCCTCGCCCTCCTCGCGGGCCTCGGCCTCGCGGCCTGCTCATCGGGCTCGTCCAGCTCTTCGAGCTCGGCCCCCGCCTCGAGCGCCCCGGCCGGCACGGCCACGGCGAGTGCGAGCGCCGCCGCCAGCACATGCGGCACCATTCCGACCTCGCTGCCGTCCGACCCGGACGGCGTGCTCGCCGCCCTGCCGGCCAGCGTCCGCAGCCTCTACAACGGGTACCCGGTGCCGGTCTACAAGAGCGCGTTCGCCAGCTGGAAGCCCGCGTCCACGTCGAACAAGACGATCGGCTTCCTGCTTTCTGAGACCAACAACGGCTACCAGCTTGCCCTGCAGGCGATACTTTCCGGCATGCTCAAGTCCGCCGGGTACACGGTGGACCAGGTGACCTCCTCCGACGAGGTGACCGACCAGGTCGCCGACTTCAACCAGATGGTGGAGAAGAAGGTCGCGGCGATCATCTACGAGCCGCTGTCCTCGAGCGCGTTCACCACCGCCGTCGCCAACGCCGAGGCGGCGGGTATCCCGTCGATCTCCGTGCTCAACTCGGTCGCCTCCGCCGACACGATCTCCGTCGGCGCCAACGACTGGCTCCAGGGCGCCATGATGGCCGCGCAGGTCGCCACCGACATCGGCGGCAGCGGCAAGGTGCTCGACGTGCACGGCATCTCCGGCGTGGCGATCGACACCTCGACTTACGCGGGCGTGAAGGCCGTCTTCGCGCAGTGCAAGGGGATCACCACCGACGACACGATCTACACCCAGTTCGCCGACTCCACGGCCAAGAGCGAGGTGCAGACCTACCTGGAGACCCACCCGCAGAAGATCGCCGCCGCCATCACCTCCGGGTCCGGCGCGACCGGCGTGATGGAAGGCTTCCAGGCGGCGGGCAAGGCCATCCCTGAGATCGCGAACGACTCCATGGAAGACGGCGAGATCGCCTACTGGTACGACAACAAGTCGAGCTACAAGGGCGTCGGCATCACCACGACACCGCCGCAGCTCGCCTCGGCCACGCTCACCGTCCTGCAGGCGCTCATGCAGGGCAAGGGCGTGCAGGTCTCCGCGATCGTGCTGAACACCCCGCTGGTCACCGACACCGACGTCGCCCAGTGGTACACGTCCAGCATGACCACCTCATCCACCGGCAACGCCGGCGGCCCGACCAGCCTCAACGTCCTGCCGTCGGACGAGCTGTCCGCCGTTCTCGGCTAGTACCCGCCTTAGGTCCCGCCACGACATGACGCAGATTCATGCTCCGCAAACCACGGCACCCCCCGCGACGCTCCTGCGTATCGAGGGGGTGACCAAGGCCTTCGGCCCCACGATCGCCCTCCGCGGCTGCTCACTCGAGCTGCGCGCGGGGGAGGTCCACGCGCTCATGGGGGAGAACGGGTCGGGCAAGTCCACCCTGGTCAAGATCTTGTCCGGGGTGCACAGGCCCGACTCAGGCCAGGTGCTCATCGAGCAGTCGCCGCTGCGCGCGCCAAGCCCGCGCGCCGCGGCGGCCGCCGGGGTCGCCACCGTGTTCCAGGAAGTACAGTCCGTGCCAGGACAGTCGGTCCTCGACAACCTCTGGCTGGGCACGGACGGGATTCTGCGTCATTCCCGGGCCGGCGTCGGCAGTCCTGCTGGCGCCGGCCCGGGCCTGGAACCCGGGGGCCGGCGCGACCGTGCGCGGACCGTGCTGGCCGAGCTCCTGGGCGACTGCCCGGATTGGCTGCTGTCCGCACCGGCCGGGTCGCTGTCGCTGAGCCAGCGCCAGGCGGTCGCCATCGGCCGGGCGCTGCTCCGCACGCCGAAGGTGCTCGTCCTCGACGAGGCGACCTCGGCGCTCGACGTGGCGACCCGCGACCGCCTGTTCACCGCCGTGCGGCGGCTGACCGCCGCGGGCGGCGCGGTCCTGTTCATCTCGCACCGCATGGACGAGGTGACCGAGATCGCCGACCGGGTCACCGTGCTCCGCTCCGGCGAATCGGTCGCCACCCTGGGCCGCGACGAGGCGACGCTCGGCCGCCTGGTTGAGCTGATGACCGGCGGCGAGCACCTGGTGCAGGACGAGGCACGGGCCGGCGCGGCTACGTGGCAGGCCGCTGCTTCCGCCACGCCGGTGACCGCGGAGGCCGCGGTCGTGCTGGCGGCGGGCGGCCTCACCCTGCGCGCCGGGGAGATCGTCGGCCTGGCCGGCCTGGAAGGCCAGGGCCAGGACGACTACCTCAGGGCGCTCCGCAGTGCGACAGGGAACGGGGCGGCCGGCCCGGACGGGAGCGGTGCGACGATCGCCTACGTGGCCAGGGACCGGCGCGAGGAGTCGATCTTCCCGCCGCTGTCTATCAGGGAGAATTTCACCGCCGCGACGCTGGGCGCCGACACGCACGGCGGCCTCATCTCCGCCCGCGCCGCGGCCGCCCGGTTCGCCAGCTACGTCGGCAGGCTCAAGATCCGCCTCGGCCGCGACACCGACGCCATCACCACCCTGTCCGGCGGCAACCAGCAGAAGGTGGTGATCGCCCGGGCTCTGGCCTCCGGCCCCCGGGTGCTGCTGCTCAACGACCCGACCCGGGGCGTGGACATCGGCGCCAAGCGCGATATCTACGCGCTGCTGCGCGAACTCGCCGCCTCCGGCATCGCCATCGTCATGCTCTCCACCGAGGTCGACGAGCACCTCGAGCTGATGGACCGGGTGCTGGTCTTCCGCGACGGCGCGCCCGCCGCCGAGCTCGGCCGGTCCGCGCTCAGCCGTGCCGCGATCGTCAGCGAGTTCTTCGGAACCGGCCACGCGGGCGATGCGGTGGCCGGGGCCGCCGGCCGCCGCGACGTATCCGCCGCCCCGCAGCCGCGGTCGGAAGAACGTCCGCGGCCTCTTCCGTTCCTCGCCGCCGCGTTCGGAACGCGCGGCGGGCCGACACGGGGCACGCGCCGCGACCGTGCCTGGGAACTGCCCGCGGTCCTCGCGCTCGCGCTGCTCATCGCCAACTTCATCGCACAGCATTCGCTGCTTTCCTGGTCGGCCTGGCCGGTCACGTTCGCGGAACTGGCCACCCCGGCGCTGCTCGCCATGGCTTCCGCGCCGTCGATACTCGGCGGCGGCATCGACATCTCCATCGCGCCGCTGTTCACCCTGGTCTCCGTCGTGATCGAGGTCATGCTCCTCGGTCACCACGTCACCAGCCCGTTCGTCGTCATCCCGGTCGCGGTCGCGGCGGGCGCCGCGATCGGCGCGGTCAACGGGGTGCTGGTGAACTACGGCCGCTACCAGGCGGTGGTCGCGACGTTGTGCATGAACTTCATCCTGTCCGGGTTCGCGCTCGGCTACGCGCCCTCCCCGGTGTCCGGCACCACCGGCTGGCTCACCTCGCTCGGCTCCACCTGGGGCGGGGTGCCTGGGGGGCTGATCCTGCTTGTCGTTCCGCTGCTCGCCTGGTGGGGGCTGAGCCGTACCGCGTTCGTCAAGACCCTGCTCGCGGTCGGCGGCAGCGAGACCACCGCCTATACCGCCGGCGTGAACGTGGCCGCCGTGCGCACCCTCGCCTACACCTTCGGCGGGGCGATCGCCGGCCTGGCCGGCGTCGCCATCGTCGGTCAATTGCACCAGGCCGAGGCCGATGCCGGCTTTGTCACCCCGTTCATCCTGCTCGCGCTCGCCGCGGTCGCCCTCGGCGGCAACTCGATGACCGGCGGTCGTGGTGGCCTGCTTGGCGCGCTGCTCGGCGCCGCGGTCATCTTCCTCATCGAGAACCTGCTCGGCGCACTCGGCCTGTCCTCCTTCTGGTCCCAGGCCGTCTACGGCGCCACGCTGGTCGCCGCGGTCGTGTTCGCCGCGATTACGGTCACCCGCGGCCGGATTGCTGGGCGAGATAACAGCATCAAGCGCGTCAGCGCGACCGGAAGGGAGGCCGGACGATGACTGATCTGGCACCGGCACCGACGCCGGCACCGTCACCAGCCGCTTCCGCCGGGACTGACGCCGCGCGGAGCGTGGCCAGCCGGATCGCCGACGTGCAGCGCAGGACCCCCGTGCTGCAGGTCCTCGTGCTGATCGCCCTCGTGCTGTACGTGGGGGCGAAGGACGGCGACTACAGCTGGGGCGACCTGTGGGCGCCGATCCTGCTCCAGGCGTCGTTCCTCGGCATCGCCGCCGCCGGGCAGACCCTGGCCATCCTGGTCGGCGGCCTCGACTTCTCGATCGCCGCCTACATCGTTGCGGGCAACCTGCTCACCACCCACCTCACCGGGCTTGAGCACTGGAATTTCGCGTTCTGCGCGCTGATCGTGCTGGCGATCTGCCTGGCCGGCGGGGGCCTGTCGGGCTGGCTCTGCCACCGCTTCGGCCTCGAGCCGCTGGTCGTCACCCTCGGCATGAGCTCGGTCGTGGTCGGCGCGCTCCTCGGCACCGACTCCACCCTGGTCAACGGCGCCGGCCCGGGCTGGCTGCAGTCCTTCACCGCGCAGTCGTCGAAGACCTTCGGGCTGACGCTCCCGCCGATCATCACCGCGTGGATCATCCTGGCCGTGGTCATCACCGTGATCCTGGCCAAGACGCCGCTTGGCCGGCGGCTCTACCTGGCCGGATCGGGCCCGCGCGCCGCGGAGAACGCGGGCATCTCCACCCGCCGCGTCTGGACCGGCGTGTACGCGGCGAGCGCCGTGCTGGCCGGCCTCGCCGGGATACTCCTCGCCGGGTTCAGCACCGGCGGCGACACCAACATCGGCAACAACTACCTGTTCCCCGGTCTGGCCGCGGTGATCGTCGGCGGCACGATGATGGGCGGCCGCGGCGACTACCTGCGCACCTGCCTCGGCGCGCTGATCATCACCGCGCTCAACTTCGTGATCTCCGTGCTGAACGTCAACGCGGCCGCCGCCCAGGTGGTGTTCGGCGCGCTCATCCTCGCCACCGTCGCACTGTACGGCCGGGAGAGACGTCTGCGAGACCGCGTGTAAGCCGCGCGCGTTCCTCGGTGATCCGGTGATCAGCCCCGACTGCCCCTGCCATCTCCGGCGACGGCGCCGGCCGCCCGCGTACTTCTCTAACTTCATGAGGACTGCTCGATGAGAATGCATCACGCCGGGATCAGCGTCCCGGACCTGGACCGCTCGCTCGCCTGGTACTGCGCGGCGCTCGGCCTGCGGCCCGGGTACCGGTTCGAGGTCCCGCCGCTGAAGCTGCGCGGCGGTTTCGCGCTCGGCGACGGTGACACCGGCGTCGAGCTGATCGAACTGGCCGGGTCTGTCCCCGGGGTGCCGAAGACCGACCCGCCGTCGGCCAACGCGGTCCAGGGCTTCAACCACGTGTGCTTCCGCGTCGGCAATCTGGACGCCGCGTACGCGCGGCTACTTGAGCACGGGGCGGTCGCGGTCTGGGACCCGCGGGACGCGCCGGAGCCCGGCATGCGGATGGCATACGTGACCGACCCGGACGGCAACCTCATCGAACTGGTCGCGCCTGCGGCAGGGGAATCCCGCTGATGTCGCGGGCGTCTTACTCGTTCACCGGGCAGTTGCTGCGCGGCGGCGACGCGGGGTTCGACGACGCGGCGCTCAGCCGGATCTTCAACCGGCGCCGTCCGGCCCCGCGGCCCGCCGCGGTGCTGCGGGCGGCCAACGTCGCGGACGTGGCGGCCGGGGTGCGGCTAGCCACCGCGGAAGGGCTGAGGGTCGCCGTCCGGGCGGGCGGGCACAGCTGGGCCGCCTGGTCGCTGCGGGACGACGCGCTGCTCATCGACCTCGCGGCGTTCACCGCCATGAGCTACGACGATGACACGGGCGTCGTCACCGTCGGGCCGGCGGTGCGCGGCGGGCTCGACCTCGACCCGTTCCTGGCTTCCCGCGGCCGGTTCTTCGCCGGCGGGCACTGCCCGACCGTGGGCCTCGGCGGCTTCCTGCTGCAGGGCGGGATGGGCTGGAACTGCCGCGGCTGGGGATGGGCCGCGGAGTCGGTCGACGCGGTCCAGGTAGTGACCGCGTCCGGTGACGTCGTGTGGTGCTCGGCGAACGAGAACGCCGACCTGTTCTGGGCGGCGCGGGGGTCGGGGCCCGGGTTCTTCGGCGTGGTCACCGCGTTCCGGCTGCGGACCAGGCAGCGCTACCGTGAGCTCACCCAGACCACGTACGTGTACCCGCCATCGGTGGCGGCCGAGGTGCTGCACTGGCTGCACTCCGCGCGGCACGACGTGCCGCCGTCGGTGGAGCTTGTCGCCGTCGGCATCGAGCCGCCGCTGCCCGCTGCCGCCGGGCATGCCGGGCCGGCGCTGGTCCTGGACGGGGTGAGCTTCGACGGCGGGCCGTCCTCGCTCGCTGCCCTGGACACCTGCCCCGTCGCCGGCGCGGCGCTGGTGCGCAAGGTCGCGCAGCCGGTGACGATCGGTGAGCTGCGCGCCGAGCAGACGCGGGCCAACCCCGAGGGGCACCGCTACTTCGTCGACAACGCCTACCTGACCGGGGCGGCGGACTCGCTGATCCCGGCGCTGACACCCGCGTTCACGGGCCTGCCGACCGCGAAGTCGTTCTCGCTCTGGTTCGACCTCGCGCACCTGCCCGCGCGCCCGGCGTCCGATGCCGCCCCCACGGACATGGCCCTCTCGGTGCAGACCGACCTCTACTTCGCCACCTACGTCGTCTGCCAGTCGCCCGCCGACGACGGCCGGTGCCGTTCTTGGGTCGATGACACCATGCGCAGGCTGGCGCCGTTCTCAGCCGGGTGCTACCTGGGCGACAGCGACTTCACCGTGCGCCACGACCGGTTCATGAGCGACGCCGCCTGGGATCGCTTCCGCCGGATCCGCGCCGAGCGCGACCCTGACGGGCTGTTCCCCGGCTACGACTGCGCCGACCCCGCCCGGCTGAACACGCCGGCCGCCGCCACCGTTCCCGCGAGCGACGGATGACCGGCCGGCCGGCCCCTCCGGCACCGGCCACCCGGATGCGGCCTCTCCGGCCCCCGGCCGGCCGGGTGTCCCTGCCAATCATCGACCGGTAAAGCGACAACCGCGGAGTGTGGGAGCCATGAGCAAGACATACCTGAAGGAAGCGGTCACCGCGGCCCGGGTGGCCGCCGGCCTGGCCGGGGTCAAGGAGACCGTGACCGGCGTGATCGCCGACATCCGCGCGCGCGGCGACGACGCGGTCCGCGAATACTCGGTCAAGTTCGACAACTGGGCCCCAGACCAGTTCCGCCTGTCGGCGGCGCAGATCGACGACATCATCGCAAGCGTTCCCGGCCAGGTGATCGAGGACATCAGGTTCGTCCAGGCGCAGGTGCGCGGCTTCGCGCAGGCGCAGCTCGCCTCGATGACAGAGATCGAGGTGGAGACGCTGCCCGGCGTCTTCCTCGGCCACAAGCACCTGCCGATCGCCTCGGCCGGCGCCTACATTCCCGGCGGCAGGTACCCGCTGACCGCCTCGGCGCACATGACCGTGCTCACCGCCAAGGCGGCGGGCGTGGCGCGGGTGGCGGCCTGCACGCCGCCGATCCGGGGGGAGATCCCGGCCGCCACAGTGGCGGGGGCGCCCCAGGCGGGCGCCGCCGCGGTCTACCAGCGCGGCGGCGGGCCGGCGGGGTCCGCCCACC
>Ga0335073_10000919_pt1 | contig 38829 bp, 34 predicted proteins | sample Lox_Sample_22_FD_207093 | JGI IMG/M metagenome (GOLD analysis project Ga0335073, IMG submission 207093) | Soil microbial communities from Loxahatchee National Wildlife Refuge, Florida, United States - Lox_Sample_2.2 | ecosystem: Environmental > Terrestrial > Soil > Wetlands | place: USA... | reverse complement strand
GACATCCCAGATCTTTCCCGCGAAAATCATCCATGATTCGTCTGCGGCAAGACGGGTATCGTTATTTCCGCCTTCAGAATTGGACAAGAGCAAGGAAGGATGCCTAAACATCTGTCCGTAAATCAGTCTGACTTATATCGGAGCGATACCGGTCTAGGTACGGATAAGGCGGCGTTGAACCCGCGGGAACGCTGCGTCGCTGTCTACGCAATTGGCTCCCGCCTGACTTTGCGGCCCTCGGCCTTTGTGCTAAAGGCGAAATAGTGTGCTTGTATGCCCAATTCCTGCTTGTGTCCGTTGATCTTTTACATATATAGTAAGGTAGGAGCGCAGTTATGGATCGGACTTCCGACTGATGCACTACTTGCGGGTTTGCGTCTCTACAACCCTTTGAAAGTCTGCACATATTAACCTACATTCGTTTCTCCAGAGTGGAAGTTCAAGAAAACCTCTCAGCTTTCTAAAGTCTTTGTAGGGGTTTGTTTTCTTGGACCTCTTGCCGTGGCAAGACGATCAATAACAGAAGTGATGTCGGCAAACATCTCCTCCGCTTCGGGAGAACCAGAAACCGCGATATCTATTGAAAAAGTTCCCGAGAAGTTCTTTGAGCCACCAGCAGCAGCCGTAACCTTAGAAAGGCCGCCTGACGAAGGTGAAAATGGGTTGGCACGCTCACCGTCCGAAGCTCCTTATTCCATCTTCAGCAAGGATACGAAAATATTCATAGTATTCATGGCTTGCATAGCTGGATTGATATCTCCTCTAGCAGCAACCATGTATTATCCCGCATTAAATCCTCTAGCAGAAGCTCTTCATGTTTCTAATTCAAAAATTACGCTATCAATCACAACATACATGGTAACGCTCATGTCCAAGATGATAGTGGATATGAAGCTAACTGAAGTTAGATTCTTCAAGCATTCGCTCCAACCTTCGTCGCTACTATGTCCGATAATGCTGGGCGTCGCCTTGCGTTTATGATATGTTTCTTTATCTTCATAGTTGCCGATATTGGTCTCGCGCTGCAAACCAACTATGCGGCTCTTCTCATCCTTCGTGCCGTCCAGTCCTCTGGCTGCAGCGCGACAATTGCTCTTTCCATGGCAGTTGTCGCCGACATAGCTACGTCAGCCGAGAGAGGTCGATATATAGGCTGGGCGTCATGCGGTCTCCTCATGGGCCCATCGTTTGGTCCGCTGCTCGGCGGAGTCCTAGCGCAGTACTTGGGATGGCGATCAATATTCTGGTTTCTGGCCATTTTCGCTGGAACTTTCCTCGTTCTTTTCGCCATTCTGTTGCCTGAAACGTGCCGAGAGGTTGTGGGCAATGGCTCCATTCCTGCTCGCGGCATATCTTTGTCGCTACTGGGTCATATGCAGCAACGCAGGCAGGCCGCCAAAGCGCCTAGGCGGGAAGCCCAAAACCACGTCGCAGCAGCTGCCACCAAGAAGAGAAGCCTATGGCCAAACCCAGTCGCCGTCATTCGTATTCTCGTCGACAAGGAGAGCAGCCTCATCCTCTTATATAACGCCATACTTTTCAGCGGCCAAATGGTAGTTTCAGCATCATTGCCATCCACGCTCCAAAGGATTTACGGCTACGACGAGCTCAAGGTTGGGCTCTGCTATCTACCCCTCGGCGTCGGCGGCCTGGCAGCGAGCATCTCGCAGGGATACGTTACGGACTGGAACTTCCGGCGACACGCACGACTGGCCGGGCTGGAGATCCGCAAAGGCAGACAGCAGGACCTGCGGCGGTTCCCACTCGAGAGAGCTCGCTGCCAGATCACGTGGCCGAACCACGTCGTCACCATTGCCGCCATGTTCGGGTACGGCTGGGCTGTGCGTGCTCGCTCTAGCATTGCCGGCCCTGAGGCGGTGCTCTTCATCCTCGGATTCTCTACCATGGGGGCGTTCAATGTGTCCAATGCTTTTCTTATTGATCTGCACCGCGATTCGCCTGCTACGGCCACGGCAGCTGTAAATCTCACGCGTTGTTTGATTTCTGCTGGAGGTGTGGCGGTGATTGTGCCTATGATCAACGCGATGGGAGAAGGATGGGCATTTTCGATTATCGCTTTCATATATGTTGCGATGCTGCCAGTGCTGTGGGTCATTATGAAATGGGGACCTGGCTGGAGGATTGAGAAACTGGAGAAAGAGGACAGGAAATTGGAAGAGCAGCGGAGAAATGACGAAAAGAGGCAAGTAGAAGTGAAGCCAGAAGAACCTCAAAATGACAAACTCAGCACTATCAGTAAAGAGGAAGCATTGGAAGCATAGAGGCTTGTCAGGGCGCACATTGGGACGACTTACGACACTGATCGCCATTGTTACAACGGCGCGAGATGGGCGGCATCGCAATCGTATGGCAAAACGCAAAAGACACAGAAACTGACCTGTACTAATTGGAAGATAGTAGCATTTGCGTAACAAATCCACAGAAAAGCGTTGACCTAGATAAATCTAGAATGCTGGGCCGTATATACCCCGAAATTAGAGTTGCATTGATGAATATCACAGCTTGGCCTTTTTCTCTTGTTTTGCCTTCTCTTTCAATATCCTTCGCAGAATCTTACCAGAAGCACTCTTAGGAATCTCATCGATGAAAACGACACCACCTCTGAGTCGTTTGTGGCTTGCTACTCTTTCAGCGGTCCACTTCACGATCTCGTCTGCATCCTCTTTCTCCTTCCCATTAGCAGCAACTACGTACGCTCTTGGTACCTCTGTATGCTGCTCTTCGTCCTCTATTCCAATCACAGCCACATCATTCACATTAGGATGATCCATCAATTTGCCCTCCAGTTCCGCAGGCGCAACTTGGAAGCCTTTGTATTTGATGAGCTCCTTGACGCGATCAGTGATGTAAAAGTTGTGATTTTCATCCTGGTAGCCAACGTCTCCTGTCTTGAAAAATCGTTCCGCCGTGATAGAGTCCTTCGTTGCTTCCGGATTCTTGAGATAGCCCTTGAAGACATTCGGGCCTTTCAACCATAGCTCTCCAACCTCCCCTGGACCAAGCTCCTTGCCTTCTGGAGACATGTACATCGCCATCATGTTCGGAAACATCTTACCAACCGAACCCACTGAAGAATACCACTCATCCCATGGCTGGGTGTGTGTCATTGGACTTGTCTCGCTCAGTCCGTAGGCTTGATTAATCTTGATACTGAGCCTCTTATGAACGGTATCCACAAGTTCTTTAGTCAATGGCGCTGCTCCACAGGTGATCATTCTGATCGAGCTGAGATCGTAGTTATCCACTATCGAATCTCGAGCGAGGCGAACGATGACTGGCGGCGCAACGTAGACGAAGGTAATCTTGTGGTCTTGAATTGTTCGCAGGAAAACATCCAAATTGAAAGCCGGCATGACGAGAAGCTCAATCCCGCGGTAGAGCATTTGGTGAACCAGGCCTGTCAACCCGTAGATGTGGAAGAATGGCAGTACGCCCAGGAATTTGTCCTGTCCGGACTTGTACCATTTCCCTACACAGCCTTGAATCATGAGCACATCCGCAACAACATTCTTATGGCTGAGCATAACTCCTTTCGGAAGTCCAGTGGTGCCAGAGCTGTATGCCAGGAATGCGATTTCCTTCTCCGGATGCATCTTTCGCCGTTTATATCGGAGAGCGCCAGAAGTTTTGCGAATGTTGGTCCAATGCTTGATACGATGAGTCTCGTCTCGCTGAGCACCAAGCAAAATCACTCTATCCTGTGGGATACCAGCTTGCTTCGCTGCTTTCACAGCCGTCTGGAGGAACTGTCTCGTTGTGATCACGGCCTTGGCGTCCGAATTTGTTAGCTGGAAGGCGAGCTCATCTGCCGAGTATACCGGATTCGCAGGCGTGACTGTTCCTCCTGCGAAGAAAGTTCCATAGATGACCGCGGCGTAGTCAACATCGTTTGGTGAAAAGAGAGCGATTACATCTCCCCTTTGCCAGTCCCAGAGGTTGCGAAGGCCTTCACCAAAGGCTGTTGCGGCAGCTTTGACTTGTGCGAACGTATAGTGTCGATCTGAATCCACGGCCCTATAAATGACTGCATTGCAATCAATTTCAATTTTAACATTCTTTGACATCGAGAACTGCCGTACCTTGATCATCCGAGAAATCCTTCTCTTTCCTATCAAACATCAATCCCCAAAGGTCCACATCTAGAATGTGCACGTCCGGAAAGGGCGATTTCGTAGGCATGTTGAGTCGCTATCAATCCAAGATCATACTTCCAGGCTCATGTTGAAGTAATGTCTGCAAAGCACTGCTTTTGTAAGTACTTGATGCAGTGTAAACTCTCGAAAAGTAATCCAGTGCGGACCAGAGGCAGAGGATTAATGTCTGTCATCGACATTGCGTCAAAGCCGGAAGACCGCCTCGGGTGGCTCATCCCCGCATCTTGTAAACGGTTTCGTATTTGAGATATCTCCGACTCCTCACTAGTCATCTACGCTTTGTTCGACGCTACTTTTCGCTGTACGACAAAAGTACTTTATAATATCTGGTTAATTAGATGCGATATTTTGGAAGTAATTGATCGATTAGAAACCTTTACGCGTTTATGGCGGCACGGTACAAGCCTCACTCCTTTCGTACAGTTGTAGGGCCTGCTAACGAAATTATTACATTTCTCGCATAGGACTACCATTTTAAACCTTTCATTTCGTCCATTAGCCCTCGAGTTCCCATTCCATCATCCATCAATACTTTACGCCATAATATTGGAATCCCGACTTTGTGATCCATTTTCCGTTCCGGTTGCTCTTAGGGGTGGTATTCTGGTGTCGAAACCGCATTAGGACCTGGTGCATGATACTCGGGCACCGGATTGGGCACAGGAGCTTGATATGCCGGAGTTCCTTGCACCTCTGTTTGAACAGAAGCCATTGCTGGGACTTGAGCCGCCGCAGGTTGAGGAGGAGGTTGGTAAGGCACCTCGCCTTGTGCTTGTGCTGGTGGTTGGGTAGGTCCGTCGGCAGTCTTTGCCTCCACCACCACCGTTTCTACCTGTCCTTCTGTCGCCGGTGGTGGATGGCTCTCCCGCCAGAGCATGTATGATGTAAATATCAAGCTAACCAGGACGAGCAGGAACATAGTCCAATCTAACCCAATCTTGTCGGCCACATCCGAAACCGCCTTGGTAATTGTGGAGGTGGGGCTCTTGCGTTTCCGGAAGTTGTCGATGTTATTTTCGCAGACACAACTATCAATATAATAATAGTTGGAGCAGGAATTACAAACGTCGGTGCATGTAAAACTCGAAATCACGCCTCCAGTCGTGAGCCACAAGAGACACAAGAGAATTTCGGCGGACAACTGGAACCAAGGAGCCCATGGTAGACATTTACATATCTTTGCCACTGTTCCGGTAGTGAGGAGCAAATATCCGACGATGAAAATCGTCAACACAGGCTGGAATCTGATCAGCTCGGCTTTCATTCAAACCCAGCAGCGTCACTTACTGTTGCAAGATTGTAGGCAAGCTTAGGTGGAACAGAACATTCATAGGAAAGCCAATTAGAAGCGTCACTCGCCGCAACGCCGAGAGTGGAGAGAGCGAAAATGAATTGGAGCGCGCGAAGCAGATACAGGATCTCGTTCTTGCGCAGAGCGTTGTTTTCGTACTTGCCTGAGGCCATTTTGATGGGAAGTATGCGACTGCAACACGAAGGAGGCCCCGTGGCAGCCCATCGAACTTATACCGCAGCCAAAGGAGCAACAAGGGGTGCAAGGCTGAATGTGGAGTGTTGAGAACCTTGAGACGCCACAAGCACCGCAGTTAGGATAAGGTACGAAATGACTCCAATGCAGCGACTTGAGCCCCATCTTTCCACTTTAGATCAGCTGGTTCCATTGTCATTCCACTTGATTAACGGGTTGTGCCGTGGAGGCTTGGGAGGTCCCCGAATCATGCCCAGACTTTCAAGGCTGCATATTGGTGGCGCATGAGCTGAAAACTCCAAGCGAATACGGCTGGATCATACGAGCGATCGAGCTTGCTTTGCTTTTTGACACTGATTGTCAAGGCAAGTGGTAATTGGTAACATTCCAAATCTTCTAACATGTGGAAGTGGTGCGTGACACTTCGGTGAACACAATAGGCAGTGGGCCGATCAAGTTCGCGGGAGCTGGGCTTTTAGGCCCGAGAAGATGTACTTTCAGGCCCGACGAGCTGAAATTTGGGGCTCAAAACGAAGTCCCAGGCTTTGTTTGAGAGTATCTTTGCTGTTAATGAGCACTGACCGGTGAAGAACTCCTAGATTTGATGAAATCTCGTTACCAATGTGAAGAAGCAGGTCAAGAACCGTTATTTGATTTGCTCAGCATGATTCCAATGTCGATGAGCTGCACCGCTTCTGATTCCAGCTTTCCCAGTACACCAGATGTGTCATGCTTCAACCCAAATGTTGCGTATACAATTTTCAATGCTCCAAACGCCATCGCTGAAATGCTGCAAATGCCACCAAGCCAACGGACCGGCTTCTGTAAGGCTTAGGTAGCAGGTGGGTCAAACTGCACCTTGTAACCGTCCATCTTGGCTTGTACCTCCTCCGGTGGATCTGCCACCTGCGCTAGCACGAAGTCTACCCTGTCCTCATCCTCCTGTAGTGGAATATGCGCATTTGTCCCATACTGTGCCATGGTCTTGGGCCTATTGGCGACAAGTTTGCCTCTCAAACTGATTGGATAGACATACGCCGCCTTATTTAACCGATCATCCGATCCGCGAGAATCGTGTAGAGCCACTACAACAGTATCGTTGAATGGATTGTCTTTGAGGTCGACGTGACCTTCCTCATAGTACGTACGTACGCGTTTGTATCGGAAACAAGGCCTTTCCGGATCATCGTAGTTGTCATAAAGGGTGTCATCGTCAGCGTCCACATCGGTGTTACTGAATTTTCGCTTGATATTCTGCACTGAGTCTGCTTCCTCAGGGAAAAAGAGCTCAAATCGATTGTTATCAAGTGGTCGCAAGAGACTGACGTCGACAGAAGGGTCCTCAACATCGTCTGTAGCACTAGGATTGTGCTGGAACTTGAAGAAGACGTAACCACCTTCTTCGGGAAAGGCCTCCAGATCTGGAAGAATAGGGTATGAGTCTAGCAACGTAACGTCTCGGCGCATTGGGTGTCGTGGTTTTGTCCAAGCTTCCTTTTCGGCTGCGGATGCAGGTGTGCTGCGAAGGTTGTTCTGTCCATCGGGGCCAGTATAGGCATCTGCAGGATATGGGACGTCGAACCCTTTTACAACGGATCGTAAAATATTGATAGGGTCTTCTTTGTTCACATCCGGCCGCGGTTTTGGTCGTGAAGTTGGAGTTCTTAGCGCGGTTTTGGAATCAGCCTGCTTATTAACATTCTGCACAGAGGAGATGTATTCCGTTCGTCGTAGAAAGCTAACGCCTGAGTTGATGGAAGTTGGTTTACCAATGGTCGCTAGAGGTCGGAGAAGGAATCGGTCGGCTGGATCAACCGGAGGAGGGTTTTTTTCGAAATACAACTCTTCATTAAGTCGCATTAGCAAGATTCAAATTGTTACGGTGGAGAGTCTTACCATTATCGTCACCATCGAAGGCGCCCTTGAGGCCCACTAAGTTGATCTCCATTCCTCCAAAAACATCAGCGTCAACATTAAGAGGTTGCTCTCGCGCGAGGCGTGCAGCATAATTGCCAGCTGTGTACTGTCCGCTTGCAAGGCCGGTATTGGGAATCTCAAGGAGCTTTGGAGGGAGAGGTGGAGCAGGCAAAGCATTGGAATGACGGATTCGCGCGATGTAATCCTGATGAAAGCCTGCTCGCGATCCGGCCATTTTGCAGTTGGAGAGAAATGGGTGGAAGTCAAGTGTGGTTTGAACGCGAAGTTGGGATGGATTGAACCTTGAAGCATCCAAAGAAAATGCGGATCCTGCGCAACATTAGCGCTCACATTCTTTACGATAGTTCTCAGCCACGCTTTGTGGCGCAGCACGATCTCAGTCACCAAACGGACCATCCCATCAGCATTCATGACCCAATTCTTCCATTTGAAGTATCCGCCGAGATTCGTGAAAGGTGTAACTGGATTTGCAATAAGCTCATTTGTATACCAAACCTCAAGTTCAATTCATTCGAAGGATCTCTTCCGGTTAGCAGGATCTAAGAGGGAAAATTAACTACGCATGCAGACGTCTATGGTCCTCACAAGCGGTTGACAGGTCTTGAGATCTTTGTATTGTATGCATCTTGATCACTACAGACTGCTTGACTTTCAACTCACCGTAGTTAATCGTGACTGTCGCTTCACTTTGCCCGTGACATCGGACCCCAATTTGCGCGCGGATTGAGTTGATATCTCACAAGGCGTTTCCCGATCCTGTCCTTTCCAAGCTCTGCGTCGAAAATGATCTTGTTTTCTTCAGGGTTCGTTCCCCCATTCTTCTCAGTGATGTCGACGTTTCCTTTCGCGACGATATCTTGCCTCAATTCACCTCCAGAAGCAGTCGCCTGAGAGTCATCATGAGCTGTCGCAGTGTTTTTCATATTTTGAAAGTAACCAGTCTTCTGGAGGATATGCCAGCCCGCCATTGTCTCTTTAAGAGATCGTTCATGCAGCGGTGAATGCTGTCGGATCCATTCCGTCATAATCTTCCAAAGCGTTGACCACGGTGCATCTGTTTTGATTGTTCCCGGCTTCGTATGGCTCCTTGTAACTCGATATCCGGCGTGCAACAATGCTCCCTTGAGTTGCGCATCGGAAGGAGCATGACAGTGCAATACCCGCGACAAACTGCTAGCCCTAAAGTAGAATGGATGGTGGTCAATCATACTCGGACTCATGCGAGGAATTCCGTCACTTTCCTTCTTAGATTCTGTTGCCGGATGTTCGTTTTGCTCGTATAATTCTGTTTCTTCGAGGGCGGTCGTCAACATTCCTTCAATGCGATCAACAGTTGGATACGTCTTCGCGTCCAACGTTGGGAGATAGCTCAAAATTCGCTGAAGGAAGGCCGGGTTGTGCAATGGTCCGCCATACATAGGACCCGAGAGATGAGTCTTGAAACCGCAATGACTGCAATACGGTGATGATGTTGGGCCCTGTGCCGGGGTGTGCTTGAAGTAGGTATTGCCTTTTTTGCCTTGCTGCATACTATGCCGCGCTACATGCTGCGTTTGCCACGCTCCACAGCCAGCATCACAGTTGTACACGAGCATAGTCTTACTAGCGAGGAATTTCACCTCAGCAGGTGACTTTCGAACTCGTACGAAGACTCGCGCGTAGAAATCGATGGACAGGGAAAGTAAAGGCTCAATGGCCGCACCGTACTTGGCTGCAGCAGTGCCGATTGCATGAAGGATGAGCCGAAGACCCGCTTCTGCGCAAAAGTCGCCCTTAACGGATACGCCGCCGTACAAGGAGAACGTCTTCTCTAGCCACCCGATGGAATTGAAAACTCCAGTATCTGTACAGGTAACGCAAAGTAAACCTCCGTCGGCTATTGCTTGGACTGCTGCATCGAGGAAAGGAACCGCAGTTCCATATGGGTCCAAATCGATGACCTGATATTGATGGTGAGGACCGCCGACTCCTTCTTGCGCAATAGATTGGTACATATGCGCATTGGCATTACCAATCACCGGTCGAATTCTATCATTCAACTTATTGTATTCGATATTAGTCTTCATCGATTCCACAGCACTCCGTGAGAGATCATTAGCTGTCACAGAAGTGACAAATGACAATTCATTAGCGTATCGTAGTGCTCTCAGCCCAGATGCGGACAAAGCATCAAGGATTTCGAATCTTATAGGCGGAATGTGGTCTTTCAGATCCTTTTCGTCTTCTCCATTTGTAAATGTACTAGAAGACGAAGCAGCTGGCCCTTGATGAACGGCTTGCTTGGCCATCGAGCTTTCGCAGGCAATAAGATCATCGTCGGAAACTTCATCGGCCTCAATGCCATCCATGTCGTCTTTATTACTTCCAACCTCTGGGGTTTCAGTCGGCTTGAGTGGCTCTAGGGGATTGCTAGAGCGTAGAGGACTGCTCGCGGACTCGGGTTGTTCATCACCGCCGTTTGATTGAATTCGTCGCCTTTTGGGCGCTCTCTGCGTATCTTCTGAGTCTAACCCATCATGTTGGGTCGTTTCCTTCCTTGCAAGCCTGGTTTTCCGTCTCCTGGCTCTCTTCCGCTCCTGTTCTTTTCCTGCGATGACTAAGTAGTCTTCGCTGAACGCTCGAATAGCTAGGACAGAGAGGTCACGGTTGTATTGTTGAATCGGATTGTAAAATACTGATGAAGCCTGCACAGTTCCGTCTTTGTCTGCCTTGGGATCGGTCTCGAGAGGAGCATCAGGCGGGAGAAGAATGAATGCTCTGCCTTCTTTCACGACTTTGTATTGTTTACCGGCATGCTCAATAAGTTGTCCATGTACAGGAGGTGCTTCCTGAGACATAAACTTTGTAGAGGTACTCGGATCTTCGTTTGGCTCTGAAATTATTCGAGAGGAGGGAGGTTGAGTAGATGCCATTATAGTCAACCATCGATGTCGCACATGAGCTAGAGTTAGAATATTTCTAGATCGCGGCAACGGTTTGAAGATGGTCCGGCATAGCAGCCTAAGGCACCTATGGAACCGCGCCAGTTCGATTGGAATAAACAGAAGAAGATGCACGAGACCGCTTTTCAATTGGTATGGAGTCGCTTGTAGGCTACTTAGGAAAGTCCAAACACGCAACTGGGGAAGAAAGATGTGAGCAGACGGTTCCCTGAGTCAGCCAAAGCATAGCGCACACCCTAACCTAACCCGTATCTGATCCATGCACACAGGAACGTGTGGCGTAAGCAACGGAGCATACGGAGTGGTACCTCCTTACATGTATGCTCTCGATGGAAGATGAAGCATAATACTCCGTACAACTACACCAAACTAAGGTCATTACGGAATATGCACGGCTTCTACTGACAAACCCGCTTTGCCTTACCGGATCTTTCTGGAGACTTTCGTTTCTCATCAATGTCACCGCGCAATCGTGACCGGAGACTTTGGCAACAACGGATCGGATGGATTATGATTTGCGGTGCAGATTACAAGCCACGGGCCGGCACCGGCCGCCAAAAGCTTGAACTTTACGCCGCTACACCACTACGGTGACCCTCTCGTATGGGGACTTTGCGGGTCGAATTGACTTCGAATCAGAGCAATCCGGTCACTGGATGATCAAAATGTCGCAACAACGACGTTTGTAGGTAAGCCGACAACGGGAAGTGAATTCTGGGACCCGCACAAGGGGCTCCAATGATTATGCTACTACGTTGATATCTCGGTCTTCGCGATGCCGTGACTGCCGAAAAATGGACCGGATGCTTCGATCCTATAAAACCTGCAACAGGTCTACACCATGAGATTTTGAAAGCAAACTCACAATGTCCTCGCCTTCTTCCTTGTCTCTCGCGGAAGAGAAATCCAAAACGGAGATACCGGAAAGTCTACATGGCGATCCAGTTCTCCATCCGCCACTCATGGACGAGGAAAATGTGTTGCCTAGTCGTCAATATGCAAAGGCAAACGAGATGAAAGAGACGGATAAACCCGAAGACACCTTCCTCGTACGATGGGAACAGAACGACCTGGCAAATCCAAGGAATTGGTCCGGCCTGTATAAATCATGGATAACGTTCGTATTGGGGATGCTTGCTCTAGCCGCCAGTCTCGCCTCGTCCATTATTGCTCCAGCGGAACCACGGATCGCAGCCTATATCGGAGTATCTGAGGAAGTTACCGTCCTGGTTATCTCGCTCTACGTCATTGGCTTTGCATGTGGCCCTGTGATTTGGGCACCAGTTTCTGAGTTGTTTGGAAGACGGGTCAGTCTTCTACCAGCGACGTTTTGCCTGGCAATCTTCTCAATTGGAACTGCCGTAAGCAAGAATGCAGCGAGTATCTTCATCACCAGGTTTCTTGGGGGATTCTTCGGTTCCGCGGCCGTCAGCAATGTCGCCGCCGCTCTCGGAGATATCTGGTCACCAAGAGTCCGCGGCACTGCCGTAGCTTTATATGCAGTTACAGTCGTTGGTGGACCCACGTTAGGTCCTACTATCGGTGCTGCTTTGACTGTGAATAAGCATATGGGATGGAGATGGACCGAGTATATTCAAGCCATATGGACGTTTGTTATAGTAGTGATGGCTACGTTCAGCATGCCAGAGATATATGAACCATATCTCCTGGGTCAAAAGGCCAAGCAACTTCGAAAAGAAACCGGCGATAATCGCTACTGGCATCCGCATGAGCAGCAGAAACTCGATTTGAAAGAGATTGTCACCAAGCACTTGGCAAGACCAATTCTCATGCTCACAACTGAACCAATGGTTACCTGCATCACCTTCTACGCGTCCTTTGTGTTCGCACTCCTCTACATGACGCTCGAAGTCTTTCCTATTGTCTATCTGGAACATCGCGGGTGGCCCACCGTAGTCTCAACACTACCTTTCATGGCCCTCTTTGTCGGTGTCTTGGGAGCACTCTGCATCAACCTTGCGAATCAACCACGCTATGCACGCATTGTCGAGCGTACAGGCGGAAAACCAGTGCCTGAGGGCCGCCTCGCTCCAATGGCGGTCGGCGGAATCATCTTTGCCATTGGCCTGTGGTGGTTCGGCTGGACGGCGGAACCACCAGTTCCCTGGGCCTCGTCGGTTGTGGCTGCCGGGTTTGTAGGAGCTGGTTTCAATGTCATATTTCAACAATGCATCAACTTCCTCATCGACACATATCGACTGTATGCGGCGAGTGCAGTCTCGGCGAATACGTTGCTGAGGAGCTTTATGGCGGCTGGCTTTCCAATGTTTGCAAGACCTATGTTCCGGAACCTTGGTGTTGGCCCTGCTATGAGTATCATTGCTGGCGTTGCGACTTTGGCGATACCCGTTCCGTTTGTGTTCATGAAGTACGGTCTTACGTTGAGAAAGATGTCGAAATTTGCTCCAGTAGAGGAATAAGGCAGAGAAAGGTAGATGAACTGTTATGGCAGCTATTTCGCGTCAAGAGTAGCCGAGCGCGCCAGAGTCTGACGTCCCGACTCTTATCGTGAGCAGCGGACGCCGTGGTGAGGCTTGCTATAGCTTGTGTAAGTTTTCACGCCTTGGAGCTCACTCTCAATTGACGGAAAATTGTGGTCGAAGACAAATAGCTGCGGTGCTTGGAGCCAATTGGAATTGCGGAAGTACTTTGAGGCCAAATAGAAGGATTGAACTGCTTGAATCCAAACAGAACGGCCAGGGTGTTTGATTAGAGGTCTTTTTCATGGCCTACTTGGAATTGAACCGACTGCGAGTTGCGAGAGGAACTAAAAAGATGCATATAGACACCTAGATTGAGCCCTCACGTCTGCTTTAGAGATAGGATAATACGTGAAAGAAAAAAAACGGGAAGTTATAGCTAACCAATTTTAAGAGCTAATAAAATCATTTCTATCCAGTCGCTCTCGAATCACTGTGGGCATTAGATTTACATAGTGCTTTCGCAAGATACTACTCCGCCCTGGGCTTATTCGCGAATCCTGAAGGCGGCGACGTCCACGAATAATTCATCCACTCCCCGATGCACTCTTGCACGGCCTCGGCCAGCATTTTTGTTGCTTGCCGCCTATTCAAACTCCACTCATGAGATCTCTTCCAGCGGCCCGCCTTTGTGGCGATGTCTTGGCCGCCATCCAATCCATCCAGAACACTTCGCCAGAGAGCTAAAGCGTGCTTGAGCTCATAGATTGTGCTCGCCCCTATGACGGCAACTCCAAGTCTTTTACCATCATTTAAAACGTTCTCGCCCGGTTTCCACTCTATGCCTGCAGAAGGATCCCCTAACGAGCCCACTTCGCTGCCTTTGACAACCCACTCCTCTACGGCATATCTTATCGCCAAAGTCTCCAACTTTTCATCATAGGACTTACAAAACTCTGCTGCACGTTGGACTGCTTCTCTCATGCCGGTGGGACTTGGATGCCATGCAAGAGCATTTTCTGGCAAACCTTCATTCCTCAATAGTCCCAAGCCGAGCAAACTGGCCGTTGTGACAACGTCGACGCCAGCAGCTTTCAGACGAGGCACTCCTTCGGTAGCCAACCTCGTATTCTGTAGAGTAAGATTTCCATAACTCTGGACAATATCAAGCGGCTCAGCCGTCTCCTTCTGAATCCTCTCCGCTAAGCGACATAGTACGTCGAGTGGATAGCCGGAAATCCCAACGTATCGAACTCGACCTTCCTCGTCTCTGATGCGCCTGAGCTCCTTCACAGCGCCGATAACTTCATCTTCACCTACAAATTCGACGTCGTGGCAGTACACTACATCCAAGTAATCGGTGTTCATCCTCTCACATGAGTGAGCCACGCTCTGACGTATCCAGGTAGGACTGTAGTCGAAAGTTTCATTCTCGATGCGCCCGCACTTCGTCAAGATGAAGTAGTCTTCTCGTTTCCAGCGTTCTCGAGCTTCGGGAGCATTCAAACCCTCGCCGAGGAGCACTTCAGCAGGGCCGTAGTAAGGAGAGGTGTCAAAAGAACGTACGCCATGGTCGAGGGTTTGATATACAAGATTTTTGGTGTTGAGGGCGTAAGGGTCTTTGTTAAATTGGATGTTGAAGGTTCCAGTCCCAAAGATTAACGGAGGAAGGATGGATGAGAGCGGTTTCTTCGGGTGTGAGGAGTTGTGAACAGTGGAAGGGTTGAATGTAGCCATCGTCAAAACAACTTCTTCTACTTCTCGAACGTCGAATACTTCTCACTGGGTTTCTGACGCCGACTTTTTCTTGTAATCTTGTTGGTAAGAAATCAGCCTTCGATTTAGGAGGTCGCTAGCTCCGAGCATGGTCAATGAATCTCGGCTACGATAAGTGATGCAATTCAATGCGTCACCGATGATCCGATCTGGCGACTCGATGGCTTAGCGTTAATTGGATGACAGTATTATCATTGCGACGAAAATTAGATAAATTCTTCATGGAATGTTTCCAAAATTGCACAAATTGGACGGCAATCTTCTGAACGAATCTAAGCACAGGTTCACAACGACGGGCTTTGGATTTGCTATGTAGATGGGCGACTCATGAAGCGGGATGGACCGTAGCAATGCAACGTCAACCTCCAAGTCAAAGCGAGGCGCTTAGATTTGCAAGGCTCGGCCTTTTGTCTAGTGTAGAAATTAAATATACATCGCATTAGCAAGGACATATCGAGTAGAATCACCTAATAAAACAAGGAAGGCACTCCCAGCAACTTCCAGGAAGGGCGTACCAATACCGACAATCGCAATCACTTCACCATCCGAGACAATCAGCACAACATGAGAGCATCGATGCAACGCAAGCGAAGGGGCATACTACTGGGAAGCAAAGATACGCGAGCCACTCACCTCTCTCTCCCCGCTCTACCTGCTCCGCATAATCCGTAACTCTGTCCTTGACAGGTACACTTCTCAGCCTATACAGCATTCGCCGGCTATCATTCAGGTTTGGAGGTTCACCAGACGTGTTAATAGCTCCCTCCATTTGTGTGGTATGTGGGTTGGCGGAGGGTATTGTTAATGATCGTTGAAGAACTCTGGTGGGAGCACGCTGATTTTCTACGCGTTTGGATGCGGTGTGGACTTGACTGGTCTGCATTGGCAGCTTTGGCAGCACTGGCAGTGCTTTGGCGGGGTCTGATAGGATATGTTCCCTATCGGGAGAGATATCCGACTGCTCTGTGTTTCCTAGCTGGCCAGTCTCCGTATTAGGTGTTGGAGAGATGACCGAGGACTTCGTGCTCTTTGGCGTGGTCATCTCTATAGTAGATTCGCCACGGTGTAGAGATTTGCCTGGAAAGGCCTCCTCTGTGCCTAATCGTTGATGCCGATTACCGAGGCGACGCGAGGTGTTCGATAAATTGATCTTATATCCACTGTCAGTGAGCAAACTTACAGCGAGGGCCCCGAATGTATCATACAGCAGAGTGAGTCTCGTTTAATAGCCGCACGAAGCCCATATTCACTTCCGATGAAGATTCGAGAAGCCGTCGGTAAGCTTTATAAGCCTCGGCATCGTCGCTATTACCTTCTGTTTCGGAAATATCGATTAACAGGTCCAATGTTTCCCGGAGTCCAGTTTGGCCATTTTCTCCAAGCTTCTTGAAGCCACGCAGTGCCCGTCGAGCCTGCAGTTGTGCTTCAGAAAAAGCACGCTTGTGGAACCACAATATCCTCGCTAGGCTCAAGATGTCAGATAACGTTTCGATAGCATTACCGTCACCTTGTAAGTCTTGCCGCACCGCTATCTTAATTGTTAAGATAGCTCGTACTTCATCCATTCTTTCTTGATCGCGGTAGACGTGTATCAAAAGATCGAGAACTGTTAGCCTCAAAGTAGTCATCTTTCGTCGACTGGAAGGTGCCGCAGACTTGGAAGCTTGGGACAATCGCGAGTCGCAGCTTTTCAAGAGCCTTTCAGCGTCTATATAATCCTTGGCAAGATATTTTTCTCGTCCTTCGTTCAGCAAAACTTCCGACATTTCTGTATCGAGGTCACCGTCCGAATCTGAGTTTTCTGCTACATCTTCGGTTGCACCAGTAGCAATATCAGGCTCTTCAGCTATCATGTTGGCATTGATCCATTGTTGGATCGGCTCAATTGGCTTATCTGGGAAGCAGCTGCCAAAGTCCGAATCCGCAACAAGTGATACCCTATCTTCAACATCGCCGACTAGGACGGTGGAAGCCGAGGAGACAATTGATGCTGAAGATCTCACGCATTCTCTTAAAGTTTTAGCATAATCCAATTCCAGTATTTGTGGTAGGTCAGTTGTCGATTCTAGTCGCTGAATGTATGGGTTCAGATAGTTTGCAATTCGTCGAATTTCGGAAGAGAGCAGTTGCAGGTTTGGGAGGATCTTTCCGGTTTCCGCTTGAAGTGTCATTTGGTTATAACTTACTTTCGTCAGCGGTAATCAGAAGGTCAAAAGATACCAGGCAGACCTACAAGAGGATTATCTGCATGGACAGACTCAACACGTCTCTAGAACCTTGGATCTGAGTTCGATAAACAGTAATCTGACTGGCTGCAGCCTGCAATCGGATTGTTTTTCGGGTTCCTTCAAGAAAGCTTGCATCCTTGTTGATCTTCTGGAGAGCACCTCCAAGCTTCGTAAGGCTGGAATTCCCATTTTTCAAAGCTTCGGCCAAATTTTGGTAATGCGCACCAATATGACCAGTTTGTGACGTTGGACGTAGGTCCTTTGTATGCTTTAAGGTGTTTTTCATACACTCTAGCACATTCGCGAGGCTTGAGACGTCCTGGATGAGGCCATTGACCGTTTCATCCACGAAGTTGACGCTGTCGCGGAAGGTTTTCAACTCCCACCCAATCTTCCCACATGCCGAAAGAATTGAGAGGACTCCGGTGGTGAGAGAAAGCGGATCGCACATATTTAGCAGGGGCTACCTAGGTAGAGACCATGTTCGGTTCGAAGGGAGGACAGACTCGAAGGCAAGCTACGGCGCGGACCGAGCGGCGCGGCACCCACCACGGTGTTAAACGAGCGCTAACCCTTATCGTAGTATACTACTCTTTGGGAAAAAGCAACCAAATGTGACACTGACTCTTGAGCGTGCAGGCTTGACCTCTGACGCACTGAGAGGTGCTGAACTTGTATGTGGATAAGGAGAAGCAGAATTCATTGAGGTGATCGATTCTCGATCACTTGTGTGTGTTGTGTGTGTTTTCAAGAGGCTGGGTTCTAGTGCCCGTTTTATCAACTGGATCACGTGAAGAGCTGCTCTACAGCTGATCTACTTCGGCCTGCGTCAACCTCTGATTGGTCGATTACGATACCTGAACCACAGAGTTTCGCCACCCCAAATGTCAATAAAGATGGCGAAGGCGTTGTGCCCTAGATTCATTCAACTCTGCCTCCATTCTTTCAAATACATCTTTCCAACTCAAGTTCTTCATCTAAGAGAACGCTTAGCTGGCTTGTATTCCATGTTGTTGATTGTGACAAGAAAATTCGTTAACCCAACAAACCTCACACAACATACACTCGTTGAAGCTGGCAATTTACCTTGACGAATAGAATGCGCATGTAGTGCCAATTTTTGAAACAGCAAATCATTTCCTCGAGTCGTAAGCTTGTTCCTTTCAGGCTGCAAGCAGCTTGTATCCGAACGGCAATTCCATTGAAGGCACGATGGAGTCGAATGAGAAGCCGTTCAATGATGTCAAAGTCGACGAAACCGGAGAATTGGTAGGGGAACACCAGCGCTATTCTCACACCACTGGCATTATGCAGCAACAAGGGTGCTGCGAATACGCCTTAGTCCACGTTTCAGATGATCTAAATTCGTCTACTCCGGCGATCTGCTGCCTGATGCTCTGTGGATGCGGAGTTTGCTACGCCGCAAGCACGCCGCAGTTGACAACCACTCGTGGAGCTAGCTCTCGACTACTTAAATTTCCAAACGACTCTAATGGTGTTCAATGACTAAGAATTAGAACCTCATCATGTTGCAGCTTCTGCCTATCGTGCTTTTGTGGTCATTTGTAGCAACATCATCACCAAAGCAGGACGTGATCAGTGTTGTTGATCAACGTCGAGACCTATTTGGTATCGGATTTGACTTCTTGGATACATTCGTGTATGTCAATTTCATACAGAGCCCGCCTACTTAGCAGAAGCTCACTGTTATCCAGTGCGGCTGCCGTTAGCTGGCCAAATGGCTCTAATGTCGCCCTCACGACAATAGAAGGCAGCAAAGACTACCGCGAGATGATGTTCCGTCTATCACTGCCTGAATCTCAGCATATCGCTCCTCCTTACAGTACTGTCCTCGAGTATTTCCGGGACCAGCCTCGTCAGGCATTACGAAAACTGCTCAGAAAACTTAAACTACCGGCGTCAAAGGATGCATGTATTCTAGGAACTATGGTCAAAGAACTTCGTCAGAAGGCTGAACAGATTCTCGGTCATCCTATTAAGACAGTGGTGGCTTCCTTCCCAATGTTGAGTGCGCTGTCTGAGGAGGAAATTTAGGATAGCTTCGAATGGGTTGGCTTGGAACACATGCAGTATCGACCTTTCAGCGGTGTGACCTACCAATTCACAGCCAACTATGTAGCAAATGGTTTAGGTCTCTGCTCTAACTACACAGATGTAGATGGATGTTGGGAGGAGCTCCATCGGGGCTCCAAACAAGGCGAAAGCGTGTTCAATATCCGATACACGAACGATTCGTTTGCCGTCGAGTGGCCAGAACTTCATACTGCCTATTACTGGTATATTGTTCCTTCGAGAATTAATCAAGACAATGAACTAGGCTCAGGGACGCCGGATCGAACGGACAAGCACTGGGAGCTGATGCGTGGACGGATTTTGGAGCTAATCATGAGACGTCCAGGTTCGTGGAAATCTCAACCGCCGTCGCACGTCTTCGTTACTGGAGAAGGTACAGAAGACGAAACTTTCAGGCTGCTTTTGAGAGAGGCATGTGCGTTTCGCGGAAACGATCCTACCTTTTATGAGAGTGATGCAAAGTTTATGGGAGCGAAGGGCAGTGCGGAGTTGGCAAAGAGAGCTGTTTATCTCAATCCAGAAAATAGGGACCCGGTGTGGCGCCATTACTAGATGCTATCGTAACGGCTATCTTAACAACGCAAAAGCCAACAGGCTCAACTAGGGTATCGTACTTATGGATATTTGCTTTTACTCCTTTACGAAACTTCCAAACATGCAATGAATTATGAATCCAAGATATCTTTCAATAGCAGCCTTGGAGCCTTTGAAGAGCTCATCCCGGCTCTTTCTGGCAAACGTATGATAAGGGAACGAACGAAGAGGTGGACATTGGAATCGATTGGCAGCCAGGAAGCCAAACGGTTCCAGATACGGACCTTTGCATCCGATTTCTTCTTGGACTTATCATCGATGACTACGATGCCGATGACCCGAGCGATCCATAGAGCTAGAAGGGAAGGGGATTCTATACAAGTTGGTGCGATGAATTACTACGTTAATCCAGCTGTTGTAAGGCAACCTGCTCCTATGACTCCTGGTGGCGACTGTTCAACCGAGATTACGGCGTAGGAGTAGAGTGGAAAATAGGTGGGGATTCCGGCGCTTAAACGGAAGGGGGGCAAGCTGTCGCAGCCCTGCAGTACGAGCAGATCTCTGCAGAAACGCTTTCGACCTACGTGACCAAGAAAAAATTCGACCGTCAGATTCAGACGACTAAGGCGATTCTTGCGTTGTGTCAAAACTGGGAGGTTCCAAAATGACAGAGGCCAGATCGAAAAGAGAAGAGTTGGCATGGCAATCAGCACTACAGTACGTGCAGGCTACCTGCGGCACAGTAGCGGAGTGTATGGCAGGCCATACGTGTTTCCAATCCTGGCACCAACGAAAGAGAAATGCAGCCACCAACCGAAATGCGTGGCTGGCGAGAGGTAACACCAGGCTTTGCCTGATTCTAAGATGCGCCGCAGCCTAGATAAACCGCCGCAAAGCGTCTGTTGTGCCGCCCACTTGGATATCGTAAAGGCCTTCTCAGCCGCCGCTCCCTCACTTCCATTTCATTTCCGAGTCAACTTTAAGCTTCAAGGCTTTCAAGGCCTGCAAAATCCCAGTTTGAACCATTCTGGCATCCAAATACCTTCTTCGGCAATCTCTTACTTCGCCGCATCAAGCTACAAAGACGCTTTGCCAGGATGGACACGACAATGCCTCAAGAGTTGTCAGGTGGTGAAATCCAATATGCTATTCAACATGTGTTTCTGCCTCCCAAGCTGCCCCAGAGCGGCGATGATCCACTATCTGTGGCTCACGAGACGATGCTGTTGGTTGCTGTTGAAGAGGCCCTTCGAGCCTTCAGCTCCTATGTCGACCATGATGCCAAAGATTCCGTTACTTTAGCCCACAACGGAATTCACCGTCTTCGCGATCTGAGAGACGGTTATGGCTTTACCAACGAGGAAAAGCTTCGGGATGCATTTGGTGACCTGGCGCAGAATGGTATATAATCTCACTCGAGTCCAATTTTTCCACGCTCTCGAATACTAACTAGATACTAGGAGGTTTTCTTCCAATCCACGTGAAAATGCAAAATGCTGCCATAATCATGAGCCGCAAACAAGAGTCGATTATGTTCGACGTCTTCGAGCTGTCTCCCCAGAATAGGGCCTCCATGAATACAAAAGGCCGACTCCAACGCTGCTTTCCCGCTTCTTCCGTCTCCATACATATTAAGATATTCGACGAGGAGGGATGCCAGTCGGCTCTTGCGCACACAATTGCCAAGATGAGTCACCAAGAAGTGGCTGAAATGAAGCTGAAGGTGATGAAAGCAGGTGAGGAACACATCGAGGAGAGGGATACCACACATCCTCGTCTTGTCACCGACCTCCTCGTCACTATCCTGAGCGCACTAGGCAAGACTGTCCAGGCTCCTTCCATCTGGAAGAATACTCGTGAGGAGGTTCTCTGGCGAGATGCTAAGCTGCCTTGGCGGAGGTCTCCTCTCTGGCTGCTTGCCCGAGTGGCACTCCAAATTCTCTTTTCACGCCTTTCGCCAAACCAGACCCTCTATAAGGAGTTCATGATCTTTCTCATGGCACACATTCTGAAAGCCGCGCAAACCCACGACCTGCCTAGCGATCTACTGTACTGTGTGACAGCCAAGATATCGAGGCGATTACTAAAGCTAGATCGAGACCGGAAGTACCCCTGGCTCCAGAGAGTCGAGGAAGTTCTGTTACGTACACGATTGTACATCAACAGGCGCTGGAAAGAGGTTATGCGGCAATCCGATCCCTCCCTAAAGATCCAATCTTTGTCTAGACTTCAGTTCGAACAAGACACGTATGCATTATACCCAAAACTGGACGAATTTATCCGGCAGATCTCATCGCGACGAAACATCGAAAATAAGGTAACATTTGATCCTCCATATATAGCGATCAGATTTGACCAAGTGAGTCTGCCATCTATCCAAGTTACCTCAACCGATGAAAGTACCTTCTTCGGTCTGTTGGCATTTGAAAATTGGGTTGTGTTTTCTTTGGGCTGCTGGCTGGACTCTCACGTCGCTGAGAAGGAAGCTTGCGGGGAACTGTTCAGTGTTATGAGATCCTATCACCAGGTTGCATCGCAACACTACTCTGAAAACCCAGAAAGTCTCTCCATTATGTTGTTGACGATTCTAGAGATGTGGGTAGCCTGCGACAAGTTGGCTTGCAGGCACAGCAGCTTATTGTCCGACTACGACCCTGAAATTCCTTACCAACTTCTTCAATCCCTTAATTTGCCATTCAAAGATCAGATGGAGAGATTGGGCCAAGTCGAGACACATGTCAAAGCTCGTCGCGATCAATCAAATCCCGGAAGCCCATCCATCTTCTCCTCATTTGGACACCCGGACTCCTTCTCGGTCCGCTATTTTGCGAAGTCACTGCATCACCAGGATCTACTCCGGCAGATCGAAAGAGATGCCAATCTAGAGAGGGAAAAGAAGAAAGATGAATTTCGTCGCCTAAAGGCAGAATACACACGCCTACAACGGCTGTACAGTCAGAGTGACTGCAGTTACCACGAGACCGTAGATCTCTGGACGGGAAATCCGACCCGAGTCCATAGCGAAGTCTGCCAGAAATGTGGCTACCTCCGCTCCGCGGAGTCATTGGCTATTGAGGTCCATGAATGGCCGCTTCCTACGAACAAGCTAAAGGCACAGTCTACTATCTTCGAGTTGCAAGCTCCCAAATTCTTCAGCGACTGGCGGAATGCCACTACCTATGTCGTGAATGACGTCTTGAAATCCACCTATGATGGTGGAAATAGGTTTGAATGGACTCTACAGCGTTATTTGCCTTCCTTCTATAAGACAGGTCCTTGTCGGCTGATCCTCGTTTCGACTACCAAGCCAAACCGAGGAACTCATCGCTATATCAAAGCAATTTACACTGCAACGGAGCATGACATACTGGTGCGTAACGGCATGACGTATCAGTATTACGACAATGCAGTAGGCTGTTTTGTCTCCAATATCAAAATAACGGATAAGATCCCCCTGATGTGCACGTATCAACTATCGAAACACTGCGCCAAGCTTCAGAACTTCATATTTCGGCCATTCCATAAGCCCAATGGTCTGTTACCAAATGATGTTATCTCGCAGCAAGCATATTGCCCAGATCACCTCTCGCTCGAAGAGTTCAAGGCTATGGCAACCCTACCTATTGGGTACCGCATCCAATGGTTAAATATCCTCACAAATCTCCATGTCCCAGCCGTGGATTTCAAGAAAGTCGACACTGTCCTCACATTGCTTCAGATCAGTCGTCAAGCTGGTCCGCCGTTAGGCGAGTCTGCCTACAGAGCCAGCCACCAGCTACTCCGGGACGAAGTCTTTGTTGAGACATTTCTACATGGTCTTTCTCTCGCGCTAGACAGGATCAAGGAGAACTGGGAATCTTGCCATGCACTGGGCTGTTTTATCTCTCTTGCTACCAGGCTTCTGACCTTCGCCCCGTCTTCTGCTACCTCTTCCGGATGCCTCGTTTTCCTTGAGAGGTGCCGTGCAGTGGCTCTTAAGTGGATCTACCTTCTGCAGGATAAGACCAGGCGGTCGGGGAGGGATGAAGAACGAATGGAGTTTCTCGTGAGGACATTCCAAGTTGCTCATATTTGCGTTGGCTCATTCGACATTGATGAGCACGACCTTCGGGAGCTCCTTGCAAAGCCTTCAGAGGCAGGTGTCCTGATTGAATCTTCCGTCGTCATCCAAACCACGATGTACAGCGCGCTGCGGCCTCAAGATGTCTTTCATCGCAACGCAACGCAGAGATGGAGACGTTTGTTGTACAGGTCCTATCATATCCTCTTTCAAGAGATTGTGAAACGACGAAACCCATGTCTCGATCTTGCGATTCGGAAGAGTTGGTCGGCCTTTCTCGGTGGTGAAACATGGGAACCAGTCTCAACCAGTGTGGACCACTGGTTAACGACTCGCACGACGTCAAGCAAAGGCACAAGCTCTTTGGTCGTACATTTTAACCTCTTGACAGCCGAATTACTTGTGAATGGCCTACCTTTGTCTCGTTTACCTGCCGAATATGAGAGACACCCGAGCTACGAAACCCTCTTTGGTAGAACTACGTTGGAGGTGATGCCCGCCAATGTTCCTGGGATGCAGTTTTCTTCAAAGAAGACTCATCACGAATACACGGTCTTCTTCGGGTTGAGCGACTCGAATGAGCTCCTTCTAGTGGCGACTAAGAATGGCCAGACGCTAGACCTTATTCCATCGAAGGTCTTCAACAACCTACTACCAGACCATTTTATCCATGACTATACGCATTGGTACGACCGCAACTCCCGCACGATCGAGTTTCGGCTAAAGAGTGACCCCTGGGTATCCTCGTCAACACATTGGGCAATGGAAAATGCTGGATCTTCCTGGGTTCTCAGGAGGGGATGGCAATCGCTCGTTGGCCTCAAAAGTAGCACCGCAAAGCACTTATTCCAGTTGCTGAAGTCTCTTGAGAGCGAAGCCCACATTCACACCATTTTCAACCCTGATTCGGGTGGGGTTGACATGGAGATGCCAAGGCTTCAACTCGGATTCTCCCTGCAGTTCGGCTCTGCCAAGCTTTACTCACGACAATTTCGGGGGTTGTACGTGGATCCGGTCCAAAGCATTGGTACGTTAGTCGGGCTGGAGAGCAAACTAGTGCTTAGAGATGAGCAAAACCACCGAAAAGTTCTCTTGCCAAATGGCCATGTCCGTTGGGTTGCCTCGGAAGGGCATATCAAAGCCTCAATTCAATATGGCAGCTCCAACAGAGTTCACCCATATGACGTCGACACAATGCTGGGACGCTTGGTAGACAATGGAAGCCTACAAAGCAAAATGTTTCTTTGTTATCTTCATGCGATCACTTCCTATTGCCTACCTGACGAACTTACTGGAAAGACTGGCACGGAAGAGTCACTGTCAATTCTCAACTCAGCTGCAGTTCGGTCCTTTGGTTGTCTTTCTCGGGAGAATCTTGACATTCTCGATAATATTGCGAAGCTATCTCCAAAAAGAGCATACTACCCAGCACATGAACGTGTCATGGAAAGCATTGCTTGGGACAATGACCTGAGCTTTTTGTCCCAGCATGGCGGTTTCTATACATCGGTCAAGTCAATCCTCCACCAGGCATCGTCTTCCAGGTTCTTCTACCCAGACTTATATATTGAGCCTCGTGAACTTGGCCATGTTGATAACCAATTGGGGATACGTCAGTCTATTAGAGACTCTATATTTCAGGTGTGTGGATTCGGTGCCGAGAATCATACATCTGACTACGATGAGCTCTACAAGGGCCGGGACCAATTAGAACACTCGGAACGGTCTTTTCGAGCGTACGAGATATCGACGATGATTTTTGAACAGCGACGGACTCTCCACCGAGAGATCTCTGCCAATTTCGAGGACGAAATATGGGCACTCTTTAAGGATGATGAGGACACACAAGGCCCGAGCAATTTCCTGTCGGCTGAAGTTATCGGATACGACGCGGAGTGGCTGGGAGACACAAAGCCACTACTTAGGAAATACTGGTGTCGACTCCATAGTGGCCTAGGCAATACCCCATCCCGATTCAACAAGTTCTGGACCATGTTGTGCCTCACTACCATGGCGTACTCGAGAAATGGAAATTCCCAGGTAATGCAAACGCTTGCGGCTTTTGCTAATATACCATCCGTTGGACGGATCGATGTGCCCAACGCTAGATGCTTCCAGATCTCGAAGGGCCGCACCGTGAAGGCAAGTTGCATTAAGAATACCACTTGCCAACATCTTGTCCCGTTCTCGGAGTGTCCAGAATCCAACCTCACCCGCAATTCTGGAGAAACCAACCCACAGCTCCAACACAGGCGTCACAATACCTTTCAGATCAATCAAGCGAGGGTCATTCAGAGATTTGTAGATTCTATTCAGAACCAATGGGTTTGTGAAGTGCCACAGACTCCGAGTGGCAGCGACTTTCCAACATATATTGAGGCATTAGCCGCCATGGAAGAAGTACGATCAAAGTGGAGAGAGTGGTATCAGAACTACCGGTTTTATGAATATCTGGAAAAGATAGCTATGGCTCTTCGACGATGTGTTGTCAGACCAATTGACACCCCCAAGAGAGAAGCCAAGGTAGAACCGGCTCTTCATACTCGCGCGAGATCATTCATCAATGAGCAGGACCTTTTCCAACATTCTATCCCTTCATTACCTCAGGCCCGGGAAACAACTCCGGATCCATGTCATCTAATAACTGCTGAGGGGACGGAAGGTGAGAAATTGGCCGCACTTGTTGAGCGCCTAGGAGAGCAAGCCTCACGGAAGCACGAACGCAACTATGTCCAGGAATTGCAAAGAAGCGCGAGATCTCTAAAGAGTCGGAATTCCCTGCGTTCAATGACACATCATGGGGAGAGTCTTCGCGAAGTTCTGCGACAGAACTTATTCCGATGTCGGGACGATGTCAACGCAATCTACCACTCCCTGGAGACTGCGGTCGGTTTCAATGGCAAGTCCGCCATGATTACATCTGCCGCAACCCATAGTTTCAGTACACAAGTTGCAGCGAGGTTCATGGCACCGAGGGTGTCTTCGACATTTTTCCTGCGGCAACTAGCCCGCAAGCAATGGCGGTTGCTTTCTCAAAAATGGAAGGAAGCAGTCGTCGCGTACGGACTGGCGCTCACCAATCTCCAACGAGCAGAGCGAATGCTCAAGGTCTGTAATAACGAAGCGGACTTCTTGAAGGAGTTGCTTAACCCTGGCCATATTAACTGGGCACCCCTTGACTATCCTGAATCGCTGTTGCTGGAGGTCGAGAGCAGTATCATGATTCGAGACGTCCAAGAAGAGATCGCCTCGCGGATGAGAGAGCCGCCGAATAACACCAATGCCGTCATGCAACTCAACATGGGCGAAGGCAAGTCATCGGTCATCGTACCTATTGTTGCTGCGCATTTAGCGGACGGTTCAAAGCTGGTTCGTGTTATCGTTGCTAAGCCACAAGCGAAAGAGCTCTTCCGAGCCCTCGTGTCCAAGCTAGGTGGACTACTGGACCATCGAATCTATCACATGCCCTTCTCCAGGTCACTAAAACTAACCACACCTGATGCCCATGGCGTTGACAGACTCTACAAAGAGTGTATGGAGAAGGGCGGCGTGTTGCTTATGCAGCCAGAGCATATGCTTTCGTTCAAGTTGATGGGAATCGAATGCCGGGAATCTGGCAAAGAAGAAGTCAGCCGTATCCTCCTTGGCACGCAGCATTCCTTCAATTTGCATTCCCGGGACATCGTGGACGAGAGTGACGAGAATTTCAGTGTCAAGTTCGAGTTGATATACACAATGGGGACACAGAAGCCTATTGAACTGAGTCCGGAGCGCTGGACTCTTATACAGCGATTTCTCAGCATTGTCGCCTTGGTAGCGCCAACAGCACAGGAACAGCTACCTGGCTCAATTGAAGTCACTCACTGCAGCCAGGGGCACTTCCCAAGGACGCGTATTCTGCGAGAAGACGCCCAGAAGCTCCTTCTGAGCAAGGTTGCCCAAAAAATATGCGACACTGGGCTTCTAGGCTTCCCGATTGCGCGGCAGCCAGATGAAGTAAGGAAATCTGTGCTCAACTACATTTCGGACGCACATCTATCTTTCGACCAGATAGCCTCAGTCGAAGGCAATTCTACATTTTTCACTGAGTCTACCAAAGGGCAGCTGTTCCTTCTCAGAGGTCTAGTAGCAGAAGGAGTTCTGGGGTTTACTCTTGGTCTGAAGCGATGGAGAGTCAACTATGGTCTCGACTCAAGCCGACGACCAAATACCAGACTTGCTGTTCCCTACCGGGCTAAAGACAGTCCAACAGCCAGGTCCGAGTTTAGCCACCCTGATGTTGTCGTCGTGTTGACTTGTCTGAGCTATTATTATGGAGGCCTATTAGACGATGATCTCTTCTTAGCCTTCGATCACCTGATCAAGTCTGATCAAGCCGACATCGAATACCACGAATGGGTCAAAAACGCTCCAAACCTTCCGACGTCATTTCACCGCCTAATAGGAGTCAACATGAAAGATCGCTTTCAGGCCATTAATCAGATTTTCCCTCACTTGCGCTTCACGAAGAGTGTCATTGACTACTTCCTGGCGCACATCGTCTTTCCTAAGGAGATGAAAGAATTCCCGCAAAAGCTCTCTGCCTCCGGGTGGGATATCGGGCAGAGGAAAGTGCATCCCACCACAGGGTTCAGTGGCACTATAGACTCACACCATCTGCTGCCTCTCGACATCGAGTATCTGGACCTTGAGGAGCAACGACACACTAATGCCTTAGTCCTTGAGCATCTCCTCCAGCCAGAAAACACGGTTGATTATCTATCGCGACCGAAGGGTAGAAACTGTTCAGATGCCGAGACGCTGTTGAGCCTTGTCACGTCCATGGAGCGCCCCATCCAGGTAATTCTCGATGTTGGGGCGCAGATCCTTGAACTCAACAACGTCCAGGTTGCGCGGAAATGGCTGGAGATGCTCCCTACGGAGCAAGGCCAGGAAGCTGTTGTCTTCTTCAACGCCTATGACGATCTTTGCGTAGTCGATCGGAAAGGCCACGTGGAGCCGCTGCAGACATCACCGTACTCTGAACAGCTTGATGTTTGTCTGGTATTTCTTGACGAGGCCCACACCAGAGGTACCGACTTGAAGCTTCCCGAATATTACAGAGCCGCCGTCACTTTGGGAGCTAACTTGACAAAAGACAGACTTGTACAAGGTAAGCGAATTTCTCATTCAACCCTTATTCTGACTGACATGTTGCAGCTTGTATGAGAATGCGAAAGCTTGGCAAGGGCCAATCGGTCGTGTTCTGCATACCTGAGGAAATTCAGTCCAAGATCTACATGGCTGCCGGCAATCCAAATGACGTCGGCATTACCGTGTCTGATGTCTTGATATGGGCGATTTCGGAGACCTACGCCGACCTTCGTCGAAGCATGCCATTATGGGCCATGCAAGGGGCCAGATTCGAGCGCCAGAAAGCGATTTGGGCTGAGGCAACTAGTTCCTCGGGAGTTTCGATGTCCCTGCAGCAGGCTGAAAGGTTCCTGGAAGATGAAGCACAGACTTTAGAATATAGATACAAGCCTTCTGCAGCTACCAGGACCACGCTCGACCAGCCTCATCTCTTTTCGAATTCAGAGGGGAGTCCTTATCTTACCGACATTCGGAAGCGATGCAAAGAATTCGATATCCTCCACTTCAAGTCTTCTACGCTACAGGAAGAGCAGGAGCGAGAGCTATCTCCCGAGATAGAACAGGAGCGACAAGTTGAAAGGCCGCACCCAGCCGAGCCAGAATCACATCATCTCCACCGGGATGTTACCAGCTTCGTCGCAACAGGCAGAATACCATTGCGATCTCCTGCATTTATACCTGCGTTTCAGACTCTCAGTAACACAAGCGCAGCTGACCATTTTGACGTGAACGAGTTCCCAAGTAGCGTTCTCGCTACAGCCGACTACAAACGAACAGTCAGGTTGGCAGGAAGATATCCGTGTGCTGACTCCTATCAAAGGCCAATCCAGTGGATATTGACCAGCACTAGAGGAGGTCAAGCCGTCGAGGACCTCGTCATCATCAGCCCGTACGAAGCTCAGGAGCTGATACTAGACATCGAAAAGTCAAAATCCGTCTCCCTACATCTCTATGCACCACAGCCGAATCTTGACTTCCCAGCACTGGATGAGCTGAAACTCTACACTGTCCCACCCTTGGGAGCAGACTGGCAACTGCCCTGTCATTTGAGATTGCAACTCAATCTCTTTGCCGGCCAGCTGTATTTTGGTTCGTCCAGTGATTACAGGGAGACGTGCGAGATCCTGAGCCTTGCTTGGAAGCATACTGAGGAAGGAATTACGGTGGAGGCAGATGGATTCATTGTCTGGAAATGTGGCGATCCCAAGTACAGGTTTAAGAAGAGTCCAGTAAAGTTCTTGAAGACTCTTTTGACGAAAATTCGCCGGGACTGTGAGGGGATAGACAAAACGCACTGGGGGAGGATTTTAGGGGGAGAGATCATTGAAAGTTCGGACTTTAGCGGAGACGGAGGAAAAACTGCAGGCCATAGCCTGGCGTTGCCGCTGCGACTTAGGAATTGAGAATACAGTACGGGGGTACTTCGGATGCTTTTGGGTTTCCCGCTTGAGAGACGTGTATAGCAAGTTGACTAAGGTACATGCTTGCGGATCTAAAATGGCCCTCCATTTCTACTTTCTGGACGAAGTGTTCTCGTATTCTGCTTTCCAGCGACTGATGCATGACAGCCAATGATATTGGGGCTTAGGCATTGGGGCTTACTCTAGACATACGCTTCCCGACGAAGGCGACTACTAGGGTAGTGCTTGGTATCGTGGGAAAGAGCCTCCAAAAGCGGTGGTAAAGGCCTCCTTTTTCCGAGGCAAATTCCCGGACAGCCTGCGTTGAGCTGTAGGATAGCGAACGAGACTGCTGTCGGTAATGTGACAACGTCTTAAATCCGCCTCGATGCTCTTGACGGAATAAGGGCGCTTCAGGTAATTGACGTAGATTCTACCTGGGGATTTTAAGATGCTAAGGCTACTTAGAAGAGAATTGAAAAACGATAAGGCTGAAGAAACTGACGGCTAGGAGAGAGCTTTAGAGGAAAATAAGACGCGAACGGAAGCATTGACACGCATGTGATGATGTGAAGGGTTAAGACTACTACAGAAGTCTAATGCTATAATGGAATCGTTAGTTTTTATGCTCTGTACGGACTACTGACCATAACTGTGAACAGAATCGAAGAGTTGCATCATTTGATGGAGACTACCCTGTGATGCTATCTGCCGATCGCGGAAGGTGGCCATTTTCCCTCCAACGAGATTTAATCCTTTCATTCAACCTCGCAAAAGAAACTCAACGCCACGCGCAATGTTCCTCCCTGGTTGCTATTTAGGAGGCTGTCAGTCATATTTATTTCAACAGAACGGCCGCGGCGTTATATTGCTGTCTGCCTCGTAGTAAACTCAATACGAGCGGTGAACGCCTTGTCGGCAATGAAGCACCGAATGCGGAGCCTTTCCGTGAGCCATTTATTGTTTTCATTGCTTTAACCCACTTTAAACGACGATGCCGAAGCTGCGTTAAAACGTGGTATTGGTTTGCCTATATCTATTAACTTATAGCCGTACGTTCAAACTTCCCTCTGTTCTTGAAACTTAACGGTCGGTTATCCTCAACTTTACTGATTCGGCCGCGACGAGACCAAGGGGCCGAACCAAAGATCCCCACCAAACCATAGACATTTATACCTCGCACAATGTGCATACGAATTTTTCTTCTAGAATTCGTAAGACGCGAGCAGCGCAACATTAAACGGGAAGACGAATCACTGCCACTCTCGGACCAAGCAGCGCTCGGACGTAAAAGGCAAAGGCAAAAAGAGACAGTGAAAGTCCCTCAGCATCCTAAACAACACTATGGTAGCAACGTCAAAGCAGACAAGGTCTCCTCTGATCACCCTCGATAACAACTACGAACCATAGTGACTTCATCTCCCTCCAGAGCAGTTCGGGAGCTTGGTGACGGATACACGAACCACCGCTCTTCATCTACAACAATACCTACTCTTCCGGGTTCGGTCATACTTGTTGTTTATCCGCACGGTAGTCTTCACCACATTGGAGTGTCTTCCAAGTCGTTTTTCTTCATTCCTAAGTATAGGTGGGCGTACCAGGATTGATCAATTTGAAGACACTTTCGAAGGCGTGCATTAGCTCTCTCCTGTACTCATGCTAGGCGTTGGCGAAGTAAGCCTGCGAGCACCGAGGTGTCTCTGGTCTCTCAGGGTGGGTAGAATGGTGTGCTGTACTCGTAGGTAGTTTAACATTTCTATGACAATGATTATCGGTTGGTAAGCGGCAGCAATACCTGCGGTGAAGATTATGCCGGATGCTTGCTCCCGAGCCAGACATGCCCACCCAGGTTCATACCAGCTAATGCTTACCGTTCCCGAGCTTTAACCTGAGGGATCTACTGTCTTATTCTAGGGCGATCCGGGGTAGTCCTCTTGATAGGTTCCATAAATATGCCACATCTCCCCGGCCACTGGGCCTCGCGTCCAAACACACTGCAACTTCCTTTCTCCCCGGGATCGCACACCACGTGATGCCACGGGAACATGACGACTCTCCTCAGCGGCCGAAGCGTCGACGTATCGCCTATGCTTGTGATTTGTGTCGAGCCAAGAAGAATCGATGCGATGGAGAAAGGCCGAGTTGCGGAGCCTGCAAAGAACGACAACAGGACTGTGTATATCCACCACAGAAATCACGAAATCCATTTATAACCGAAGAGTAAGATATCTACACCGTTAAGGGCTTTGTAAAGCCTCACTCTGACTTTGAGTAGATACATCGAACATTTAAAGAGCCGGAATAGGTTCTTGGAAGATCAGCTTCGCGCCAAAGAACAGCATTCAAGCGAATCTATTAACGATTCTAACTATGCTAATGTTGAATTGTCGGAAGAAGGAGACTGGAGCACGCCGATGGGCGTCGATGCATCCCTTTCAAAACAGAGCGTTGTCTCTACCCAACCTTTCAAGGAGCCTTTACCAATTTCAGCTTCGATGGACAATCATCGCGCCAGACGCCTTCCATCCCGGTCCTCACAAGATTCCCCATTTGTGCCATCCTTGCAAACGGTTCAGCCAGTTTCTACACCTTCAACCGATGGAGATGGTTCCAGCGCTAGGGCGTACTTTGGAGAGTCTTCCACATTCAATTTCATGGAGAAAGTCATGTCCCCTGGGATGGATAGAAACGACTCCACAGGCGCCGATGATCAAGCTACCATCGCTTCACTAGCTGCATCTAAAAGCTCCACCAATCCTATGGATCGACTTCTTGGAGCCGACACTGAAGATCCCCTTGGACTGCCACACCGATCTATGGCTGACTGGCTTGTCGACTCCTATTTCAGATATCGTCACCCGCTTCATCCGTATCTCCATGAATCCACTTTCAGACAGCGCTATGGACGCATCTGGACAGGCCAAGTGATGGAGGGTGAGGAACCTACAGGCAATAGTCTAGACTGGCTCGGCCTCGTTAACATGATTTTTGCGTTCGGTCACGACTATGAATCCCTTGGCCGTGCCAGTACCCGGTATGGACGTGTGTTGTATTTTAGGAGAGCACAAACACTTGTATTTTCTGCTCTTCTCCAAGGAGCAACGATTGAACTCGTTCAGGCACTACTTCTCATGGGCCTTTACTATCACAACGGACTAGAGTTGGATAATTGCTGGACAGTCGTAGGTTTAGCAATTCGCATGGCCCAAGGACTTGGCCTACATCTCTCTACGGAATCAACAGCTCGAGATGTAATTGACCAAGAAGTCAGAAAACGGACATGGTGGGGGTGTTTTGTGCTCGAGCGTATACTCAGTGCTAAAGTTGGACGCCACCCTTCGATTGACGAAAGCCATACTTCTGTCGAGCTTCCAATTGCAGTGGACGACGTGTACCTGCTACCTGGCTCTGACTCGACTGAATCTACGCAGCCAGCAGGAGTAGCTTCGTACGTCGATCTATTTCGTCATACTATTGCACAGGCTCGACTCCTTGGTCGCGTAGTGGAATCACTCTACGGAGGAAGTCAGAGTCGTAGCAATGGAGCAACCGTGAAAAGTCGGGATTCACTTTCGGCTTCTGAACTTCTTGCCAAATCTATTCAGCTTGATGGCGATTTGGCAACTTGGAAATCAGGCCTCCCGGCTCACTTACAGTTCGATTCGACAGCAGAGGGCTGGATTTTTGAGAGACAGCGTAGCGTATTGCAAATGAGGTAAATCATTGATTATGAAAGCCGGATTCGAGAAGCTCAATGTTTGCAGATACCTTGGTTGCCGCCAGCTGATTCATCGCCAAGCTCTCCTTGTAGCGATATCAACGCATGTCGAAGACCCGTTCCAGAGTGAATTGATATCTCTTTGTGTTCGAAGATGCGTTTCTACGGCGTGCGAGACGATATTTGAGATGCTCCTATTGGAAGAGAGAGCATTATTGCGAACTGGATGGCACAATTCGCACTGTAAGCCGATACCGTGTATATCACTGCTTGAACGAGTGTTGTTAACAGCTTCTCATTCAGATATCTTTACTGCGCTCTGTATATTAGTGGCTTTCCAAACACTTAATCCTGAGGCCAAATATGCCGCCCATTTACCGGATTCCATTGAAGTCCCGAAGGTCATCTCCCAAGGAGTCAGTTTCCTCAAGCGAGCCGGCGAACTCCACGCACTTGCATCGCGTTACGTCGAATTTGTCCATCGTCTGCAATTGAAGCTTGAGAAGTTCTCTGCCCGCCGTCAGACTCAGCCCATAAGCCGTTCCGATGAATCGCGCGCCTTGCCAGGAGACTTATACGACCCGCAGAATCCTGACGTTGCTCAAGGAATGGCAAATGTCGGAAATTCAGATTTGGATCTCACGCAGCTTTTGATGGACTTTGGTACTGACTTCTTTGATATTGAACACCTGTTTGATTCTAGTTGGTTTGATATGCCTTATAATCTAAGCGACAGTCAAAATCCGAACACCAAACCAGGATAAGAGTTCTGGTGAAACGTACAGCAAGTACCATAGACAGCCATTTACAGAGTTGAATTATGAATACAGAAATGCCAACATATTAGTTTGGAAGCTTTAAGTTTCGCAATTGTTCCTCATACTCCTTATCAATGTCTGCACCCCACACCCAACGCATTCGATGCTTCAGTTTGTCGGCCACGATCGGAAGGCATTGGTCGTACGATAGACCTTGGAACTCGGGTCCTTGCATTTCATACACGTTGCCAGCCTGGCGAGACGTAATCTGGGCTTTGTGTGCCCGCGGCAGTCGAACGTCCTCGTACAACTGAGCCCAAGTGCCAAGATGCTGGCTGGCGGCCAGACTTGATGGATTGCCAACGGCATTGAAGTACTCCTGCGTGCAGCGGCCGAGGATGTAAGCATCTTCTATGGCGTGTCCTGCACCTGACCCTATGATGTACTAGTCAGTGATTGCCATGATAAGCAGACCGCAAGACTCCTCGCACCTTGATGTGGTAACATGGCGTGGGCTGCGTCACCAAGTAGCACCACCTTACCACCCATGTATGTCCATTGCGAGAGTAGTTCCCTGTCATTCAACTTCCACTTTGCTGGCTTCTCACCCATGCAACGAATAGTCTTGAGGACAGTCTCATCCCATCCTTCATACTCCTTCTCCAAATCGGAGCGAGGCGCGTAGCTGCTCCAGCTTTCTTTCAGACCTTCCAACTCCTCTTGTGGCTTTGCGACGAAGGCAACTACGTTCAAAGTTTTGTTGCGGCTGATAGGGAAGACGAGGAAGTGTTTGTTGGGTGCAAGCCAACTCACTGCGTACGAATCAAATGGCCAAAAAGACTGCACGTCCTTGAGCGGTAGTAGACCTCTGTAGCAGATCCGCCCACTGTATCGCGGGAGGTCAGGCTTGAAGTGGCCGCGGATGACGGAGTGGATGCCATCGGCTCCCACAACCATGTCAACAGTTGTCTCAGTGCCATCTTCGAACTTGACGGTGACATGTTCACCGACGTCCTATACACTTGTTAGAATTCAGCGGTGGAATCAGATGGAGCATGTAGCTTACTATGAGCTTAACACACCTCTTCTTCGTGTGCAATGTCGCTATTCCCCTCCCCTTAATGACATCAAGCAACACATCTAGAAACTCGGCGCGATGCACTGAAAGCTGCCTAACATCTGGCTGATCAAACTCCGCGTCTATTGTCACAATCTCAGAACCATTGTCCCATCTTCGATGCGTGCGGTGGATATGATTCCGCTCTCCTGAGATGGCGTTGGCAGCCTTGTACACGCCGAGACGGTCAAGAACCTTAGCAGCGTTGACGGCAATACCTACGCCAGCACCAATTTCGGAGTATTCTGGAGCTTGTTCGTAGATGTCGAGATGGATTCCAGGACAGTGATAAGCAAGAGAAATTGCTGCGATCAGCCCGCCTATTCCACCACCTATGACTGCCACCGAGAAGTTTTCAGGTTTCGGCATAGGACGCATGATTGACCTTCAGAATGTGGATTTAGGTGTAATTACCGAGGAAGCGAGTCAATGGCATCTATAGAACGTCCATTTCAAACGAATGTAAGGTGTTTTATTGACTCCGGTGCTCGGGGAGACTTCAGGCGAAGGCGTGACGTTGTAGAGTTTTGACTCTATCCTATGGCCCTCCTCGGCTTGCTTAAGCACGTTTAGCCGACTGCAACCTTCTCAAATTTGTTTATCTCACCTTACCTTAACGCGATTTGCCTCCATTTGGTCCCCGTAGGTACGCCGCGAAGATCTCCCCGGCGAATCATTGCCGGGGTCCTATTACGTCCGCGAACCTTTTGAGGATAAGCGGCGGAAGATATGTCGAATAGTTCTAGGTGCCATTTTGATGGATGAGAGCATGCAGTACCCGATCTAGCCTTCAACGGTGCTGGATCCATGTCGGTGTATCTTCTATTCGATCACGTACGGTAGTCGAATTAAGCGTCGACCCTTTGCTCCCCAGCATCCAGGCCTTTGGGAAGCCAACTGATTTTGAAAGACCTCGGAAATCGTTTCACTCAGTTCTTTATTGCTATAATATAGCCATTTGCTAGGGGAATATCGATGAAGAGCAAATTAATAAGTATGGAAATGGTATTTATTCTCGTGAACGCACGTTCAGGAAGACAAGTCGAAAAGCACGTCTATTCGGCCATCTGCTGGTAAGAGCCATGTTACTACTGCAAAATCACAGATCATTGTGGAGGTCTGGTTCGCCTTGCCTAGCCCTAATTTCCTCTCCCTTCCAGATGAGCAACAGCAATGGCAGCCAAAACGCAAAGTTGATTGCAGCGAACGAACCCCATGATGTTCCCCAACCCTTGTGCTGCCCAAATGGCAAAGCATAAAAGCCAATGGTAAAGGCGAATATCTGCCGAAAGAGGTTGATGAGAGTAGAGACCTCAGCGGCTTGTGGTTTGTAGCAGTCCGTACAGTAGGCATATACAAGCGTCGTGGCAGCTTGCGTCCCGATACTGGTAACTACCATGCCGATGGCCAGACCAATCCAAGGAGTACGATTCTGAACGCAAACTCCAGAAATGATTAGTCCAACAGGAAGGAATAAGCCCAGCCATGCTAGATGTAACCTTGATTCTGGTTTGCGGTGGCCATCGTGTCTTCTAGCATACCGGTTGACGAGCATATCGCTTATCCACCCTGTGCAAGACTCTCCAAGGAGACAGCCAATCGTAAGAGGAACACCTAGTAGGAGACCTGTTTGGGCTGTATTAAATTTGTACAAGTCCTCCGTGATACTCGATGCCGTGAGTACGAATATAATGCTGCCGTAGCAATTCGATCTGCAGCCATATTAGCGAAGAAAATTTAAGGGGCGAACGACTTTCGTACGTCATGTAATAGAGGCAAGGAATGACAATGGCGACATATTTCAGCATCTTGAAGTTCCCAATAAAATCATTGACTCTGATCTTCTTGTCGAGAACTTTGCCAGTGAAGGCCATACGAGACCAATATGATTTCTCTTCTAGGTTGCTGAATTTCTCGCGCGAGAATAATGTTTCTGGGAAGCTGAAAATGAATATTAGCAATACAGCACCGAATAGTATTGCGTTGATCTTGAAAATCCATCTCCAGCCGAGGTTCAAGGCAATATACTACAGAGCCGGATGTCAGCTACAACTTTTCAACGGCGAGATAAGAGCAAGGGACACGAAATGAAAATACTCACTCCGCCGGCAATAGGGCCGAAATGTGGACCGTTTGTGAGTGCGAGAGCATAGAATCCCATGAATTTTCCCCTCTCGCCTTGGAAGAACATGTCGGTGATGGTCGCGCCTCCGATGGAGAGGGCCACGCTTGCCCCAACGCCGACAAACGCGCGTGATACGATCTCCGTGGCATACTTTTTGGCATAGGCGGATCCTATATTGCTAGCGAGTGCAATAATGGTGAAACAGATATATGCTGGTCGTCGTCCGTAGAGATTGACGTATGGGGTAAGGAGAAGCGGCGTCACGCCTCCAAGGAGAGTATATGTCGTAGTAAGGTAGCTCGCTTGCTGATGTGTAACTTTAAAAGTTTTTGCAATCGGTCCGAAAGCAGCTGGAACCATTCCTGCTCCAACTATGAATTTCTGTTAGGGAAAACGGACCATGAATGGAAAGTGGATCAGTTGAAATCGTACATTGAGCGACAAATGCAAGTAGACACAAAAGAAAGAGCACATATGACTTGTACCAGATGGACCAATTCTAGAAAGATGATCAACAATGTTTATTCCCAGAAACGGCTTACGAGCTTGCAGCCCACGTACCAAGGGGTCATCTTTGTGGTCGCTAGGCTGAGGTACGAGGGGCAAGCCTCGAGCATCGAGCTTCAGGTTGCCATAAGGGTTTTCGACCTTCCGCATTCCGATCTCTTCAATCTCAACCATATTAGATTTCTCCATCGTAGTGAATAGTTCGTGCTACCGGGTCATTTTGTGGGGTGCAGCTACCCCGTATATAGCATGCATTTGTCGTTTAATAAGCCAAGCCGGGGAGATGTTCCAACTCCGCGAGAAGGATTACTCTAATTGCCGAAAGCCACCCAGGACAGGAAGCAAATTTCAAAATTGTAAACTTTGTCGTCGGCAAACATCCCGAGAGGTAGGTGGT
>Ga0335073_10000918_pt1 | contig 38875 bp, 26 predicted proteins | sample Lox_Sample_22_FD_207093 | JGI IMG/M metagenome (GOLD analysis project Ga0335073, IMG submission 207093) | Soil microbial communities from Loxahatchee National Wildlife Refuge, Florida, United States - Lox_Sample_2.2 | ecosystem: Environmental > Terrestrial > Soil > Wetlands | place: USA... | reverse complement strand
TTTACTCTCTCTGCTATCGTTTCACCGGCTCGCCTCATGACGCCGAAGACCTGACCCAGGACGTCTTCATCAAGGTTTACGGAAATCTCACCACCTTCGATCTCGCCCGCGGCAGCTTTCAGACCTGGCTCACCACCCTTGCCCGGAACCTTCTGGTCGATCATTTTCGTAGAACTAAGCAGCAGCGCGTGACAGACTCGATGGACGCGGGCTGGGACGAATCGGAAGAGCTTCCCATGGCCGATCGTCTCGCCGCTTCGGGCCCGAGCCAGCATGACCGTGCCGCGCAAAAGGAGATTGCGCGCATGGTGCAGGAGGCTCTGACAAAGATTTCACCTGAGTTGAGAGAAGCCGTTATTCTTCGTGACTTGCAAGACATGGACTACAAAGAAATCGCACAGGTTCTGCGCATCCCCGAAGGTACGGTGAAGTCCCGTATCAGCCGGGGCCGGGCGGAACTGGCGCGGTTATTAGAACGTAATAAAGGACAGGTGGTTTAGATGTCGGAGCGTAATCCATTTGAACAGCATCCCAAGGTCCCGGATCGAACACACGGGGTCGGCCGGGAGCTGCGCTGCGAGGAGTGGGAAGCCCTTCTGGCCGATGCCCTCGACGGCGTAATGCCGGCCACCGACAGTGCCAGCTTCGAGGCGCACAGCCATGACTGCGCTGCCTGCGCCGGGCTGCTCGCGCAGTCGCGACAAGGGCAGGAGTGGATGCGGTTCCTGCACACAGAACCGGAAATGCCCGCCGATCTGATGGAGCGCATCCTCGGCCGCACCAGCGGCGCGGTAGCGGAGCGGCCCCTGGCTGTGTACGGAGCGCCCATTGCCGCTGGTCCGAATGTTCTGGCCTTGCCGCGGCGGCGCTTTGTCTGGGACACGCGCCTGATGATGACTGCGGCGATGGCATTCTTCTCGATTGCTCTTACTCTGAACTTGGCTGGCGTCCGGCTGACCGAGCTGCGCCTTTCCGATCTGACTCCGGCGAGCCTGGAAAACACGCTGACGCGCGGATTTTACAGCGCGAAGACCCAGGCAGTGCGCTACTACGACAACCTGCGCTTCGTCTACGAGGTGGAGTCGAAGATGCGCGAGTTGCGCCGCGACGAGGATACGCAGCGGCCCGCTCCTCAGCCTGAACAGAAGGCGCCTGCGCCACAAAACACTCAGCCCGCCGGAAGCGCTCCGGCGAACCCCCACAAGAATGGCGGCAAACTCGAACCCGCCCCCGCTGTCCCTCAACCCGACGTAATTTTCGGAAAGAAAATGCTGGCCGGCACGACAGTCCACCGCTCCTCGTCCGGCAAAACACAATCGCTCGCGACGCTGGTTGGTGAGGTCAGGAATACAAAGAACCGAGAGCACGAAGAAGAGGTAGATACATTGGCCGCTTTCCTACGTGACCAGGCAGAAAGAGGCTTGGCATGAACTGTGTTAACCATCCCGATGTTCCGGTAGCTGCATATTGCCAGAATTGCGGAAAGGCGCTTTGCGCGCAGTGCGTGCGGGCCGTCTCCGGTGTTATTTATTGCGAGCAGTGTCTCGCGGCCAAGCTGGGAATCGGCGGTGGTTATGCTGCGCCGGGAGGGGCGGGTTATGCAGTCCCGGGAGCGGTACCCGGCAGCGCCGGATATGCGGTACCGGGCGTGATTCCGCCGAGCGGCCCCAATCCCGGAACCGCGACCGTCCTCGGATTCATACCCGGCGTGGGAGCGATGTACAACGGCCAGTTCGTGAAGGCCCTGGTGCACGTGCTGGTGTTCGTCATCCTGATCGGCATCACGAGCAATCATCCGATCTTCGGCCTGTTCATTGCCGCCTGGGTCTTCTATCAGGTCTTCGACGCTCACCAGACAGCGAAGGCACGACGCGATGGCCTGCCGCTGCCCGATCCCTTTGGACTGAACGAGCTGGGCGCGCGTATCGGCATCCCCAACTCACCCATCACGCCTCAGGCGACCCAGACTTACACTACCGTCCCGCCACCTGGCGCGGGCTATACGCCTCCCGCAGCCGGCTTTACTCCCCCCGCGGGCTACCCACCGACAGGAGATTACACACAATATCCGCCGTATGCGGGTGTTCCGCCCGTGGGCGGCCCAGTTCCTCCGTCCGAGCCTGATCCCTACACACCCGTACGGCGCCGTGAGCCGGTTGGCGCGATCGTCCTCATCGGCCTGGGGCTGCTTTTTCTCTTCAACACGCTGGGAGTCTTCCGCTTCGACTGGTTCTCGCACACGTGGCCGATTCTCATCATCGTCCTCGGCGCGTGGCTGTTGTTTAGCCGGACACGCGGAACTCCTCCGCCGCCTCCCCCGCCGGCACCGCCAGCAGGAGGTGGGCAATGAATCCGTATATCTTCATCCATCGCATCAAGGGACCAGCGATGCTCCTGGTCTTCGGCATCACCGCGCTGCTCAACGAGTGGGACATCATCACCTTTGGCAAGAGCTGGCCGCTGTATTTAATTGTGCTGGGCGTACTCCAGCTTGCCGAGCGCGCAGCTTGGTCGCAGTGGCAGCAGCAACAGTATGCGCAAGGCCAGTATGCTGCTCAGGGAGCAGGTCCCGTTCCAGGCGGTGTGACGCCGCCCAGCGCGCCTCCCGGATCATCGCTCGTGGTAGCCCCTCCGAACCTGCCGTCTGACCCCAATCGCCGCTTCGATTCAGGCGAAGGGAGGTAGCGCGATGGCAGTCAATCCTCCAACTTATCCGCCCCCTTATTCTCCGAAGGATGCCCGCCGACAGGCGCGTGACTGGGCCCGCGCCCAACGTGACCAGATGCGTGCGCAGCGCCGCTATTGGCGCCACTGGTACGGATACCGCCGGCCGTCGGTAGTCGGCCCGTTCCTGCTGGTGAGCATCGGTATCATCGCACTCCTGCTCGAGACCAACCACATCAGTGTCAGTGGCTTCTGGTATTGGTATGAGCGCTGGTGGCCGCTTCTCCTGATCGTGGTCGGCCTGGTGTCGCTCGCCGAATATTTCTGGGACCGCAACGATCCGTATGCGGGACGCCGTTCGGTCGGCGGCGTGGTCTTCCTCATCATCCTCCTCGCCATGGTTGGTTGGGGAGCTCATGGCCGCTGGTGGCGGCCGTTCAGCGACCAGTTCGATAACAATGACGATTTCTTCTCCATGATGGGCGAGGAGCACGACAACGAGCTCCAGATGGATCAAGCCATCGCCCAAAACGCGAATGTGAACATTCAGAACTCGCGTGGCGACGTGACCGTTACTGCCTCAACCGACGGACAAATGCATATTCATGCCCATCAGGTGGTGCACTCGTCGGACAGCGATGCCACGAAGATTTTCGACGAGGTAAAACCGAAGATCGTGGCCTCAGGTTCAAGCGCGGTCATCACCGTCCCCAGCCGGAATGGAGCCCGCGTCGATCTGACCGTGCAGGTGCCTGACAAATCCTTCATAACGGTCAGCACGAATCACGGCGACGTAACCATCGAGGGGCTGGAGAACAATGCCGACGTGACTTCCAGCCACGGCGATGTGAAATTCGACAGCATCACCGGCGATGTGCACGCCCGCATGGACCACGGAGATTTCTCCGCGCACCAGATCGGCGGCCATGCCTTCATGGACGGCCATGTCGACGACGTGACGCTCTCGGAGGTTAAAGGTCCGGTTGTGCTCGAAGGTGAATTCTTCGGCGACACACACCTGGAGCAGGTAGGATCAACCGTTCACTTCCACACCACCCGCACTGACCTCGACATTCCCAGACTGGGCGGCGATCTGACCATGGATTCGGGTGATCTGACTGCGAACCAGGCCACCGGGCCAGTCCGCATCATCACGCGCTCGAAAAACATCGACCTGTCTCAGGTTGCCGGCGACCTCCACATCGAGAACAGCGACGGTGACGTAAATGTCGTGGCAGCACCTCCGCTGGGCAACGTGCAGATCTCGAATCGCTCCGGCGGCCTGTCCCTGACCGTTCCGGAAAACTCCAACTTCACGGTCACTGCCACTACTACCGAAGACGACGAACTCGAGACCGACTTCCCGCTCCAGCAGTCAACCAGCGGCGATCGCCGCACCGCTGAGGGCAGCGTAGGCCACGGTGGAGTCAGGCTCGATCTGAGTACCACGCACGGCAACCTGCGTTTGAAGCAGGGTTCCGCTCGCATGGAAGCGCCGGAACGCCCCGAAAAACCCGAGAAGCCGGAAAAGATCGAAAAACCTGAGCCGCCGTCTCCACCGTCCCCGCCGAAGCACCTGAAAGCGCCGAAGACACCCGCCCCCGAACCAACCGTTCAGTAGCCGGGCCCTTCAGCGGCAAGGCATTCGTCGGCAGAGCGTTGCTCCGCCAGCCGCTCCCGCACGATCGACTCGATCCGCTCCAGCACCTGGTCGAGCGTGAGGAAGGTCGAATCGACGATCACCGCGTCCGGTGCAGGACGCAGCGGCGACTGCGCACGGTTGCGGTCCCGGTCGTCGCGCTCTCGCAACTCACGCGTAATGGCTGCCTGCGAAACTCCCTCCGACGCGGCAGCATTTTCGTCGGCCACCGGCCCACTGCTCTGCTCATACCGTCGCTGGCTCCGTGCCTCGGGTGAGGCATCTAGGAAGAATTTGATATCGGCATCGGGAAAAACGACGGTCCCGATGTCGCGGCCCTCCATCACAACGCCGCCGGCCTTACCCATTTCCCGCTGCAAATCGACCATCCATGTCCGAATTGCGGGATGCACACTGACCTTCGACGCCGCCTGCGTCACCTCCGGATCGCGGATCTCGCCCGTCACATCTGCTCCATCCAGAAGAACCCGATTTCCCGCCGGTGTCGCCTCCAGAACGATCCCCGTCGACGCCGCGAGGCGAGTCAGCGCAGCGGAGTCCTCGGAATCAACGCCCGCGCGCAGCGCCTTGAGGGCGAAGGCGCGATACATTGCCCCCGTCTCCAGATTCAGCAACCCGAAATGAGCGGCGAGATGTTTGGCTACGGTGCTCTTGCCGGCTCCCGCCGGCCCATCGATGGCGATGATCAGACGTCGTCGACTCATTCGGAACTCTTACCGCTATCCCCTTGATCCTTCCGCTTTCTGAAGGGCGGTTTCGTCCCGCCCGGCCTGGGTCGTGACTTGAAGCCCGGTGTCGCTCCGCCCGATTTCCCGCGGGACGTTGGCCCGCCGAACTTCTTCCCCCCGAAGCCCGGCACTCCAAGTTTGGACCCCGCGAACTTCTTCCCGCTGGCGCCCGCACCAAATTTCTTCGCTCCGAATCTGGGTTTGTCAGATCCGGGCTTCGCCGATCCCGAAAAACCCGATGACTTCGGCTTCCAGTCACGCTGAGGCGGACCAGTTCGTTTGGCAAAACCAGACCGGTCTTTCGTCTCGCCCTCAGACCTGCCACCTGTCCTGGCCGGCTTGTCACGGAAGAACGGGCGCTTTTGCTCTTCGCGCGGCTTGCCCGCTTGGTAAGGCCGCGAACCAGATCGTGGCCCAGATCGTGGCTCGCGCGAACCGAACGGACGGCCTTCCGAGCCCTCGGCACGCGGCGGCCGATTCTCCCCACCCTTCCACGGACGCGGCCTGTCAGCATCGAATTTCGGCTTGCCAAACTTCGGCGGGAATTTCCCGCCCCCTCCTCCAAACTTCTTCGGGGGGAATTTACCGCTCCCAGTCCCGAACTTCTTCGGCGGGAACTTGCCTCCGCCCGGGCGAAATTCCGCACGGCCCTCGCCGCCGGACGGCCTGCTGTCAGGCCGCTGTCCGAATGGCCGCTTGGCGAAAGGTTTGCGATCTCCACCCGCGCCTTCTTCCCTGCGCGGATAATTCGTCCGCGGCTTGCCCTCTTCGAACTTCCGAAACGGCGGACGGTCCCCTTCAGCCCTGGGCCTTGGCGGACGGCCGGCATTCGCACCGAATTGCTTCCGCCGCGGCGGATAGTTCCCGCGCGAGTCAGTGCCTGCACGCAGCGGGCGTCCGCTGCCGCCGCGACCCGCACCGCCAGGCCTTGAGCCTCCTTCCGGGCGAGGACGTGGCTTATCGCTGCCCCTTGCTGCGAAGCGATCTCGCGGTGGCCCGGTGCGAGGGCGCTCGCCAGCGCGGTCGCGTCCAAACGAAGGACGCCGCTCCGAATCTCGCGGTTCACGCGACGGCCGTTCGGAGGTAAACGTCGGACGCGCCTCGGGCACAGATGGCACAACCGGCTCCGGCTCGGCGAACTCCGGCAGCGACCCGGCAACGTGGTACATCGTCTGCGTTCCCACTGGCACAATGGCGATCTGGCGCGTGGCTGCGAGCCCGTTCACCACCTCACGCACCTTCGACCGCGCAGTGAGAGGCGAGAGAAAGGTCTCAATCTCCTCCGGAGTGGCCGCTATGACCGATTCGAGATAAAGCGAAACCAGCGCGGACAGTCCCGTCGTCTGTGCAATCTTGTTGGCAGCCGTCAGCGCATCTCCGAAACGCTTCTGCGTAAGCTCCCAGCGCGTCGGACCGTTCTCTGCATACACCGGCATGACCCGCAGGCCGCCCCACAGATCCATCAGGCTGCGCACCACCGCAGCCTCGGTGATCTCGTGCCCCAGTCCCGCCTGAATCTCCGTCGCCTCAAGAGACCCGCCATCCTCGAGCAGATTCCATATCGCTGTCACCAGCGGCGTCGCCTTGGGTGGGGGAAGCTTCCAGTTTCTTCCGCCGCGCATGGTAAAGATGTATGGAAAAGCCTCCCGCGACGCCAGGAAATCCGGCTGTTCTGAAAGCGTTCCGAAAAGATTGAGCGGCAGGGCCTCGCCGCTTTCCACAACCCTGATCATCAGCTCGCGGGCGTTCGCGATCGCCGCCGGTGCGGGCGTCTCGCTCGGTGCGCCGATCGTCGCTTCGACGAAGGAAGGCGCCGGTGCCAGAAATTGATGACGCCGCGGCAAGTAAAGGCAAAGGCCGCTGGTGTTGATCCACGCTGACGCATCTTCGCGCGTAAGCACGGGATCGGATTTCTGCCGCCAGCGCTCGGCGCGCACGGCTTGTAGCTGTTCGGCTGTCAAGGAGACCTTCTTCGTCCTGCGGAAAAGCGAATCTAGATCCGCTGAAAGGCCCGCTGGATGTCTTTCCAAGAATACCGTAAAGCGATGGGCCGGCCGTGCGGACAGCTTGTCGGATGCTCGGTGCGCGCTAATTCCGTCAGCAGCCACTCCATCCGCCGAGGGTCGAGGGGCATGTTCACCTTGATGGCCGCGTGGCACGCGATCGACGCCGCGATGCGCGTCCGCATCGTGCCCATGTTCTCTGACTGCGCAGGATTCCCGGCCTGCTCCAGCACTTCCATCAGCATGCGTTCGAGTTGTCGCCCTTCCAGTCCGACAGGCGCCGCCTTTACCGCCAGCGTATGCGGACCAAACGGCTCGACCTCGAAGCCATTGCGCTCCAGTTCATCGGCAATTGCACCAAAGAGAACCATCTGGTGCGGCTGCAGATCGACCAGCAACGGCATCAGCAACCGTTGCCGCTCCACGCTCTCCACCTCGCGCTCGCGCAGAATCTTTTCAAACAGCACACGCTCGTGGGCAACGTGCTGGTCCACGATCCACAGGCCTTCGTCGTTGACAGCAAGAATGAACGACTCGCGCAACTGCCCCAGCGGCTTCAGTGACGCAAGCGAGTTCAGGTTCGCCGGCTCTCCCCCATCGGGAAAGCTCTCCGTATTCCACTCCGGTTCACCATTATGACCCGCCTGCGGCATCGCGCCCGGTTGTTGCGGTGCGGCCGCAAAAGGCAGATTCACCGTCGCCGCCTCTGGCGCGCGCTCGGTCAGTGTGAACGGCACTGCATCCGCCGCGCTCACCATCGACTCGGAATCCTGCACGCCTTCTGCATCGCCCTGCGCCGGAATAGGAGACGTCGTCGGCTGCAACGCCGGCGTAGCATGAGGGTTCGCACTCAGCGCAGCAAGAAATTCAGCCGCCGGACGCGCCTTGATCAGTGCGTTTCGAATGCTGTCGCGCACGAAGTCGTGAATGTAAGTCGGCTGTCGGAAGCGCACCTCCGTCTTCGACGGATGTACATTGACATCCACTTCATGCGGCGGCATCTCCAGAAACATCAGGATCACCGGAAACGACGTCGGCGGAATCACATTGCGATACGCCTCGCTGACCGCATGCAGGATAAGCCGGTCGCGGATCAACCGCTGATTCACGAAGATGTAGATCGAATTCCGGTTGAGCTTCTGCAGCTCCGGCCTCGAGACAAACCCGCTCACGCGGAGAAATCCCGGATCCGGCGGCTGGTAGTCCTCATCGCGCTTCCACGGAGGAGGCTCAGGCAGCCCGGCTCGATCAAACGGGCGTTCGGCGGCAAACGGCAGCAGCTGATCGAGCGTGTCTTTGCCAAAGATCTGAAAGATCCGCTCCGCCGCCTTCTGCACCGGCGGCGCGACCAGTAGCGTGTTCGTCGCCGAATGCAGCTCGAAATGCTTGTCCGGATGCGCCAGCGCATAATGTGTAACCAACGCGGTTACGTGCGAAAGCTCCGTCGACTCCGCCTTCAGAAACTTGCGCCGCGCCGGGGTATTGAAGAAGAGATCGCGGACAGTAATCGTCGTTCCCGCGGGTAACCCGGCGTCGTCAACGCGAAAAATCTTGCCGCCGACAATCTCTACGTGCGTCCCGCTGGCTTCGCTCGCCGCACGAGTTTCCAGCTCCAGCCGCGAGATCGATGCGATCGACGGCAGCGCCTCACCGCGGAACCCCAGCGTCGCAATCGAGAGCAGATCGTCGCTTGATCGGATCTTCGACGTCGCGTGCCGTTCGAAGGCCAGGAGAGCATCATCCCGCACCATGCCGACGCCGTTGTCGACAATTCGGATCAGCTTCCGCCCACCGCCCTCAATCTCAACCTTGATGCGAGTGGCCTGGGCGTCCAGAGAGTTTTCCAGCAGCTCCTTGACCACCGACGCGGGACGATCAACGACCTCGCCCGCCGCGATCTGATTCGCGACCTGGTCGGTGAGTATGTGTATGCGACCCATGTCAGCGATGTGCCTGCGCGGCCGATTCTCTCCTCAGCCGCGTCAACAGGCGAAGAATCTCCCGATGAGACAGAAGCTTACCGGACCATTTCGTGCTCGTGCAGGCGGTCGCCGAGCACGTGCAGTCGCAGGAAATTCGTCGATCCCGACTTGGTCCGAGTCCCGGCGACAATACCCAGGATGTCCTGCGGAAACACATAGCCTGCCGTCTCCAGCAGCTCCTCCGCCATGTCCACCATCTCTTCGGCGGTGTGCGCCTTGGCGCACTTCACCGGCTGCACTCCCCAGAGCAGCGCCATGCGGTTGATCACTACGTTAACGCTGGAAAGCGCATAGATCGGCGGCTTCGGACGATACTTCGAAAGCTGCCGCGCCGTCGTGCCCGTCTCTGTAAAGACGGCGATCGCCTTCAGCTCCAGATCCTCCGCGGCATGCGCCATCGATTCGCAGATCGTCTCCGCTACCGAGAGATGCTGATTGCTCGGCCGCCCGTCATGCGGCGAAATCGTTCCATGAATCTGCGACTCCGTCTCGACGACGATCTTCGCCATCATCTTCACGGCTTCCACGGGATACTTACCCGCCGCGCTTTCCGCCGACAGCATGACGGCATCGGTTCCGTCATAGATCGCATTCGCTACGTCGCTGGCCTCCGCCCGCGTGGGCCGCGGATTCTCGATCATCGATTCCAGCATCTGCGTCGCCGTGATCACTGGCTTGCGATATTCAGACGCGCGTCGGATAACCAGTTTCTGAATTGCCGGAACCTGCTCCGGCGGCATCTCGACGCCAAGATCTCCGCGCGCGACCATCACCCCGTCTGCAACGTTGAGAATCTCCTCCAGATGTTCGATCGCCTGCGGCTTCTCCAATTTCGCGACCACCCAGGTGTCGGCGCCCAACTCGGCGATGCGCTGTTTCACCAGCTTCACATCCTCGGCCGTGCGCACAAAGGACACGGCAATGGCATCCACGCCATTCTTGATGCCGAACTCCAGATCGGCTTCGTCCTTTTCGGTCAGCGAAGGCACCCGAACCGCAATGCCCGGCAGGTTGATGCCCTTGTTCTCGCCGAGGACCCCGCCGTTGATCACCTCGCACTCAACGTCGTCACCTTTTACAGCCAGCACCAACAGCTCGATGAGACCATCGGAGAGCAGGATGCGCGCTCCGGCCTCGAGATTTTCAGCCAGCGTCGGGAAGGTTGTCGAAATGACAGTAGCCGTGCCGGCAACATCCTGCGGAGTAATGGTAAGGCGCTGGCCCGCCTCAAGCTGGACCGGTTTGCGGTCCTGAAGGCGGCCGGTGCGGATCTTCGGTCCCTGCAAATCGCCAAGGATGCAGATGTTCTTGCCCTCCTCGCGCGCTACTTTGCGAACCATTTCGATGAGTTCCAGCTTTTGGGGATGCGTGCCATGCGAGAAGTTCAGGCGCGCTACGTCCAGACCCGCACGGACCAGCTCACGAAAGGTGTTTTCAGTGTTCGAAGCGGGCCCGAGTGTGGCAACAATCTTGGCGCGGCGCGGATTCTTCCCCGGCCCGGAAGTCGAGCCGGTATACGTGACGTTCATCCATCCCCCAACTGCTATGTCTCTGCTTTAGTGCTGATGAAAGCATTTTCATTTTAACTCGCGCGACGCCCCTTCCGCCGGTCACACCGTCTGATGGGGACGAACAGTAACCGTATCTTCATCATCGCTGTACACAGCGCCCGCTGATGCCGGCAACGACACGGCAGGATAGACCAGAGCGTTGAACTCCGCGCCCACCAGAATCGTGAAGCAAACCAGGTAAAGCCAGATGAGTGTGGCCACGCCCGCGCCGAACGACCCGTACACCACCGTGTAGTCGGCGTACCGCGTCAGATACCATCCGTAACCCAGCGTGCACAGAAACCAGGCAACCGTCGCCAGCAGGCTTCCCGGCACCACCTGCTTCCACGGGCGCGCACGCGGTGTCCCGAAGTGATACACGACGCCCAGAACCGCCACACTGGTCAACGTCGCGATACCCCACCGAATGATGCGCCAGATCAGCAGCACATAGAAGCGGATCTCGTGGTCGGCATTGTCGACCATCCAGTGTTCGATCGCGTGGCCGAAGGCGACCAGCGCAGTGGCAAAGATCAGCGGTACGAAGGTAGCCGGCACCAGCACCAGCGCAATGGCATGCTCTCGCCAGAAGCTCCATTCGCCGCGCGGCAGCAGATAGGCGCGGCGGAATCCGTCCATCAGCGAGAGCATCACTCCCATCGCGGCGCCGATGGTGATAAACACCGCCGTCCACACCAGCCGCACCGAACGCGCGTGATTCGTAAAGAAGTAGGTCTGCACCAGCGACATCGTGTCCGTGGGCAGAAATTCGCTGAAGGCGTTGCGGATATCGCTGCGCACCGTATCGGTTTCAGGGGTCAGCGCCAGCAGTGTGGTCACAACCAGCAGCGCCGGGAAAATACTCAGGATCGCCGAGAATGCCGCCGCCTTTGCGCTGTTGAAGGCTCCATGCCCGAGAGCCCTCCAAACGGCTCGCCGAAGATGGTCGAAGGTGCGGAGCAGAATCATCTCTGTGGCTGGGCGACTTGTTGCCGGGTCAGCGCTTGGGCTTCCATTGATTTAGAAATTCGGTAACCGACGCAGGGTCCATTTTGCGCATGGCCTCGAACTCACCGTTCTTCTGGGTGTAAAGCACCCGCCCATGCTGATCCAGAACTGCCAGGGCAGGTACTCCGCGCTTCAGCGGAATGTCGTACTTCGCAGCAAGGTCGAGGTTCTTGTCGTAATGACCCACGTCCACATGAACCAGCACATAATTGTCTTCCAGCAGCGACAGGTTAGGTTGCTGGTGAATGTAGATATCCAGCACTTGGCAGTCGCCGCACCAGTTTCCGCCGAAGTCCAGAATAATGTGCTTGTGCCCCGCGGTCGCCGTTTTAATCGCCTGCGCGATGTCGGCGTGGGCATCAGCCGTGGCGGAGTAGATGATTCGGCTCTGCGCCACCGCTGAAATTCCCGCGAAGAGGAAAACAACGGCAAATGCGGCTCTTCTGGCAACACTAGGCATGAAAATATCCTCGAATCTGACTTACAGAATGCCACATCATTAAGTCAATCAAGAAGAACTACCGGGGCTAAGTCGAAAGAGCTGTACAAGCAGGACAATTTCCCGCGTAAGATATTGAGCCAGCATGGCTGCCAAGGCTTTTCCCCTCATCGACCTTCGCAATGCCATCAAACGCCACGAGCTTGTACCGTCTTTTCAGCCCATCGTTGCACTGCGCAGCGGACGGCTTTGGGGGTTTGAGGTACTGTCGCGCTGGCACCACCCCCAGCTCGGCATCATCTCGCCTGAGCGGTTTATCCCCTTGGCCGAAAACACCGGACTGATCGGGCCCCTCTTTGAGACGATTCTGGACCAGGCTATGGTTTCAGTCGAAGGCCTGGTCGGCCCTGTGACGGGTTTTCCCCAGCACCTCACCTTGTCGGTCAACATCTCTCCGATTCAACTCCGCGACCGCTCCGTCTCCGGAAAGATCCGCTCTCTCATCGAGAAGGCAGGCTTTGCACCAAGCCAGCTGATGATCGAAATCACCGAAAGCGGATTGGTGGGCAACATGGAACTGGCGCTGGCCATCGCCGAGGAGCTAAAAGCGCTCGGCATCCGGCTGGCGCTCGATGATTTCGGTACCGGGTATTCAAGCCTTCGCCATCTCCATTCCCTGCCCCTCGACGAAATCAAGATCGACCGGAGCTTTGTCCACTCGATGAGCTACCGGCGAGAGAGCCGGAAAATTGCCGCCGCCATCATCGGGCTGGGTCAAAGTCTCGGCCTCACTACGGTCGCCGAGGGTGTCGAAGACAAAGCGCACGCCGACATGCTCTTCTATCTCGGCTGCGATCTCGGTCAGGGCTGGCTCTATGGACCGCCGGTTTCGGCAGCCGAGCTTCCCGCCATCGTTGCCCGGGAGTCTCTCGCGTCAGCGGCCGGGGCGCCGCTTCTCGCCGCGGACATGGCCTCTACGCTCGAAGCCTCGCCCGCGCAGAGGCTCGCGCAGCTTCAGGCTATCTATGATGGCTCGCCTGTCGGCCTGTGCTTCATCGATCGCGACCTGCGCTATGTCAGCCAGAACCGCCGTTTGTCGGAGATGAGCGCCGTGCCGCTGGGGCCTCGCCTGGGCAAAAAGCTCGGCGAGGTCAGTCCCCTGGTGTACCTGCAGATGGAGCCTCACCTCAAACGCGCCCTCGCGGGGGAAGCGATTCACAACCTTGAAATCCTCACCGAACGGCCTGGCTCACCCTCTGAGTTCAATACGATTCTGGTGTCCCTGCAACCGGCCCGTGACGAGGCGGGTGAAGTCGTGGGAATATCGATTGCTGCGATGGACATCACTGAGCGCAAAAGCACCGAACTGGCGCTGCGCGAGAGTGAGGAGCACTATCGCAATACCGTCGAGCTCAGCCCCCACGTCACGTGGACCGCCGCCCCAGACGGTCAGGTTCTCGGCGCAAGTCCCCGCTGGGAAGAACTCACCGGACTGAAGGTGAGTGACAGCCTCGGCTACGGATGGCGCGAGGCGCTGCACCCGGACGACGTTGGCCCTACCGATGAGAAGTGGGCGGCAGCACTGAGCAGCGGCGAACCGGTTGACGTGGAGTTTCGCATCGGGAACGGCAACGGCGTTTGGCGCTGGATGCGCTCGCGGGCCGCGCCGCGGCGCAACGAGAACGGCGAAATCGTCCGCTGGTACGGCGTCGTCGAAGACATCGACGACCGCAAGCGGACCGAAGAGGCGCTTCGCAACACGCAAGATCGCCTCGAGGCTCTGCACCAGAAGCTCGCCGCGGCAACTCGCCCGGCAGCGGCTAAACGTTACACAGATCCACAGCCTGGCGCAAAGCGGTCATAGGATCGATCGTGGGCAGGAACTCGTGTGCCACGTAGCCCTTGTATCCGGTGTCGGCGATCCCCCGCATCACCCCGTCCCACTGCACCTCCTGGTTGTGGTCGAGCTGATGACGGCCCGGCACACCGCCGGTGTGGAAGTGTCCAATCACGTCGATATTGGCGGTGATCGTCGCGATCAGATCACCCTCCATGATCTGCATGTGGTAAATGTCGTAGAGTAGCTTGACGTTCGGTGAGTTGACTTCGTGCATCACGGCCGCGCCCCACGCCGTGTGATCGGCCATGTAGTCCTTGTGGTTCACCTTGCTGTTCAGCAACTCCAGGCAGATGTTCACGTTGTTGTCCTCGGCGATCTTCTTCAGCCGATTCAGTCCGATGACCGTGTTGCGCGCGCCTTCCTCGTCCGACATCCCTTTGCGGTTCCCCGAGAACGTGATGACATTGGGCACGCCCGCCTTGGCCGCCAGCGGAATATTCTTGCGAAACGCCTCCTCGATCGCCGCGTGATTCTCCACCCGGTTCAGCGCATCCGGAATCGTTCCCCCTCCGGCATAACCCATCGTGCAGATCAGCCCGTACTTGCGCGGAATCTCGAACTCATCCACCTGAAGCAGGTCGACGCCCTTCAGCCCCATTCCGGCACCCGCCTCGGCGAGCTGGTCGACCGTCATCTCCTTGTAGCACCAGCGGCAAACGGATTGGTGGATGCGCCCCTTTGCCGCTGATTGGGCGGCCTGTCCGGATGGGGCAGTCTGTGCGAGCGAGGAATCGGCCATAGCCAGAGATACCCCCAGTCCGGTCTTGAGCCCGGCCTCAACAAAGCTTCGCCGTGTAAAAGAATGCATGTCTACTCCGCGGGAACAGGATTTTCTGCAGTGAACGGCGAGCAGCAGGGCTTCTCCACCGGGCTGAACTCCATCAACTCCAGACGAGTCAGATCAGGATCGAACAGATTGTACTGCCACTTGCCATCCTTCCCGATCTGCATCGGTGTGTGCTGGTTGTCCAGCCGCCCTTCGGCGCTGAGCGTGGTCACCGCCTTTTCCATATTCACCACGCCGATCGAAAGATGGTTCAGCACCCCAAGCGCCTTCTGTGTCGCCTCCGGTGTACCCGACGGCACCGGACTCAGCATGTACTCCAGCCAGTCGTGCCCATCCGGCACCTGCTGCGAAACCCAGTCCACCCGGTCCGGCTTCATCCCACCAAACCAGTACGGCCGGAAGCCGAGAATCTGGCGGTAGAAAGCATCCTCCGCATCCTTGCTCTGGACCTTCATGCCCACGTGAATGATCCGATGCCCGATGGGGTCGGCTCCCGCGACAGACGTCGGATGCGTCGGCGGCTGAACAAAACCCACCACATTGCCCTCCGGATCCTTCACATGAAACCACAGGCTTCCATCCGATCCGTGCTCCACGCTCGCCGGCACCTCGACCTTGTGCGCCGCAAGATACTTGCGCATCCCCTCAGCATCCGTGGTGATGTAAGCCAGATGATCCAGCCGGTCCGGTGAATTCCCCGCCGGCAGCGGCAGCACCTCCACGAACTGTGTCGAATTCACGTAGTACCGCACCCCGTTCGGATTTTCGGGATCCGGCCCCTTGAACAGGCCGATATCGTGCACGTAGTACTTGTCCGCTGCCTGCGCATTGGTCGTATAAACGGCGATGTGCGAAATTCCGGTGATCGGAGGACGCGCCTGGGCCACAGCAGCCACGGGCAGCAGCAACAGCAAAGCGAAAACACGGCGCATTTCAGAGTCCTTTGGAAAGCGTTACCAAGATAACCGATTTACTGACGCGAAAACAGCGACCCTCCTCGAATCCATCTCATTGTCTACGTGAACCGTAGCAGGGATGCCTGCGTAGAACTTCGGTGGCCAAGATACTATGGTGGCCATACCAATGAAGAAACGAAGACGGCCCCGAAAAGAACGATCCCCGAACCTGCTGCGCGGCCTGCTGGTGCTCTTTGCACTCGCCAGCCTGGGATACTGGCTCGCCGGCGCAATGGATGGCTGGCAGATTCGGGTCCATTGGGACCGCAGGGTCGAAGCGCCGTTTCGCTTCAATGTTGATACTCACCTCGTCGAAAGCGTCCAGACCGAGGCCAAGGCAGCAGGATTAAACATCGGTGACCGAGTCTCAGGCCTGAACGGTGGCCCCTACACCGGCCTCTCACAATGGAGCGAGATCCTCTCCGACGGCCAGCCCGGCGATACCCTTGACGTCGAATTCACCCGGCCCGACGGTTCTCAGAAGGTGGGGACCATCACCCTCGACCACGCGCCGTATTTCTACGGCAACCTGTCGCCGGTTATGTCCTACTGGCAGGAGTTCCTCGTCGGAGGCCTGTTGCCTCTGATTTGCCTCGGCCTCGGTTACTGGGTGGTTCTCGCCCGGCCTCTCGACTCGAATGCGTGGCTGCTCCTCGTCCTGCTCACCTTCCCCAGTGTGCTGTTTGTCGATAGCGGTTTGGCGACGGGTATCTCTCTTTTTCTGCGTACTTCGTGGTACCACATAATCCAACTGGCCGCGTCGCCCGCCTTGCTCCTCTTCGGGATCTACTTCCCGGAGCGCTCCCGTATCGACGCTCGCTTCCCGTGGATCAAATGGCTCATTCTCGGGCCGTTGGCTGCCTGCATCTGCATCCTTCTTCCCGCGCTTTATGCCGACTATTACAGCGGTGGCGATGGCCCGCTGCTGACCCTGCTCAGCAATGACGGAGGAAAAGTCCTCAATTTCCTCAACCTGCTCTGCATCATCCTCTATCTGGTCTTTACGCTCGACAAATTGAGGTCTGCCTCTACAGAGGACGCCCGCCGGCGGCTGCGCGTACTCACCACCGGAACCGGCATCGGCGTCGGCGCATTGCTGATCGTCTTTGTCCTTCTCCCTCACTTCGGCGTCGACGTCCAGGGACGCCGGCACTATTGGCTGCAGTACCTGGGCGGCGCGCTCTTCATGATCGCTCCGCTAACCCTCGCCTACGTCGTCCTCGTGCAGCGTGCCATGGACGTGCGCGTCATCCTGCGCATGGGCACCCGCTACGTGCTGGCCAAGGCATTCCTGTTCGTTCTGCAGGTCATCCTGATCACCATTGCCATCTGGCGTCTCATCCTGCCCGCCCTGCGCAAGAAGCAGCCCGAGCCATCCGACATGCTCGGTGCGCTCGCAGTCCTGGCCCTCGTGCTCATACTCCGATTCGGCGTACGCAGGAAAATGCAGCTCTGGCTCGACCGCAAGTTCTTCCGCGAGGCCTACGACACCGAGGTGGTCCTCAACGAGCTCTCCGATGAGGTCCGTCGCTTTACCGAGACCGCGCCGCTTCTTGAAACCGTCGCCCGCCGGGTAGCCGAGACGCTGCACATCAGTCAGGTAGCAATGCTCCTCCGCCGCGGCGAAAACTTTCACCTTCAGCAGGCCATCGGCGTAACCGTGGACGGTGCTGTGATCCTGCCCGCGCAGGCTTCTGCCGCGCGTTATCTCGCCGCCACCAACGAGCCGGCACGGCTCTATCGCGACGACCCCGACGCCTGGTACCTGATGGCGGGCACAACCGAGCGCCACGTCCTCGATCTGGTCAATGCCGAGCTGCTGCTGCCTCTGCCCGGTCGCAACCGCCTCATGGGCATGATGGCCCTGGGCCCCAAGCGCTCGGAGGCCGCATACACTCCCGCCGATCTGCACCTCCTCCATACCGTCGCCACCCAGACCGGCCTGGCCATTGAAGTCGCTGAGCTGGCCCATTCGCTGGCCGCCGAAGCAGCGCAGCGCGAGCGCGTCAATCGAGAGATCGAGATTGCCCGCGAGGTGCAGGAGCGGCTCTTTCCCCAGCAGATGCCCGGCCTTCCCGGAGCTACTCTGGCCGGCCACTGCCGCCCGGCACAGGGCGTGGGCGGCGACTACTACGATGTCTTCGACCTCGGCGAAGGCCGCACCGGTCTGGCGATCGGCGACGTGAGCGGCAAGGGCATCTCTGCCGCCCTGCTCATGGCCAGCCTGCGCGCCTCGCTGCGCGGCGTCACCCTCGACAGCCCGCGCGACTTCGCCAACCTCATGGACAAAGTCAACCGGCTGGTCTTCGAGGCTTCCGCGTCAAACCGTTACGCCACCTTCTTCTTTGCTTCTTTTGACCCGGCAACCCGCAGGCTGGACTGTGTGAACGCCGGACACAATCCACCCATCCTGCTGCGCAATGGCATCGACGGCACGACGCAGACCCTCCGCCTCGAAGCCGACGGCCCAGTCGTCGGTCTGCTGCCTATCGCTCCGTACACCGAACAGTCGATGACGCTGATGCTCGGCGACGTGCTGTTGCTCTATACCGACGGCATCAGCGAGGCCATGACTCACGACGATGAGGAATGGGGCGAAGAACGACTCATCGCGGCAGCAGAGAAGGTAAAAGAGAAACCTGCCTGCGACATCCTGCGTTCCATCTTTGACGACGCCGACGCCTTTACCGCGGGCGCCCCGCAGCACGACGATATGACGCTTCTGGTCTTGAAACTGGAGGCCTGACGCGGAGCGAGGATCCCTTCCTGTGGCTGTCATTATCCAACCGTTAGTAAGCCATTATTCAGCCCTAACCGCAGACGCCTCTGCCTTGAAGGCTTCCATTTCGGCTCTGAAAAATTCCATTTCTACTCTGGAAAGCTCGATCGATATCTTGGATAGATCGTCCGGACGCTGGGAAACAGTGGCCTGGTCGTGCGCGATTGCAGTTGGCATTGGCATCGTCGGAGAGATCCTAGTTATTGCCGGTGAACATCGGGATGATCTTATGGCGTGGCGACGTGGAATTATGCGGCCTCCAGACCATCCAGATGTAAGAAGATTTTGGTTTGACATCATTGCAACCGTACTCGTACTAATAGGAGTTTTTGGAGAGGCAGGAGCAAGCATGAAACTGGCATCTATCAATAGCCAGTTGCGCTCAAAGACTAGCGAACTTAGAGCTAAAAGTGAACAGCTGCTTGCATTGGTGACCCAAGAAGCTGGCTCTGCGGCGGCATCTGCTGGTCAAGCGCAGAGATCCGCCGAAAGAGCAAAAAAATCAGCAGACAACACACAAAAAACGGTCGATGAGGTTGGCAAGAAGGCTGAAATCATTAACTGGAAAGTGGACGCTGCGCAGTACTTCCTGTCCGAGCGAGTAATCCGCGATCCCGATGACTTGAAGAAGAAGCTAGCGCCATTCAAAGGCAAAACCATTTTCTTTAGGTCGTATGTCAATGATGGAGAAGGATACTTCCTTTGCAAAGAACTGTCTTTTTTGGCTTCCGATATTGGAATTACCGCGATAGACCAGTGTGCACAATTCCCAGTTGAGCGGCCATATCCCAATACAGGAATCAATGTTTTTGCTCCAGACGTTAAATCAATGGAAGTTCTGAACGCCGCGTTGGCCGGGGCGACCTTATATGGTTCAAGCGGGAGCCTCACCGGCTGGAATGGCACTGTTATCTTCGTGGGAAGGAAGCGTTCAGCCCACGTCGGCGAGACGGCCCAAACGCGAGCGGCTGCAAAAGATGCTGCCGCTATGAAAAAGGCACAGCAAAAAAAAGGCACTGATAAGTAATAGCTCAGCCCTGTCACCGCGAATCTGAAATATCTTACCTGAAGGGTACCTATCATGCAGGAGAACAATGCGGAAGTCTAAGACAGTTTGGCTGCTTCTCGGCATCCTGCTCGTTGCTTCGGCTGGAGCTCGAGCCCAGACTGCGAAAGCCGATCCCTGCGAAAAGGCCACCAGCCAGGCAGACATGAACGAATGCTACGGCAAGGAGTATCAGAAGGACGACGCGCGCCTCAATCGCGTCTACCACAAGGCCATGGAGTATTTGCAGCACGACCTCGCTCAGGCCGGTTCGGATCAGGCGCAGAAGCAATCCGCCCAGGCCGCTATCGACGATCTCAAGGCGGCAGAGCTCGCGTGGATTAAGTACCGCGACCTGCAGTGCGAGGCTGCCAGCCAGCAATATCAGGGCGGGACGATGGCATCGATGATTCACAGCATCTGCATGTCCATGTCCACCGGGCACCGCATCGACGAAATCAAGCAGGCTTATGAAAATGGCGATCGCAAACTGGAATAATCCCAGCTCCGGAACCAGATACGGAACCAGCCGGCTCCTCAGGCTGATCTTTTCCGTAGTGTTGATACCGGCTCTCTTTTCTGCCTGCGCGCAGGATCAGAAAGTTCCCAGAGTCCCGCCTCGGCCCGCGAACACCCTGGTGATGCTGCCCGACGGATCGACCGTCCATGTTGAACTGGCGAAGACCGAAGCCGAGCGCAACTTCGGCCTCATGGAGCGAACTTCACTGCCCCAGGGCCGCGGCATGCTCTTCATCCACGACCAGCCTGGTCAGTATCCCTACTGGATGTATGACTGCAAGATCGGCTTGGACATCATCTGGATGGACCAGGCTCACCGCATCGTCGAGATGTCTCCCAATACCCCACCCTGCAAAGGCAAATCAGACACCTGCCCGAACTACGGCGGCCACGAGACTTCGGTTTATGTGCTCGAGTTACCCGTTGGCTCGATCAAGGCTCACCAGCTCGCCGTTGGCCAGACGGTGAATTTCAATGTCCAGTGAAAACCTCAAAATGAAATGCTGTTATTGACATGGCTGTGGCACAACCTGAAACGTTCAAAAGACACCTAATACTTTAGTAATCGTGTATATACGGCCCATCAAGACCCTGTTTGGAATTTGCTGGTTTAATTACGAGACCTTGGATTAAATTTATTCGCAAATGGGGCCATGCGTTTCGGCGGGCAGCCGATTAGGATAGGGAGAACATCATGGCGATCATCGAGACTTTCACGACGGTGGGACCAATAACTGTCTGTTACCCGCGTCTCAACAGCACCCTTCCGCTCGAAGGGACACCCCCTTCAGAAGACGTTAAGATGCACGACTTGGGCTCCTACAGCGATGCTCAAGGGCTGGACCTCCTGAACAAAGCCGAAGGTCTTGGCCTCCGTAGCACTGTAGGTCTTTTGCTGGTCAAATAAGGCCAGAGCATTATCTTTCTGAAGACCAGATCGTTCCGCATATATGGCCGCTATCCGTGCCTGATCGGCCTCTAATGACTGCACGATCGAGGTGAGATCCGGTTGCTCGTAGTTCTGTGCAGCCGACAATCCAAACGCAACCGGATGCAACATGAATGTTGAGTGTGGACACGCGTACCTTTTTGTCCCGGCCAGAAAAACGATTGCACCGATCGAGTCAACGTTGCCGATATTGTACGTTGTCAAGTCAACCGGCAGGGCCGAGAGGTAGTTGTAAAGCGTCATTCCGTGCATGACGCTTCCACCTGGCGTAGAGAGAAGAACAGTTAGTTCCTTCGTTCCCTGCTGAATTGCAGCGGCGAGAACGTTCATAAACGCACTGGTTGTTTGTTCGTTGACCTTGGCAGCAAAGGACAGATACAACGACTTCGAGGGCGGTGGTACGGGTGGGACCGGGAAATTCATCGGCATGGCCTGTGATAATAAGAAAGCCACCAATTGAAAGAAAGCGCTTTTTGTCGGAACGAAGCAATTGTGCCAACCATCGACCCGAGTATTCGCATAAAAGTTGGCCGACGATTTCCTCCCACCCGGTAAAATAGAAGTAGAGAACAGAAAGCCCGGCGATTGCAGCCGGGCTTTCCCATTTAGCGAATGAAAAGGACCGACCGGAACTTTGCACCGAGTAACTAACTTACTTTGAATGATTTAGCCATAAGATATTTGTTTTGAAACGGTTACGGCAGAGAGATATACAAGGACCCACAAACCATGTGGAATGTATGGGTTCCGAGTTTGTCCTTTAGAATGAAACGGTTACAATTGACGCCTTTTAGAATGAAACGGTTACGGACTTCGTGGGGAGGGGGGGTACCCCCTACTTTCCTCCCGAAACGGGAATCGTCTCCGAGGCGAGACTCCAACCCCGCAGAGTCAGCTCCGGCTTGCCACCGTCAGCCGCCGCCTCCGGATAACGGATCTCGATCTCGCGCGTCTCGCCTGGAAGCAGCGAGACATAGTTGTCCCCGTAGTACGCCGGGAGAATCCGCGTCCCGTCGCCTGCATTCACCAGCGTCAACTTGTTGGTCAGGGCCACAGTCGTGCCGTTGTTCCTCAGTTCGACCGTGATACGCTCCTCGCCGTTCTCGCTCCCGGAGCGCGAAGCTGTTGCCGCTACGTTAGCCGCCGGAAGCTTGTCGAGGGCGCGGTAATCCTCGCTCTTGTCGGCGAGCCAGTAGAGGTTGCGTGAGATGGTCTCTCCGGTGGAGGACTTGAGCTCCAGCTTCACCAGCACCACCCCCTTCGACAACAGGGGGGCCAGGTCCAGATGAAACGCAGTCGCCGTCCCATCCGCCGCGACGTTTTGGGGAGCCTGTTGATGAAGTAGCGATTTGTTATCGAGGGAGAAGACATCCGCTGTAACGGTCGCATTGGCCAGCGGCATGTTCGTGGTATTCACAAGTTCCACGTCGTGCGTGGCCAGATCGAGCTGGATGTGTTGCGGCTCGCAGGCCTTCATCGTTCCGTAGAACGACGCCTGCGTGTCGTAGTCCGAGCTCAGGATCTCCCACATCGTGCTCGGCCATGCCGGCTGCGTCATCCACAGCATCCGTCCACTGTTCGGAGCCCACAGGTGTGCGTTCATCCCCTCGAAGATGGCCCGGTGGTCGACGTAGTTCAGCATCTGCGCCTTACGCTCGAAGTCCTCGAGTCCTGTCGGCGCGCCGAACTCGGTCTGGATCTCCCGCATGAACGGCGCGGTATCGCCATTCCCCCTGGCGTGCCAGTCGTGATACGCCCACACGTCGTCAATAGGCCACTGGTCGGGCTTGGGAATCCACGCCCGAAACGACTCCAGCGTGGACATCGACGGCGTGCCCGTCTCGACCGAGAAGCCGTGGTTGAGCACGGTGTAGTAGAGCTTCGGATCCTGATAGCTGTACGGCCCGCTGCCCTGCAGGTTGATCTGGTTGGAACTGGGGAAGTAATACCGGGTGCCGTCCAGCGTAGCAACCAGATGTATCAAGCCCTGGTTGACGATGGGCTGCGGCACACCCTCATTCCGCCCGCACCAGACCAGGATGGAGGGGTGGCTCCGGTAGCGCGAGATCACGTCCGCCGCATTTTTCAGAAGGAGATCAGGATCCTGTGCTTCGATGTTGTAGTTCTGTGTCGACTCCCAGAAGTCGTTCCAGACCAGCATGCCGTACTCGTCAGCCAGGTCGTAGAACACATCTTCCGTGCTCTGTCCCACCCAGTTGCGGATGATGTCCAGATGCGCATCACGGTCGAGTCGGAAGTAAGGCTCCAGCCGCTCACGCGATACCCGTTTGCGGGCGTCGTCCATGCCCCAGTTACCACCGCGGCAGACGATGCGCACACCGTTGACTCGCACGACGAGATACGGCGCAGCCCTGGTGTCATCGAGCAGCCGAATCGCCGGAGATTTCTCCCCACCCGCAGCGAGCGAGGCGACCCACGAGTGCCAGTTTTCCCGCCATGCCTCCGGCAAGTCGGGTGGCGGCGGATCAGCAGGGGGAATCTCCCGCATCCCGTCGTGGGTCACATCGACGGGCAGACCAGCACCAGGGGGAAGGACGGCCGGTGCATACTCCACACGCCGGAGATGGCCGGTACTGTCGAGCAGACTGAGCTCGTAAGTAATTTCTCGAATACCGAAGCGCAATTGCTTCGTATCCGACACGTCACGGCCCATCGTGACCGACAGTTTGAGGTGATAAAGTTCCGGCTTGCCGTAGCCGTTAGGCCACCACAGCCTGGGATTCTGCACCGTGAGCTGCGTAAACTCCGCCGGCGCGAGCCTGACGGTGTTGTCTCCGGGAACGAGGGCCACGTCCTTGCTGACCGTGACGCCCTCAAAGCTGGCGCTCAGCGTGGCATTGGTGGGAGTCGCCGATGCGTTCATCAGCGGAACACTGATTTCGACATTTGCTTTGGAGGTGTCCGGCAACGGCAAGGTTGTAATGACCTGCGGATCGCCGATCTTGATTGAATTCGTAGCCGTGAGTGTTACAGGCTGCCAGATGCCGGTATCTCGATCGCGAATGGCCGGGATCCAGTCCCAACCCTCAGTGGCAACAAACGTCGGGCCGTCGAGGCACATGATCCCGCCATTCTCGCCGGGACCACCTTTGATCGACTGCTCCTGCGGAATTCCGGGATGAGGCGGCGGCGACACACGCACAGCCAGCACATTGGTCTGCCCCGGCTTGAGCATGCCGGTCACGTCGAAGTTGCCGCGAATGAATGCCCCAGTAATCGGGCCCAATGATTGCCCGTTGAGCCAAACCACGGCTTGATAGTTGATGCCGTGGAAGGTGAGTGTGAGACGCTTTCCACCGAGGCTCGACGGAGCTTTGAATTCCGTTCGGTACCAGTAATCCTGCTTGTTCAGTGTCTCCGGGATGGCCATGTTGTTGAGGCCGTAGTCAGGGTCCGGATAAACGCCGCGATCAACCAACGTGGTGAGCACGGTCCCTGGCACCGTCGCTACATACCAGTTCTTCGCACTGAAGTTCCTTCCTGAGATCGCAGCACCATCCGACTCGACCTTCGGAGCCTCAGCCAGCATCCAGCCGCCGAGTGCCCAGTGATTGTCGCCGTCCGGCTGCAGAGCCTCGTGAAGTGCTGGGGCAGGCTTCGCTACCGGCGCTGAAAACGGCGCTTTGCTACGCGGCATCTGCGAAGCATCCTGCGGTGCGCGGTACCCGGCCTGTCCGCGCGTTTGTACCGGCCACGACTTGGAGCCTTCTTCATAGACGGGCTCTGCCTCGTTGTAGCCTTTTGCGGCGACCTCTGCGATCACATTGCCGGCAAGCGACTCACGGAGCAATGTCAAGCCGGCTATCCTGCCTCCGAAATGCCCCCATTCCGGCGCAGGCAACGCTGAAGGTGCCATACCCAGCACCCCGGCCACGCTGCCCAGCGCAAGCTTGCCGCTCGCCACCTGGGTACCATCGAAGTAGAGGTGGAACCGCTCGCCGTCGAACACAGCTGCAACCAGATGCCACTTGCTCTGCCCAAATGTCACCGGTCCTTCGAGACTATTGTCTTTGCCGCCGAAGAGAATCAGCTTTCCCGGCGCGATAGCAAGGTAGCGGGCATACTCGTCTTCTGGCCTACCCAGACCCCCAATCAGGGTGGGCTTGGCCACCGCCTCCTCGGCATTCACCCAGGCATAGAGCGTCCAGGGGGAATCGGCCAGCAATACCGTATCGTTGTCGGTAATCTTTTTATAGAGGCCTTCACCATCAGGCAGAAAGATCCCGTTGTAGGGCCCATACAAAGGCGGATCGTTGGTGACGACGGTGTACGGTACGGTCACCTGCGCTTGTAACGTTGAAGGGGCGCACAACGCCAGGGCGGCAAGGCTAAGTAAAACGATTGATCTGTTCATCGGAAGATAAGGCTTGCTATACGGGAACAATGTACACGCTTCGCGGGACCGTCACCAATCTCGCAGATTGTCTGCCTCGCAACCTTTACTCTTGCGTGATGTGAGCGTCTCGACACCTTGTTAAACTGAAAGTTGCATGATCCTCCCATTTGTCCGTGATCTGCTCGCGGATTTAGAAAACTCACCCTCATTTGAACAGGCACGGAGACACCTCTCCTTTGCCCGTGGGCGCCGTCGTGTCTCCGGGCTTACTTCTTCAGCGCGCCCCGTGTACATCCCTTTGTTCGCGCGAGCCGCAAATGCGCCCGTAGTGGTGGTCGTGCCCGACAATAAAGCCGCCGACGCACTCCAGGCGGCACTCCGCGCGGGGTGTGATCTGACCGGAGCCATTCCACCCAATCGGGTGTTGAAGCTTCCGGCTCACGACGTATTGCCATTTGAGAACCTTTCGCCGCACCCGGAAATTCAGGAGCAGCGCGGGGCTACTCTGTGGAAGTTGGCCACAGGAGCCGCGTCGATTGTGATCGCACCGGTGGAAGCCGCTGCCATGAAGCTGTTTCCCCGGCATTTCTATGGCGGCCTTGCTCAAGTTCTGCGTCGCGGAGAAGAAGTCGATGTCGAAACGCTTATCGCACATCTAGCCAGCGTGGGATACACGCCGATGGACATCGTTGAGATGCCCGGTCAGTACACTCGCCGCGGCGGCATCCTCGATGTCTATTCCCCCGAGGCTGATCGGCCGGTTCGCTTGGAATTCTTCGGCGACGAGATCGAGACCATCCGCAAGTTCGATCCCGAGACGCAACGGTCGTCGTCTCCGCTCGATGAAGCCCTGCTGCTTCCACTCACGGAAACGCCTGTGAACGAGCGATTGCTAGCCGCTGTACACACGCGGCTGAGCGGCGTTCGCATTGCAGCGGAAGATGATCCCGATCTTGTGGCCGAGGCAGTTGCCGCGGGAGGAGTCAGCGTCTTTCCCGGCTGGGAATTCTTTGTCGGGGTAGCTGGAGCGGACGCCACATTGCTCGATCTGATGCCGCGATGCCTGCTTTTCGTCGAGGAGCCGGCGATGATCCGTAATCAGATCGACCGCTGGTGGAACAAGGTTGAACAGCGCCATGAGCGCGCAAGCATCGGTTCGCTGATTCGCCCGGAGGACATCTATCTCCGCCCCGAAGTCTTGGCGGCGCAGCTGACATCGCATCCGGGCATCGACATCGATCAACTTGGCGCGGTAGACGTGCTGGAAGAAGACACGACGCTGGGAGAAATCGTCTTCCAGTCGCGGCCGACGCTGCGCTTTCACGGATCAATCCCCGCATTCCTCGAGCAGGTCCGATCGTTAATGCAACAAGAAACCCGCATGCTCCTCGTCGCGCCCAATCAGGGCGAGGTTGAACGACTCGCAGGCCTGCTCCGCGAGTACGAACTGCCGTACCGGCTGGGTAGCCGTGTGCAGCACGCCGGTAGCGAAAATATCTACGATGAATCGAGTTATCTGGCGGGCAACTACCGCACGCCGATCCTGGTGCGAAGCAGCTTGTCGGCCGGGGTAAGCCTGCCGGAAGCGAACCTGGTTCTTTTCGGGGCAAACGATTTTTCGGATGAAGCAGATGTAACCGCTCGCCCTGCTCCCAGGAAATCAAAAACGGGTGCCTTTGTCTCTGACTTCCGTGACCTCACCATCAGCGATTACGTTGTGCACGTCGAACACGGCATCGCGCGCTACATGGGACTTAAGGAGATTGAGCAGGACGGCGTCTCCATCGAGTTCATGATTCTGGAGTTCGCCGAACAGGCGCGCCTGTACGTACCGCTCACACGGCTCGATCTGATCCAGAAATATCGCTCGACCGATGCGGGACCTGCGCCGGTGCTCAACCGGCTCGGCTCACAGCAATGGGCGAAGACCAAGGCGCGCGTGCGCAAGGCCATGCAGGACATGGCTGACGAACTGCTAAAGCTTTACGCCCAACGCAAGGCCGCGCAGGGCCATGCGTTTCCACCAGATAACGAATTTCAGCGCGAGTTCGAAGACGCCTTTGATTACAACGAGACCGACGATCAGATGTCGGCCATCAACGATATCAAGCGCGACATGGAGTCAACCATTCCGATGGACCGTCTGCTCTGCGGCGATGTCGGCTATGGCAAGACCGAGGTCGCGATGCGCGCTGCGTTTAAAGCTGTCCAAGACGGCAAACAGGTGGCGGTGCTCACGCCTACAACCGTGCTCAGCTTCCAGCACTTCGAAACCTTCAAGCAGCGATTCAAGCAGTTCCCCATCAGTATCGACATGATCTCGCGCTTCCGTACAGCCAAAGAGCAGAAGGACATTCTGGAGCGGGTGGAAGCCGGCAAGGTCGACATCCTGATTGGTACGCACCGCCTGCTCTCGAAAGACATCAAGTTCCATGACCTTGGCCTTCTCGTCGTTGACGAAGAGCAGCGCTTCGGCGTGCGCCACAAGGAGCGCCTCAAGCAGATGCGCCGCGAGATCGATGTTCTGGCTATGTCCGCGACTCCCATCCCGCGTACGCTGCACATGTCGCTCGTCGGCCTTCGTGATATGAGCGTGATCGAGACGCCGCCGAAGGATCGCATGGCCATACAAACGGTCGTCGCGAAATTCGATGAAAAGCTGATTCGATCTGCTGTGGAAGTCGAGCTGGAACGCGGGGGGCAGATTTACTTCGTTCACAACCGCGTTGAAACGATCTACGAACTGGCTGCGAAGATCCAGGAACTCGTTCCTGCCGCACGTATAACCGTCGGCCACGGGCAGATGAGCGAGGGCGAGCTCGAGAAAGTCATGCTCAGCTTCATGCACCACGAGCATGATGTTCTGGTCGCGACGACCATCATCGAGAATGGCCTCGATATTCCGCTGGCTAATACCATCATCATCAATCGCGCCGATCGCCATGGCCTCTCGGAGCTTTACCAACTTCGTGGGCGAGTGGGCCGGTCGAATCGCCGCGCATACGCCTATTTGCTCATCCCGCCCGAGCAGGAGTTGACGGAGGTGGCGCGCCGGCGGCTCGCAGCACTGAAGGAATTTTCCGATCTTGGCGCCGGCTTTAAGATAGCCGCACTCGATCTCGAATTGCGGGGGGCGGGCAACATGCTCGGGGGAGAGCAGAGCGGACACATCGAAGCAGTCGGTTTCGAGCTCTACACGAGCATGCTTGAAGAGGCGGTCGCAAAGCTCAAGGGCGAGGAGCACGTCGAGGTTCCAGTCACCCAACTCAGCCTGGGCATCGGGCTGCGTATCGATGAAAGCTACATCGCCGAGGAAAACCAGCGCCTGCGCATGTACAAACTGATTGCGGGTATCCAGGCCGAGAGGGCACTCGACGACGTGCGCGCTGAACTTGAAGATCGCTACGGTCCGATCCCTGAGAGCGTGCGTCACCTGCTTGACGCTGCACGATTGCGACTCGAATGCGAACGCATCGGCGTGGCTCAGATCGACCGCAAACGCGATCAATTGCACATCCGTTTCACGGACAACGCCAATATTGATCCTGGGCGGCTGATGAAGGTGGTCGCCAAAAATGCCAAGCGCGGCGCCCAATTCACTCCGCAGGGAGTTCTGCGCTTTCCTCTCGCATCGCCAAAGCCGGATGACGTTCTGGCTGAAATACGCACCCTGTTAGACCAGCTCGCAATCACTGAGATGGCCGTACACTAAGTGTCTGTGTCCGTTGCAAATAAAACGAGGCCGAATGATTCGCCGATTTCCCACTGTTCTGCTTGTCTCCACCGCACTTATTTCAGGAGGTGGGACTATGGCCGCTGCCGCGCGGACCTCCGCGACCGACAACTCGGTAATGAAGTTCCGCAGCCTGGCCGCGGATTACCTTGACCAGGTTTATTTCAAGTTTTCGCCAACTGCAGGAACGCAAGCCGGCCTGCACCAGTACGACCCCAAACTGGAAGACTACAGCCGTGCGGAAATCGATCGCGAGACTGTTGATCTCAACAGATTCGCTGCGAAATTCGATGCGATTTCAGATGCATCCCTGGACGAAAGCACGCAGGGTGACCTCGCCATGGTTCGCGATAACATTCGTGGCAATCTGCTCGACCTCGAAGCGATCCGACCGTGGGAGAAGAATCCAGACATCTACTCTAGTGGTATCGCCAATAGCGCCTTTGTGCTTATGGAACGCAAATTCGCGCCGGCGGACGAGCGCCTTGGCTCCCTCGTCGCCCGCGAAAAGCAGATGCCTGCTGTATTCAATGCGGCCCGTCAGAACCTCAAAAATCCTCCACGCATTTACACAGAGATCGCCCTAGAACAGTTACCGGACATCATTAGTTTCTTTGAGAAAGACGTTCCAGCAGCGTTTGTCGACGCAAAGGATCCGGCAAAGGTCGCTGAGTTCCACAAAACGAATGTCGCGGTTATCGCTTCTCTGCGCGATTACGAGCAGTGGCTCAAGGTTGACCTGCTGCCACGCTCAAACGGAGACTTCCGAATCGGCAGCGATACCTTCTCGAAAAAGCTGCTCTATGACGAGATGGTCAACACGCCACTCGATAAACTACTCACTATCGCCTACGCCGATCTGCGCAGCAATCAGGCAAAATTTAAGCAGGTTGCGAAAGAAGTTGATCCATCCAAAACGCCAAAGCAAGTACTCGCCGAGCTCGGGGGAATCCATCCCGCTCCAGACCAGCTGCTCTCCACCTTCCACAACACCTTCGACGGACTCATCGGATTCATTCGCGAAAAGCACATCATTACCATCCCGTCTGATGTACAGCCAGTGCTCGAAGAGACGCCGCCCTTCATGCGGGCAACTACCCAAGCCTCGATGGATTCGCCCGGTCCATTTGAGAAAAATTCCACCACCGCATATTTCAATGTCACGTTGCCTGAAAAAGGCTGGACTGCAGTGCACATCGCCGAGCATATGGCAGCCTTCAACATGGGCACCATAATCAGTACATCGGTGCACGAAGCGTACCCGGGCCACTATCTACAGTTTCTGTGGGTGAATCATGCAGACTTGAGTCAAGTACGCAAGATCATTACGGCCAACACAAACGTCGAAGGTTGGGCGCACTACTGCGAGCAGATGATGCTCGACGAAGGTTACGGCCAGCCAGGCGAAGGATCAAAGGATTCGCGCGAGGCAAAACTCATCCGGCTGGGCCAGTTGCAGGACGCTCTCTTGCGTGATGCGCGCTTCATTGTTGGCATTAAAATGCACACCGGCCAGATGACCTTCGATCAGGGTGTGGACTTTTTCGTCAGCGACGGCTATCAATCTCGATCGGTCGGCCTGGTGGAAACCAAGCGCGGAACTGCCGACCCGACCTATCTCTACTACACGCTGGGCAAGTTGCAGATCATGAAACTACGCTCCGACTTGGAAAGGAAGCAGGGAGCGAGTTTCTCGCTGGAGCGCTTCCATGACGACTTCATGCGCCAGGGCGGCGCGCCCATAAAAATTGTTCGGCAGGCAATACTGGGAGACGACTCACCGACGCTCTGAACGCATCAAAAGCAGCGTGACCGGAATTTGAACTTCGTTCCGGCACAATCCCCTGTAACACTGAAAGACTTTAATCCGTTGCTGCTGAGCACAAAAGATCTTAAGTTTAAGGAACCCCAATGAAACCTAAGGTACGCAAGGCAGTCTTCCCCGCCGCGGGATTTGGAACTCGCTTTCTTCCAGCCACTAAGGCTATCCCTAAGGAAATGCTCGCCGTGGTGGACAAGCCGATCATTCAGTATGGAGTTGAAGAAGCGATTGCCGCCGGGTGCGAACAGATCATCATCATTACCGCGCGCGGCAAGTCAGCCATCGAAGATCACTTCGACATCAGTTATGAACTCGAAACTTCTCTCGAAAAGCGCGGCAAGAAAGAGCTGCTCGCGATCAGCCGCAAGGTCTCAAATATGGCCGATCTCTCCTATGTGCGGCAGAAGGAAGCTAAGGGCTTGGGCCACGCCGTACTCATGGCTAAGGAACTGGTCGGCGACGAACCGTTCGCCGTCATCCTGCCCGATGATGTAATAGATGCGCAGGTGCCTTGCCTAAAGCAGATGATTGATGTTTTTGATAAGGTACAAGGGTCGATCCTCGCGACGCAGGTCGTTGAAGGACCGGCGATCTCTGCTTACGGCGTGCTCGACGGCTCGCCGCTGGCCGACGATCCTCGCGTAATCGAGGTGCGTGGCATGGTTGAGAAGCCGAAACTCGAAGACGCACCCTCGAAGAATGCCATTATCGGGCGGTACATTCTTACCCCGGCGATTTTCGATCTGCTCGAAAACATTACTCCTGGTGCGGGCGGTGAGCTCCAGCTCACCGACGGCATCAAAGGTCTGCTGAAGACAGAAAAGGTCTATGGGTATACGTTTGATGGAATTCGTCACGATGCAGGTGACAAATTTGGAATGCTCAAAGCAACCGTGGATTTCGCCTTGAAGCGCGACGATCTCGGACCGGCATTCCGTGAATTTCTGAAGTCTCTCTCACTCTGAATCCCACCGCGCCTGGAGAATCGGAGCGCGGGCAGCCGTATCACTTCCACTTGATATTGCAGCCAATACTGGAACGCTGTTCTGAATCGATAGGCTTGCCGGTGATCAGCGCATCCATAGCCGCACGCAGATCCTTTCCTGTGACGGGTATAGTTTTTCCCGGGCGGCTGTAGTCAAATTGGCCGCGGTAGACAAGCTTCAACCCGTTATCGAAGAGAAAGAAGTCCGGAGTACACCTCGCGTCGTATGCCCGCGCCACTTCCTGGGTCTCATCGTAGAGGTAAGGAAAGTTGAATCCCACTTCCCGCGCTTGCTCTGCCAGACTTTGAGGTGCATCGTCGGGATAGTTCTCCGCGTCGTTGCTGCTGATCGCAACAATGCCGACGCCGCTCTCCCGGTAGTCGGACCCTAGTTGCGCCAACGCCTTCTCCAGATGCTTCACGAAGGTGCAATGACGGCAGATGAACATGACCAGCAGGCCCTTTGGGCCGCTCACGGCTTGCGTGCTAAGCAAATGGCCGCTGACTACATCGTCTAGAGCAAAATTCGGCGCCGAGGTTCCGAGGGCGAGCATCGCCGATTCGGTACGAGCCATGGTGATCCTCCCGGCAAGCCTTCTACCTGCCTTCAGCTTAGAACAACATGCCTCTACGCGGCAGCGGCATGCCTAGGTGTTCGTACGCCAGTCGAGTTGCAACACGACCGCGGGGGGTGCGATCCAAAAAGCCGCGCTGAATCAGGAACGGCTCATAGACCTCCTCAAGTGCGTCTTCCTCCTCGGCGAGCGAGGCCGCCAGCGTGTTTAGACCTACCGGGCCGCCGTCGTACTTGTCGATGATCGTCATCAGGAGCCGCCGGTCGAGCTCGTCGAAGCCGTGAGCGTCCACTTCCAGCATCTTGAGGGCGTGTTCCGCAGTTGCCCGATCGATTGCACCCGAGCCGCGCACCTGTGCGTAGTCGCGGACGCGCCGGAGTAGCCGGTTCGCAATTCGCGGAGTACCACGTGAACGCATGGCTATCTCCGACGCCCCCTCGGGATCAATCGGCACTCCAAGCACCTCTGCCGAACGTTCCACCACAAACCGCAGGTCTTCGTCGGAATAAAACTCCAACCGCAACAGAATGCCAAACCGCGACCGCAGCGGAGACGAAAGCAATCCCGGACGCGTCGTTGCCGCGACAAACGTGAACGGCTTGATGTCCATCACATGCGTGCGTGCGGCCGGTCCCTGCCCGATAATGATGTCGAGCTTGTAATCCTCCAGCGCCGTATACAGTTTCTCTTCGAGCACTGGTTGTAGCCGGTGAATCTCGTCAAGGAAAAGCACCTGCCGTTCGCGGACATTGGTTAGGATCGCAGTCAGGTCTCCCTGGATCTGAAGCGCCGGCCCTGAGGTTTGTTGGAAGCCTACATTCAGCTCATTGGCAATAATCGTCGCCAGTGTCGTCTTACCCAGTCCCGGAGGCCCGAATAGCAGTACGTGATCGAGCGCCTCGCCTCGTGACCGCGCGGCCTCAAGCGCGATGCCCAGCTGCTCCTTAGCCTTCTGCTGGCCGATAAATTCTTGTAGATAGCGCGGGCGCAGCTTTAGTTCAAACGAGCTTTCGTCTTCGGCGCGCGTCGCGCTCACCAGCCGTTCCGGATCGTCCTTGTGCGCAGCCATTTCAATCGGAGTCTACCGGGTGAAGTGGCGGGAAGCAACGTAATCGGATTTCGGCTACATTGATGACGATGCTTCGATCAATCATCCTGGTCTCCTTCGCTTGGTTTGCCTCAGCCCACTCCTTCAGTCAGCAAGTGCCAAGCGTTTCAATTTCAGATTCACAAAAAGTCGAGATGGCCACCCGCGTGCGGCAGCAATTTCTCCACGCCTGGAACGGCTATCGCAAATACGCCTGGGGACACGACGCGTTGATGCCGCTCAGCCATAAACCGCATGACTGGTACGCGCATTCCCTGCTCATGACACCGGTCGACGGACTCGACACCATGATCTTAATGGGCCTGAAGCCACAGGCCGATGAGACGCGCAAATTGATCGACACACAGCTGAACTTCGATCAGGACATGTACGTGAAGGATTTCGAGATCACGATCCGTCTGCTCGGTAGCCTTCTCTCGAGCTACGAACTTACCGGTGACAAGCGCCTACTAGACCTCGCCAATGACCTGGGGCAACGCATGCTGCCGATGTTCAACTCACCGACGGGCATGCCCTACGAGTATGTAAATTTGCATACGGGCGCGGTGCGAGGCGCAGTCAGCAATCCCGCTGAAATTGGCAGCCTGCTCATCGAGTACGGAACACTCGCGAGGCTGACGGGAAAGCAGGAGTATTACGACAAGGCAAAGCACGCGGTTGTCGAGCTTTACAAGCGCCAGTCACCGATTGGGCTCGTTGGTTCGGGTATCAATGTAGAAACGGGTCAGTGGACCGATCGGACCGCGGGCATCATGGGTGGTATCGATTCCTACTACGAATACCTTCTGAAGGCGGCGATCCTCTTCGGGGACAAAGACTGCGAGCGGATGTGGAAGGAAAGCGTCGTAGCCATTAACAAATACCTTGCCGATGAACGTCCCGATGGCCTGTGGTACGGACAGGCCGACATGAACACAGGAAAGAGAACCACAACCAATTATGGGGCACTCGATGCCTTCTTTCCTGCAGTGCTTGTTTTATCAGGAGACGTGGAACGCGCGGCTCAATTGCAGGAGTCGAGCTACAGGATGTGGAACTTTGCGGGCGTCGAACCGGATGAGTTCAATTATGTTACGTCACAGGTCGAGAACCCGGAGTATCCGCTGCGGCCTGAGATTATCGAATCGACATACTACCTTTACCACTCGACGCGCGATCCGAAATATCTCGCAATGGGCCAGACGTTCCTTGCGGCTCTCGTGAAATACTGCCGCACGGACAACGGATTTGCCGCCCTCAAAGACGTTCGCACCAAGCAGAAGGCCGACGCTATGGAGAGCTTCTTCTTCGCCGAGACGCTGAAGTATCTTTACCTGCTCTTTGCGCCGCCATCTGCGCTTGATTTCGACTCTATTGTCTTCAATACAGAGGCACATCCTCTGAAGAGGCGCTTCGGACTCAGCGAGTCAGGAGCGGCAGGCTCGCGAGAGAAAGCGCCACCTGCGCCGCGAGCAAGCCTCCGGTGATCCAGAGAAACCAGGGGCGATAATGGGTTTCGAGCACATCGGCGAAGACTCCGCTGACAAAGGCAAGCAGGAACGGCACGGCCCACAGCACCGGCGTGCTCTGTATCCCAGTGGTGACGAGCAGCATCAGCAATAGGCCCACGATCAACGGCGCGGTATTGCCGAAGTAGCGCGAGCGGCGCGTTGCCAGGTAGAGACCGAGCGCTCCGGCGGATGCTATGGCCAGCCCGGCGTTCGACAGATTCGAAAAGAATGCCCAAGCCGGCTCGAATGAGAAGCCGACCTTCGCCGCCTCACTGCGAAAAACGTAGCTGAAGGCGTCCGGCCGAAAGCCATACGACGCAAGTAGGATCAACATGGCGCCCAGGACCCAGACGATGAGCAACGTGGGAAGGTAGGCGCGCTTGCCTTCCGCAAGATAGGCCATAAAACAGACGGTGAGAAGCAGGGCGATTGCAAAAGCCGAAATGTGAGCCGCCGCGGTAAATCCCAGCACAACTGTAAGCAGAACAATGCGCGGGCGCCATTTTTTCCTCGGTCCCTGCATCGCATGGGACACACCGATGGCAGTGTAGACAGCGGCAAACACGCCAAACGCCGCCCATATGTCGTTATTCGGATAGACGGCCGCTGCGATTATCGAGGGCGAGAAACAGTATAGAGTTAGCGCGATGTATCCACCGGTATTGCCGTAGAGACGGCGAGTCACCCACCAGATACAGGCGCCGAGCATAAGTGCAGCAAAAACGAAAGGCAACCGCAACAACAGATTGATATGGCTCAACTCGTGCCGCATCTCCCACGTGGAGGTAGTGGAAGCCTGACCGGCAAAGATCCGGTCCAGCGTCAAGGGCAGCCCAGCCGCGCGGTAGGCCAGTGTGCCGTCATGGATATTCCCGCAGCTTGTGAAGTATCCCGCCAGCGGAGACGGCTTTTCCCACATCTCGCGCCCGCAGCGCGCGTACTCATAATCATTCTCGGAAAGGATCTTGTGCCCAATGACCCACAAGCACTGCCCCAGCAGCAGGAGCAAAAGAAGAGCTGCTATCTGTTGCGGCCGGTCGAAGCGAAATTTGCGCAGGCGGTGTTTCGTTGGGGGCATCGTTCAGGCAGGATTGGTCCGGTCGTCAACGTAAGTGTAAACGGTTCGTTCCATGCTCAAGGAGAGGGACTGATTTGTCCCCTCTATCTAGGAGAGAACGACCGCATCTGAGTCAGCCGAGCGGCGGTCGCCGGATTGTGGCTCTCCCTATATGATCCGTTTTCCTGAGCCGATTGCAAACCTCTGAATTCATTAGACTAACCTGCGTTGCAGGTCACTAAATAAAGCAGTATCATAGATTTAGGTCTAACCACAGGCTCAAGTAGAGTTGACTTCCTGATCCTTGACGGATCCCGCCAGCAACCTGTGTCGATGACCCACTCACCTTATGGCAGACGATCAGAATCCCCAGCTTCCCCTCGGCAACAACGGCAGTGATGGCAAGGGCGGCGACCCGACGGGCGCAGCCAGCATAGTCCCGATCAATATCGAAGAAGAGATGCGGCGGTCGTATCTCGAGTACTCGATGTCGGTAATCATCGGGCGCGCGCTGCCGGACGTGCGTGACGGCTTCAAGCCTGTACACCGTCGCGTGCTCTACACAATGCACGAGATGGGACTGCAGTACAACAAGAAGTACACCAAGAGCGCAAAGATTGTCGGACAGGCGATGGGCGTCTTCCATCCGCACGGCGACGCGCCCATCTACGACACGCTGGTACGCATGGCGCAGCCGTTCAGCTTACGCTATCCCATGGTCGATGGTCAGGGAAATTTCGGCTCGGTGGACGGCGACCCGCCAGCGGCAATGCGATACACCGAAGCGCGCATGACGCGTGTCGCTGGCGAAATGCTGGCCGACATCGAGCAGGAGACCGTCGACTTCACGCCGAACTACGATGAGTCGACCCTCGAGCCCCTTTGCTTGCCTACCCGTGTACCCAACCTCATCGTTAACGGCTCGAGCGGCATTGCCGTCGGCATGGCGACGAACATTCCTCCGCACAATTTGACTGAGGTAGTCAACGCCGCAATCGAGATGGTGAACAACCCGCATGCCGGACTGGCAGAAGTCCTCAAGCATGTACAGGGACCTGATTTTCCCACCGGCGGATTCATCTACGGACGCGGCGGCATTGCTGAGGCCTACAGAACCGGCCGCGGCCGATTCCTGATGCGCGCCAAGGCGGCAATCGAAAACCTCACCCAGGGACGGCAGGCGATCATCGTCAGCGAAATTCCCTACCAGGTAAACAAGAACACGCTCATCAAGCGCATTGCCGAACTGGTCAACAACAAGGTCATCGACGATATCTCCGACGTGCGCGACGAAAGCGACCGCGACGGCATGCGCATCGTCATCGAGCTCAAGCGAGGAGCCGAGGCACAGATCGTAATCAATCAGCTTTATAAGCACTCGCAGATGCAAGAGAGCTTCTCAATGATCTTCCTGGCGGTGGTCAACGGCCAGCCGCGCGAGCTGTCTCTACCTGAGGCAATACGTCACTTCATTGATCATCGTGTCGACGTGGTCCGCCGTCGCACAGCCTTTTTGCTACGCAAGGCCCAAGAGCGCGAACACATCCTCCTCGGCTACCAGATTGCGCTTGATCACCTCGACAATGTGATCAAGATCATTCGCGGATCCTCTTCGCGCGCGGATGCGAGGGAAAATCTCTTTCAGTTCTTTTCTGGCAAGACGATCACCGTGCGCGATCAGGCGCTGGCCGGAGTCAAACTTGATCCTGCCAAGTACGCTGTCGATGCGGCCACGCTCATTTCCGCAACGCTTACACTCAGCTATCGCCAGATCGACGCCATCCTCGAACTGCAGCTTTATCGCCTAACGCAACTCTCTATCGATGAGTTGCTCAAAGAACTCTCGCAGGTGCGCGAAAACATCGCCGAGTACGAGGCAATCCTCGCCTCCGAGAAAAAGCTGCGATCGGTGATCGTAAAGGAGCTTGAAGCTGTCCGCAAGGAGTTCGGCGATAAACGTCGCACAGAGATTCTTGATGAAACCGCAGAGCTGCAGCTCGAAGACCTGATCGCCGACGAGCAGGTCGCAGTGACAGTATCGCACTCGGGATATCTCAAGCGAACGCCGATTTCCACCTATCGGCAGCAGCGGCGCGGAGGCACAGGGCGCCTGGGCATGAAGACCCGCGAGGAAGACTTCGTCTCGCAGCTCATCATCGACTCGACGCACGCCTTCCTGCTCTGCTTCACCAACACCGGGCGCGTCTACTGGCTCAAGGTGTATGAGATTCCCGATGTGGGCGCAGCGGGCAAAGGTAAATCTATGGCCAGCCTGCTTAATCTGCAGCCGGGTGAAACCGTGCGCACCATCTTGCCGGTGCGCAATCTCGAAGAAGAGGCCAAATATATCTTCTTCGCCACGCGTAACGGCACGGTGAAGAAGACGCCACTTAAGGACTTTTCCAACGTCATGTCGCGGGGCATCATCGCTATCGGCATTGACACTGACGACGAGCTCGTCGCTGTACGCCTTACCGACGGCAACCAGGTCGTGTTTATCGCTACCCACGAGGGCATGGCCATCCGATTCGACGAGAACGACGTTCGCTCGATGGGGCGCCCTGCGTATGGTGTGCGCGGGATCGATCTCGGGAAAACGGATTACGTGGTGGGAGTCGCGGTCACTCCCAAAGAGCGTAAAAAGAACGGCGCTGGCACCGATTGCGCGTGCCTGATTCTTTCGGTCACCGAGAACGGCTTCGGCAAGCGTACCGATGTGGATGAGTACCGTCTGCAGTCACGTGGCGGCAAGGGCGTTATCAATGTAAAAACGACGGCC
>Ga0335073_10000917_pt1 | contig 38905 bp, 38 predicted proteins | sample Lox_Sample_22_FD_207093 | JGI IMG/M metagenome (GOLD analysis project Ga0335073, IMG submission 207093) | Soil microbial communities from Loxahatchee National Wildlife Refuge, Florida, United States - Lox_Sample_2.2 | ecosystem: Environmental > Terrestrial > Soil > Wetlands | place: USA... | reverse complement strand
CATTCAGCCCATCGGTGCGGCCTTCAAATGCATTCAGCCCATCCGCGTCAAGCACCGCGGGAATTAGGCTCTCCCCTACCATCTTCCTCACCAGTTCGGCGGTTTCCGGCTCGCGGGAGATTCCCGGGCCAATCGCGAGAACGGTCTTTCCTTGTGCCAACTCTGCGATCCGGCTCGCAGCTGCGCCCGAGATTGTGCCTGCAGCGGTTTCCGGCAGGGGCCCGGTCATTAATTCCGCATGAAATCCTGCTACGGTTGGCAGCACGGATCTTGCCGTGGCAACTGTCGCGAGCCCCGCCCCGGAACGCAACGCCGACATGCCCGCCATCGCCGCGGCGCCCGCCTTTCCGAGCGATCCACCGATCACCAGCACATGCCCGTAGTTGCCCTTGTTCGATTCGGCTGGCCGCGGGCCGATCAACGCCGCGAGATCGCGCGCCGTGATGAGGTTCAGTTGCTGCGAGGAAACGATCGCTTCGTCGGGCGATCCAATTCTGCTGACGCAGGTGGGCCCGGCAGTCAGCGCGCCGAAAACATGCGCCGGCCGGGGCGCGGTGAAGGTTACGATCGCATCGGCGCGGGCGATTGTTCCGCTCTGCAGACCCATCGCATCGGCGTCGGCTCCCGAGGGAATATCCACCGCGATAACAGTGCTCTCACTATCGTTCATCGCGGCGATGGCCTCTGCATAAAGCCCACGCACCGGGGGCTTGAAGCCCGTGCCAAGAATCGCGTCAATGTAAACATCCGCCGCGAGCATGTTTTGCGCGCGATCCGATTTCAACTCCTCGCTGTTGCGCACCGCGATCATCGGGCACGACGCCTTCCCGAACATGAACGCCGCATCGCCCTTCAGTTCGTTTGGGTCAGCGAGGAGAACGACCTGAACCATCTTCCCCGCCTGATGCAGCCGCCGCGCCGCCACAAAGCCGTCACCGCCGTTGTTGCCCTTACCACACAAGACGGCAATTCGCCGCGCTTCCGAGTAATGCCTCAGCACATAGTCCGCCACCGCTGCGCCGGCGTGTTCCATGAGCGAAAGCGAAGGCACACCGAAGCGCTCGCTGGTGGCGCGGTCGATGGCCCGCATTTCATCTGCGGTGACAATTTTCATGACAGGATTTTCATGACACGATTTTCATGACGGAGACGCGGCCGTCTGCTCCAACTGCCGCAGTTGCGAGGGCTCGCCCATCGCGATCAGGCAGTCATCGGCGTGGATCGGCTCATCGGGCGCGGGATTGAACCGCATTCCCTCCTGCCGCTTGATCGCCAGAATAATCACCCCGCGTTCCTGACGGATGCGTGAACTCTCGATGGTGGCGCCAGCAAAAACGGATTTGCCTGCAATATGAATCTCGCCAATCTCCAGGTCCATACCGAGATGCGTGGTCGCCGTGTCGAGAAAGCTGACCACATGGGGACGCAACAGCGACTGCGCGATGCGCTGCCCGGCAAACGAATACGGCGAGACCACGGAATCCGCACCGGCGGTAAGCAAGTGCTTCTCGGCCGTGTCTTCGCTGGCGCGGGCGATGATCTTCAAGTGCGGATTGAGCGTGCGCGCCGTAAGCACAATGTAAAGATTGGTGGCATCGGTAGTAGTAGCGGCGATCAGCCCGCGAGCCCGCTCGATTTGCGCCTGCCGCAGCGTCTGCTCCTGCGTGGCGTCCCCGGCCAACACCAGCCAGTTCTCGGCACTGAAGCGCTGCAGCTTGCTCTCCGCATTCTCAATCATCACGAAGGAAGCCGGTTTGCGCGCTAGCTCCCGCGCCACGCTGCGCCCCACGCGGCCCATGCCGCAGATGATGTAATGGCCGTCAAGGCGTTCGATTTCCCGCTCCATGCGCCGCCTTCCGAAGAAGCTTTGCAGCTCGAATTCTAGCAAAGCCTGGCTGAGCGCTCCGACGCCAAGAAGCAAGAGAGAAACACCTGCCAGGATCACGAAGACGTTGAAGACCCGCCCGGCATGCGAAAGCGGGTGAACTTCCTGGTAGCCGATGGTGGTCAGGGTCGTCACCACCATGTAGAAACCGTCGAACCACGGCCATCCCTCGATGAAGTGAAACCCGGCCGTTCCCACTGCCATCACCAGCAGGAGCAGCAATCCAATGGTGCGAAGATTGCGGAAGGCTTTCATGCCAGCTGTCAGCTCTCAGCTTTCAGCCATCAGCTTACAACGGGGAGGGAGAAGACGAGAATGCAAGTCGGTTGGGATTCGGGTTCGACCCGCTGGCGCCCGGAGTGGCCGACTTTGGTTTTTGAGCGCTAACTCCTGATTTCACCAATTATGGCCTTTTCAAATATCAGGCTTCGAACATAGACTTGCGTCATGCTGAAAGGGGTTAATGGCTGAGAGCCGACAGCCGCCTCAATCCGCCATTGAGCGCACGCCGTTCTGCACCGAGCGATTCCCCATCGCCTGGACCTTGCTGTGCTTGCGGCTGTAGGTGAAATAAATCACCAGCCCGATCACCAGCCAGATAATCAGCCGCGCCCAGGTTTCCCACCCGAGGCTGAACATCATCAGAAGAGAAACGGCGATGCCCATGATGGGGGTGAAGGGAATCCACGGGGCCACGAAGGCTCGCGGCACTTCGGTTCCGCGCACGCGCAGAAGCCACACGCCGCTGCACACGATTACAAAAGCCAGCAGCGTCCCGATCGAGACCAGATTTCCCAGCACACTGATGGGTGTGAGCGCGGCAACCGTCGCGACGCAAACTCCTACCAGAACCGTCGAGATGTAGGGCGTGCGGAAACGCGGATGAATCGTGCTCGCCCATTTGGGCAGAAGGCCATCCTTTGACATGGAGAAAAACACGCGCGACTGCCCGAGCAACATGACCACCATCGTACTGCTTAAGCCGCAGATCGCTCCCAGCTTCACCAGTTTGCTCCCCCAGCTCACGCCCGTCATGTCGATTCCGATGGCAATCGGATCGGGAACGTCGAGGCTGGTGTATTTCACCAGTCCCGTAAGAACACCCGCAACCAGAATGTAGAGAATGGTGCAGATCACCAGCGAACCGAGAATTCCGATGGGCATGTCGCGGCGCGGATTACTGGCCTCCTGCGCGGCCGTGGATACTGCGTCGAAACCAATGTAAGCGAAGAAAATTACTCCGGCCGCAGTCGCAATGCCCGACCATCCGAAATCGCCATAGTGGCCCCCGTTGGGCGGGAGAAAGGGCGTCCAGTTGGCATGGGCTTCCGCGCGGTGGCCGAGAATATAATTCGCGCCCAGTCCGATGAAAACTAAAAGGACCGCGACTTTGACGATCACGATGAAGGAGTTGAAGTCGGCCGATTCCTTGATTCCCACTACCAGAATCGCCGTAACCAGCAGGATGCCGAGAAATCCAAACAAATTGAACGAAGAATATTGATGCGGAAGGGTGGCCACATCGATACGTTTCACGTCGAGCAACTTCTGAAACTGGGCTGTGAGGCGCTCCCAATGTCCGTTGTAGAAGAGAAACGTTGTTCCGGGGCAGCCGGCCCACTTCGGCGAGAGATGGATGCCGAAGTCTCCCAGAAAACTGAGCACATAGCCGCTCCAGCCGCTGGCTACGGTCGCCGCGCCCAGCGCGTATTCCAAGATGAGATCCCAACCGATAATCCAGGCGATGAACTCGCCAAGGGTTGCATACCCGTAGGTATAGGCAGAGCCGGCTACCGGAATCATGGAAGCGAATTCCGCATAGCACAGGCCGGCGAATACGCAGGCAACTGCCGCCAGACTGAACGAGAGGATAATGGCCGGGCCGGCATGGTTGGCGGCGGCAGTACCGGTCAGCACGAAAATGCCGGTGCCGATGATCGCCCCGATGCCGAGCGAAATTAAGTTTGTGGGCCCCAGCGCCCGCCGCAGACTGTGTTCGCCGGTCTCCGCTGCCTCATTCAGAATCGTATTCAGCGGTTTGGTGGCCCAGAGGTTCGCCATTCAGTGCTCCTCAGATCTTGTTATCTTAGCTTTCCTGTCTTTCTTGTCTTCGTGCTTGTCTTCGCGAAGTGTGCCCCATCAAACCGCCTGTTCGCTTTTCGACCAGGCGTAATACACGGGAATGCCCACCAGGACCACGATCAGCCCCGGCCAAGTGTACTGCGGCTTATAGCGCAATAGTACGACATCAATGAATAAAGCCATCAGAATATAAATCGCAGGCAGAACCGGATAGCCAACCGCCCGGTAGGGCCTTTCGGCATCAGGATGGGTGCGCCGCAGCACGAACAACCCAAGAATCGTCAAAATATAAAACACGAGCACGGCGAAAATGATGTAGTCGAGAAGCTGGCTATAGCTTCCTGAAACGCACAGCACGCAGGTCCACACCATTTGCACCATCAGCGAAATGGCCGGCGTTTTATAAGTAGGATGCAGTCTGGCTACTCCGCGGAAGAATAAGCGGTCCTTGGCCATGGCGTAATAAACGCGCGCACCGGAGAGAATCAGGCCGTTGGCGCAGCCGAAGCTGGAAATCATGATCGCCGCCGCCATGAGCAGGCCGCCCGGCAGGCCAAACATCTGCGTCATGACAGCCGTTCCGACGCGGTCTTCGGCCGCATACTTGATTCCACGGCCCAGGATCGTCACCGCAGCCGGTGATCCGTCCAGCGGCAGCGTGGTCAGATAAATGAAGTTGCAGGCCAGATAAAGCGCGATGACCACGCCCGTACCCAGGGCGAGCGAGAGCGGCAGATTGCGGCTGGGATTCTTCACTTCTCCGGCCGTAAAGGTCACGTTATTCCAGGCGTCGGCTGAAAACAGCGATCCCACCTGGGCGACGGCAAGAATGGTCAGTGTGCCCACCATGACGACTGGCCCGCCGACCCCGACCTGAACCGCATGGCGCGCCCCCAGTCCCGCGTTGTGCCAGAAGTTTCCGTTGAAGTTGGCGGCCAGCGCCTGGGCATTGCGCCCGAGCGCCAGCCCGAACGCGGCTAATCCGAGCAACGCCGAAACTTTCGCTGCGGTAAAAACGTTCTGAATCGCCGCGCCCAGCTTCACACCGAAGATGTTCACAACCGACAAGAAAATCACCAGTAGAATCGCTACCAGATTCTGCGTGTTTACACCGACATCCATGTTGCCAAGAACCATTGGGCCAATCGGAATGGGCGGCACTTTCCAAAGATGCAGCAACCAGTGTGTGGAGGAAATCGAGGGAAAGAAAACTCCAAGGAACTTACCGAAAGCCACGCCGACGGCGGCGATGGTGCCGGTCTGGATCACCAGAAACAAGGTCCAGCCATAGAGAAACCCCCACAGCGGTCCCAGCGCCTCGCGCAGGTAAACATACTGTCCCCCCGCTCGCGGCATCATGGCTGCCAGCTCGCCGTAGCTCAACGCAGCCACGATGGTCATGAACCCGGCCACCGCCCACGCCCCGATCAACAGAGCCGGTGAATCCACTTCGCGGGCGATCTCGGCGGAAACGATGAAGATGCCCGAGCCAATCATCGAGCCCATGACCAGCATGGTCGCGCTGGTCAGGCCCAGCGCTTTGACCAGTTCTTTATCCTGGTGGCTGTGAATTTCCCAGTCGGTCGCGGCAACCGGCTGTGTTGCAGGTGTGTTCAGGAATAGCTCCTTGGATTGAGGAACCCTGCCTGTCATCCTGCGCGGTGTCGTTTGCCGTGCAGGATCTCTGCATCTTGCTTGCTGCCGGCCAAATGCACAGGTCCTTCGCTTCGCTGAGGATGACAAACAATCAGGGGCATAATCTCAGAGACTTTACCTCAAGATTCGCAAAAATTCCTCTGCTGATTGGCGCGGCTCCCGTAACAGATCGGATATCACCGCCACCGAATCCGCCCCCGCTTCGATCACCAGTGCGGCGTTCGTGCGCGTAATTCCTCCGATCGCAACCAGAGGCTTGCGCGTCAAAGCCCGCGCCCGGCGCACTCCTTCGAGACCCACGACGGGATCGGGCTTAGCCTTGCTGGCCGTGGCAAATACCGGACCGATCGCGAGGTAATCGGCCGAGGTTTTGTCGGCTTCGGCAAGTTGTTCGGGATTGTGGGTCGAGACTCCAAGCCAGCGTTGTGGCCCGATGATCTTGCGCACCGATTCAGGTGACAGATCATCCTGGCCGACGTGGACACCGCCGAAATCAGCAGCCAGGGACAGATCGGAGCGGTCGTTCATGATCAGCCGCACCCGCGGTTGCACCACCTGGGTATCGAGATGTCTTTTCAATTCCCGCGCCTGCTCGACCATGCCGCGCGCATTGCCGGACTTGTTGCGGTATTGCAGAACGGTGCATCCGCCCTCCACAAGTTCTATTGCGGCAATGCACAAGGCGAAAGTATCCTGAAAACAACTTGCGTCGAGGATTCCGTACAGACGAGGGAGGGAGACCTGAATCACGGGTCATTCCTGTGAACGATTCCGAGGGTGATTCCAATCAGCATTCCCAGCGTGCTGACGCCGACGATTACATACCAATTTCCTGAGACCAACGACAAAACCCGCCCCATGATCGCGCCGACGACCACGCCCGTAATTACGAATTGCAAGAACTCTCTCACTCGGAACCAGGGGCTTTGCTATTCTTCGCCAGAAATCTCTCAATAAAACCCGTATCAATCTTCCCCGACCGGAAATCGGGATCGGCCAGAATCTTCTGATGCAGCGGAATCGTCGTATAAACGCCCTCGACGATAAACATCTCCAGCGCCCGCGCCATGCGGGAAACGGCTTCGTTGCGGTCTTTGCCGCGCACGACCAGCTTGGCGATCAGCGAATCGTAATACGGAGGGATCACGCCCTCGGCGTACGCCGCCGTATCCACGCGCACGCCCGTTCCTCCCGGCGGATGAAATGCAGTAATCTTTCCCGCAGAAGGCGTGAACTTCTCCGGGTGCTCGGCGTTGATACGGCATTCGATGGAGTGTCCACGATGCACGATGGGCCCCAGCAGAACTTCATTCATCCTCGCCCCTGCGGCGATCATGATCTGGCTCTTTACCAGGTCAACGTCGGTGACCATCTCGGTCACCGGATGTTCCACCTGGATGCGCGTGTTCATTTCGATAAAGTGCAAACGCTTGTCCCGATCCATCAGGAATTCGATGGTGCCGGCGTTGGTGTAGCCGATAGCCGCCAGTGATCTGCACAAGACTTCTCCAACCTGGGCCCGCAGCTCCTCGGTGACTTGTGTCGAAGGAGATTCCTCTAGCAATTTCTGATGTCTCCGCTGGATGGAACATTCGCGTTCACCCAGGCTGACAACATTTCCGTGCTCATCGGCCAGCACCTGAAATTCGATGTGGCGGGGATGCTCGACGTACTTCTCCATATAGAGGTCGCCGTTGCCGAATGCACCCGCAGCTTCGGCTTGCGCTGCTTTGAACAATCCCGGCAGTTCTTCTTCGCTGCGCACGATCCGCATGCCCCGCCCCCCACCTCCGGCCGAGGCTTTCACGATCACAGGAAAACCCACCTGCCGCGCCCATTCGATTGCCTCACCCTCGGAAGCGATGATTCCGTCCGAGCCGGGCAATATCGGCACCCCCGCTTGTTTCATAGCCCCGCGCGCTTTTTCTTTTTCGCCCATCAACCGGGTGACTTCCGGCCGGGGACCGATAAATTTGATTCCGCTGGTCTCGCACACTTCGGCGAAGTTGGCATTTTCGGCAAGCAACCCATATCCGGGATGGATGGCTTCCACGTTGGCGATTTCGGCTGCGCTGATGACAGCGGGAATATTGAGATAGCTCAACGCAAGCTGCGGCGGGCCAATGCAAATGGCTTCGTCGGCGAAGCGCACGGGCAGCGAATTCCGGTCGGCTTCGCTATAGATAGCCACCGTGCGGACACCCAGTTCCTTGCACGCGCAAATCACGCGCAGGGCAATTTCTCCACGATTGGCGATCAGAATTTTCTTGAACATGAAAAAAGCAGCCTTCAGCTTTCAGCCGTCAGCCAGGGCACATGCGGGAACGGCCGCCCTCGGCCGTCCATGCGGACGGTCCCGCTGCAATTTGTAGACACAAAACGGCGCGCCCTTGCGCGCCGCCAAAACCACCCTCCTCACTTCTTCGCCCTGATGGCAAACAACTCCTGCCCATATTCGATGGGCTGGCCATTCGTCGCCAGCTTCTTGACGATTTCGCCGGCGACGTCGGACTCAATCTCATTCAGCAGCTTCATCGCTTCCACGATGCACAGCACCTGGCCTTCCTCAACCGTGTCTCCCACCTTCACGAACGGCGGCGCGCCGGGGGAAGGCGCTTCATAAAATGTGCCGACGATGGGCGATTTGACAGTGTGCAGATCTTCCGACGGAACAGGCTGAGCGGCAGGCGCTGATTGGGGAGAGGGCGGCGCACCCACGCCACCCTCAGGCACAGGCCCGGGGGCTGCCGGAACGGCATAGAAGCGGGGTTCGCCGTGAGCGTGGACCACGGTCTGTTCGCCCCGCTTGATCCGCACTTTAACGTCGCCGCGCTCCAGTTCGAACTCGGCAATATCCTTTTCAATTAGGAACTCAATCAGTTCCTTCAGCTCTTTTTGATTCATTCGTGTACGGTGGAACCGCTTGCCGCTCTCGCCGCCCGGCCGGAACCGCGGACGCAGGAGGACGACCGGATGTTCTGTCCGGCCAACCTTAAGAAGACTGAATTGCCAGGAAATCCTTGCCTGTGGGCGTAAGCACTTCGCAACCTTGCCGGGTGACCGCCACCATGTCCTCGATCCTTACCCCCCATTTGCCGGGGAAGTATACGCCAGGCTCAATCGTGATCACCATTCCGGGTTGCAGGACTTCCTTCTGGCCGGCTGCAACACGAGGTCCTTCGTGAATTTCCAATCCCACGCCGTGGCCCGTGGAGTGGCTAAAATAGCGTCCCAACCCCGCCTTACGCAAGACATTACGGGCTGCGGCGTCTACATCGCCGGCGGCTATGCCGGGTTTCACAACGTCAATAGCTGCCTGCTGCGCCTCGCGTACGGCCTCATAGGCCCTGCGGGCTTCTTCCTCCGGCTCGCCCACCCATACAGTGCGTGTCCGGTCTGAACAATAACCGTGAAGTATAACACCGAAGTCACAGACCACAAATGCGCCCGCCGGAATTGCCTGCTCGGAGGCGCGACCATGAGGCAGGGCCGACCTCGCGCCTGAGGCAATGATGGTGGCGAATGACATCTCCTCCGCGCCGCCGCGCCGTGCGGCGTATTCCATTTCTGCGGCGACTTCACTTTCTTTAACTCCGGCGCGCAGGACCTGCCGGGCTCGCTCAAATAACGATGCGCCGAGCTGCACCGCAGCCCGGATGCGTTTCAGTTCGTCCTCATCCTTGACCATGCGTGCCCGTTCGACGATCGGCGACGCGCTTTTCACCCGAATTCCGGAGGCCAGCGTCTCCCCCAGCCGTTGTTTCTCCCCAATCGTCGTGTGTTCAGGCTCGACCCCGAGTGTCCAGGGGTGGCGGGATCTCCTTCGCGAGGCGCTAATCCACTCTCCGACAGCCGGAAGCAGCGCCTTGCGGGCGATGACAACCTTTGCTCCCTTCACCTCCGTTCGGGCCTGCGTGTCATAACGAACGTCGGTGAAAAAGACGGAACTGTCCTCCTGCACCAGCAGAAATCCAGCGCTGCCGGTAAACCCGCACATATACCGGATATTAGGCAGGTGGCTGATCAGCAGGGCATCGAACCGGGTGATGGCCAGATGCTCTCGCAGCTTCTTCTGGCGCGCGCGGAAATCCATTAAGGGGAGTGTAGCAAGAACTACCCGGTGCCGTGTGTACCATGAGAAACCCAACGCCGGCCCGGCCTTGGCTGTTCCACACTGAACATCGTCTAAGAACAAACCGCCGGCCTGACAGGTTCTTCAGGCCGGCGTATGGAAGCTTCAAGCGCGCTGCAAGTTCTGACGCGTTAGGTCTGGATAATTCGCGGCGTGATGAAGAAGATCAACTCCTGGTTCTCGGTGTTGACCGTCGTGTGTTTGAACAGGTTGCCCAGGATTGGAATATTCCCCAACACCGGCACCTGCGAGATGTTGATCGAGTTCTGGGTTTGGATCACGCCGCCGATGACAACCGTGCCGCCGTCTGTGACCAGCACCTGCGTCGTCGCCTGTTGGGTGATGAGTTCGGGGTTGCCCTGCACTTCCTGACCGAAGTTTGGTGTAGTGTTTTCCACATCCACGTTCAGAAAGATGGTGTTTTCCGATGTGATCTGTGGAGTCACGGTCAGGCGGAGGAATGCGTCGACATAAGTCACCGTCGGCGGGCCGCCCAACTGCGCCTGCGTCACGATCGGTACGCGCACGCCCTGTTTCACCAGGGCCTGGATGTTGTTTTGTGTGACCACTCGCGGCCGGGACAGCACTTTCAGCAAGCCACGCGACTCGGCCATCGACAGAATCGCATCGATGCGCACCGTGTTGCTGGCATTTACAAACGTCAGGCCGCTGGTGGGCTGCGTCACTCCGAGGTTAGAGAACAACGGAATAGTAGACCCGCCCGTGCTTCCGCCCGAGGAACTGGTCGTGGTGATGTAGCCCGGCGTCAATCCGTTCGCTGTAGTCGGCGAACTGCCGGCGGTTGCGTTGCCGCCGATCGCGCTATGACCATTGCCCCAGCCGAATCCGAGTTGCGTGCCAATGTCACGTGCGAATTGCCGGGTGGCAGCCACTACGCGAGCCTCGATCTCGACTTCCTGCGTCTTGCGGTCCAACTGGGTCAGCAGGCGATCGATGACCGGAATCACTTTGGGAATGTCATTGATGATCACGGCGTTGGTACGCTCGTCCGCTACCACGTCGCCGCGCTGCGAGAGAAACTTCTTGACGGTTATGATCACATCCTTCGCATGAGCGTAACTGAGAAAGCGCGTAACCGTGACTTTGTCCACGGCCAGGGCTTCGGCCTCAATCTGCTCGCGCCTGGCGTCGGCTTCCTTCTTCATCGTCTCGACGGTGGCAATGCGCAAAACGTTGCCTTCCAGCTCGCGCGCCAGATCGTTGTTTTTGAGCACGATGTCAAGGGCCTGATCCCACGGTACGTCATCCAGCACGATGGTTAGAGTCCCATGCACGTTGGGATCAAGCACTACGTTCAGGCCGCTGATTTCGTGAATGAGGCGGAAAAAGTCTTTTAAATCCACATCTTTCAGGTTCACCGAAATCGGTTCGCCCGTATATTTAGGGCCTGCGGCCGCAGGTTGCTGGCCCTCCTGCGCGCGCTGTTCCGCCGCCAGATTCACCGCCGGCTGGATGCCTGTTCCCGCGGAGGCATTCTGCTGAACTGCCGGAGCGGCATTCATACTGACCGGCAGAAGCTCAGCAGCTGTCTTGTCAGCGAATCGCGACGCAGCTTCCTGGGCGCGTTGGGCCGGCTGAAGGGTGGCTTCCGTGCTCTTCTTCGGTTTGTACGAGGGCTCCAGGAAGACGAAGTCACGGGATGCAGTTGAAACCGCCTCGGCCTTTCTCTCCACCGCAGGCGCCGTGCTCACCGCCGGCATCGCGGCCGTTTGAGCCGGAGCCGTTTTCGCCGTCACTTCCGCAACCCGTGGCGAGAACGGAGACGCCATCTTGACGGGCGTAGCCTCCGCCAACGCGGCAGGGACGGTCTGTCGAGATGCCGATGCCTTGGCCTGCTGTATGGACGGAGTGTGGAGCGTCAGCACAAGCCTGCCGTCCGACGAATTCATCTGGTAGCGGCAAGCCCGCGCGAGGTCAACCACAACGCGCGTGGTGGGAGGCGTGTGGCCATCCATGCCGATGCGCACGTCCTTGATCCCGTCGCGATCCACGCTGATGTGGCTCTGCCCGGTGGCCATTACCGTTGCCGGGAGATCGATCACCAGCCGGGCCGGCGAATCCAGGGTGCTCAGCCTGGGTGTCACTGGGCCGCGCGCATTCATCTCGACGCGGATCTGATCCGCGGCGCGCACCACGTTCACTCGCTGCAGCTGGTTTGGCTGGCTCGCCGATGTCTTCGGCGCCTCGGCGGCCGAAGCATTCAGCGCCAAGAGCAGCGTTGGTAGAAATACAGTCAGCAATTGCTTTCGCATTTCGCCTCTCCCCAACCCGCGGGCCTGACCCGCGTGTCCTTCCTCTTAAACTCGCGAATTCCGGCGGCCAGTTTTCCCGGTTCGCCGCTCCGGCTAAACCGCCGGTGTAAACAACCGTTTCACCACTTCCCGGGTGAACGGTTTGCCCAGCTTGTCCTGCACCGTCTCTTGGAACACAACCGAATCCCCCGTGATCTTCACTACATAGCCGTTAAACACGGGATCGTTCTCCCGAAGGAAATAAGCCTTGTTCAGGTTGTTGGTCACCACGGCAATAAATCCGCTGTCGGACTGCACAACACCCCGCAGATTGATCTGCCCGATTTCCAGGCATTTCTTCCCCGTGGAACAGCCCGATCCCGTTGGCTGTTGCACAACCGGGCTGAAGAAGGGATCCCGTTTGCCGGTCATCGCCCATTTCTTGTCCTCCGGCTTAGGCGCCTTGGCGGCTTCCGGCGTCTGGATCGCCTCGCTGGGCGCCGGATTCGGAGCAGGTGCAGCTTTTGCAACCGGCTTGGCGGCAATCTTGGTAGCCGGGCTTGCCGCCGATTTCTTTGCCACGATCACCGGGCGAGCGTGAGCGCTCTTGTGGTGCGCGACTCGGGAAGTCATAGGGTCATGCGGCTGGACCATAGCTTTGACAGGAACCGCTGCAACCTGCGGCTTGGTCGCCTGCGCCGTGGCGCTTTTCGCACCCGGAGCCGGCTTTGCCTGCGGAGTCGACACTGGCGCTGGCTTGGCCGTCTTCCCAGGGACACCGGCTGCCTGCAACGCAGCGTCGGAGTCATGGGTTTTCTTCTGCTGTACTGCATTCATGTTGTTCTGCACGTTGTTGATGATGTTCGGGTTCTGTGCCCACAGTCCGCCCGTCATCACTATCATCGCCAGAATGCCCGTGGTTAGCTTCATCGCCGTCCTTACCTCCTGGCCGCCACCGGTGAGCTTCCGGGCTTGGGCCCGGCTCCGGCTGGCTCCAGATCGTGACTGAAATATGTGGTCGCCTTGAAGGAAGCTACTACGCTCTCATTGGGGGCGTACTGATACGTGTGTTTGGTTTTCGCCGCTATGGGATCCTTGGTGCTCGCCACCAGCAATCCGCTGACATTCACAATGCGCTCCAGCTTGCCCACACGGTCGAAGAAATTCAGCATCGAGTAATAGGGCCCGTCAAGCTCCATGTCGAAGGGCACTTCGGTGTAGTAGTCCCGCGCGGCCTCGGGCTCAGCGGAATAACGGCGCAACTCCACGCCTGCTTTCTGCGCTTCTGAATCCAGCATCTCGATGAAGTCAGGGATCTGCGCTTCATCCGGCACGATACGCCGCTCGATATCCAGCTGCTGCTTCAGATTGGCCAGCTGCCGCTCAATGTCCTTCAGTTTCGGACGGTAGGACTCAAGTTCGTTGTTCTCCCGTACCTTATCGTCCAGGGCATGCTGCGCGGCCGCGTTCTTGTCGCTCTGAGTCTTGAACACCGTAAAGTACAGCGCAGCCGTGACCAGCGCGCCGCCGGCCAGCACCGCCGCCCATTGCTTCACTCCGGATAGTTCATTGAAATTCATTGCCATAGTTCCGCCTATTGAAGATCCGCCTTTACGACTTTCCCTTTGCGCAGGTCAGGGTAAACTCGAACGCCTGCATGTCCTTGACCTGTTCGTCCTGGTAGGTTTCTTTGATCTCCACACTCTTGAAGAAACCGGTCTTTTGCAGGTTCGCGATCAGGTTGGCCACCGCGTCCGTGCTTAGCGCCATTCCCTCCAGGTCGACGCTCGGGCCCGAATCGTCCATCTTCTTCAGCCAGACTGCTTCGGTGTTGTTAACCGTCTCGCCCAACATAGCCAGCAGATTGACCGGCCCCCCCTGGTTTGCGCGGAGCTGATCGATCACGTCGACGCGCCGTTTGTAGTTGTTGGCCTCGTTCTGACGCTCCAGGAAGCGAGCCTTCACGTCGCTCAGCTCGCGGTTTTTCTCTTCGGCGGTTTTCATCTGGGCCGCGATCGACTTACCCTGACGGTCCAGGCGGTACCAGTAGCCGAGATTGAGCAACGCGGCGACTACCAACACCACCAGCACCTTCAGCTTGGGCGATCCCATATCGCCCATCTCGATCGAGGGCATGGACGGACCGCCAGCCCGCTTACTTTTTCCCCGAGATGTTTCCAGCAGATTGATTCTGATCATAGGGATTCAAAGCTCCTCAGGGCCAAACCGACCGCCACAGCCAACTGACCCGGATTCTGCTCCACCAGCTCCACTCCCGGCCCTTCGGCCGGAGGCACCACGCGCTGGAACGGATTCAACAGCTCTACCGGCATGGAGAACTCCTGCCGCAACGCTTCCATCAGGCCGGGCACTTTCGAGGATCCTCCGGCCAAATAAATCTTCTCGATGTGCTCGCCAGCCGCGCTGGCCCGGAAGAAGTCGAACGTCTTCTGGATTTCGAGCACGATGATTTCCGTGACCTGCTGCAGAATCGGGGTCTTCGCGTCCTCGCTGACCGTTCCCACTTTTTCTCCCAGCTTGAGCTTCTCAGCGTCCTCGAAGTTCAGATCCAGTTCCTTCTGCAGCGAATCGGTGTATTGATGCCCGCCTACGCTGACATCGCGCGGAAACAGGGGGGTGGTTCCCTTGACGATGTTGATGTTCATCACGCTGGCGCCCAGATTCAACAGCGCCACAACCTGGCCCGGCGCCGGCTGGTAGTTGTATTCGTAGCAGTTCTGCAGGGCCAAAGCGTCGATGTCCACAATAGCGGGCGTGCGCCCCGACATCGAGAGTACGTTGGTGTAGTTGAGAATCTTGTCCTTCTTGACGGCAACGAGAAGCACATCCATCTGCGGGCTTCCCGCTTCCTCGGAAAGAATCTGGTAATCGAGATTCACATCGCTCAGATCAAAGGGAATATGCTGGGCGGCCTCCTTCTCGATGGTTTCCGCCAGTTCTTGATCGCTCATGGATGGCAGAGAGATTTTCTTAACGATTACCGAGTGCCCGCTGACTGCGGTGGCTACTCCCTTGGTCTTGATCTGGCAGTCGGCGAAGAGCTTTGAAATCGCGCTCGACACGCTGCCAGAATCCACGATCATGGAGTCGACCACAATATCGGAGGCCAGCGGTTCCAGACCGAGGTGCGCTACTTCGATCTGCCCGCCTTTCTTCTTCAACTCCACCGCCTTGATGCTCGAAGATCCCACATCCAGACCAACGATCGTCTTAGCTCCGAATCCAAACATGTGCCCGCCTTTTGTAGCGCCGGCGACCGGCCGGCTTTGTTTTTTGGCGCCGGCATCTGGCCGGCTGTCCCGAGGGCGTCCCGCCCTCGATCTCGCCTGTTAAACCTGCCCCGCGGCCTTACTTGCTGCCTTCGGTTTCCGCTTGGCGCGCGGTTCCATTTGCGATGACTTCTCTTCCATCCACTGGTCGAGCTTCGACTTCTTGAACCGCCAGCGGTTGCCCAACTTGAAAGCCGGAATTCTCTGTTCCCCTACGTACTTGTAGAGCGTGTCCGGACTCACTCCCAGGTACTGCGACGCCTGGCGAATGTTCATCACTTCTCGCGAGTCGGCCATAGTTCCTTTGCCCTCCCGCAAATCATTCCGCTGCGCAGGTTCCCTGCGGCTGCTGATTTGCCGGGAGACCGTCCAGCCCTCAAACGCTTCTCTGCATGGCTTTCGGTGTCCCGAGCATATATCAACCCCGAAAAACCCCGAGTCCAAGCGAATTTCCGTGTTTTGCTGGGTTTTGGGGGCTTTTCCTGGAATTCAGGAGATCGAGGATTGCGGAGATTTTCTATATATCGCTACGCCTGGCAGGCTTAATACTATATGCTGTATACCCGATGCAGAAAAGCTGCGGTCACGTGCGGCGCAGTAACCGAAGTACTAGAGACGGTACGGAGGTACTATATCGGCCGCCGAAGCTGCTGCCGCGGCGGCCTTTATGGATTTCTCTCAGGGAATTCTGGCAGTATTCCCGGTTATCGTACTTCTGATGGATGGCCCCTACTGCACATCAACCACACGGCCATTAAAGAATGTAACCTTGAGGTCTTTGTAGACGAAGATCTGCTTGGGACCGAGGTTGACGATCTTCTCCGGCTGACCTAACGTCGCCTGAACCTGATCCTGCGTCATTCCCATCTGTATGGTTTCCGGCTGGCTCTGCTGTTGTTGTCCCTGTTGGCCTTGACCTTGACCCTGCGCCTGGCCCTGATCCTGACCCTGCTGGCCGCCTTGCTGGTCATTGCCCTGCTGATCGCCTTGTCCCTGATTGGAATCATCACTGATGCTGAGCAATTGGCCGATGGTATCCTCCACATCCCCGGCGCTCGCCTTCGCCAAGGTTCCTTTCGGGAACTCGAACACCACCTGAGCTTTGTTGTAGGTCGGCGGATCGGTCTTGTTGCAGGTATCGCAGGCCACAATCCCCATGGTAACTGTGTCTTTCTGCAGGTTCACTTCGACCTTGGTTGGATAGACCTTTTCGCCGGTTTGGAACAAGTGCGTGGCTTGTCCTTGGGATTGGGTCTGGGAAAAATGTCCGAAGATGGATTTCCGCCCCTGCACCAGAAGACTGTTGGGCGAGTGCACCGCGCCGCCTTCGTATTTGGTGGTGAGGACGGTCTTGTCTGTGTAAGGCACGCCCAGGATTCCACCCTTCTGAATGGCCAGCAGCGTGCCCGGATCAACTACCGAATATCCGCCGGTGTCAGATCCCATTTTCACCAGCTTGTATTGCGCGGCCAGCTGCTCTTCCAGGCTTGGAGCCTGGGCCGACGCTACGGAACACGGAATCACCGCCGCAACAGCAACCGCTATCCCGGGAACCACAGCCTTCAAACTCTTCCACGTCATGAAAACCTCCTGCAGCTTCTCCAGTGTCTGCTCGTTCTGGAACCTATCTCGGCAAGCGGGAGCCTGGCAGAGCCGGGAGGCTCCCAATCCGTTTTTTTTGGCGTCTACTGACCGCCGCCTGAATCGGAAGCGGCCTCCTGTTTGACCTCTGACTCGGTTTGGTCGGCAGCAGATTGCTGTTCCTGCAGATCTTTCTCAGCGCTCTTGTCCGGCGGAGGAGGCGGAACATCTCCCGTCACCGTGCTGGTATCCGGCGCCTTAGGCAGACCGCCACTCCCATTCTTCTTGGCCAGTTCTGCCATGCCGTTTTTGAGCTGGTCGCGGAACTGGTTGTACATCTCCTGCAGATCGTCGAGTGCAATCGGCCCTTCCGTGCCGACAGCACAATCCGACTTGCTCGATCCCACAACCTTGACGTTCACATTTCCATCGTCATCCGCCGCATCGCTGGTGCGCATGATAACGTCACCCTGCGAAAGATCGCACTCCTGACCGTCGGCCACGAGAGTCTCATCCGAGCTGATGACGAAATAGCGGAATTTCGGATCAAGCGCCGGCGGCGCTTCGTTGCTATCGGACGGCTGTCCGCCGGAAGACGCTGAACCGCCTGACTTCGAAGCATCGGCTTGTTCAGCCGCGGTTTCCGATTTCACCTCCTCGGCCAAAGCATTCTTCACTTCGGGACTGAGCTTCACCGCATCAGACCCCTCGGCTGCCATCGGCAACAGGCTCGCTACCAGTGTTCCGTCGGCCGCATTGGGATAGAGAACCGCATTGGCCTGGGCCTCGTAAGCCGCCTGCAGAGTGGCGGCGATCATGAAGTCCGTGATCCAGAATGCCGCTGAGGGATATACCGGATAGGGTGCAAAATAAGGCCCGTAGTAGCCATACCAGGGTGCCGGTCCCCATCCCCACGAGTAGTACACCGGCGCGGGCCACGGATTATAGACCCACCCGTAGTAACCAGGATGGTAGTAATACGGAGGGTAGTAGCCATAGTAGGGACGGCCGTGCCAGTAGTAGCCGCGGTAAACGCCCGTGCGGTAGACGCCATGGTAGTAGTAGGTGCGGGAGTAATAGGCTCGGCCGCCGCGGTTGAAATATGCCCGCTGCACGTAGCCGCGCCCTCTGCCGACGCTTACCACGCGCACTCCATTGCGCGTGCTCACGATTCGTCGTTCACCTCGGACACCGCGTTGGATTTGCATTCCGTTGCGATTGATGGAGCGGATCTGCCCATTGGGCCGGATCTGCGCGCTGCCTCCACCCTTGAGCGATACTTGCCTTCCCGGAGCAACGTGAGGACCACGTGCGTTCATGCCGCCCGGGCCTCCTCTTCCCGCAGGACCTCGGTTATTCATACCGTTGGCCGGGCCCTTGTTTCCGAAGCCTTTATTGTTGGGCCCCATGTTCCCATTGCGCGTTCCGCCCGTCGTGGAGTTGCGATTGCCGCCCATGGTGCTGTTTCGATTGCCACCCATTGTCCCGTTGCGATTGCCACCCATCGTCCCGTTGCGATTCCCGCTCCCCATATTTCCATTGCGGTTGCCGCCCATGGTTTGGTTGTGCTGGCCAGTGCTTCCATGGGAACCGCTCATATTGCCGTTATGGCCGCCGCCATTTGACGGGTGTGCCGGTGCGTTTGAATGTTGAGGTGGAGCAGAGTGTTGGGGAGGCGGGCTGGGCTTGGAGGAATTTGTTTTATGCTGCCCCCAGGCGAACGCAGACATCGCCATCACCATTAGTACGCAACCTGCATGCCGCCAAATCTTGCCGCCATCGCAACGAAAACTCATCTCAACCTCCCGATTGGTGAGAACTCACACTCACTTCCGTGAAACGCCAGATGGACCACAGCCTCTCGCCCCTTAAATCAGAGACCATTGCTTCGGCAAACGCCTAACACGCCATACTTGACTTTCTGAGGCAGGAGTGGACCAGAGTGGGTGATCGGGCTATCCCGTTTCGCCTGAGACCCAAATTCTGGCGTGAAGACGGTACCAAACTTTAGGGAGCAGCGCAACGGTTCTGTAATACTACTTTCGAAGCGTCCGGGTGAACATGCGTCGGGCGGACCTCTCTTGCCTTTTCTTGCTTTCGTCCCGGTACCCGGTACGATAAGCTCTGTATTTCTTTAGGAGAACTCTCGTGCGCTACCTCGATCGTCTGCAACCCCTGGCTCTTCTCGTGATGCGCCTGGCCTTGGGCGCCGTGTTCCTGGTTCACGGGTATCACAATCTGTTTACAGGCCTGCACCAGCATGTGGAACTGGTGAAGCAACTTGGGTTGCCGGGTTGGTCCGGTTATCTTTCCTCGTTCGCGGAATTTTTTGGCGGCTTGTTTCTACTCGCCGGGCTGTTCACACGTTTGGCTGCCTTTGCCATCTGCGTCGATATGTGCGTGGCCCTATGGAAGGTACATTGGCACAACGGTTTCTCAGTAACGAAAGGCGGGGTCGAGTTCCCACTGGCTCTGGCGGCTCTTGCCTTTGCTCTGATTTTTCTTGGAGGCGGACCGATCGCCTTTGACCACATCCGTGCGGGCACCGCAAGCAGCAAAACAAAGTAGTTGCTTCCCTCGCGCGCCGGTCCAGGACGGTGCGTATCTTCACTTTTTGCCTGCAACCATTTGCAGCCGTTGGGGTTTAACCTCTGGTGGGACAGTTCCGACGGACGAGCAGATTCTGTTTGGGCCAGGCAGGAGGTTCCTGCATTGCTTACATCCTGGGCACCCCGGTTTGAATCTGAGAACATTATCAAACTATGATTGCAGGCAGTTAACCCTAGCACTTGGAATGCGGGCGGCCGACTTGAACCGCCCAAAACTGGATTGATTGGAGGTTACTCTTGAGAAAGTTAACTATTTTCGCAAGCATTCTTGCTGCTTTGTGTTTCACTCACATGGCCGCCGCCCAGCAATTTGATCCGATGTTCGGCTTCGGCACGCTCACCTCTCCCGGAGCGGCTTCCTGCAACTTCTTCACCGGGTGTCCCGAGAAGGGAGGCTTGTATCCCAACGTCGGGTTTGATGTGATCATGCCCAAGCGCATCGGCTTTGGTTTCGATGTCACCTGGAGGGGCGGCCAGGGTGACTACGGAGGCTCCGGTCTCCCCTACCGGCCCATTCTCCTCGATTTCAACGGCGTCTACCAGCCTCGGTTGGGGAAAAAGGCAGGACTGGATCTGATGGGTGGAATCGGCTTCCAAAGCACGCGATTCTACAGCGCCACCTACAACTGCGACTTCTTCAGTTGCACCAACTACACCAGCACCAACCACTTCCTGGTGGATGTGGGCGCGGGTATCCGCTACTACGTCTGGGGGCACTTCTTCGTGCGTCCGGAAGTACGTTACTACCATGTCGTGAACAACACGAACGAATTCACTGGGAACGACCTGGTTCGCGTGGGAGCCTCTATCGGCTATACCATTGGCGGTTCCGATTGATTTGGGTTCGCGCATGAACTGATTCGGGCGTCCGAGCCGCAGGGCAAGGGGCTGTTCGGTCCGTTGATAACTGCGCCGGACGCCGTGCATTTCTGCATTAGGTTCCAGCAAGCTGTACCAAGGATGGGGGCCTTCTTGAGAAAGTTAGCGCTCTTGCTGTTGATGTGTGCGTTCTTGTTGGTTGCCGGGTTTGCTCGCGCCCAACAGGTTGACATCGGATTCGGTTACGGCATCACTCTTTCTTCCAAGAACAGTTCCTCGTCGCTGGCTTATCCGCCTCCGAGCGAGAAGGGAGGAACCTATCCCAGTGCGAGCCTGCAGTATCTCCTAAAGAACCATCACTATGGTTTCAATGCCGAGGTCGCCGTGCGAAGAAACGAGGGACTATACAACGGCTTCCAAAGGTTTCGTCCGTTCTTCTACGATTTCAATGCTGTGTTCGCGCCCCGTATCAACTCGAAAACCCGAGCTGACGTAATGGCTGGTATCGGAGCCACAACCATACTTTTCTACAATCAGTATGAACCGTGCAGTCCCATCTATACAGCCTGCACTCCTTTCGCCAACAGCACTCACCTTATGGGACACATTGGGGGCGATGTCCGCTACTATTTCTGGAGAAGATTTTTCGTCCGGCCCGAGGCGCATCTCTATCTGATCCACAATAATTTTCAGTTCAACTCCGCGTACGTGGCGCGCGTGGGTGCTTCGATCGGTTTCAGCTTTCACCCGAGATAAGAAGGGTGATGAAAAAAGGCAGCGTCCACAAACGCTGCCTTTCCCTCGCATAGATCGGTGTTCTTACCTCATCGACATGCAGATCTCAGCCTCGTGGATCGCCTGATCCAGATGGTCAATCGCCTTAGCGCGATGACCATCGAAATCACGATCAGCCGATTCCAGGTGATGTTTGGCATTGCGCATGGCTTCCAGAGCTTCCTGGATATGGGGATGAGGTGGCATGGCTGCCGGAGTCGGCGCTGGCGGCGCAGCAACGGCAGGCATGGCGGGTACGGCGGGCGGCTTCGGTCCGGCAGCTGCGACCGGGAAAGCGAGGGTGAAGAGCAACGTTGCCATAATAAGCAGAGTCAGGAACCCAATTTTCTTCATACGTCCTCCTCGTCCGGATTTCGGCTCGGACGCAGCCACAGAAGATCAACAGTCGCGAACGCCGCCTTCGAACGAAGACCGCATGCGACTCCTGCACAGTATAGCTGTCCCGGCGCATCATCCAGCTGTGCATAAAGTTGATGGTTCGGGTGCTCCCTCAGGAGTGCGCCCCGACCTGCCGATTGCGGCGCCAGAGCAACAGCAAGACAAGAACGAAAACAGCCGCCAGAACCAGGTCAAAGCGGTCCACGATGTTCACGAGCCGACTCCATTGGCTGCCGAAAAGGAATCCGGCCAAAGAAACCGCCAGCGCCCAGAGGACGGCTCCTGTGAAATTGAAGACGAAGAACCGGCGCCATGGCATACGCAGTACTCCGGCCAGCGGGCCGGCAATAACGCGCATCCCGAAAATGAAACGCGCGAACAGGATGGTTGCCGCGCCGTAGACGGCAAACAGCTTCTCTCCACGTTCTAAGGTTGCTGCGGGAACACGAAAAAAGCTCCGGTAACTCTCCAGCAACCGGCGTCCGCCGCAGCCCCCGATCCAGTACCCAAGATTGTCGCCCACCGTCGCCGATGCGATGGCCACAACTATGATCCATGGCAACTGCAGCTCACGTTGCGAATAGGCGAGAAAACTGGCCAGCAGGAGGATCGTTTCCCCGGGGACGGGGAGACCGGCATTTTCCAGCAGCAGAACCACTGCCACCGCCCAGTAGCCGTAGTTCAGAAGCGCCGTGCGCAGGAGGTCGAGAAAGTGGCGGGTCATGATCCATCGCGCGAGCAGCAGCGCTCAGGCGCGAAGCTTCTTCTCCGTTAGAAACTCGATCAACACGCGATTGAACTCGGCGGGGCATTCCTCGTAAGGCAAGTGTCCGATGCCCTCGAATGTAACCGTGCGCGAGTTGGGGAAATGCTTAGCCAACGGCCGTGCAGAGGAAGCGGACACCGCCGGATCCTTGCTTCCCCAAATCAACAACGTGGGAACCGGCGCCAGCTTCGGCAGTAACGCCTCCAGTTCCTGCAAGTCGCTGGTCCAGGTACGCACGATGCTCAGCCCATGTTCAAACAGCCCCGGAACCGCCAGAGGCGCCATGTAACCTTCGAGGGTTCCCGGAGGAATGCGCTTCGGGCCCCCGTAAAGCCGTACCAGCCAGTAGCGATAAGCAAAGGTCATAGGCGCGATCCAGCGGCGGAACAGGTTGGCGCCGAAGGGACTGCCGAAAAACGGCGCCATTCTACGCCCGTGGGCCGAATATGGATTCACCGGCGCCACCAGGATCAACCGTCGCAACTGGGCCCGCTCCTTTGGACCAACACATTGTGAAGCCGCCATCATAGCCACCGCACCGCCATGGGAAGTACCCAGCAAGTCGAAAGAAGAGACTCCCAGTTTCTCGATGAACCGCAACAAACGGCCCGCCGTGGCCCGCATGGACTGGTCAATACCGGGGGCCCGGTCGGAAAAACCCGCTCCCAACATATCCGGAGCATAAACCGTCGCGTAGGGAGCCAGGGCGGGCATGACAAAACGCCAGGAAAACGAGTACCCCAGCAGCCCGTGCACAAGAATCAGTGCCTGCCCCGAACCTGCGCGCAAGTATCGCATCCGGAACCCAGCAAGATCCATCCAGCACTCTTCGACCCCCGGTATGAGGGGCGGGCCAGGCGGTTCAAGAGTTTCCTGATGCGTCCCGCTCATTCCAAAATCTTGAAATTGAGACAACTCTTTCCTCACCGCGGGAGTCTATTTCATTGAAACATCGCCTCTGTCGCTTCACTTCGGGGAGCTTCGGCTCCCCGGTTTTTACCTGCGTGCGGCGGAGCGTGAGTTCCCTTCAGGCCGCTGCCTTTCGCCTTCTTCCCAGCAGCTTGTCAAGGATACGTATGCCCCGGTCGACGTGTTTCTCTTCCAATAGAAAGGGCGGCAGGAAGCGGACCACGGTGTCCTGCGTGCTGTTGAGAAGAATCCCTTCTGCCAGCGCCTCATCGACAATGGGACGCGCCGGAATATCGAGCACGATTCCCTGAATAAACCCGCGTCCCCGCACTTCCTTGGCGGCGGAGCGCTTTTCCAACACACTTTTCAGCCTCTCGTGCAAATAGTCGCCGACCTTTCTTACGTTTTCCAGCAGCTTCTCTTCTTCCACGATCGCCAGGAACTCGAGCGCCACGTGGCAGGCCAGCGGCCCCCCGCCAAAGGTTGTGCCGTGCTGACCCGGCGCAATCGCGTTAGCGAACTCTTCCTTCGCGAGAAACGCCCCCAGCGGCAGTCCCGCAGCAATCGGTTTGGCAATCGCGACGATGTCGGGAACCACGCCGAAAGTCTGAAAGGCAAAGATGGTTCCGGTGCGTCCCAGCCCGCATTGAATCTCATCGAAAATCAACGCGGCCCGATGACGATCCGCCAGCACGCGGCATTCGCGCAGAAATTCCACCGAGCACTCGCGGATTCCGCCCTCACCGAAAATCGGCTCCAACACGATCGCGCATACGTTGTCGTCAACCGTACTGCGCAACGCATTCACATCGTTGAGTGGAACGAAGCTCACATTTTCCAGCAGCGGCTCGAAACCCTTGCGATGCTTGTCTTGTCCTGTAAGGGACAACGAACCGAACGTGCGGCCGTGATAAGAGCCGTCGAGCGCCACCAGCCGGCACTTGGCAGCGCCGCCGGCGCGATGTCCCGCCAGCCGCGCCAGCTTGACTGAACCCTCGATCGCCTCGGTGCCGCTGTTGGAGAAAAATGCGCGGTTCATGCCGCTGAGCGTGCACAGCTTCTCGGCGAGTCGGCCTTGATATTCGTGGTAATAGAGATTGGAAACATGGATCAGCCGCGCTGCCTGTTCGCGAATGGTTTTCACGATGCGTGGGTGGGCGTGGCCCAGCGCATTCACTCCCAGGCCGGAAACGAAGTCGAGGTAGCGCTTGCCGGCAATGTCATAGAGAAACACGCCCTTGCCGCGGCTAGGCACCACGGGATAACGATTGTAGGTTTGCAGCAGATACTGCCGCTCACGTTCGGCAATTTGTTCGAATGTGTCCATCTTCTGGGTTCCAGGGAAAAGTTGATTTTACCGGAAGAAAAGGTCCCAACCCGACCTTTCGCGGCACAGGAAAAAAAATTCGCTGGCTGTCGATTTCGGAACAGCCCTTTCGACAAACAGGTGAAGGAAGAAAAACAGCCCGAAAGGAGGAGGACGGCAATGCGGGATACGCTCTCGAAACGCATGAAATCAATCGCCGGGACCGCCCTCGTCGGGACAGGCATCTTCGTTCTGTATCAGAACATTTTGTGCTCGATCGCGCAGTTGAAACATGCCTTGGGTGTCGAAGTCTCTCAGACTGGAGGCATTCCGCCTGCCGTGGTGCAAGCCGTTTCGCAGGCCTTGCAAGTCTGTGCCGCAAGTCACGAGCGGGTTCTGCACTTCCTGTTGCAATATCTGCTGATAACATCCTGGCCGCTGCTGCTCGTCCTGGCGGGCACGATCTTGTCGCGGGAAGCAGTAGCGGAGAACCTCGGCGACGTCCAGGAAGGCAAGACTTCAAAATAGAGATCGACAACTTGCAGTCGCGCACCGCGGCTTGTCGTTCAAGTAAGGGTTTCGACAAAGGAGAAACACCATGCGATGCCTCGTGATCGTGAAAGCCAGTAAAGCCTCCGAAGCTGGCGTCATGCCAAGCCCGGAACTGATCGCGGCAATGGGAAAGTTCAACGAGGAACTGATGAAAGCCGGCGTGCTGCTCGCGGCCGAAGGCCTGCACCCCACTTCCAAGGGCAAGCGCGTCCGCTTCTCAGGAGACAAGCGAATGGTAATTGACGGACCCTTCGCGGAGACGAAGGAGTTGATCGCCGGCTTCTGGTTATGGCAGGTGAAATCGATGGCGGAAGCTGTGGAATGGCTCAAGCGATGTCCCAATCCTCACGCCGAAGAATGTGAAGTCGAGATCCGCCCAATATTTGAGGCTGAGGACTTCGGCTACGAGCTTAAGCCGCTGTTGGAAGATCAGGAGAAACGGATACACGACCATTTGGCAGCGAGGAAACCGTAGACGTGCAGCGAAAAAGCGGTGGCCGCTGCGGTCTGGGTGAAATGTTTGCCTCGACGACGGGAATCTGTTCCGCCTCCGTACTCGCGAACTCAGTAAAGCGGCGGTTGCCCTTCCGGCCTCGTCTTCCATCGCCGATGCACCCACAACCACTGATCGGGATACTTTCTCACGTAGTCCTCGATTCGTTTGGTGAACATCTGGGTGTTGGCCTTGATGTCGGCCTCGAGATCGCCGGTGCGAATCAATTCCAGAGCTGGATCGAACCGCAGGCGATACTTTCCGAGTTCGCGATCCCATATGGTAAAGGTCGGTACAACGGCGGCGTGCGTGCGCAGCGCGATACGCGCAAGTCCGCTGGCGGTGCACGCTTGAATGCCGAAGAAATCCACAAAAATACCCTGCGGCGGGGTCATGTTGGTATCCATCAATATTCCGACGACCTCTCCCGCTTTCATCGCCGCCAGCAATCCACGCACAAAATCGTCTTTATCCACGGTTTTATTGCCGTGCATGGTGCGATACCGGCGAATCAGCCGGTCCAGATAGACGTTATCCATGGGGCGCATGACCACGTGCATCCGATGACCGTGCATCGAATGCGTGAACGCAGAAAGCTCCCACCCTCCAAAATGCCCCGTTAGAAAAAGAACGCCCTTGCCATGGGCATAGGCATTCTCATAGTTTTCCAGCCCGTCATACACCACAACCTGCTCAACGTTTCCCGGCGTGTATTGGGGAAAATGACAGACTTCGGCCAGTTGCCGGCCAAGCGAAACGAATTCTCCGCGCAGAATGCGCGCCCGCTCCGATTCACTTTTCTCGGGAAACGCCAGGGCGAGGTTGCGCATCCCCACCCGGCGCAGTCGCGGATGCAGCAGGTAAACCAGGAGGGCTAGCCCGATCGCGAAACGGCGCGCCAGGGGACGGGGAAGAATACCCAGAACCTTAATGAACGGCCAGGCTGCCGCGTACTCGAGTCGCTGCCGCATCGGGGAAGCGTGACGGTATCATCGGGAAAATTTGCTTGTCAAATCCAACCGTCACGTCGTCTCGAGAAGCATTTATGCGCGCAGGGGAACCGGTGAACTGTCGCGCGCGTTCAACGGCTCGCTGGCTACTTTGATGCTTCGTGCGCCCATTTCGCCAGCGTGCGGAGAAACGGGTCGGCGCCGGCGGGCGGGGGAACCTCTCCCTTCAAGGCTGTCCTGAACGATACCATGTGACCGTAAAAGTCGCGGGTGCTGTCCTTGTCCTGCTTGATGACCGCACCATTGAGGCTCACCCCGGCGAAGACCCCGCGCGCACGAGAGTACGTCAAAACCTGGGCGCGCATCTTCCAGTCGGTGTTGCCTTCGGCGTGGCGGCCCACCGGTCCCGCGGCCACCGACGCGTCGGCACCCAAGGCAAACTTGCTGGATAGCAGGTTTTTCATCCCGTTGTCGTTCATGATAAGCATCACCAGATCGACTGCCTGTCCGCCGATCTGGAAACCGAAGCTTCCTCCCGCGATGCTGAAGAACGCAGGAGCGCTCCAGCCTTTGGGGGTGCGGCAGCTTGCCAGTCCCCGGCCGTACTTTGCACCGAAGATGAAGCCGCCCTTCAACATCGAGGGAACCACGGCCACACATTCCGCCGATCCCAGGACTTCCTGGGGAATGCCGGCATCGGGCGCTGACTGGATTTCGTCCAGCACGTCGGCCGCGGCTTGTACCCGGTCTTGGACTTTGGAATCTTGCGGTTGATCGTCCGCGGCGAAGGAAGCGGCGCAGAGAAAGAGGACTGCCAGGGTCACACACAGATATTTTTTCATGGTTCCTCGTGAACACGACCTGCTGAAATGCTGGGAGTCGATGCGCTTATTGTAAATGAAGTGTTTCGGACTTCAAATTAGCGTGGCGAGTCGCGCCAAATGGGACCCTGGGGTGGGCACAAAAAGCAGAGAAAATCGGGGCTGAAAGTGATGACCCTAATCGCCACTCCCAACCCCGTCTCCCAGGTTCTGTGGTAGGTGACGCGAGTATGCGGGAGCAACCAGCCAGCGACAAGATTACGAAGGTAAGGGCGAGCCAGTTACCCATGCCCTGCCTTGCCAGAAATGGGAATCCAAACCGAAGCGGTATTTGTTTGCGACGATCAGGAACCAAGAATCAGGCACGTAGACGGCTCATTCCACACAACGGGCGGAATTGCCAACTCCGCGCTTCGCTTTACTTAGTCGCCACTAAGGAATGGGTAATGGCGTGAACCGACAAAGCGATCCGGTTCTGTACGCCCACTTTACGCATGAGCTTGGCCACATGCGCTTTGACGGTGCGCTCCTCGATCCCAAGCTGGGCCCCAATTTCCTTGTTCGAACGTCCCGCCACCAGCATTTCCAGCACTTCTTTCTCGCGATCGGTGAAGGTAACCCGGCCCGCCGGAAAGATTCTTCCCGGAGCCGATGACACGCGCTCGATGAACATGGAAAGCACGCGCCGTGGCGCCCAGACTGATCCCTGATTCACGATGCGAATTGCCTGCGCGAACTCCGCAGGAGAGGCCGCTTCGTCCACATAGCCTTTGGCTCCCGACGCGATGGCTTTCAGAATGGTCTCTTCGTCCACGCCCGAACCGGTCACGATAATACGCAGGTCTGGACGCGTGGCTTTCAGGCTCGCCATTACGTCGAACAGATTCTGGCCGGAGCGGTTTCCCAATAGAATGAGATCCACATTCTGCAGGTTTGAGATCTCAGGCAGGGAAGCAGAGATCAATTCGAACTCGGGCTCTGCGTCGAACAGGGCACGAAAGCCCACAAAGCGCAACGGATCGCTTTCCACTACGGCAATTCGGATGATTGGTTTTCTGGCGACTGCTGCTTTCATAGTTTTCCCTATAGGGTGTATGTGCTGAGCTAGAGCATAGTGGTATTTCTGCCCGTTGCAAAGAGTAGGTGACCGAAGTGAAATTACGGGAGTAACATGGAAAAAAGCGGATAGATGCGCATTTTGGCACGAAACAGGAGCGCGTTGGGATGAGAAAACACTGCAACATGCTTCGATGGCTGGTTGCATTGCTCGCAGGATGTTTGATGGCGGCATATACCGCCGCGGCGCTCGCGGTTCCCCAGGCTTCTTCGGAGAATGCAACCGGCTACCAGCCGAAATTTCCAGGCGATCCCGCGCACTCGGATTCTGAAGCCGCCGCTCTGGCCTATATGCGCGTGGTTCTCCGCGCTCAGCACCTGTATCAGAAGCGCAACGACCACTTTGCAACCTCGCTGAGTGAGTTGGTCCATACCGGCTCGTTCACCAAGCGCATGGTCAATCCCGAGCAGGGCGACTACACGGTGGGATTCAAAGGCAAGAAAGATAGCTTCATTCTGACCATGACACCGGCGCATCTCGACTCAACTCATCGCTCCTTCTATGCCGAGGACGACGGCAAAATTCACGCCGACGAAACCAAAGCCGCCGATGAGGATTCGCCAGTCGTGAAGTAATCCGCCCACTCAGCTATCATCAAAAGACGCGTTTCGTGCGCGCCCAATGGAGAACTCATGATTACTCTCGACGCACCGGCTCCCGAATTTTCTCTTAAGGATCAGAATCAGCAGGAAGTAAGACTCGGTGACTTTCGCGGTAAAAAGCGCGTGGTGATGGTCTTCTATCCCCTCGACTGGAGCCCAGTTTGCAGCAAAGAGCACACCTGCTTGGTCAACGACATGAAGCAGTTCGAGCAACTCGACGCGCAGGTGTTGGGAGTGAGCGTGGATAGTGTCTGGTCCCACAAGGCCTACGCGGAAAAAATGGGCATCCATTATCCGCTGCTGGCGGACTTTCAGCCCCGAGGCGCCGTCGCCGCCAGGTATGGCGTCTATCTGGAAGATAAAGGGATCAGCGGCCGAGCCATCTTCATCATCGACCGCAACGGCAACCTGGCATGGCAGAAAAACTACGACATTCCCGTCGTGCCCGATATCACTGAAGTCTCCCGGGCGCTGGCGGACACAAAGGAGAGGTGAGATCGATGGGCGGCGGGACTATGCTCCCGCCTGGATTTCTTCCGCTTTGCCGCCGCGATAAATCACCACCAGCGGCTTGCCTCCATTCGGATAGCGCACGGTCTTCTCGTCCGATGACGCACCGGCATCCGGCACGCCCATCCCCACGGCGAAATCCGCCTGCAGTTCATTCATGCCTGGCTTCACCTCGTGCCGCCCGATCGCCTGCCACACATCCGCCGGCCAATGCTTGTATAGTTCGTGCGGATCCTCGATGTAAAACATCTCGTCGGAATAGATTTTGTATTGTCCTTCGTTTTCGAATCCGATCGGGACTGCATAGGTCTTGGCGTCTTTGTCGAATACCGCCACCATCTGCCGCCGGTTCCCAGCTCCGGGTGGGACGTCCGTCACCACGGTCCTGATGTGCAACTGCTCGATCGGCAATAGCAGACCCGCTTCATGCGCGAAGTCCACACGCTTCGACGCCGGATTGTACGGATAGTATGTGTAACGATACCCTTCCTTCACCCAGACCGGCTGCTGCGTAAGTTGCATCGCTGATTTCAAATCATAGGGATACAACTTCTTCGGCGTAACGTAATAATCCGGATTGGCATAGGCGGCGTTCTTCGCCTGAGTTCGCCTCTCTCCGGCGATGTAGTCCTCATGCCGTTCGTAAAGGTAATAACCTGCGCGGATCCCAGCCACCGCAATGGCCAGCGCAAGCGCGATTTGAATTCTTTGCTTCGCTTCCGGGCTCATTTGTCGAGACTCTACCAGATCGCGCCAAAAACGATCCGTGCCGATTCCAGATGGGACTCGGATCGGTTAAACTGAACACACCAATGCCGGTCACAGAACAAGATGTGCTCAGCGCGCTTAGGAGTTGCTACGACCCCGAGATTCCCGTGAATATTGTCGACCTCGGCCTCATCTACAATGTGCGTTTCGAGCCTGCGTCGGACGGCAAACAGGATGTTGCCGTCGACATGACCCTGACCGCCCAGGGTTGTCCCGAGCACGTCAACATCAGCGCGCAAGTGAAGTCGCGCCTCGAGCAGTTGCCCGGCATCCGCGATGCCACGGTCAATGTTGTTTGGACTCCGCCCTGGACCCCCGAGCGCCTCAGCCCTGACGCCCGCCGTCAGCTGGGAATTGAGTAGCAGGCTTCCGGCGTCAGGCTTCCGCAAAAAGATCAAATTGCTGAATGGATTGCCGCGATGTCGATGCGGTAAGGCCTGCGTTCTCCTAAAGGCGGCAGTAAGAAGCCGGCATTACCCGCCGATCTCTTCCCATGCGTCGACGGCCGTCCGGCCAGCCGCGTCGGTGATGCGCTTGCCGGCGCGCGCGGCCATTTCCATCACCCGCATGCCACGATCGAAGTAATCGGGCAGCGCCCGCCTCACCTTCTCAAATTTCTCCGGGTACTCCGACGCCAACACGGCCAAGCCCACGCCCGTCAGCAATATTCCGCCCACGTGCTTTTTCTTCATGAACAGAACCGCTGCTGCCCCAATTGAACCCGTTACTACGGCCTTCTTCCAGCTATCCATGCTGTCCCCCGCAAAGATTTTCTTCTGTAAAGCGATTATACTTCCTCGTTCTTCCGGAGGCTTCCATGTCGCCACGCCGCCTGCGCCCCTGCCTTGCAGTTCTGCTTCTCCTCGCATTCGCTGCATTCGCTACGTTGGCCTCGGCTCAAAGCAAGCCGCGGGCGCGCGATCTCGGCGTGCCCTTCGACGGTATGCCCGGCCCATACAACGCCATCACCGACGTCAACGGTGTGGAAGTCGGCGAAACCACCCTCATCTCGGGCGAAGGGAAGCTGGTAGTCGGCAAAGGACCGGTGCGAACCGGCGTGACGGCGATTCATCCTCGTGGCAAGACTTCCAACGACGCTGTCTTTGCCGGCTGGTTCACGCTGAACGGCAACGGCGAGATGACAGGCACGACCTGGGTCAACGACTCCGGCTTTCTCAACGGCCCCGTCATGATCACCAACACGCACAGCGTTGGCGTGGTGCGCGATGCCGTGATCGCATGGAAAGTGAGGCACGGAACGCCGGACATGGAAGGCTACTGGTGGTCCTTGCCGGTCGTCGCCGAAACCTGGGACGGCTGGCTCAACGACATCAACGGATTCCATGTGAAGCCCGAAGACGCTTTTCATGCTCTCGACACAGCTCGCTCTGGTCCGGTTGAGGAAGGCAACGTCGGCGGCGGGACGGGGATGATCTGCAACGAATTCAAAGGCGGCATCGGGACTTCTTCCCGGGTGCTCGACGCTAAAGCTGGCAGCTATACCGTTGGCGTGCTGGTGCAATGCAATTACGGACGACGCGACCAGCTTCGCATTGCCGGAGTTCCCGTGGGCAAGGAAATTCCAGAACATCCCGCTTATGAAGCCAGCCACGATCGCCGCAGCGCGAACGACACCGGCTCCATCATCGTAGTGGTGGCGACGGACGCGCCGCTCATCCCCACGCAACTTCGTCGGGTGGCAAGGAAGGTTTCGCTGGGGCTGGGCCGCGATGGCAGCTATTCCGGCGACGGCTCCGGCGACATCTTTATTGCTTTCTCCACGGCCAACCCGGGCGCCGATAGCAGCCACGGATTACACCACCTCACCATGCTGCCCAATGATGCTCTCGATCCCATCTTTCTCGCCACGGTGCAGGCCACGGAAGAAGCCGTGGTGAATGCCATGGTCGCCGCCGAGACCATGAAAGGCATCGACAATCACGAAGTCATCGCTCTGCCCCACGACCGCATGCGCGAAGTGCTGAAGAAGTACAATCGGCTGCGAGAGTAAAAATCGACCCTAGTCCTCCACTGCCTTGTCTGTGATCTCGAGTCCCTTGTCGATGATGGCGTAGGCCTCGCGCATCTGCTGCTCGCTGATGCAGAGCGGAGGGTTGGTAAAGAACGTATTCCAGCGCACTAGCGTGTAGAGTCCCTGCTCGCGGAAGAACTTGCCCAAGGCAGCCATCTCTTCGGATGCGCCGTTGAAGGGCGCCATGGGCTGGCGCGTTTTGCGACTGCGGACCAGCTCAAAGATGCCGAACAGCCCGATGGAGCGCACATCGCCGACCGACGGATGCCTGGCTTTCATCTCCGCGCCAAGGTCTTTCATGAGCGCGCCCATTTTTTTCGCGTTGTCAATGAGATGGTCCTCTTCATAGACGCGAATCGTGGCCAGCGCCGCGGCACAGCCCATGGGATGGCTGTTGTAGGTGAGGCCGCCATAGAAGACATTATTCTGGAAGTGCTGCGCGATGTGATGGCGCATGCCGACCGCACCCAGAGGAAGATAGCTGGAAGTTAATCCCTTGGCCATGCAAATCAGATCAGGAACGACCTTCCAGTGATCGATGGCGAACCACTCGCCGGTGCGGCCAAAGCCGGCCATGACTTCATCGGCGATCATGAGGATGCCATATTTGTCACAGAGTTTGCGCACGCCCTGCATATAGCCATCGGGCGGAATCAGAATGCCGTTGGTGCCAACGACGCTTTCGAGGATAAAAGCCGCGATGGTCTGCGGGCCTTCGAGCTGAATGGTTTCCTCGATCATTGCGAGCGAAGATTCGGCGGACTCCCACCCGCGCTCGATGCCATGATACGGATCGAGCACGTGCACCACGCCGGGAATGCCGGGTTCCGCGGCCCAGCGGCGCGGATCGCCGGTGAGCGAGATGCTGCCCGCCGTCGCGCCATGATACGAACGGTAGCGAGCGAGGATTTTGTGACGTCCGGTGAAGAAACGCGCAATCTTGATTGCGTTCTCATTGGCTTCGGCGCCGCCGTTGGTGAAAAAGAATATGTCGATATCGCCGGGAGTGATTTCGGCGAGCTTGGCGCCAAGACGCGCGCGCGGCTCGGTGGCCATGAACGGATTGGCATAGGCCAGCGTTTCCGCTTGCTCTTTGATCGCGTTGATGACGCGCTCATCGCCGTGTCCGATGTTGACCGACATGAGCTGGCTGTTGAAGTCAATGAAGCGCTTGCCTTCGGGCGTGTAGAAGTAAATTCCCTTGGCGCGGGCAACGGGAATGGGATCGACCTTCGACTGGGCGGACCACTCGTAAAGCGTGTGTTTTTTGCAGAGATCGATGATCTCTTTGGCGGACATCGCGGGAGTTGCGAGTGTAGTAGTCATGATTTCCTCTGTCTTCGCATGAAAAGCATGGGAGATGAACGAGTAACTGGGGAATTTGGTACTTGAGTAATTGAACACCTGTTGTCACATCACGCACAGCAGTCGATCTTAGATCTCAACAATTACTCAATTTCCCAATTACTCAATCTCGTCAGAACTTTCTCGAATGCTCTTTGGCCCAGCGCTCGACGACGACTTTCTTGTCGGTATAGAACTCGACCGAGTCGCGGCCCTGGCCGTGCAGGTCGCCGAAGAAGCTGTTCTTCCAACCGCTGAACGGGAAATAGGCCATGGGCGCAGCGACTCCGATGTTGATGCCGATATTGCCGGCGGGGGCTTCATAGCGGAAGCGGCGCGCGGCCGATCCGCTGGAAGTAAATAAAGAGGCCTGATTGCCATAGGGGCTGCGCTTGAGAAACGCGAGGGCGTCGTCCATATCTCTGGCGTGGACGAGGCTGAGCACTGGACCGAAAATTTCGGTGTCAGTCAGGTCGCTGGTCGCGGGCAAGTTGTCGAGGATCGTGGGCTTCACGAAATTCCCGGACCCGTGACATGGGATTCTTGTGTTGCGTCCGTCGAGCAGAACTTTTGCGCCCTGCTTTTCGCCGACACCGATCAGTGACTCCACGCGCTCTTTGCTCTGCGGTGTGATCACAGGTCCCATCTGCACGCCTTCTTCGAGGCCATTGCCGACTTTGAGTTTGGACGCGGCATCGGCGATCGAATCGCGGAAGGTTTTCTGCGCCTCGCCGATGGTCACGGCAACCGAAACTGCAAGGCATCGCTGGCCGGCGCATCCGAAGGCGCTGTCATTGATGATTTGCGTTGCCATCGGCATGTCGGCATCGGGAAGAACGACAACGTGGTTCTTGGCTCCGCCCTGGCATTGGCAGCGCTTCCCTTTCTCGCCACAGCGGGCATAGATGTAGCGCGCCACGGGACTCGATCCCACGAAGCTGATGGCGCGTACTTCGGGGTGGTCGATGAGAGCGTCCACTACGGCTTTGGCGCCATTGACTAGGTTGACCACGCCTTTGGGGAGCCCGGTTTTTTCGATCAACTCGTAGATGTACCGCATGGTGAGCGGCACGCGCTCACTGGGCTTGAGAATAAAAGTATTGCCGGTGGCGATAGCGTAGGGCAAATACCAGAAGGCGATCATGCCCGGAAAGTTGAAGGGTACGATGGCGGCAACCACGCCGAGCGGCTGGCGGATCATCATCTCGTCGATGCCCCGGGCCACGTCTTCGAGGTTGTAGCCCTGCATCATCATGGGAATGCCACAGGCGACCTCCACGTTCTCGATGGCGCGGCGCATCTCGGCTTTGGCCTCCGTGAAGGTCTTGCCGTTTTCCTGGGTGATGATGCGGGCAATGTCATCGATGTGTTCTTCTAGCAGCATCTTCAGTTTGAAGAGCGGCTGAATGCGGTCTTCCGGAGGTGTGCGGCGCCATTCGGAGAAAGCCGCGGCGGCGGCTTCGACCGCCTGATTCACTTCAGCAGCGTCGGCGAGTGGAACCTGGGCAAGGACTTCACCGGTTGCGGGATTGATGACCTCGCGCCACTCAGAGGCACGAGATGGTGTCCACTGGCCATTAATGTAGTTTGCGAGGCGGCTGATCGGCGGGGCTGCTACCGAAGTCATTTTTTAGAACCTTTCGCGATCGCGAAGAATATTTGCTCCTGCGCGGAAATCAGAACGTTCAGAAGATTCCGGTGGTCTTAGTAATGATATACGGAGAAAGCGCCCCGCTGCGCTCATCGGGATGGAAGAATGCGTCCGTCCCGTCGTTCTTATACGAGTTGCGCGACCGCTCCTTTCTTTTCGCTTACTGCGGCCAGGGCGGACTCCAAGACATCCAGCGCCTCTTCCGTCTGAGCATCTGTAATCACGAGCGGCATGAGCAGGCGGATCACATTGCCGAACGTCCCCGCCGTGATCAGGATTAATCCGTGCTCATAGCAGTATTGCGCCACGTGCCGCGTCTCTTCGTCCGCCGGCTCACGAGCTTCGCGCGAGCGCACGAGTTCGAAAGCCTGCATCGCACCGAGGCCGCGCACGTCGCCGATGATCTCCCATCGTGACTGCCATTGCGCGGCACGACGACGAAAACGCTCACCCAGTTGATTGGCACGGGCGCAGAGATTTTCCGCCGCAATCGTTTCCAACACTGCCAGTGCGGCTTCGCAGGCCGCAGGATTTCCGCCGAAAGTTCCGCCCAGTGCCCCAATGCCGGGCGTGTCCATGATCTCGGCGCGGCCGGTAACCGCAGCCAGGGGCAAGCCTCCGGAGAGCGACTTGGCCATCGTAATCAGGTCGGGTTCAAGACCCAGGCGCTCGCAGGCAAACATCGCTCCTGTGCGGGCGAAGCCGGTTTGCACTTCGTCGGCGATCAGGAGAATTCCGTGCTTGCGACAGATTTCGCCGAGGATGGGGAAAAACTCCGGAGGCGGCGTGATGAATCCGCCCTCGCCCATGACTGGCTCGACGATGACTGCGGCAACACTTTCGGCGGCGACTACACGCTTGAACGTGTCTTCAATCTGGCGGGCGCAATGAATTTCGCACGACGGATACTCGAGCGAATACGAACAGCGATAGCAATAGGCAAACGGCGCCCGGTATACGTCACCCGGAAAAGGCTCGAATCCCGCCTTGTAAGGATGTGTTTTGCTGGTCGCGGCCATCGCCATGTATGTCCGGCCGTGGAAGGCATCTTCAAAAGCAAGAATAGCGGGGCGCTTGGTGTACGCGCGGGCGATCTTGATGGCGTTCTCAACGGCCTCGGCTCCGGAATTGACCAGAACTGTCTTTTTGGCAAACTTGCCCGGCGTAATCTCATTGAGCTGCTCAGCCAGAGCGACATAACTCTCATAAGGAAGAACGTTGAAGCTGGTGTGCAGAAAGCGGTCAAGCTGGTGGCGGATAGCTTCAACAACTCGCGGCGAGCGGTGACCGGTGTTAAGACATCCGATGCCACCGGCGAAATCGATGAAACGGTTGCCATCGACGTCTTCGATGACGGCGCCTTCGGCCTGGTGCACGAACACCGGAGTGGCGTGGAACGCTGCGCGGACGACGGCCGCTTCACGGCGCCGCATGAGTTCGCGCGAACGCGGACCGGGGACGGAAGTGCGAATCTGGATTGTGCTCATGTCAGTTTCTCGTCGGAACTCCCGGCAGGACCTTGGCGGGCGCCGGCAAACAAGGGGTCGTTCGACTGCGGTTGCTGGTGCCGTGTCGCGCAACCAACAATCTTCGCCCAGCATGACAAGCGCTCAGGGTTTGCCTTTTCATCTCAGTACCAACCAATCGGAGCTTCGTTCAGGTTGATGTGAACCTGCTTGGTTTCAAGATATTCCTCGATGCCCCAGGGCCCAAGTTCGCGGCCGAAGCCGGACTGCTTATAGCCGCCCCAGGGCGCTTCGACATACGTGGGCTGCATATGGTTCACCCAGACGATCCCGGCGCGCAAAGCCTTCACCGCGCGCAGCGCTTTGAAAATGTCCCGCGTCCACACGGCCGCTGCCAGACCGTACGGAGAGTCGTTGGCGATCCTGAGCGCATCCATCTCGTCGTCAAACGGAATTATTGCCGCGACCGGGCCGAAAATCTCTTCGCGAGCGATGCGAGCGGAGTTGTTCACATCGTAAAAGATGGTGGGCTGGACGTAGTAACCCTTGGCGATTTTTTCCGGGCGGCCGCCGCCCGAGGCGATCTTGGCTTCTTTCTTGCCAATCTCAAGATAGGAGGTGACGCGGTCAAATTGTTCTTTGCTGACCAGCGGCCCCATCTTGGTTTCGCGTTCGAGCGGGGGACCAAGTTTGATTTTCCTGGCCTTTTCCGTCATCGCCTCCACAAAGTTTTTGTAGATCGACTTCTGTACCAGGATGCGGCTGCCAGCCGAGCAAACTTCGCCCTGGTTAATAAAGACCCCAAACAGAGCGCCGTCGATGGCGGCTTCGAAATCGGCGTCGGCGAAAAAGATGTTGGGCGACTTGCCGCCGAGTTCGAGAGTTACGCGCTTCACCGTGTCGGCGGCCTGCTTGACAATGATCTTGCCCACGACGGCGCTGCCAGTAAAAGCAATCTTGTTCACGTCGGGATGCTGGACGATGGGAGCGCCGCAAGTCTCGCCGAATCCAGTGACGATGTTGACGACTCCGGGAGGCAGGCCGCAATCGGAAAAGTGCTTCGCCAATTCCAGGGCAGTCAAAGGTGTTTGCTCGGCGGGCTTGAGAACGCACGTGCAGCCTGCGGCGATCGCAGGCGCCAGTTTCCATGCCGCCATGAGTAGTGGATAATTCCAGGGAATGATCTGTCCGGCAACGCCGACCGGTTCCTTGAGCGTCAGGCTCATCGCGTTATCGGGGACGGGATTTACGTAGCCGACGACCTTGGTGGCGAGACCGCCATAATATTCGAAACAGGTGGCGACATCGTTAATGTCGAATTCGGCTTCGACGATAGGCTTGCCCGTGTTGCGGCATTCGAGTTCGGCGAGCGCCGGAAGATTGGTGCGGACTTTTTCCCCCAGACGAAAAAGAATCCGGCCGCGTTCCTGCGCTGTCGTCGCCGGCCATGGGCCTTCTTCGAATGCGGATTTGGCAGCGGCGACTGCGCGGTTCACATCCTCCGTGCCGGCGTCGGGGGCCTGGGCAATGACTTCTTCGGTCGACGGATCGTAGACGGGAAAAGTCTTGGCTGATTTGGAATCGACCCATTCGCCGTTGATGAACATCTGGTAGCTCTTGATTTCCGTCTTAACTCCGCCAGGCATCGCAATCACCTCAGGGGCCGAAGCCCAACATCCTGTCTGCGGCACGACTCAAGCCGTGCTCTTGCCGTTAACGGCGCGCTTCGCTCGGCTGCGCGACCGGTAGCGCCGCCTCCATGCCGACCTCATGCACCTTGTTGCGTCCGTAGATGAAGAAAAAGTACGCCGCCAATCCGACAAAAAATAAGGTGCCAAAAATCATTTCCAGTTCGTAAGTACGCAGGCTGGTCACGAGTTGCGGCGGAAAATACTGTAAGCCAATTCCCAACGCGGTCGTGATCAATCCGCTTATGCCGGCCAAGAACAGAACAGGTTTGCTGTACACACCGCCTGTGTTTGATGACCGCGCGGCAAGTTTGAGCAGCGCCGCGAAAACATAAAGATATGGCACAAGCTGCAAGACCACGGCGAGAGAGAGCATGGTCTGAAAGGCCGCCTGCACGCTGGAAAAGCGAAAGAACACCACGCACAGAATGATCGAGATGGTGACGTGCAC
>Ga0335073_10000916_pt1 | contig 38914 bp, 30 predicted proteins | sample Lox_Sample_22_FD_207093 | JGI IMG/M metagenome (GOLD analysis project Ga0335073, IMG submission 207093) | Soil microbial communities from Loxahatchee National Wildlife Refuge, Florida, United States - Lox_Sample_2.2 | ecosystem: Environmental > Terrestrial > Soil > Wetlands | place: USA... | reverse complement strand
TTTCGCTGGGCTATGCGACGGGACTAAGCGCGATTCTGGCGCGCGCCGGGGAAGACGCGGTGAAGGACATCGTGCAGGTTTCCGAGGGCGATCCGAAGCGGGTGGTCGAGGAATTGCAAAAGAGAAAGCTGATTCGTCCGCTGGTGACGCAGGGGCACATCGGAGATGTGCTGCCGGACAAGATTGTGTATGACGCGCAGACGACATCCGGAGGATCGGGCGGCCCGCTGCTCAACCGCGAGGGAGAAGTGATTGGGGTGACGTTTGCGGTGGTGCGCGGATTTGGTGGGTCGAATTTTGGTGTACCGATCCGGTTTGCACAGCCGCTGCTCAAACCATAGAGCGTACCCCGCCATTGCGGGCGGCGATTCCAAGGCGGTAGCGCATCTGTACCCGAGTGACAGCGATGAAAGTATGGCGCGCGAGCCTGGCGTTTTTGCTGGCGGCGGCCGTGATTTGGCCGGCGGCGACGCCGGGATACGCCGTGCTGGCGCACGAAGCGATCATTGACGCGGCGTGGGAGACGCACATCAAGCCGCTGCTGCTGGCGAAATTTCCGGGATCCACGGAGGACCAGCTCAGCGAGGCGCAGGCGTATGCGTACGGCGGCTCGATTATTCAGGACATGGGCTACTACCCGTACGGGAGCCACCTGTTCAGCGATCTGACGCATTACGTGCGCAGCGGTGATTTCGTGCAGGCGCTGCTGCGGGATGCGAAGGACCTGGACGAGTATGGGTTCGCGGTTGGTTCATTGGCGCACTACGCTGCGGACAACGACGGCCACCGCATCGCGACCAATCGGGCCGTCCCGCTGCTGTATCCACCACTGAAGAAGAAATACGGCGACAGCGTTTCTTACGAGCAGGATCCGCTGGCCCACACCAAGACGGAATTCGGCTTCGACGTGCTGGAAGTGGCGCACGAGAGCTATGCGCCGGATGGTTATCACGACTTCATCGGATTCGAAGTGGCGCAGGAATTGTTGGACCGGGCTTTTGAAGAGACGTATGGGCTGCCGTTGAAGGAAATTCTGGTCAATGAAGACAAAGCGCTCAATTCGTATCGCCATGCGGTCAGCAAGACGATTCCGATGGCGACGAAAGTGGCCTGGAGCCTGAAGAAAGACGAGATCGAGGCAGACCTGCCAGGGATGACGAAACGGCGGTTTCGCTACAATCTTTCGAAATCGAACTACGAACGGGAATGGGGAAAGAATTATGCGAAGCCGACGTTGCGGGAGCGATTTTTCGCGTTTTTGTACCGGCTGCTTCCGAAGTTCGGCCCACTGCGGGTGTTGCAGTTCAAAACGCCGACACCGGAAACGCAGAACATGTTCCGCGCCAGCTTCAACACGACACTGGACCGCTACCAGGAGCTAATGGAGGCCCTGCGCGATGGGCACCTGGATTTGCCGAATGAGAATTTTGACGTGGGCGAGATTACGCCTCCCGGCAAGTATGCGTTGAACGATGAAGCGCACGCGAAGTTGCTGGACCGGCTGGCGCAACGAAAGTTCGCGGGTGTGCCGCCGGACACACGTGCAGAACTGCTGCAGTTCTTTTCTGACCCCGACGCGCCTTACGCGACGAAGAAGGACCCCAGGGCCTGGGTAACGCTGCAGAATGAGCTGGAAGGATTGAAGAGCAACCAGGGCGCGACGGCCATGCCCGCTTCTCGTTAGGCGCTGGCGCGCTGGCAGCCACTTCTTTTTCCTTGCTACTCGGGTCAGTCCGCCATCGTGGCGGCCGAGCCAAAGCGAGCCGTACGGAATGCAAAATCGATATCTCATGCATCGAAAAAACTGCTCGATGCCCGGCGAGAGCGCGTGAAAGAATGTAAGGTTTCCGCAACAGGCAGGAACCGCGCTGGAATGAAGAAGAGCAAGCCCATCCGCAAATTGCTGGCTGCCAATCGCAGCGAAATCGCGATAAGGATTTTCCGTGCGGCCACCGAGCTGGGACTGCGCACCGTGGCGATCTATTCGCAAGAAGACCGACTCGCGTTGCATCGATTTAAAGCCGACGAAGCGTATCAAGTGGGAGCGGGAAAAGGCCCGGTCGAAGCGTACCTGGATATCGCCGGCATCGTGGCACTGGCGAAAGAGAAAGGCGTGGACGCGATTCATCCAGGCTATGGATTTCTGTCGGAGAATACGGCGTTTGCTCGTGCGTGTGCGAAGGCGGGGATAACATTTATTGGGCCGACGCCGGGGTTGCTGGCGCTACTCGGCGACAAAACCGCGGCACGGCGGCTGGCGGCGTCCGCGGATGTGCGCGTGTTGCCGGGAAGCGAAGAGGCACTGCGGTCACCGGAAGAGGCGCGGAAGTTCGCGGCGCACATCGGCTATCCGGTGATGGTGAAGGCAGCGATGGGCGGCGGCGGACGCGGCATGCGTGTGGTGCGCGATGAAGCGGAGCTGGAGCAGCGGCTGGAGGAAGCGGCGGGAGAGGCGCAGTCGGCATTTGGCGACGCGAGCGTTTTTCTGGAGAAGTATTTGCCGCGCGCGCGGCATCTGGAAGTGCAGATCCTCGGCGATGAGCACGGGAATTTGCTGCATTTGTATGAGCGGGATTGTTCGGTACAGCGGCGGCACCAGAAAGTGGTGGAAGTGGCGCCGGCGGCGAATTTGCCGGCTGGGATTCGCGGGGAGTTGTGCGAAGCGGCGGTGCGGCTGGCGCGGAAAGCGAATTACCGAAATGCCGGTACGGTGGAGTTCTTATACGACGTAGATGCGGCGAAGTGGTATTTCATCGAAGTGAATCCGCGGATTCAGGTGGAGCACACCGTCACGGAAATGGTGACCGGGATCGATCTGGTGCGGTCGCAGATTCTGGTGGCGCAAGGATACAGGTTGCACGAGGAGCCGCTGGCGTTACCGGAGCAGGCGAACGTTCCGTTGAATGGCGCGGCTTTGCAGTGCCGGGTGACGACGGAAGATCCGGAAAAGAATTTCGCGCCGGACTACGGGAAGATTTCGACGTATCGCTCTCCGGCGGGATTTGGGATTCGCTTGGATGGCGGAACGGCATACGCGGGGGCGCTACTCGCGGCGTATTACGATTCGCTGCTGGTGAAAGTAACTGCGTGGGGCGGAAAGTTGCCGGAAGCTTGCCAGCGGATGGACCGGGCGCTGCGTGAGTTTCGAATTCGGGGCGTAAAGACCAATATTCCGTTTCTCGAAAACGTAGTAAATCATCCGCGATTTCAGGCGGGCGAAGTCACGACGTCGTTTCTGGATGAGTCGCCAGAGTTGTTTCGGCTGCAGGCGCGTGCGGATCGGGCGACGAAGCTACTGTCGTACTTGGGCGATGTGATCTTGAACGGCAATCCCGAGGTGAAGGGGAAGCCAGTGCCAGCGGGATTGGAGAAGCCGCCGCTGCCCGCGGTGCCGGGAGTCGTTCCGCCGTCAGGAACACGGCAGTTATTGAAGAAATTGGGGCCGAAGAAATTTGCGGCGTGGGCGCGAAAAGAAAAGCGGCTGTTGATTACGGACACGACGTTTCGTGACGCACATCAGTCGCTGCTGGCGACACGGGTGCGGACGCATGATTTGCTGGCTACGGCAACGGCGGTGGCGCAACGGTTGCCGAATTTGTTCAGCCTGGAAATGTGGGGCGGTGCAACCTTTGATACGGCGATGCGCTTTTTGCACGAGGATCCGTGGCAGCGGCTGCGAGAGCTGCGGGCCCGAGTGCCGAATATTTGTTTTCAGATGCTGTTGCGGGGCGCGAATGCCGTTGGCTACACCTCGTATCCAGACAACGTGATCGTGGAATTTGTGCGGCAAGCGCATGCCCAGGGGATCGATATTTTCCGGGTGTTCGATTCGCTGAATTCGATCGAGAATATGCGGGTGTCGATCGATGCAGTCCTGGAGACAGGAGCTGTTTGCGAACCGGCGATCTGTTACACGGCGGACATTCTGGACGAGACGAGGCCGAAGTATTCGTTGAAGTATTACGTGAGAATGGCCAGGCAACTGGAAAAATTAGGCGCGCATTTTCTGGCGATTAAGGACATGGCGGGCTTGTGCAAGCCGTATGCGGCGTTCGAACTGGTGCGGGCGCTTCGGGAAGAAATCGCGATTCCGATTCATTTCCACACGCATGACAGCAGCGGGATCAATGCAGCGGCACTGCTGAAGGCCGCCGATGCTGGAGTGGATGTGGCCGACGCGGCGGTGGCGGCGATGAGCGGAGGCACGAGCCAGCCGAATCTGAATTCGATCGTGGCGACGCTGCGAAACACGCCGCGCGATGCGCAGTTGGACCTGGAAACATTGAACGAGTGTTCGGATTATTGGGAAACGGTGCGAACGTATTACGAGCCGTTTGATTCGGGACCGAAGGCGGGCTCGGCACGGTTGTATGAGCACGAGATTCCGGGCGGGCAGTACACGAATTTGCGGGAACAAGCGGCGGCGCTGGGATTGGGGCACCGCTGGCGGGAAGTGGAGAGGACCTACGCGGAGGTGAACCGGCTGTTCGGGGATATTGTGAAGGTCACGCCATCGAGCAAAGTGGTGGGCGATATGACGCTGTTTCTGATGGCGAACGAGTTGCGGCCCGAGGATATTTTGCAGCTTGACGAAAAGCATGACCTGTCGCTGCCCAATTCGGTGGTGGAAATGTTTTCTGGTGCGTTAGGGGTTCCTCCGGGAGGCTGGCCAGCGAAGCTGCAGAGGATTGTTTTACGCGGAGCGGCGCCGTTGCAGGGCCGGCCTGGCGCAAGCCTTCCCGCTGCGGATTTCACGGAAGTGGCCAACGCGCTGGAGAAACGAACGGGGCAGGGGGTTGGGCGGGAGGACTTGCTGAGCGCGCTGCTGTACCCGGACGTGTTCGCGAAATTCGACAAGTTTCGGCAGACATATTCGGATGTGAGCGTGTTGCCGACGCCGGCGTTTTTCTATGGACTGAGTTCGGGCGAAGAGATCACCGTCGAGTTGGAGGCAGGGAAAACGCTGATTATCAAGTTTCTGACGGTAAGCGAGCCGCACCCGGACGGAACGCGCACATTGTTTTTCGAATTGAACGGCCAGCCGCGCGAAGTAAACGTGCGCGATAAAGCGCTGCGCGTGGTGGAACGCGCGCATCCCAAGGCGGATCCTGCTGATCCCGGACACGTGGCTGCGCCAACTGCTGGTATCATCAGCAGCATCGCCGTACATGCGAACCATACGGTGGAGCGCGGGGCAAAACTCTTGACGCTGGAAGCTATGAAGATGCAATCGAATATTTATGCGCCTATCGCCGGGCGCGTGACGAAATTGCTGGTCGCACCGGGGCAGCACGTGGAAGCGAAAGCCTTGCTGCTCACCATCGCGCCGTGAGCGGGCCCACACTCCGCAAACACGAAAACTTCCGTTCGCGCTTTCTGCGCAACCAGCGGGATCTGATTGTGTATCTGCCGCCGGGTTACGACGCACAAGCAGGGCGACACTTTCCGGTGCTGTATCTGCACGATGGGCAGAATCTTTTCGATGGCGCGACTTCCTTCATTCCGGGGATGGATTGGCAGGTGGGGCAGACCGCGGATCAGTTGATCTACGCGGGACAGGTCGAGCCGTTGATCATCGTAGGCATGTACAACACGAAGGCGCGGATTCGCGAGTACACGCCGACGCATGTGCCGAAGCTGGGCGGCGGGCGTGCGGACCGCTATGCGAGTTTTTTGATCGAAGAAGTAAAGCCGTTTATTGAACGGGAATACCGGACGTTCAGCGGGCCGCAGAACACGGGGATTGGCGGGTCGTCGCTGGGCGGATTGGTGTCTTTGTACGTCGGGCTGAAGCTGTCGCCGGTTTTCGGGAAGATTGCGGCACTTTCGCCGTCCGTGTGGTGGAACCAGCGAGTGATGAATCGCTTTGCGCTGGACTATCGGGTGCAGCCGCGGCCGCGGATTTGGCTGGACGTGGGCACCCGCGAAGGGGGGCGAACTGTGCTGGACGTCGAACAGTTTCGCGATGTGCTGCTGCAAAAAGGCTGGCGGTTGAACGAGGACCTGCACTATGAGCGGGTAGAAGGCGCGGAACACAACGAGGCGGCGTGGGCGCGTCGCGTCGGGCCATTCTTGCAATTCTTGTATCCGGTCGGTTGAGCGGCGGTTATAATCCCGCCTCCCGCGCGTGCTACCGCCGCGGGGATTTATAAAGTCGCGCCAATGGCTGAAAACCGCCCGCTTACGATTCTCTGTGTCAGCTCCTACGAAAAAGGACAGGAGTTTATGCGCACGTGCAAAGCGATCGGCTGCCGGGTTTATTTGCTGACCGTAGAAAAGTTACGGAACGCGGATTGGCCGCGGGAAGCGATTGACGAAATGTTTTTCATGCCGGAAGAGCTGCCGACGCAGGATTTGATTCACGCGGTGAGCTATGCCGCGCGGACGCGGCAAATTGACCGGATCGTGGCGCTGGATGAATTCGACATGGAAAACGTGTCGGCTTTGCGCGAGCACTTCCGCATTCCTGGTATGGGACTCACCACGGTGCGTTATTTTCGCGACAAATTGGCAATGCGCGCGCGCGCGAAAGAAGCCGGAGTGCCGGTCCCGGAGTTTGTCCCGATACTGAATTACGGCGCGATTCGCGACTTCATGTCGCGCGTGCCGCCGCCCTGGCTGCTCAAGCCGCGTGCGCAAGCGTCCGGCATTGGGATGAAGAAGATTGCGGCGCCGGAAGAGCTGTGGCCATGGCTAGAGCAACTTGGCGATAAGCAATCGTTTTATTTGCTGGAGCAGTTCATTCCGGGAAGCGTATTTCACGTGGACAGCGTGGTTTCGGAACGGGAACTAGTGTTCGCGGAGCCGCATGCATATGGCACGCCGCCGCTGGACACGTCGCATCAAGGAGGCGTTTTTACCACGCGGACGATGCCGCGCGGCGCTGCGGATGCCAAAGCGCTGCTCGCATTGAACAAGAAAGTTCTCGAGGATCTTGGCTTTATTCGTGGGGTGACGCATGCCGAATTCCTCAAATCGCATGCAGACGGAAGGTTTTATTTTCTGGAAGTCGCGGCTCGCGTTGGGGGCGCGTATATCGCGAACGTAGTCGAAGCAGCTACAGGAATCAATCTATGGCGGGAGTGGGCGAAGCTCGAGGTCGGAGCCGGGAAGCAGCCGTACCAGCTTCCTGCGGTTTCAGAAAACTCCGCGGGGGTGATTTTGTCGTTGGCACGGCAGGAACAGCCGGACACCAGTTCTTACACGGATCCCGAAATCATTTACCGCATCAAAAAGTTCCATCACGCCGGTTTCATCTTGCAGTCGCCAAGCCAAGAACGCATCGACGAACTGTTGAATTCCTATGCGCGACGTTTCGAAAGCGATTTTCTAGCGACCCAGCCGGTTCCGGAGAAGCCGACCGCGTAACGATCCGCGGGCCTAGCAGTTCTGAAAGTTCTAGCGCGTTGTTCATCCGATTTTCACGAAACATTTCCCCGCCAGCCAAGCAGCGGCCTGTCCTTTGGTCTAGTTACTTTCAACGCACGAATGGCCAACTCTGCGTTTGCCGTCGTGCACCGTGAGGACTACAGTTTGCAATACCCCGCGGGATTCTGAACGGGGTGGTATCCCTTTGGGAGGACCGATGTGGGGCAATAAAAAACCGGAAACGCCGCAGCCGCAATCTGTTGCGCCACCGGAGCCAAAGACTTTACAGACGAATCAGCCGCCGAAGCCCGCTCCGGCGACTTGGGAGGAAAAACCCGCAATGAGTACTGATGCCATGCGTCCAATGGCTGCGCCTTCCGACCGCGCTACGGCACGGCTGGGAGCCAGCTTGCACGTGAAAGGCGAAATCTCCGGCAACGAGGATCTGCTGATCGACGGCTCGGTTGAAGGACTGATCCAGCTCGATGAGCGGAAGCTAACGGTCGGAACCACGGCGAAGGTCACCGCCGATATCATCGCTCGCGAGGTGGTGGTGTTCGGTACAGTGAAAGGCAATCTTCGCGCCAAGGACCGGATCGAAATCAAGAAGGACGGGTCAGTGAATGGTGACCTGACCACGGCGCGCATCATGATCGAAGATGGCGCGTACTTCAAAGGCTCGATCGAAATCGACAAGACTGCGGAAAAGGATTCGGGCAGTGCATTCAAGAACTCCGCCGCTCCCGTCGGCGCCAAGACCATTTAACGCGAACCAACTCGGAAAGCTTCCGGCGGCGTGGACATTTCGTCCCGCCGCCTTTTGTTTTTCTAAACCGCTCTCTAGTTCTATAACTATAGAAATACTCGTGGTAGTGATTCTCAACTTGACAATCAGACAAACTCTTTGTAGTTTGTCGTCGCTACCCTCTGTGATGCGCGCGTGACTCCCGGCCTTTTTGTGCCCGCGACGGCCCGCGGAGCTACGCGCGCGGAAATCGCGAGGCCAATGCGATGGGACGGCTACCCAGCGGCCCGGGCGTTCTGCTCGTTTGTCTTCTCGCTGCTGCGAGCGGCTGCGGCGGGGGTTCGACGAGCACGCCGCCTCCCCCTCCCCCTACGCCAGATTTTTCCATCGCCTTTGCAGCCAGTTCGTTGGCGGTGCAGCAAGGCGCGACCAGTTCGGCCATCAGTCTTTCCGTCACCGCGCAAAACGGTTTTTCGGACAGCGTGCAGGTGGCGCTTTCTGGTTTGCCCAGCGGCGTCGCTTCCAGTCCAGCGAGTCCTTTCAGCGTCAACGTGGGCGCCAGTGTGTCTCTGTTGTTCTCGGCGGCTTCGACCACCAACACCGGAAACTTCTCGGTAACGGCCACTGGCGCCAGTGGGTCGCTTTCGCACACCGCCGCGCTGACCTTGAACATCCAGGCGGGCGTGGCCGTAAACCTCCCGCGCACTTCTTTCTCTCGAACGGACGCGCAGGTTGGGTTCGATGACCCGGCCGGCGAACCGCATCATCGGCACATCGTTTACGATCCGACGCATCAGTTGGTGTTTGTCGCCAATCGCGCGATGAACCGCATCGAGGTGTTCTCTTCCACTACTATGGCCCGCGTGGCGCAGATCAGCGTTCCGGGAGCGAGTAGCGTCGACCTTTCGCTCGACAACTCGACCGTTTGGGTCGGCACGGTGACCGAGCAGCTCGCTGCGATCGACACATCTGCATTGCAGGTGAAGGCGCGCTACGAGATCACCGGCTTACTCCCGCTGCCCAACACGTTGTTCGATCGTCCAGAAGAGTTGCTGGCACTTTCTAGCGGCAACCTGTTGGTAAGGCTGCGGCAATCGCAAACCGGTGAAGCGCTACTTGCGCTGTGGAATCCCTCGACGAATGCGCTCAGTAACCTTACGGCCACCGAGCCGCAACTCTTCCAGAACGGCCTCGGCCCCATGGCGCGCACCGGCGATCGATCGAAGGTTCTGGTCGCGGCGAACGACTCTAGCGGTGAACTCGCGTTGTACGACGGGAGCGGGAACGTGGCCACGGGGCCACACGGCCTGGGCAGCGGCGTTGTCCAACTTGTCGCCGCCAATCCTTCCGGAACGCGCTTCGCGGTCGTTTTTGCCTCGAACGCGACGACGCAGATCCTTTTGCTTGACGGTTCGCTAAACCAAGTGGCCTCGTACGCCACCGCAGCCGTCAACGGCCTGGTGTTTTCCCGCGACGGCCAATTCTTGTTTGTCAGCGAAAACACCGGATCCCCACCGGTGATCACGGCGCTCGACGGCAACAGTCTCAATCTCATTGGCCGTGTTCCAGATCTGTGGATCGGCGGACAGCGCTCCGAGATTGAAGATGTGGATTCCACAAAATTAGTTTTTGGCTTGTCTAATCGCGGTGTAGCGTTTCTAGATGCCACTAACCCTACGTCACTTGCGGCTAACGTCCCAGTTTTTGCGGCCGCGCCTGCGGCGCAACCATCCGAAGGGCCAAACACAGGAGGCACAGCTGTCGTTCTGAGTGGGCAAAGCTATGAATCGAGCGCTCAGGTGCTATTCGGTGCGCAGTCCGCTTCCGGACCCACCGTGGCGGGCACAACGCAAATTAACGTGACTTCGCCCGCCAACGCTTCCGCCGGTGCCGTCAACCTTACCGCGTACTTTCCGAGTGGCTGGCTGGCCCTGGCGCCGGATGCTTTCAGCTATGGTCCCCAGGTGTTGCAGATTCTCTCGAATGCCGGCTCGCCCTCCGGCGGCGACACGATACAAATCTACGGCTACGGATTTGGCGCCGATTCCACAAAAATCACGGTAAGCATCGGAGGGACAGCAGCCGGCGTTCAGAAAGTGGAAAACCTCACTTCCATCGCGCCGTCGCTGGGTTTGGACACGAGCTATCCTTTCTCGGTCGAACGCGTCACGCTGCAAACTCCCGCTGGCGGGCCGGGCAAAGCGGACGTGGTCATCAGTTCGCCGGCGGGCTCCGTAACGGCGGCCAAGGCGTTTCAATACTTGGAGAGCGAAACGTTCTACGCCAAGCCGTCGTTTGACAAATTCATTCTTTACGACCAGGGCCGCCAGTGGCTGTACCTAAGCAACATCGACCATGTCGACGTCTTCGACCTCACGCAGAATATTTTCCGTTCCAGTACGCTTGAGCCTCCGGGCGGCCCTCCGCCAACCGCGGAGCTGCGCGGTCTCGCGCTCACCCCGGACAACACCCAACTCATCGCCGCTGATTTCGGCGCGCAGAACGTCTATTTGTTTGATCCGGATAGCGGTGCGGGTTCGACCGTCGCCGTCGGAGGCGCTCCCGGTTACGCCAGCTCCGGCCCGGCCCGGGTGGCCGCCACCAGCACGCAATCTGTTTTCGTGGGCTTGAGCGCGGAGTCGGGTTCCACGGGTGGTTGCACTTCCTGCCTGGGCCAACTGAATCTCGGCGCGGCTCCGCCATCTATCCAGGCCGCCACCGAACCGGAGATCGCGAGCCTGGCGGGAGCGCCGTTGGTGCAGGCCGGCGCCAGCGGCGATCAGGTGTTTGTCGCGTACGGCACCGCGCCTGGCGGGACGCTAGCCTCCTGGAATGCCGCCGCGCCCAGCGATTTCGCCACGTTTACGGCCAACGATTCGGCCAGCGATCTGGGCGCTGCGTCGGACGGCACGATGCTGGCTCTCCAAGCGAACGGTACGACTGAAATTCGGGCCGCCGATTTCTCGCTTGCCGCTGTACCGGTCTCCGCAGAACTGGCCCAGATCCCCGGCCGGGTTCAGGTTCCCGGCTTGCAGATGCATCCGAGCGGGGCACTGGTCTATCAGCCGTTCTTAACCGGCCCAGCCGGCAGTGCAGGCGTAGCAGGTGGAGTGGACATTCTGGACGCGCACAGCGGTGTCCTGCGCCTGCGGATCCTCCTGCCGCAACAATTTATGACGGACGTAGATGGCCTGCATGGCAGTTTCCTCGCGCTGGACGAAAACGGCCAGCGTCTTTTCGCTATAACTTCAACGGATGGCTCTGCGCAAAATGCGGGCATCACCATTCTCCAGCTGGCTAGCGTTCCTCTCGGCATAGGCACGCTCACTCCTTCCAAGGGCCCCGCGGCCGGCGGCACGCAGATCCTTTTACGTGGCAGTGGCTTTCAGAGTGGCACGACCGTCAGCATCGGCGGAAAATCCGCCGCGGTCACGTTTCAGGATATGGACACGCTTTTGATCACTACGCCGGCCGTGAACAGCGGCGGCCAACGCCTCACCGTAACCAACCCCGATGGCGAGAGCGTTTCGCTCGATGCCGCTTTCGTAGCCAACTAGAGCGCAGCGTCTCTTTCAGCCACCTTCTCCTGAGCGCCACGAAATTTGAACTTGCGTCGGCAATCTGACACTCTGTTTTGCGAGGAAGGCTGGGTCATTTTCGTCGCCGAGGAAACTTCGAATATGGAAACGCGCAAGCTCGGAAACTCGGATTTGCAGATCACTCCGGTTGGTTTTGGCGCCTGGGCCATCGGCGGTAGTGGCTGGGATTATGCGTGGGGTGCGCAGGACGACGCGGACTCGGTCGCGGCGATCCGGCAAGCGCTCGAAATGGGCATCAACTGGATTGATACCGCGGCGGTGTACGGCATCGGCCATTCAGAAGAGGTAGTTGCGAGTGCTTTAAAGGATTGGCAGGGGCCGCGGCCTTACGTTTTCACGAAGTGCGTGCTGCGTTGGGACGCACTGGGGCACATCACGCCGGTGCACCAAGCGGAATCCATTCGCGAGGAATGCGAAGCCAGCTTGCGGCGTTTGCAGACGGACGTCATCGACCTCTATCAGATGCACTGGCCGCCGTCTGATAATGGTTCCGGCCTCGAAGAAGTCTGGAGCACTATGGCGGAGTTACAGAAAGCAGGCAAGGTTCGTTGGATCGGCGTTTCGAATTTCAATGTAGCTCAGATGCAGCGCGCCGCAGCAATCGCGCCAGTGACCTCCGATCAGCCGCCGTATTCGATGATTCGACGCGCCGTCGAGAAAGAGATTCTGCCGTATTGCCGGGAGCAGGGCATCGGTGTGATCTCCTACGCACCGATGGCTTCCGGCCTGCTCACCGGAGCGATGACTCGCGAACGCGCGGCCGCGCTTCCCAAGGACGATTTTCGCAGCCGCAATCCGGAGTTTCGCGAGCCGCGCCTCTCCAGAAATATCGAGTTGGTGGAGCGTTTGCGGCGCGTTGGCGCCAGGCACGGCCGCAATCCGGGTGAAGTGGCCATCGCGTGGGTGCTGAACAATCCTGCAGTCACCGGCGCGATTGTTGGTGCACGCAACGCCAAACAGGTGGAAGGAATGATGCGCGCGGGCGAACTCCAGCTCTCAGCGGACGAGGTGCGCGAGATTGAGGGCGCCGCGGCTGCTGCCGTTGCTTGAGACTTCGTACCTTTCTACCACGGCGGCCCTGCAGGGCTAAGCGCGCAGGAAATCCGGCCGCCACACTTTGATCAGCTGTTTGATGGTTTTACGCTCTTTGATGTTCTCGTCGAGCACCCGGCGGATCAGTTCTGGCAGTTCAGAATTGCTGGCAAAGCGAAGCGCCACGAGTTGGTCGACGGTGAATTCCGGAATGCGCGCTTGCAGGTCCGCCGGTAAGATCCTCTCGAAGCGGAGCCGCTCTTCCAGCCGAATGACGCGATCTTGCACTTTGAGCACCATGGTACGCACGATCACGAATCCAACGAGCAGCGCAATGGCGACCAGCACGCCGAGAATACCGTCAATCGAATATTCGGCGCGGCGCCACGCCAGAATGGAGCGCACCACATTCACGAGCATCAGTGGTAGCAGGAAGAAGTGGAAGGCAGGGACGAATTTCGTATGATGACGGAAATTCTGCTCGGCCATGAGGGTCCTTTCGAGGGCAGGTTGCCGTAAGGAATGGATGCGCTTGCGCCGCGATTGTAACAGCCGAGGCGGCCGGGGCTGGACCACGAATCGCTGCATATTCCGGTGCCTTGTAGCCACTCCGCGCGGATACCGCATCAAAGTTGGTAAGCTGAATTGACCCAGGAGCAAATCCGCTCGAGACGAGCCAAAGGAAAGCGATCATGGCCAAAGCCACGTGGGGAGGAAAAACCATCGCGGAGAGCAACGAGACGGTTGTTGTGGAGGGCAATCAATACTTTCCGGCAGAGTCCGTCAACCGAACCTTCCTGAAGTCCAGCAATCATACTTCCGTGTGCCCCTGGAAGGGCACGGCGCACTACTACCATTTGGAAGTGGATGGAATGAAGAACGAAAATGCCGCGTGGTATTACCCGGAACCGAAGTCCGCTGCGGCAGAAATCAAGGACCGCGTAGCTTTTTGGAAGGGCGTGCACGTCGAAGCTGGAAAAAGCTAACTGCGTTCGCTTCTCCACGCTTCAAACCGCCGCTACTTTGCCAGTTCGTTCTTGAACACCGACCCGTCGTGCATCACAAAGCGCACGTGCTCCAGTTCGTTGATGTCCTTTAGCGGATCGGCGGAGACGGCAATAACATCCGCGTAGGCGCCCGGAGCGACCACGCCAATTTCGCCCTGCATATCCAGCATTTCGCTGGCCCGCGAAGTTGCCGCCACGATCGCATCCATGGGCGCCATGCCCAGGCCGACCATGCGAGGAAATTCCTGGGCAATCGGCTGGTCCCAGGGAATACCGCCCATGTCCGTGCCGTAGACGATCTTCAAGTGTGCCGCTAGGGCTTTCTTGAACGAGATTTCGTGCACCGCCGCGCGGGCTCGGTCGCGTTTGCCGCCGGGCGTATCGGGGCGGTCCCAATCTCCATAGTACGGAGCCAATGTTGGGCAGTACCAAGTACCTTGCCGCTGCATTTGCGTGATCTGCGCGTCGGTGATCTCGAGGCCGTGTTCGATGGAGTCGCAGCCGCCGTCAAGGGCGCGCTGCAAGCCGATGCCGTTGTAGGCGTGGCACGCCACTTTTTTCTGCCAGCCATGCGTTTCATCCACAATTGCTTTCAGTTCCTCTACTGTCAGCGTGGGCTGCGAAACGAGGTTTCCTTGTTTGTCCACCCACGAACGGTGCGTCATGTACACCTTGATCCAGTCCGCGCCATGATCCAGTTGTTGCCGGGCTGCTTTGCGCGCCTCGACCGGACCATCCACCAGTTGCGCGCCTTTGGGCACATCCAGCTCTGGTGCGTAGTCCTCTAAGTTGTAGCCGCCGGTGGAGGATATCGCGCGCGTGGCGCAGAAAAGACGCGGACCGGGAATGGTCCCTTCTTCAATGGCCTGCTTGATCTCGACGTCGCCGTAGCCCGCACCTTCGGTTTCCAGATCGCGCAGCGTGGTGAACCCTTGCTCCAGCGCTCGCCGCGTAGCGTACGTAGCCCGAGCGGCGCGCAGCGCGATTCCGGCTTTGAGTATGTTGACGTCGTATCCGCCTTTTGCCGGATCCTCGCCCCACAGAAAAATGTGGGTGTGCGAGTCAATCAGTCCCGGCAAAACCGTGGCCCCTGAAAGATCTACGATCTTTGCGCCGGGCGGTATCTCGGCGGAGCCGTCGGCTACTTTCTCGATGCGCTGGCCGCGCACAAAAATCAACTGGCTCTTCTTCGGGGCGCTCCCGGTGCCGTCAATTAGCGTACCGGCCCGAATAACCGTGAGGGTTGCTGGAGCGGTCGCGTTCTGCGCTGCTCCGCTTTGCGCCAACAACACAGCAGCGCTGAAGATCACCGACGCAGCCAAACTGACAAATGTCTTCTTCATGGTGTCCTCCGGAGGCGCGTAGCTTGCCTCAAGCCGTACGGAGAACGCAAGAAGCGAAACGCCGCGAACCTTTTGCCGCAGTGGCACGGAAGTGGAGAGAGATACTCTCCGGTTTTGAAATGCCTACGCGGAGATGGTTTGCGAAGCCGGTGCGGCCGCCGTAGCGGCATCTGTATCCACGCCGGCAGCCGCGGCAGCGGCGCGGTAGCGGACCACCAGCATGGTCAAGTCGTCGTTCTGACTGGCGCCCCGCGCGAAGTTTTCCACCGCCTCAAGCACGCACTTTTGGATCTGATCCAACGGACGCCCGGTCTGGCCGCTCAGGCAATCGCGCAGCCGCGGTACGCCAAAAAGCTGTTCGTCCGGGTCCATCGCCTCGGTCACGCCATCGCTGAACAGCAACATTGTGTCTCCGGGTTCGAGCTTCACCCGGGACACCTCGTAGTGGGCCTCCGGCACCAGCCCCACTGGAAAGGATCCCTCGCTGAAGGCCTCTTCGGCCGCACCGTTGCGAATCAAAAAAGGCGAAGGATGGCCGGCGTTGATGAATTCCAAATTTCCCAAGCGGTCCAGAATGCCGAAGAACATGGTCGCGTACCGGCCGACTTCCGCGTGATCGCAAAGGAAGCGATTCACATGGTTAAAAACGCGGGCTGGGTCGGTGCCGAGCGTCATGCCGGACAGCGCGCCTTGCAGCATGGTGGTCAGTAGCGCCGCACCTAATCCCTTGCCGGAAACGTCGGCAATCAGGAACGCGGTGCGCTTGTCGTCCAGAGCGAAAACGTCGAAGTAGTCTCCTCCAACGGACAAGCAGGGATAGTTGCATCCCGCGACGGCCAGATGCGGCTGATCGGGGAAATTCCGTGGCAGCAGCGCTTGCTGAATGTCCCGCGCAATGTTGATTTCCTGTTCCATGCGTTGCCGCTCGCGCTCGCGAATCACCAGTCGGGCATTGTCCAGGATGCTTGCCGCGTCGGCCGCCAAAGCATCCAGGATTTGCCGGTCTAGCTTGGAAAACGCCGCAGGCCGCCGGGAGTCTAGATACAGCACGCCCAGCGATTGCCCGATGGCTGGGCTGATCCCCGAATCCGATGCGGGTCGATGCACGGCGTAGAGCGGAATTACTACGACCGCGCGCAGCCGCTGCGCGATGATGCTTTGCGCGGCCTGCAGATCCATTTCGCCGCGCTCGATGTCTTCGGTTACCACGGGAGAGTGCTGCCGCAGCGCCAGTTGAATAGCGGTTTGGCTGGGCGTCAGGCTTTCTGGCGGCAAGCGCACTCCGCCGCTGCGCCGCGCCAGCCGCACCGTCAAAGCGCCGTTGGCATCGGACTCCAGCAGCATGCCGCGATCGGCATCCGTCAGCGAGACCGCATGGTCGAGCATGTTGGCCAACGCCGAATCGAGCGGAACCTGGGAGTGCAGCAACGCCGTCGCTTCGAGCAGCAGGTTCAATTTGCGCAGGCCGCCGCTGGCCGGCTCCGAACTGGTGATGTGTTCGATGCGCGTCAGCAGGTTGGGAATGGATTCATCGCCGGCGGAAGTAGTGGAACGAAAAATAATCTCGTAGGAGTCTTCGAGTCCGAAGGTGATCGAGTCGCCGTCGTTCAGCGCCCGGCTACCCTCGATCTTCTCGCCGTTTGCGTACAGGCCACGCCGCTGGCCCCGGTCCTCGATGTACAGCCGGCCGCCTTCGAGTACCAGCGCAGCGCAATTGCGCGAAATGCGCCGGTCGGTGAGTTGCAGATGGTTGCCGGTCTCTGAGCCGCGACCGACCAGGAAGGGCGTCTGCGTCACACGGACGTACCGCCGCGCGCCATCGGGCGAGATTACCTCGAGCACCCCTCCGCCCAGCGAAATCGAAGCTGTATCAGGCATAGGCCAATCGCGCCGATTGTAGCACGCAGCCCCAGGAAAACGTTGCCCCCACCGCGCGCCCCACCGCTCCACATCTCAATTGCGCCGACTCTGTGATAGTTTCGTTTGTTCACTGCCGCTCGCAGGAGGGATAAGCATCATGGAGCGCATTCGCCGAAAAGATCGTCTTGCACCTCTCCCCAGTCGCGCTAACCGTCGCTTCTCTCCGCGCGCCGGGCTTTGCGTTTTCTTCGCCAGTCTTTTTCTCGCTGCTATTTCCGCCACCGCCGCGGACAAACATCCCTTCAATGTGGACGACTACGCGGCACTGCACTCCGCTAGTGCCATCGCGGTTTCGCCGGACGGCAAGAGCATCCTCTACGACGTGGCTACGCTCGGTTCCAAGGGCTCCCTCAAACACGAATGGCACCTCATGGACTCCGCGGGCGCCAATGCCCGCAAGCTGGACCTCCCCGAAAAATTTCATCCTTCCGGCTTCACTAAAAACGGCGAACTGTTCGGCTCCTACCCGCTTGAAAAAGCCGGCCAGCTTGCTATCGTTCCGCTGGCGACCGGCAAGCCCACCATCATCATGGCGCTGCCTAACGGAATGATTGCAGCGCTCATTTCTCCTGATGGGTCGCGGTTTGCCGTTCTGTCCGATCCGCGCGCCAAAGATCCTCTCGAGGGCGTTCACACCGTCGTGGAAAACGACGAAACGAGCGTTTACGTGGTCAGCGCGGACGGCTCGGGCGGCGCTTGGTGGTGCCCCGATTTGAAGTTCATCACGGACATCGCTTGGGCCAAAGACGCTTCCCAACTTGCGGTGGTCACGCAAACTCCCAAGATCGGCCATCACGAATTGCATTCCTTCATCAACGTGTGCAGCGCCTCCAACTCCCATCAAATCGCGGAAATTCCCAATGGCACCGCCGGCGTTGCGTGGTCCCCGGATCAACAGCAGATTTTCGTTGCTAGCACCAGCACCCCGACGCTCACACCCGAGCATGTCTGGGGCATTCCGCTCAGCGGCGGCGCGCCAACGGATCTAACGCCGAAGCTCGACGCCACCGCTACGACGGTTTCCTCCGACGCGCATGGCAATGCGTGGGTCGAAGTCCACAGAGGCGTGCTCACGGAAGTGGACCGCTTCCGCGACGGCAAACTTGAAACCGCTTTCCGCTGGCCGGGCGGCGCCGTCGAGGGCCTCCCCGTAACGACCGCTTTCTCTAGTTCACCTGACGCGCTGGCCCTTACAGTGGGCGACCCGGATCACGCCGTCAACGTCGCCGGCGCTGCCGGTTCCGAACTGCGCAAACTTACGAACGAAGGTGACGCTACGCTCGCCAGCGTCAGTCTCGGCGAAACCAAAGTCGTCCATTGGACTTCCAAGGAAGGCATCGCGCTCGAGGGCATCGCCACGTTTCCACCCGGTTTTACTACTGGTCAAAAATACAAGTTTCTTGTTTTTCCGCATGGCGGACCCGAAGCGAATGACGTTCTGCACTTCGACGCGTTCTGCCAGTTTCTCGCCGGCCTGGGCTACGTGGTTCTGCAGCCCGAATATCGCGGCTCAACCGGCTATGGCGCCGATTTTCTTTCTTCCATTTACCAACACTTCGGCGATCGCGCCTATCACGACGTGGATAGTGCCACCGACTTCGCGATCGCGCAGGGCTGGGCCGATCCCAACCGCCTCGCCATCTTTGGCTGGAGCGCCGGCGGCTTCATGACTTCCTGGACGGTCACCCAGACCCACCGCTACAAGGCGGCCGTCGAAGGCGCTGGCATCACTGACTGGCTTAGTTTCATCCCCACGAGTGACATCTGGCAGGTGGACTACGACGCACGCCTGCAGGAAAAAAGTCCCGAACCCATGCTGCAATTTTCCGCCGTGATGCACGCCGACCAGGTGACCACTCCACTGCTCATTCTGCACGGCGAAGCCGACCTGCGCGTGCCCACCTTCCAGGGCCGCGAGTTTTTCATCCTGCTCAAGGAGCGCGGCAAAACCGCGCGCATGGTCACCTATCCCGGCTCGCCGCACTTCCCGCAGCTTGCCGAGCAACGCCGCGACCTCTTCAACGAACTAGCTGCCTGGCTGAACAAATACAATCCCTAGCCGGAACAACTCGATTTTGTAGGATCGCGATGCATTGCCCCTCGATCCATGAGGCGCGACCCATGCGCACCGGCGCCTCACTCGTGCCGCAACGCCTGCATCGGATCAACTCTCGCCGCCCGGATGGCCGGTACATAACTCGCCGCCAGCGCCACGAGCGTCAACGATACCGTGGCCACGATCAGCGTTACCGCATCATACGGCTTCAGGCCAAACAGCATCGAAGCCGCCGCTCGCGACGTCGTCAGCGCTAGCACGATTCCCGTCGCCAGGCCCGCGCCCAACAGCACTAACGACTCCCGCAGCACCAGCGCTAGAATCGCACCGCGGCTGGCCCCCAGCGACATGCGGATCCCGATCTCATTTCTTCGCTGCGAAACCATGTAGGAAATCACGCCATACAAACCGATCACCGCCAGCAGCACCGCTAGTCCTCCAAAGAAGCCGGACAGCCTCGCCATCAGCCGGTCCAGCAACAATCCATCGTCGACCCGTTCTCGCAGCGGATAGAAACTCACGTAGAGATTCGGGTTGGCTTGCTTCGCCGCATCCTTTACTCCGGCGATCAATTCGGCCAGCGGCAACCGCGCGCGGATCACCATCTGCGTGTCCGTGTCGGGATGGTCGTTCTGCGCCATGGCCGTGTACGCGATGTCCGTGGGCTGCTCGCGCAGGTCCAGGTATTTCGTGTCCTTCACCAGGCCCACAATCTGAAAAGGTCCCAAAACCGATCCCATGCGATGCACCCGAAACGTCATGCCCACCGGATTGGCGGTTTTGGCTATCTTTCGCGCAAACGTTTCATTCACGATCGCGACCAGGGGCGCTCCAGCCGCATCGTGTTCGTCGAAGTCTCGCCCCAGCAGCACCGGCGTTCCCATCGTCTCGAAAAATCCGGGACCGACGATGTTGAACGCCGTCGACTGGTTCTCGTCCACTGGTTTCGTGGCCGTTCCGAATAGCACGTCGTGATACGACGCGTTCCCGCTCAGCGGCGCGTATTCGACGATTCCGGCTGCGTCGACTCCCGCGATCGCCCGCACCCTCCGCAGCAGTTCATTGCCGAAGACCACCCGCTGCTGGTTCGCTAGGCTCAGCATCGAATAATCCACATCGGTAACCAGGATTCCATCGCGCCGAAAGCCCGCATCCACTTTCGCGATGTTCGACAAGCTCCTGCCGAAAAGCAGGCCCCCCACCAGCAACGCCAACGACAACGCTACTTGCGCCACCACCAAGGCCCGTCGCAATCCCGCGCTGCCGCGTCCGCTCGAACTTCCACGCGTCCCTTCTTTTAGAACCAGTCCCGGTGACACGCGCGTTGCCTGCAGTGCCGGTGCCAGACCAAACAAGAGGCACGTCAGCAGCGCCAACCCGCTCGTAAAACCCAGCATCCGCCAATCGGTGGCCATCTCCACAAACAAGGGCTCCTGCCTGGTCGTCAACGACGCCACCAGCGCATAGCTGAGGCCACGCGCCAGCCAGGCGCCCAATGCTCCCCCGATGACCGCCAGCAACAGACTTTCCGCCAGCAATTGTCGAATCAGCCTTCCTCGTCCCGCTCCCACCGCCATCCGCAGAGCCAGCTCTTTTTCTCGTGCGCTTCCGCGTGCCAGCAGCAGATTGGCCAGGTTTGCCGACGCTATTACCAGCACTACTCCCGCGAGCCCCAACAGCAACCAGAGCGGGTTCTCATATTCTTGGCGGAGGTCGGAAACGCCCGAGCCGGCTGGCGAAGCGCTCAAGACGTTGGTCACAAAACTCTTCTTGTTGTCTTCGTTATACGCCGTTGGCAGCGCTGCTTCGAAAATCCCCGGGGATATCGTGCGGAGTTGTGCGGAGGCCCGCTCCAACGTCCAGCCCGGCTTCAACCGCCCCATCGCAGCGAGCCACCACGCCGCGCGCCTGGGCAGCATGGCGTACTCCGCTCCATCCACTACAGGCTCGGCGCAAAGGGGCAGGGCCACGTCGAAATAACGCCCGATCTCGACTCCGAAAAAGCCTTCTTGGGTCACTCCGATGATCGGAAAGGGTTGCCGGTTAATGGAGATGCTCTTCCCGATGACCGCGGGATCTCCTCCGTATTCGTGCTGCCAGAAGGGGTAGCTGATCACCGCTCCAGCCGCGCAGCCGGCACGGTCGTCCGCTTTATGAATGAGCCGGCCAGCCGCCGGTTCCACTCCCAGCGTCTCGAAGTACTCTCCGCTCACCCACAGGCCTTGCACGTTGTGCACTTCTCCAGCGGGCGAGAGATTGAAGGTGTTGGTGCCCCAGGCGAAGACGCTCGAGAATCCCGCCTGCTGATCTCGCATACCCTCCCAGAGCGTGTTGGTAAGTTCGGAAAAGCGCCCATTGAAGTCGCCGCTCAGTCCCTGCCGCTTTTTGATCGAGATGTGCGCTAATTCTTGCGGATTCTTCACCGGCAGCGTTCGCATCCGCACCGCATCCAGCAGTTGGAAAATCGCGGTGTTCGCGCCGATCCCTAATGCCAGAGAAAGAATCGCGGCTGCGGCGAAGACTGGATTGAACCGCAGCAAGCGAGCGCCGAAACGCAGGTCAGCCCAGATGGTCTCGACTACCGTTTCCCAACTCGCGTCGCGCACTTTTTCTTTGACCACTTCCGCTCCTCCCATTTCCATCCGTGCCGCGCGGTACGCATCGGCCCGCGTCATTCCCAGCCGCATTTTCTCGGCGGTTGATTTGTCGAGGTAGTCGCGCAGTTCCTCGTCCAACTCGTGTTCCGTATCTTCTTTGCGGAACAGCCCGCGCAGTCCGCCGAAGAAGTTTTTCCATCCCGCCATCTCGTCCTCCCTACGGCTTCCGCGATAGCTCTGCTCTGAGAAAACACGTCGCTTCCATCGCGCCCTATCTGAGATACACCCGGCAGAGCAGCGCGCTTCCGGCAGCGATCGGCACGCCGGTCACGCGGTCTGCAAAATCCTGGCAATCGCCGCCACTTGCCGTTCCCATTCCCGCGTCTCTTCTTTCAACTTTTGCTTGCCCGCTTTCGTCAGCGAGTAGTACTTGGCGCGCCGGTTATTCTCCGAGATGCGCCATTCGCATTCCAGCAAGCCCGCGCGTTCGAGCCTGCGGAACGCCGGGAACAGCGAGCCGGGATTCACTTCGAACACACCGTGGCTGAGTTGCTGGATCCGCTGCGAAATACCCCAGCCGTGCAGGGGCTCGAGCGCCAGCGTTTTCAAAATCAGCATGTCCAGCGTGCCTTGCACCAGCGTTGCGGAACTGTCCGTCAAAATTTCTCCTTCGTTTTGGCCGTCTCTTGCCACGCCGCGGGAAACTGCGAAAAGCGTCTTCCTCTCGGCTGCCCAGAGAAGGATACCGCGTTCCTCTAGACTGTCAAGAGAAGTCCGCACTCCTACCGACGATGGCTTGGCCCAAACGTCTTCCTGCCTGCCCACCCCGCGGGCCAGAAAATCTCCCCCAGAACACCCTTTTTGGGGTATACTCCTTCTTACGCGGAGTCCCCCCTCGTAGTCGGTTTGCCTAATGGTTTTGGCTGACCTAAACGGCCCTCGCTCCCTCCAGCCGCGCCGCGCGCGCTCGCGCCGTGTCCTGCCTGCTTGTAGTGCCCCTCTTGCTGCGCTGTTTCTCGCTGGTTTCTTTTTCAGTTCGCCTGCCGTCTATGCGCAGGGGCAGGAAACTTCCGCTCAGCAGAACCAGAGCGTCGCCGATGCCGCCCGCCAGGAACGCGCTCGCAAAGAGGAACAACAAAAGAGCGCGAAGCACGTGTACACCGAAGAAGATCTCAAACGGAAGCAGATCCTCACGCCGGAAGATCAGGCTAAAGTCGAAGCGCGCAAGAACGAGTGCGCCACAAAAAATAATTGCGGCCCGACCCCGGAACAAAATGCGCCCGCGGCTCTCGATGCAAACGGCAAGAGCGCGCAACCTTCGCTCGGTGAAATCGCGCGCCAGCTTCGCCAGCAGAAAGAACTCGAAGCTCTCAAGCCAAAGCAATCGGAACCGTTCCATCTTCCGATGGACAATCCGGTGCTGGCCTCTCCGATTGTGCCCGAGCGCTCAGCGGTTCGTCCTCCGGTTCCTCCGGTTCTTCGTCCCGAACCTCGCTCGTCCAAAAATCGCTCCGGTGTTTTTCGTCGTGATCCGTTCGCGCCGGCTCCGACTCGCCCGCGGTTTTCGTTGCGTGGTGAGTCGCCACTCCGTCCCACCATCCCATCGCATTCACGTTCGGATTTTTCGGCCGCTCCAAAAATTTCGCCGCGCATCGTCGCTCCGAAAAATTTTGTGACTCCCGCGCAGCCATCGCAACCCGCTCTGGATTCTTCCGCGGCGCAGCCGAAATCTCACAGCTTCGCAGTCCAACCGGTCCATCCTTCGGCGCCGGCTCGCTCTCACCGTGCCGCGTCTCCGGCGGTGCCTTCGAGAATTTTTTCGGCCCCGACTCCAGTTGCTCCACTGTCCGTTCGTCCGGTGAATCCAGCCGCCCCGGCGGAGTCTGTGAATCCAACCCAGCCGGTTCCGGCGCCTCGGCAGCCGGTTGCGTCCACTGCCGCCAAAACGATTCGCGTGCAGGCCGGCGATTCGCTCTGGAAATTGGCGCGCCGGAACCTGGGCCACGGGGCGCTTTGGTCCGCGATCCTCACTGCGAATCCGGCGATTACCGATCCAAGCCGGCTTCATGTCGGAGACGATCTTGCTCTTCCCGCGCAGCCCCCAGTTTCTTCCGCTTCCCGGGCCACGGCCAGCACACACGATATGGCGACCATCATGGTGCACCATGGCGACACGCTGTGGTCCTTAGCCCAAGCGAATCTGGGCCACGCGGCCAATTGGTCCTGTCTCGCAGCCGCCAACCCGTCGATTACCAATCCGAACCGTATCTATGCGGGTCAACTGCTCGTGCTTCCTTCGGGCTGCGGCTCCTCGCGGATGTCGAACGGCCCCGCCACATCGAAGTAAAGTTCCATTCAACAAGCCGCCACCTCCTGTTTGAGCGCGCATGTTCCCGTTGGCATCAGTTCGGCTACAATGTTTCTGAGCGCTACATTTGTTTCGCTTTAGAGGAGCCCCTGCGTGATTCACGCCAATGTGTTCCACAATGAGAGCCTGGTGCCCGTCGAGAAGGTGCGGCTTTCGCCTGGGCAGGCCGGCCTGATCTGCGGCTGGGGCATTTTCACGACGCTGCGCATCTCGCGCGGCGAAGCGTTTGCTTACGAACGCCACTGGCGCCGCTTGGAAAAAGACGCCGCGATGGTTCGCCTGCCCATGCCCTATAGCTCGGCTAAAGTGCGCCTCAATCTTCACGAAGTGATTCGCGCTAACCAGGTCACCGAAGGCTCCGCGCGCATCTATCTCGTTTACAACCAGGTGGGCTCCTGGCAGAGCGACGAAAAAACGCTTCCAGAAGTGGACCTGATTATTTACACCGCGCCGCTTCCGCAGTACTCCGAGCCGGTGCGCCTCGCGCTTCGCGAGCAGGGGCGCCACGCCGCGTCGCCACTCGCAGGAGTCAAGAGCATTTCCTGGCTGCAAAATGTTTGGGCGGTGGCCGAAGCGCAAAAAGAAGGCTTCGACGAAGTGGTGCTGTTGAACGAACGCGGCGAAGTCGCCGAATGCACCGCCGCAAATATTTTTGCCGTGAAAAACGGCAAGATTCACACGCCGCCGCTGAACTCGGGCTGCCTCGAAGGCGTGACGCGCGGCATTCTTTTTGAGATCGCTCCGGAAGCGGGCATCTCGATTGTTGAACAAGCGTTGCATCCCGAGGATTTATATTCCGCCGACGAAGTATTCATCACTTCGACCAACCGCAATCTCATCGGTGTCGGCGAAATTGCCGGCCACAAAATCACCACCGCACCGGGACCAGTTACCCATCAATTGAATGATCTGTTTGACAACTACGTCTCCGAGTACGTGACCCGCCGCCTTGCCGCCGCGACGCATTGAGTAGCACAGGCACTCTTGCCTGTGCGGTTGTTGCTGCTCCAGAAATGCGCAGAACCTTCCGCAGCTCCTTTTGTTGCGACCATCTTTTCTTTTTTGCTCGTAGAAATATGCCGCGGCTCTCGCCGTAAGCGCACGGTAAGAGTGCCTGTGCTACCCGAAATGACGTACTATCTTGTGCGTTTTGCAGGTCGCCGGTTCGGCGAACTACTCTTTCAGGAATCGCGGGGACTCGAGAATGAAAAAAGAAACCAGCATGTCGGAACCAGTTGCCGTGCGAGCAGGCGCTTCGCCGGTTGGGCCAGATGCGGAACGTCGCGAAGTCGAAAAAGCCGGGCGGCGCAGATTTCTGCAGGTAAGTTTGCTCAGCGGAGCCGCAGCGAGCGCGGCGATCTCGGTTTCCTGCGGCAACGAGCCGCGCGTCGCGAGTCCGAATCCTGCGCCCGCTCCAGGCGGCGCTGGCGGCGTAACACCTTTCGAGCTGGACGAAACGACCGTGGACACGCTGCAGGATGCGATGAAGTCGGGAAAGTACACTGCCCGCTCGATTGCCGAGAAATATCTGGCGCGCATCGCTGAAATTGACAAAGGCGGGCCGGGCGTCAACAGTGTGATTGAAACGAATCCTGACGCTCTTGACATCGCCGATGCACTCGATAAGGAACGCAAAGAAAAAGGCCCGCGCGGTCCACTGCACGGGATTCCTGTGCTGATCAAGGACAACGTTGCCACGAAGGACCGCATGCAAACGACGGCGGGCTCGCTCGCGCTGGTCGGCTCGAAGCCGCCGGCTGACGCGTTTATCGCAAGAAAATTGCGCGATGCGGGCGCCGTGATTCTTGGCAAGACTAACTTGAGCGAGTGGGCGAACATTCGCTCGAATCACTCGATCAGTGGATGGAGCGGGCGGGGCGGGCAAACCAAAAATCCTTACGCGCTGGACCGCAATCCTTGCGGCTCCAGTTCGGGAACCGGAGCGGGCATTTCCGCGAATCTGGCGGCGATCGGCGTGGGCACAGAGACGGATGGCTCGATTGTTTGCCCGTCTTCCGCGAATGGCTTGGCGGGTATCAAGCCGACGATCGGATTGGTGAGCCGGCACGGCATCATTCCGATTTCGCACACCCAAGACACTTCGGGGCCGATGTGCCGCACCGTGCGCGACGCAGCGATTCTGCTGACCGCGCTGGCCGGAGTCGATCCCGAAGATAAAGCCACGGCCGCCAGCGAAGGAAAATTGGCGAAAGACTACACAGAGTTTCTGAAGGAAGACGGACTGAAAGGCGCGCGCATTGGCGTGCTGCGCAAAGCGTTCGGTTTTAGTCCGGCGGTAGACAAGCTGATGGAGGCGGCGCTCGACGTGATGAAAAAGCAGGGCGCTACGGTGGTCGATCCGATCGAAATCGAGACCTACGGAAAATTCGGACAGACGGAATTCCTCGGCTTCATGTACGAGTTGAAGGCGGACCTGAATGCGTATCTGGCGTGGCTCGGTCCGAGCACGCCGGTGAAAACGCTGAAGGAGATTATCGACTTCAACGAGAAGAACGCTGCGAAAGAGATGCCGTACTTCGGCCAGGAGAATTTTCTGAAGGCGGAAGAGAAGGGCCCGCTCACGACGAAAGAGTACGTGGACGCGATCGCCAAGAATCACGAGCTGGCAGGAAAGCAAGGCATCGATAAAACGATGGAGGCGCACAAACTGGACGCCATCGTTGCGCCGACCGGCGGCCCAGCTTGGCTGACTGATATCGTGAATGGCGATTCTTTCAGCGGCGGGAGCTCCGAGTTTGCGGCTGTTGCGGGCTATCCCAATGTGAACGTCGTGGCCGGATTTGTGCGGGGTTTGCCGGTGGGGATTTCGTTTTTCGGGCGGGCGTGGAGCGAGCCAACTCTCATTCGCATTGCGTATGCCTACGAACAAGCCTCGAAGTTCCGCAGAGCCCCGACGTTCCTGGCGCATGTCGGGGGCTGAGGGAGCGTGGCCCGTGTTTCGCAGCGGTTGCGGCACGCCGCGTGAGTCTGCGCAGATGGGCGTGCCGGATGTGAAGTAATGAGGTAGCGAAGTAAAGAGGTAAAGAATCGGAGTGCAGGAGTACCCCACCCCCGGTGTTTTGCAGAAAGAGTTCGCATTTCGCTGAAAATAGGAGAGATGCGTTTCCGCAAAATGCAAAAGAGTTCGTAAGAGTATCAAACGGCTAGAGATAGCCGATTTGCGAAGGTGAGCTATGTGCATGGCGACTTCGTGTGTCACCCCACCCCCGTGGTGACGGAAACTGTGCGCAAACCTATGAGGGGAAAAGAGTTGCAGGTGTTTCTGTGTGGACTGATGTTTACTCGCTGTGGGAAAAATGGGAAGTGATTGGGTGTTGAAGGAGAGGCGAGTTGCTGAAGACGAAGGGCGGGACGAGGCAGGCGCACTGGACAGCGTAGCCACAGCGAACGGTAGCACGAAGTTAGAGATAGAGTAAAGTCATTTACATCGAACAGCCGAAATACGGGGTTGAACGGCATTAGCGGGCAGCGAACTGCGGGACGAGTTGCGCGGAAAACGTCCAGGCACAAGGCTCTAGAACAGGCCCGAGGTCCCGCCGCCCGGCTGTCCGCAGGGGGCGATTCAAGTCGTGGCGGAAGGTCCGGCGCACAGAGCCAGGGAACCGAGAACGACTCCCGGCGAGCGAACCGCGCGGCGAATCCGTGTTGCCTGGTGCCTTGACTGTGTATATCCGGTGCTGTATATACATTTATGAGGTGGCAAGGGATGGCTACGGCACGGGTGTTCAAGTCGGGGAACAGCCAGGCGGTGCGGCTGCCGAAGAAATTTCGGGTGAAGAGCAAGGAGCTGGAAATCAGCCGGCGCGGAGACGAGATTGTGTTGCGGGAGAAGGGCAAGGGTATGGAGAGGGTACTGGAGATTCTCGCTTCGTTACCGGATGACATGTTTCCCAAAGGCAGGAACGACAAGCCACCGCAACGGCGCAAAGGTTTATAGTGCCTTTCCAGTTTCTGCTGGACACGGACATTCTGATTTATCTGCGGCGAAAGAGCTCGCCGCAGATATCGGCGCGATTCCGGAAGCTGGAAGCGGGAGAAGCCGCCATGAGCGTGATCACGCACGGGGAGTTGGTTTATGGGGCAGAGCATAGCGGACAGCCGGAACGCTCGCTTAGGAGTGTGAGCGAGCTGGCAGCTTTGTTGCCGGTGCTGCCATTGCCAGAGCAGGCTGGAACGGAGTACGGGCGGCTGCGAGCGGAGTTGGAGAGGCGAGGGACGCCGATCGGGAACAATGATCTATGGATTGCGGCGCACGCAAGAGTAGAGGGCCTGATTCTAGTGACAAATAATGAGAAGGAATTCCGGCGGATCAAAGACCTGAAGGTCGAGAATTGGGCGGTTTAGAGCAGACCAGCGGACACGCTCAGGTGGATTGAAGAGGCAGCTTCGCGGATTCCCAGGCGGCGAGGCCGCCGGCTAGTTCGGAGACTTGGCGGAAGCCGGCACGCTGGAGCAGGCTAGCGGCGATGGAGGAGCGGTAGCCGCCGGCACAGTGGACGAGAATGGAAGCGCCTTGCGGAAGTTCTCTGGCGCGTTCAGCCAATTGATTCAACGGAATGTTCAGGCTGCCGGCAATGCTTTTCTGGTCGTGTTCGCGTGGGGCGCGGACGTCCAGTAGCTTCGGTGGATCTTGTGAATGCAGGATTTCGGCGGCGAGGGCAGCGCTGTAGCGCTCGGTTCGTTCCGTCAAATCCGGCCGCTTATCCAGGCTGCGCATGCCATCACGCAGATAGCCAGCGACGTTGTCAAAGCCGATGCGGCCGAGGCGCACCGCGGACTCTTCTTCGCGCGCGGGGTTGGCAATTATTACGATGGGTTGGTCATGCGCCAAAACCGTTCCGGCCCAGGTGGCATACTGGCCGCCCAAGCCAATGTTGGTGCTGCCAGCCAAGTGCGCTGCGGCGAACTCTTCCGGGTCGCGGGTGTCCAGAATTTGAGCGCCGTCTTTTTGCATTTCCAGGACACGTTCCAGCGCGAGCGGCTTCAGCCCACGTTCCAGGGCCGCATCGAGGGTCGGGCGTTCCTTGCTGTTGAGCACCGCGTCATAGACAAAATACGGTGGCGCGTCGGGTTGGTCCGCCGTCACTAACTGAATGAAGGCCTGCTTGGACATGGGCTGCAGCGCGTAGTTCACGCGGCGCTGTTCGCCCATTGTGGAGACGGTCTCTTTGGAAATAGCTTTACCGCAAAGCGAGCCGGCGCCATGCGCGGGATACACCAGGCTGGCGTCGGGAAGCGGCAGCAATTTTGTCTGTAGCGAATCGTAGAGCAACGCGCCCAAATCAGCAGCCGACCAGCCTAACGCCGCGCGAAGATCGGGCCGCCCTACGTCGCCTACAAACAGCGTGTCGCCGGTGAGCACGGCGAAAGGCTCCGCCGGGTCACGCTCGAGGTCGTAGACCAAGAGCGAGACGGATTCGGGTGTATGGCCCGGCGTCTCTAACGCCCGGATGCGCACACGGCCAAATTCCACCCTGCTGCCGTCGGCGAGTGGAGTGAAGGCGTACTCCGCTTTGGCTTTGGCCCCCAGATAGATCGTTGCGCCGACGCGATCGCGCAACTCGAGATGGCCGGCCACAAAGTCGGCATGGAGATGCGTCAGAAAAACATGCTTGATTTGAAGATGATGCGCGGACGCAAACTCGAGATAGCGGACCACGTCCCGCTGCGGATCAACGACGGCGGCAATACCGGTTCCTTCATCGCCGATAACGTACGATGCGTGGGCCAAGCAGGGCAGATAGAACTGCTCAAGAATCACGCCAAGCCGCCGTCGTTGTCCACTTTCGCCTTTGCTTACTTCGGTTGCGCCACGATCCGGATATAGGGCCGCGGCGACTTCCAGCCGTTAGGATATTTCTTTTTGGCTTCTTCGTCGGAAACACTGCCGCTGATGATCACGTCGTCGCCGGGTTTCCAATTCACGGGAGTAGAAACCTGGTGCTTGGTGGTCAGCTGCAGCGAGTCGAGCACGCGCAAGACTTCGTCAAAGTTCCGGCCGGTGCTCATGGGATAGCTGAGCATGAGCTTGATTTTCTTGTCCGGACCAACGACAAAGACGGTGCGTACGGCCGCGTTAGTCGTAGCGGTACGGCCTTCGCAGGAGTCGCCCGCTTCGGCCGGGAGCATGTTGTAAAGCTTGGACACCTGGAGCTGCGGGTCGCCAATCATCGGGTATTTCACTTTGTGTCCCTGGGTTTCCTCGATGTCCACGGCCCATTTGGCGTGGCTGGTGACGGGGTCTACGCTGAGGCCGATGATTTTACAATTGCGCTTCGCAAACTCCGGCTCCAGCCCGGCCATATAGCCGAGCTCGGTGGTACAGACGGGCGTGAAATCCTTGGGGTGGGAAAATAGGATCGCCCAGTTGTTACCGATCCATTCGTGGAAGTTGATGGTGCCTTGCGAAGTCTCCGCGGTGAAGTTGGGAGCTTCGTCATTGATGCGAAGCATGGTATTTCTCCCTTATCGTGCGCTCGTCCTGGAGCGTCCGTCCTTAGATTCCAAATTGCCAGGTTTCGGTACGAGACCGGGACGGCGATTGCCGGAAGGCAATCTTAAAATCGTAGCGTTGCGGAAGCGCCTGGGTCAAATGCTGTCAGCAAGATCGCGGCATGAAGCGCGTCCTCTATTCACTTCTTTAGCGGATGAGTCAGCGTGCGTGTAAGTTGCCGAACTTCCAGAAACGGGCGTTACTTGCCCACCATTAAGACAGTAAAAGAGCCCGGAATCATCGGTCCGCGCGGCGGGCGCCCCGCAGGTCCCGGCTGCGCGTCGGCAGCCGGTGGCCCGAACTCGGCGGCCATGGTCAGCAGATGACCTGTTTTGGTGTCGAGCGCCAGGGTCTTTGCGCCGACCATCGTTTTCAGCGTCTGCTCGACAGCGAAACTGGTGGGGCTATTTTCCTTGATGAACGTCATCGTTCCGGCGTACTCGGCGCTGATGGCCTCTTTGGTTTTGGGGTTGAAAGCGACCGTATCCACGCCCATACCTGTCGGCAGGGTCGTGATGATATTGCCGTTTTTCGCGTTGACGATGATCGCGACTGGCGACGGTTGGCGGTAATACGCGAACAAAATGTGATTCTTCGCGTCCAGCGCCAGCCCGCTCCCACCCGTTCCTTTTGAACTGACGTCGTAGTGCGCTTTCACGGTAAGCGTTTTGGCATCGACGACGGCGATGTTGGCCTTGTCGGTGATGTTGATATATAGCGTGCCTTTGCCGTCGCTCACGGCTTGCTCCGGCGCGCCACCGAGATCCAGCGTTTTCACGATGTTCCCACTTGCGGCGTCAATGATGGTGGCGTGCGGCGGCTGATGGCTTAGCACCCAAACCCGCGAATTGTAAGGATCGGTGAGAATCCCGTCGGGACGGCCTTCTACGTCAATCGTCTTGATCACTTTTAACGTATTCGCATCCCACATCGTTAGTGGCTTGGTGGTGGAAAATCCGTGGCGCGATTTGAGATCGACAGTGGCACCGCCGGAGCGCACGTCCGGAATCGAGCCAATCGACTCCAGCGTATCCAGGTTAAAGACCATGACCTGCCCCGCGTTTTGGCCGCCCCGCGGTACGTACAGGCGGCGCGCTTCGGAATCCGCGAAAATGTAGTCGTACCCGCCTTCGCCACCGGCTTGCGCCGTTTTCAGCACTTTGTATGGCCCGGAGGATTGCGGTGCCGCTGCGAACGGCAGGACCAAGGCCAGACCCGCCAATCCTGTGAGTAAGGCGGCGGGAACAGTTCGCTGCATACATTCACCTCCGAAGCTGCTAAGGACGGCCGGGAACGGGAGGAATATACATCAATTGGTGCTCGCGGGGGCTACTGTGACTACTACCGCGCAGTCGCCAGGAGTTACTTCAGCAAGCCAAAAACAGCGACGCCCGTGAGGGTACCGACGAAGACCCGTCCGTTGGCGATCGTCGGCGTAATGAATGTATTGTCCGACCTTCATTTAGTTAGTTAGGCGCGCGGGATTCGCGTTGACAGTCGCGCAGCTGTACCTTAAGATTAGCGTTTGTCTCTACAGGGAAAGGTGTGACTGAGTGCAATGAGGACGTACGTAGCCAAGGGAGAAGAAGCCGAAGCGCTCAAAGTAGGCGCCAACTGGTTCGTGCTGGATGCCACGGATCAGGTGCTGGGCCGGCTGGCCACCAGGGCCGCCCGTATTTTGATCGGCAAGGATAAGCCCAGCTTTACGCCGTATCTCGATTCCGGGGACCACGTCGTGGTGATTAACGCGGATAAGGTCCGGATGACCGGCAACAAGGTCGAGCAGAAGGTCTACTATTCGCACAGCGGCTATCCTGGCGGGTTGAAGGCCGTGCCTGCCAAGCGCGTTCGCGAAGCCAAGCCCGAATGGGTGATTCGCGAAGCCATCGTGGGTATGCTGCCGAAGAACAAGTTGCGGGCGCGCCGCGCAAAGAAACTGCGGATTTATCGTGGTGCCGCCGAGTTGGCGCGCCACGCGGGCCAAAAGCCGCAAGCTGTCGCGGTCTAAAAGGATTTGAGGGTTCCGGCAGCGCAGACTGAAGTCTGTGCCACCAGTCTTCTGCACGTTGCTGTTCCTTGAAAAGTGGCCGCGTAGTGGTCACCGCTAAGTGGTGCCGCCTTAGGCAGGGAGCAAACCGGCGTGGGGTCTGAAAGTCGCAGACACGTCAGGGTGTCTGGAATTGGTATCTTTCGAGTTTGTGAGGAGGCAGCTTGAGTTCTACTGAAACGCCTGTCACGGGAGCAAGCACGCAGACCTGGTTTCTGGGGACGGGCCGGCGTAAAGAATCGGTGGCGCGGGTGTTTTTGCGCGCTGGCAGTGGCAAATTCACGGTCAATGGCCGGGAGGTGGCCGGCTACTTCCCGAATCATGCGTGGAAGCACGATGCCACGGAGCCGCTGAAGTTCACCAATCTGGCGGATCAGGTCGACGTGAAAGTTACGGCGCATGGCGGCGGAGTTGGTGGCCAAGCCGGCGCGGTGCGCATGGGCTTGTCGCGCGCGATTGCTCGCTTCAACCCGGAACTGCGGCCTTCCCTCCGGACGAACGGTTTCTTGACGCGCGACTCGCGTATGAAGGAACGCAAGAAGTACGGCCAGAAGGGCGCGCGCAAACGCTTCCAGTTTACGAAGCGCTAGAGTTTGGGGAGGAGTTCGCTCCTCCCAACAGTCTCCAGCAGCGGCGCAAGCCGCGGCTGAGATCACGGCCGGCACGGTGTCGGCAAGAGGCTGCTCTTTGGTGGGTAGTGGTCGGCCTTTAAGCGGGCCTTCTCTACGGAACCGAGGCAAGCAGCTATTCAACTAGGAGGAAACTTGGCAGTAGAAATTACCATGAAGGAGTTGCTGGAGGCCGGAGTTCACTTTGGCCACCAGACCCGCCGTTGGAATCCCAAGATGAAGGAATACATCTTTGGGGAGCGCAACGGCATTCACATCATTGACCTGCAGAAGACGCTGAAGATGTTTCGCGAAGCCAGCCGCTTCGTGAGCGATCTTTCCGCGCAGGGCAAGGCGGTGCTGTTTGTCGGCACCAAGCGCCAGGCTCAGGAAGCTGTTTCCGAGGAAGCCAAGCGCTGCGGGGCTTTCTTTGTGAATCATCGCTGGTTGGGCGGGACCCTCACGAACTGGGCCACCCTGCAGAAGTCCATCAAGCGGCTCAAACTGCTGAAGGCGATGACCGAAGACGGACGCATTGAAGAGCTTTCCAAAAAAGAACGCGCCCGACTGGGCCGCGAAATGAAGCACCTGCAGCAGAACCTCGAAGGCATCGAGAATATGAGCACGCTGCCGGATGCTATGTTTGTGATTGACTCCAACGCGGAAGAAATCGCCGTAAAGGAAGCGCGCCGCATGGGCGTGCCGGTGGTTTCTGTCGTGGACACCAACTGTGATCCCGACGTGGTGGATTGGATCATTCCCGGGAATGATGACGCGTTGCGCGCCATTCGCCTGTTTACCACCAAGATCGCGGATTCCGTTACGGAAGGCCACACGGCGTACCAGCAATCGCAGGTGGCGGATCAGAAGTCGGCCGAGGATCAAGCTTTGGTCGAAGGTGTCGAATATGTGGACACCAGCGCCTACGAGCAGTACGAGAAGCAGGAAGGCGATTTCGTCGAAGGCGCCGAAGCTACGCCTCTGCCTGAAGCGGCCGAGACGACCGTTCCTCCCGACGAGGAGCACTAGGCCGCAGCTGGACCGTTTCCCGATATCAACGGACCCGCTCCATTTGGCTCGGGGCGGGTCTTTTTTTCGGTGGCGATTCGGCGCCGGCGGCCGGATGCGAGTCGTAAGAAGTCACGAGACGTTCACATTTTACAGATAGAATTTTTTGCGGAGAGATAGTTCGGGCGACACGGCGAAAGTTCAGAGAGAGAAAAGGATGAGTACACAACAGCAGGCTATGCAAATCCCAGCGAATCTTGTAAAGGAGTTGCGTGAGCGCACCGGCGCGGGCTTCAGCGATTGCCGGGCGGCTCTGGTGGAAGCAGCGGGCAACGTCGAAAAGGCGATCGAAGTTCTGCGCAAGAAAGGGCAAGCGGCCGCGGCCAAGAAGGCGCAACGCGAAGCGAGCGAAGGCCTGGTGGGCAGTTACATCCACGCTGGCGGCAAAATTGGTGTGCTCGTCGAGGTAAATTGCGAGTCCGACTTCGTGGCCCGCACCGAGCGCTTCCAGAATCTTTGCCACGATATCGCCATGCACATCGCGGCACTTGATCCACGCTACGTCCGCCGCGAGGAAGTCACGCCGGATATGTTGGCCAAGGAGCGCGAGATTTACCGTGCGCAGGCGCTGGCCACCGGCAAGCCCGAAGCGGTCGTGGACAAAATCGTGACCGGCAAGATGGAAAAGTTCTACGAGGAGAACTGCCTCTACGAACAGCACTACATCAAGGACGAGAGCGTGACGATCGGCGAAATGGTGAAGCTGGCCATTGCCGAGCTCGGCGAAAATATCGTCATCAAGCGCTTCTCCCGCTTCAAGGTCGGAGAAGTCAGTCCCTCCGGCTCCGGCGGCGACGACGGCGCGGGTAGCCCGGTTCCCGTTAACGCCTAAACGCGTGGCAATCGAAAGTACGAAAAGCCGGCGGGCTTGCTCTGCCTGGAAGGGCCTTCCCGTCGGCGCTTCCGTTTTTCCGCCGCCTTTACGTCGGAGTCTGGTCTCCTGGCGCCAGCTAACCCGTTTGTCCGCAACACTTACCCTAAGTGAATCCTGTTCCGTCGCGGGGCATCCAATCTATTGTGAACAAAAGGGTTGTGACTGAGGAGGCTGAATATGAGGCTCAGTCAATACAAAGCAATCTGGGGATTGGGTTTAGCCTTGCTTCTGGGCGGCTTTTTAGTCCTGCCGGCCCAGGCTGACGACTCCACTAGCCCGGAGCGGGCCGTCCCCGGCACGCTGAACTACGTCGAAGGGCACGTCGCGATTGGCGCACAAGCTCTCAACGCAAAGTCGATCGGCTCCGCGCAATTGCAGGATGGTCAGTCCCTGAGCACCGAAAAAGGCAAGGCAGAGATTCTGCTCACTCCCGGCGTGTTTCTCCGCGTCGGCGACAACAGCTCCGTCAAAATGATTTCCTCCAGCTTGACTGACACGCAAGTGGAAGTGGACCGCGGTCACGCGATGGTCGAGGTCGCGGAAATCCATCCGGAAAATCTGCTGCGCGTAACCGCCGACGGGGAAACCGCCGAACTGCTCAAGACCGGCCTGTATGACTTTGACTTGAACGCGCAGCAGCTTCGCGTGTTCGATGGTAAAGCCGAAATTGAATACGGCGATGGCCATTTCGATGTGAAGGGGAGCCACGAAGTACCCCTCGAACCCGGCCAGAAAGTAAAAGCGCAGAAGTTCGACAAAAAGCAGTATGCGCAGGACGATTTGTATCGCTGGAGCAGCCTGCGGTCCGCATACGTGGCCGAGGCAAACGTCGATGCGGCGGGCGCGTATGCCAACAGCGGCTGGGGCCCGTGGGGCCCTGGCTGGTGGGGTGCCGGGTGGTATTGGGATCCGTGGTTTGACGGTTTCACGTTCATTCCCGGCGATGGAATTTTCTATAGCCCGTTTGGCTGGGGATTTTACTCGCCGTGGTTCGCGTACCAGGCGCCCTTCTATGGAGGCTACGGCTACCGCGGTTATGGCCGCTTCGGAGGGGGCTACGTGCACGCGCCGCACGTGATGCATCATTTCAGCAGCGACTACCACGCGTGGGGCGGCAACAATCACTATGTGGGTAGCCGCAGCTATGCCCAGGGCGTTTACCACGGAGCAGGCTCGGTCGGTGGTTTCCACTCCGGAGGCAGAAGCGCAGGATTCTACGGCGGCGGTGGCCTTCACGGCGGCGGCGGGATGCGCGGCGGCTTTGGTGGCTTCCACGGGGGTTTTGGTGGAGGAGGCTTCCATGGTGGAGGCGCGCACGGCCGTTAAGCCAAAGTTGAGCACGGGCTAGAACAGCTTACAGAACCGATCCGAGAGCGCTCTGGAAGAAATTCCCGGGCGCTCTTTTTTTGTCAGGGATTCCCGATTATCTTTTTTCTGGCGACGTCGACAGCGAAGACCACACTTGCCAAGATAAGCGGGGACTGGTCGGGCCTCACCGCATGGGGCGTTGTGCGGGGCCGCACAGAGTTTGTTACAATTTCGACGATTTTAAAACGACGCTCGCCGGAGGGACATGCCTGTACCGAAGAAGGCCGCGAAGAAACTGGCCGTCAAGAAAGCCGCGAAAAATGGGAAGCTCGCGTACCGGCGGATTCTGCTGAAATTGTCCGGCGAGTCGCTGCAAGGCCCGCAAGGATTCGGGATTCACGGCGAGACGATTGTCTCCATTGCCGAGGAACTGAAGGAAGTGCACGAGTTGGGCGTGGAAGTGGCCATCATGGTGGGCGGCGGAAATATTTTCCGGGGAGCGCGGCAAAAGGGATTTGAAATCGAGCGCGCCACCGGCGACTACATGGGCATGCTGGCGACAGTGATCAACTCGCTGGCCTTGCAGGACGCACTGGAAAAAGTGGGCGTGTTTACGCGCGTGCTGAGCGCCATCGAAATGCGGCAGGTTTCCGAGCCGTTCATCCGGCGGCGGGCGATGCGGCACTTGGAAAAAGGACGCATCGTGATTTTTGCGGCAGGCACGGGTAATCCCTATTTTTCGACGGATACGGCCGCGGCGCTGCGGGCGATGGAAATCAAGGCGGACGTGATTTTGAAGGCCACGCGAGTGGATGGAATTTTCGACGCCGATCCGGAGCAGGTTTCCGACGCGAAATTTTTCGCGCAAATTACGTATCTGGATGTGTTGAACCAGAATCTGAAGGTAATGGATTCGACGGCGATTTCCTTGTGCATGGAAAATGGGATGCCGATCGTAGTGTTCAACATGAACCAGCGTGGGAATGTCAGGCGCGTGGTACTCGGGGAGCGTGTGGGTTCCTCAGTCACACCGGCGTGAAGACGCTGCGTTTGCGGCAGGAAAAGCGAAGAGAACGAGGCGCGGACGCACAGAGGTCGCAGAGTAGCAAGAGCCAGTGGGAGTTCTGGAACAAATAAACAAGGGGAGCGGAGCGAGCAGAGGACGCTATGACGACGATTGCGACAACAAAAGACGCGCTGGCGGCGGCGAGGACGCGGATGGAAAAGGCGGTAGACGATTTCCGCAAGGAGCTGACGACCATTCGAACCGGTCGCGCGAATGCGTCTTTACTGGATCACGTGCGCGTGGACTATCACGGCACGCCGATGCCGGTGAATCAGCTGGGCACGATGACCGTACCTGATCCTTCGATGATCGTGATTGCGCCGTGGGACCCCAGCGCCGTCGCGCTGATTGATAAGGCGATTCGTACCAGCGAACTGGGCTTGAACCCAACCAATGACGGCAAAGTGGTGCGCGTGCCGATTCCGGCGCTGACCGAAGAGCGGCGCAAAGATCTGGTGAAGCAGCTGCACAAAATTCTGGAGAATCACCGCAACGCGGTGCGCAACGTGCGGCGCGACATCAAGGAAGCGATCGAGAAACTCGAGAAGGACAAGAAGATCAGCGAAGACGAAAAGAAGCGGGCGCTGGATGAGTTGGAAAAAGTGACGCATTCGGAGACAAAGAAGATCGAGGATTTGTCGGCGGCGAAAGAGAAAGAAGTGCTGTCGCTCAATTGAGGAAGTAAAGGGAGTGGAGGAGATAGAGGAAGTAAACAAGGAAACCTTCTCGACTCTTAAGTTTATGCTGAGACGAGGCGCAGCTTGCTGCGCCTCGTCTTTCTTAGGGACCTGTACAGGCCGTTTGCGCCCCTTAGCGTTTTTGTGCTGGCGTAGCGGGCTTTGGGCGGAGACTTTCCGGCGGCTCCAGCGTAAAAAGCTGGGATTCGTCGTTTTGCACGGCATGGAGAAACGCGTTGTATTCGGCGGCGCGGTCGGCGGGAATTTCTTTCAGAATGAAATTGATGTGGCGAGATGCGGTGACCGTGCCGTTGCTCACGCCGTAGCGCGATTCGTACGTGGCGAAATCGCGTTGAAGCGAAGTACCCGCAGGGACTTCCACCCCGGTTCCTGCGGGGAGATGAACGGTGGCGGTCACTTCGACGTCCAGCGGCGTGCCGAGATCGATTGGCGAGGGCTTTACGCCTGCCGCTGTTTTTGTGGGTGGGTCAGGCAATCCCAGCAACGGGAGTAGCGCTGGAATCCGCAGCGGCTTTTTGGACCAATCTAAAAACTTCGGCTGGGCAATTTCATACGAAACGCTGAAGGGATCGCGCGTTTGGTAAGGGTCGGATGCGGTAGTTTTGCTGACTTTGCCGCGGAAACCATCGGAAAGAGCGAGCAGTTGGGCAACACCGTCCCATTTTTCGCGGGGTGATTGGTGGAAAGCGACTCGTA
>Ga0335073_10000915_pt1 | contig 38923 bp, 39 predicted proteins | sample Lox_Sample_22_FD_207093 | JGI IMG/M metagenome (GOLD analysis project Ga0335073, IMG submission 207093) | Soil microbial communities from Loxahatchee National Wildlife Refuge, Florida, United States - Lox_Sample_2.2 | ecosystem: Environmental > Terrestrial > Soil > Wetlands | place: USA... | reverse complement strand
GCTACCGGCTGAGCGTGGACGGCGTCGAATGCGCTCTGACGGTGGCGCCGCCTGCGGCTTATGAGGCTGAGACGGCGTCGCGGAAACGCTTCGGCGTCGCCGCCCAGCTCTACGCCCTGCGCCGCGCGGACGAGACCCGCCGCGACCAGGGGATCGGCGACTTCTCGTCGCTGGCGCTCGCGGGCGAAAAGGCCGGCGCCGCCAGGGCGGCCTATCTCGGCGTGAGCCCGTTGCACATGCTGTTCCCCGGCGACCGCGAGCGCGCGAGCCCCTATTACCCGTCCGACCGGCGCTTCCTCGATCCAATTCTGATCGACGCGCTCGACGACGCCGGCCTGCCACGCGACGAGGCGGTCGACGCCGCGCTCGCGGCGCTTGCGCCGGCCTTCGCATCCGCTGCGGCGACCAAAACCGTCGACTACGAAGCCGTCTGGCGCGCCAAGCGGGTTGCGCTCGAAGCGAGGTGCGCAGCCTTCAGCCGCGCCCGCGCCGCAAGGCCGGGCGACCCGCTCGTCGCCGACTATCACGCGTTCGCGAGGTCCGGGGGCGAAGCCTTGCGGCGATTCGGCGCCTTCCAGGCGACCGCCGACGGCGAAGCTGGCGAGGATTGGCGGCATTGGCCTCAGGCTCTGCAAGACGGAGAGGCCAAGGCGATCGACGACGCGATCGCACGAGGTCGCCAGGCCTTCGAATTCGCCCTTTTTTGCCAGTGGCTCGCGGATCGCCAGCTCGCGCGCGCGGCCCAGACCGCGCGTGGGAAAGGTCTCGAAATCGGGTTTTATCGCGATCTTGCGGTCGGTTCGGCGCCTGACGGAGCGGAGGCGTGGGCGCACGCGCCAATCCTCGCGCGCGGCGTCACGATCGGCGCGCCGCCCGATCCTTTTTCCGTCCAGGGGCAGAACTGGAGCCTCCCCGCGCCGAATCCCCTCGCTGGCGCGCGCGAGGGCTGGACCTCGCTCAGCGCGCTCTACCGCGCCAACATGCGCCACGCCGGCATGCTGCGCATCGATCACGCGATGGGCTTGCGCCGGCTGTTTCTTATCCCCGAGGGCGCGAAGCCGGCGGAAGGCGCCTACCTCTCCTACCCGCTCGACGACCTCGTCGGCCACATCGCGCTCGAAAGCCAGCGCGCGCGCTGCATGGTGGTCGGCGAGGACCTCGGAACCGTGCCGGATGGCTTCCGCGACCAGATGACGCGCGCCAATATCGCCGGCATGCGGGTGTTATGGTTCGAGCGCGACGGCGCAAGGGTGCGGCCGCCGGAATCCTATCCGCCGCTCTCGGTCGCCTGCGTCGCGACCCACGATCTGGCGACGCTCGCCGGCTGGTGGCAAGGCGCCGACATCGCCGAGCGGCTGTCGCTCGGTCTCCTGACCTTGGCCAGGGCCGGCGGCGAGATCGCCCGGCGGCGGGAGGAGAAGCGCGGCCTTCTCGCCGCGCTCGTCGCCGCCGGCCTCATCGACTCGGGTCCAGACGAGGACGCGCCGCTTTCCGAGGCGATCGCTGCCGCCGTCCACGCGCTGATCGGCGCCGCTGGCTCGATCCTGGCTCACGCCCAGTTCGACGATCTCGTCGGCGAGGCCGTCCAGACCAACCTGCCCGGAACCGACCGGGAGCGGCCCAACTGGCGGCTCAAGGCGCCGCTCGACGTCGCCGCGGCCTTCGCGGACAATCGCGCCCGCGCGATCCTGGCCGCGCTCGCCAAGGGGCGGACGTAGCCGTCGATCGGCCGACGCCATTCGGCGAAGCCCCTCGCCCTGGCGCCCGCGTTGCGGCTGTTCGCCGCTTCTCCCGCGCCCCGGCGCCTTTTGACGGCCCGAGCTTCGCCGCTTAAAAGTCGCGGCAACTCTTTCGTCATCGTCGGATGTTGGCTCTATGGCTCTGCGCTCTCTCGACCTCGAAGCCCTGAAGGCGGTTCCGCTGACGCGGGAGCCGTTCGAGTTCTTCGTCGTTCCCGGCTTTGTCCGCGCCGAGGCGCGGGCGCAGATCAACGCCGACTATCCCAAGATTACCGAGGGCGGCAGCTTTCCGGTCGCCCAGCTTTCCTACGGACCTGCGTTCCGCGAATTCCTCGGCGAACTCGAGAGCGACGAATTCCGCGAGGCCTTCGAGGAGAAGTTCGGTCTCGATCTCGCCGGCCGGCCGACCACGATCACGGTTCGCGGCCAGTGCAGCCCGAAGGACGGGCGGATCCATACCGACACAAAAAGCAAGATCATCACGATCCTGATCTATATGAACGCCGCTTGGGAACACGCGGGGGGCCGATTGCGCCTCTTGAGGTCGGCCGACAATCTCGACGACATGATCCTGGAGGCGCCGCCGGTCGAGGGAACGCTGCTCGCGTTCAAGCGGGCCGACAATTCCTGGCACGGCCACAAGCCTTTCGCCGGCGAGCGCCGCGTCATCCAGTTCAACTGGGTCACTTCGGAAGGCGACCGCAAGCTCGCGATGCTGCGCCACCATGTGTCGGCGCCGTTCAAGCGGCTGATGGCCGCGGTCAGGCCCGGCGCGCATTAAAGCGCGCGGGCGCGCTCCTCGAAATCCGCCTCCGCTTCGAGGCTCTCCGCGTCGCGAAAGATCGACGCGACGGCAAGCGTCCGCCCGTCTTTTTTGTAGCGAACGACACAGTCCCTCGCGGCGATATTTCCCTCGACCGCTATCTCGTCCCACCGCTCGGCGTGGCCGACATAGTTGATCGGGACGTCGTAGTGCTGGCTCCAGAAGAATGGAGCCGCTTGGAAAGGCGTCCGCTCGCCCATCATGTTGAGCGCGGCGACCTGCCCCTGACGCTCCGCGACGACCCAATGCTCGACCCGAATCGCCTCGTGGCTCTTGGGATCCGGCCAGCGGGCGATATCGCCCGCTGCGAATACCCCGGGCGCGCTCGTCTCGAGCCAAGCGTCGACGACGACGCCCCGATCGACCTTGATGCCTGCCGCCTCAGCAAGGTTGACGCGCGGGCGCACGCCGAGACCCGCCGCGATAAAGTCGGCCTCGATCCGGCCGCCATCGGAGAGACGGACCTCCCGCCCATCGACCGCGGCCGCGGTCGCGCCGAGATGGAAGCGGACGCCATGCTCTTCGTGCAACGCGCGAACGAACTCCCCCATCTCGCGGCCGAGGATGCGCTCCATCGGGGTCTTCTCCGGCGCCGCGACATGAACTTCAATTCCGCGCGCCCTGAGCGAAGCGGCGACTTCAAGGCCGATGAAACTCGCGCCGAGAACGGGCACCGTCTTCGCGGCCTTGGCCCGCTCGATGATCGCCCGGCAATCCGCAAGCGAACGAAGCATGAAGATCTGCGACGGCGACGCTCCCGGAATGGATGGGCGCACGGGCTCCGCGCCCGTGGCGAGGAGAAGCCGGTCGAATGGAACGCTCTCGCCGCCGGCGAGCCTCGTCTCGCGCGATGCGACGTCGATGCGTTCGACGGTCGTCTGAAGTCTGAGCTCGATGCCGTTGTCGCGATAGTATTCGCTCGGGCGAAGCGGCAGCCAATCCTCCGGCGCGCTGCCGGCGAGATAGTCCTTGGAGAGGTTGGGCCGATCGACCGGAGGAGACTCATCGGCCGACAGCATGACGATCCGACCTTCGTATTTCTTCCTCCGCAGCATTTCCGCAGCGGCGAAGCCCGCGGCCCCGCCGCCGACAATCACGATCCGTCCCGGCTCCAGGGATCGGAACCGGGCGGCCTTGCACGGCGCCGCACGCCTCTCGCGGACGAAAACCTTGCCGTCCCTCTGCTCGACCGCCCACGAATCCACCGGACTGAAAGCAGGCGCATGAAGCGCCTCTCCGGTCCTAAGGCTGAAGCACGCGTGATGCCACGGGCATCGCACCGTCTCGCCGACGATCAGCCCTTCGGCAAGCGGGCCGCTGTAATGGGTGCAGACGGCGCCGATCGCAAAGATTTCCGCGCCCCGGCGCGCGAGCAGAACCTGCTCGTCCCCGATATGGCCGAGGAGCTTGCCCCGATCCGGCAAGTCGGTAAGCGCGACCCCCAACGCGAGGTCCGGCCCTGGCGGTTCGGTCTTGCCGTCTTCCATTCTCAAGGCTCCATGCTCGGGTCAGGATCGATGGAGGCGTCGCTCCCCGACAGGTTTAGACGTCCTGCGAATCAAAAAGTTCCCGCGGCCCCGCGCGCCGCCCAGACCTTCCGATAGACCTCGCTGATCTCGTCGGCCTCGCGATCGCGGCTGAAATCGGCGACGACCTTCTCCCGCGCGCGCCTCCCCATCGCCTCGATGCGCTCTGGGTCGTGCATCAAGGGCTCGATCGCGGCCACAAGCGCGTCGGCGTCTCCGACCGGCGCGAGAACGCCGTCCTCGCCGTCGGCGATGACCATTTCGGCCGCGCCGGCGCGGGTCGCGACCACCGCGTCGCCCGCGGCCATCGCCTCGAGGATCGTCAGCCCGAAGCCCTCGACCCGCGAGGCGAAGACATAGATCGAGATCCGCTTATACCAGAGCGGCACTTCCTCGGCCGGCAGTTCGCCGAGGAAGCGGATGCGCTCTTCGAGGCCGGCGGCAGCGACCTCTTGCTTCAGGCCCTCCAGGAACGGCCGGTTGTCGACGGTCGCAAGCCCGATCACGACCGCGGAGAAATCCGGATGGCGCGGCAGAAGCCGGCACATCGCCTCAACGAACAGGTCTGCCCCTTTCTGCCGCCGCACGCGGCCGAAGATGCCAACGCCAAATTTTCCGGGCAGCCCGGTGTCTACGAAGGCGGCGCGCCGGTCGGCGGGCGGAGAATAGAGTTCGACATCGATTCCATGATGGATGACCGTCGCCGGGCGAGGAATATATTGCGCCGCCATTTCGCTGGTCGCAATGACCGCATCCATCCGGGCGATGAGAAAGTTGGTGAGCCAGGTTTTCGGCCGCTGGGAGGCTGAATTGAAGATCAGCGCAAACCGGTAGCCCAGGAGGTTCAGGAAAAGTCCGGCGAGCATTTCAACGTTGCGCCGCGCGTGCCAGATGCGGACCTTGCCGCGGGCCGGAGGACGAAAACGCAGCCGCACGAGATCGCCGAGGCTCAGCCCCGCAATCCCCTCCGGCCGGTCGGGCCCGAACCAGGCCGCGCGCCAGCGCTTTGCGATCAGGGGAGCGATCGTCCGGTTCACAGCCGTGCCGCCCGAATAGCGCCAATTCAGATTGGGAATGACGACCTCGAGCTCGCCGAGAGCCTTGGCGTCGAAATTCCGGCTCATCCCGCCTCGCCCAAACCCGAATCCCGCTTGCGCCGCCCATCGAAGCGCAACGCCTCACCGCTCCGTTCGCGCGTAATACAATTGACGGTGGATGGCTTCGGTCATCAGCGAGTACATGGCGCCGGTCGCAGCGTGGATGAAGCCGGCCCAGCCGGACAGGAAAAAACGGTTCCAGAAGAAAATGCGGAGGAAATAGATCGGCGGATTGAACACGAGCTTGAGCGTCGAGGGCTTGCGTCCCTGCTTGAGCCGCTGCTCGGCCTTGAGCCGCGCGTAGACGATTTCCTTCCTCATCTGCTCGTTGAGCGGCAGCGAACGTTCGTGCCGCAGGAGCCCTTGGCGCGCGATCGGCGTCTCGCCGGCGTCGGCGACGAGGCCTTCGTGGATGATGAGCGCCGGGTCGAAGCGGGCCCGGCCGCGCCGGACGAGGCGAAAGACGTGCTCCGGGCGCGTCCACCGGCTCGCCGGCTTGGATTGGCCGTAGAGGGTCAGCGAGCGTCGCACTTTCCAGCCGGAGACGGCGTCGTCGGCCGCCATTAGGCGCGGCAGCGAAGCCCTGAGGTCGTCGTCCAGCCACTCGTCGGCGTCGACGCTGAAAATCCAGGGCTCTTTCGCCTGGTCGAGAGCGAATTGCTTCTGCCGGGCGTAGCCGAGCCACGGCTGCTCGATGAGCCGAATCGGGAAGCCGCGACGGGCGAACTCGCCGACGATCGCGAGCGTACCGTCGGTCGAGCCGGAGTCGACGACGATAATCTCGGCAAAGCCATCGAGGCTTTGGAGGCACTTGCCGATGCAGGCCGCCTCGTTGAGGCAGATGATCGTCGCGCTCGCCGCAAGCGCCCCCGGCGCGGCCGAATCAGCGGGACGGGCGGGAGAGGCAGTCTGAGGGTACGTCAGAGCCATGGCTTTGATGTTCGACGCGCCGGCGTCTCCCGGAGCAGGGGCGTTCATGCCCCAGGATCGCCCGCGCCCGCCGATATCTGGGCCATTTGCCCAGTCGTGGCAACCCCGGCCGGACCTTGGCTGCCCATGATGACCCCAGCGGCGCCTTGCCGCGCTCATAGGCGCGTCTTACTGATGCCGCGCTATCGAAGGGGCGCGACGGCCGAAACCTTCGATCGAGAGCGAGGAGCATCCGCAAATGATGACGAAGCGCGATTTCGCGCGTTCAGCGGCGGCGGCCATGGCGGCCCCGCTTTCAGGATTCGGGCGGGCGCTGGCTCAAACCAAACCCTCGCCGGCGCTCAACTTGAGAGACATCGCCGAGCAGGGGCTCATCTACGGCTTGCCGATCGTGATGAATTACGGCGTCATGTACGAATTCGCTGTCGACCGCTCGTCCTCACAATTCAGGGCGCCATTCAATCGAATCGCCAATGCGCACGAAGTGTTCACTTACAAGGATACCGCGGTCGTCACCCCGAACAGCGACACCCCCTATTCCAATATCTGGATGGACCTGAGGGCCGAGCCGATCGTCCTTTCGGTCCCGGCGGTCGATCCGAAGCGGTATTATTCGGTTCAGCTGTGCGACGGAAACACCTACAACTACGGCTATATCGGCAGTCGCGCGACCGGCAGCGAGGCGGGCGATTACCTGGTCGTAGGGCCGACCTGGAGTGGTCTCATTCCGGCGGGGATCAAGAAATTCTTTCGCTCGAGCACCCAGTTTTCGCTAGCCCTTTTCCGGACCCAGCTCTTCAATCCCGCCGACATCGACAATGTGATCAAGGTCCAGGACGGCTACAAGGCGCAGACACTGTCCGCTTACCTGAACAGGCCGGCACCGGCGGCCGCGCCGGCGATCGACTTTCCGAAGTTCAACAAGGAGCTCGCGCAATCCAATTTCTTCGAGTTTGTCGACTTCGCGCTTCAATTTGCGCCGGTGTGGCCGAACGAGGCCGAGATTCGCGCGAGGCTCGCGGGCATCGGCGTGGGGCCCGGCAAGACCCGCAACTTCAAAGACCTTTCTCCCGACGAGAAACTCGAGGTGGCGGCGGGCGCGAAGGATGGCGAGGAGAAGATTGAAGCGGCCATCGCCAATTCCGGCAAGAACATCAACGGCTGGCGGGTGGGAGCCGGAGGCGGCGACGCGCAATTCTATGACGGCGACTGGCTCAGGCGGGCCGCGGTCGCGAGAGCCGGCATCTACGCCAACGACGCCGCCGAAGCGACCTACCCCTTCACCCGAACCGACAGCGAGAGCGAGCCGCTCGACGGCAGCCAGCACGCCTACACGCTGACGTTTGCCAAGGACGCGCTGCCCCCGGTCAACGCCTTCTGGTCGGTCACGATGTACGACGGCAGGACCCAGCTCCTGATTGAAAATCCGATCAATCGCTACCTCGTCAATTCGCCGATGCTGCCCGATTTGAAGAAGAACGCCGACGGGTCGGTGACGATCTACCTTCAAAGCAAGTCGCCGGGCGCGGACAGGGAAGCCAACTGGCTGCCCGCGCCTGACGGTCCGATGTATGTGGTGATGCGGCTCTACTGGCCGAAGACGACGCCGCCCTCGATCCTGCCGCCGGGCGACGGAACGTGGCGGCCTCCCGGCGTGACGAAAGTCACTTAAGCCGAGGCGTTTTCGTCGGGATAGCCCTTCCCGGGCCGCAACGCCCAAACGCTTGCGCGTTTCGGCCGTCGCCACCATATCGCTCGAAATGAGCAACCCTTTCGAATCCCCGACCCCGTCATTCGCGCTCGATTCCGACAGCGCGAGCCAAGGTCCGGGAGCCGCCCCGGCCCCCAGTGACGCCGCGATCCTCGACGACTATTCGCGCGTGGTCACCGGCGTCGTTGACCGGGTCGGCCCGAGCGTGGTGCGCATCGACGTGCGCAAGAATGGCCGCAGCGCCGGCTCAGGCTCGGGCGTCATCATCTCGTCCGACGGCCTTGCGCTCACCAACAGCCATGTCGTCCAAGGCGGGCGGCTGGTCACTCTCACGACGGTCGAAGGCCGGGAGTTGCAAGCGCGCGTGCTCGGCGACGATCCGGACACCGACCTCGCGCTCTTGAGGGTCGAGGCCGACGTGTCGCTGCCGGCGGCGAAACTCGGCGACAGTTCGAAGCTCAGGCGCGGCCAGATCGCCATCGCCATCGGCAATCCGCTCGGGTTCGACGCGACCGTGACCACTGGCGTCGTCTCGGCGCTCGGACGCTCGCTGCAATCGCGCACGGGCAGGATGATCGAGGACGTGGTGCAGACCGACGCGCCGCTCAATCCCGGCAACTCGGGCGGCCCGCTGGTGTCGTCGGCGGGTGAAGTTATCGGCATCAACACCGCCGTCATCATGGGCGCGCAGGGCATCTGTTTCGCGGTCGCTTCCAATACCGCCAGTTTCGTCGCCGGCGAGATCGCCAGGCATGGTCGCGTCAGACGCGCCTATATCGGCGTCGGCGCGGCCAACGCGCCCATTCCACGCCGCATTGCGCTGAGACTCGGCCTCGAGCAGGCGACCGGCGCGCGTCTCCTCACCGTCGACCAGGCGGGGCCCGCGGCCCATGCGGGATTGTTGTCGGGCGACCTCGTCATCGCGCTCGACGGCAAGCCGGTGACCAGCGTCGGCGATCTCCTGCGGGCGCTCGACGCCGATAAGATCGACCGCACGGTCAGCGTCGACTTTCTGCGCCGCTCGGAGCAGCAGAGGGTGTGGATCGGGCCGGTCGAGCGGAAGGCCGCTTAGCCGGCCGGAGCCCGGGAGCGGCAAACCTCGAAGGTCAACGGACCGCGGACTGCTTCGGCTTCACCAGCGGTCCGGGTAGAGCCCGCTCGGCTTCGTCCTCGAGCGCCTGCTCATGATAGCGGATGAAGCGGGCGGCGAAGACCGCGCCAATCAGCGCCGCGACGAGGGCGGCGAGCGCGACCGGCCGGGCGTAATGCTCGAAGGCGCGGCCAAGCCAGAAGCCGCCGAGGCCGAAAATCGTCGCCCAGACGATTCCGCCCGCGGCGTTGAAAAGAAAAAACTCCTCCCAGTTGTAGCGGTTCACGCCGGCGAGAAAGGCGGCGAAAGCGCGCAGGATCGCGACAAAGCGGCCGAAGAAGACGACCTTGCCGCCGTGTTTGACAAAGAGATACTGCCCGAGCTTCAGCCGCCGCTCGTCGAGACGGACGTAATGGCCGTATCGGTAAACGAGCGGAAATCCGAACTCCCTGCCGACCCAATAGCCGCAGTTGTCGCCGATGATCGCCCCGGCCGCCGCCGCGCCGATCACGCCGTAAATCTTGAGCGTTCCTTGGCCGGCGAGGATCGCGGCGGTGACGAGGACCGTTTCGCCGGGCATCGGGATGCCGGCGCTTTCCATCGCCACGATGAGAAAAATCGCGAAATAGCCGTAGGTCGCGATCGCCCCGTGCAGATGCTGCGCGAGGTCCATCTCAAGAGAAAGCCTTGGCTCCGGTCAAGCGGCGGGCGTTGGCGCGCACCTTCCGCCGCGCAGGCGCGGCAGCAGCCTCCACGATTGAGGTCAATCCCACCGAAACGTCGTGCGGGGTCCGCACGCCTCCGAGCGCGGCCTTGAGGAAAAACGCGCCAAACGCGGCTTGCGCGGCAAACGCGCCCTCGACGGCCGCGTCGAGCTTCTCCTGCACCATGAGCTGCGCCTCGCGCGCTTTCGCCACTTCCCCGCCGCCGGGCGCGAGCAGTCCCTGGGTGCGAGCGGCGATGGTCAGCGCGGCGTCGATTCCCGCCTGGGCGTTGGCCTTGGCGATGGCGCGAGAGCGCGCTCTGAGACGTCGCGACACCATGAGAACCCCTTCATTGTTCAGCAGCGGCGGGACGAGCCCGGGCGCACAAACATGGGGGAAGATCGGAGCTCCGGCAAGCCCGGGCCGGTGACGACCTTTGAACACCGGCCGTCAGCCCACCGGCTCGATCCGGTACTGAATGAAGCCGGTGCGCTCGGCCACCGCGTCGTAGAGCCGGCGCGCGACCGCGTTGGTCTCGTGGGTGTTCCAGAAGACGCGCGCCGCTCCCGCCTCTTTCGCCGCCCCGACGACCGCGCCGATCAGCGCCCGGCCGACCCCGCGACCCCGCGTTTCTTCGCCAACGTAGAGATCCTGGAGGTAGCATTGCGGATTGAGGAGCCAGGTGCTGCGCTGGAAGAGGTAGTGGGAAAAGCCGATGAGCCTATCGTCGTGCTCGGGGACGATCGCATGCACCGGCTCGAGCGGGTCGAAAATGCGCGCCCAGGTCGCGTTCGTGACCTCGACGCTTTCCGCCGCCCGATAGAACGCGAGATAGGCGCGCCAAAGCGGCGCCCACTGGTCGCGATCCGCGCCCCTGATCGGCCGCACTCTGAAGTCCGGCAATGTCGTCCTCCCCCGCCTCGTCCGCACCGCGACAAATCGGCGCGGCGATGGAAGGATCAAGGGTTTGCCGCGTCTTGACAAGCGCCGCTCCAGGGGACTGCTCTCCGGGCGCCGACCGACCTCGTGCATGACGGAGCCTGAGATGAAGCGCTCGCCTTCCATTCTCGCCGGCCTTGCCGCGTTGATGGGCGCAGCCGGCGGCGCGCTCGCGGCCGCCGGCGTTCACGCGAACGGGGGCGAACTCGCCTTGAGGGGCGCCGAGTTCCTGATCCTGCACGCCTGCGCGGCGCTCGCGATCGCAGCCTTCGCTGGGTTGGCGACGGCGCCCGGGCGCGCGCTCGTCATCGTCGGCTTTGTCATGGAAGCGGGCGCGACGCTGTTTGCCGCCGAACTCGCGGCGCGCGCGTTCACCGGCGAGCGCATCTTTCCTTTCGCCGCCCCGATCGGCGGGTCGACGATGATCCTGTCGTGGATCGCGCTCGCGGTCGTGTTCGCGACGGCGGCGCGGCGCGAGCGCTGAGCGCCGGCGCCCGGCGGCTCATTGCGAGCGGGTTGGACCCCGTTGACCTCCTCGGCAATTCCCGCCGGGGAACATTCATGGCGGCGCAGCCGTTCAGCGGCAAGATCCGACGCCGCGACCTCGTAGGTAAGGCAGAAATCGCCACGCTTTTCCCGTCGGACGGTTTCTGCTAGACTTACAGGCAATCCATGGAAGCTGCAGGAGGATCCCTATGCAGGCCATCGACCGTACCCAAAGGCATTCCTGTTCGCACGGCGCTTTGCTCGTCGCAGCGGCCTTCGTTGCCGCTCTCGCATTTGTGGCGCCCGGCGAGGCGTTCGCCGCCTGCGGCGGCGGCACTGGCGGATCTACGGGGGCGAAACCCCCGTCGGCCGGCACGGGGGGAACCCACTCCGGCTCGACCCCTTCGGCCGGCTCGACCGGCACAGGCGGGTGCGGGGTGAACACCACCACGAGCGCGTTGAGCGGCGTCGGTCTGACGCCTTCGCTGACCGGCGTTCATGGGGCGGGCGGCATCACCGGCAACGGCGGCAAGCGGAACGGCTCGACTTCCGGCAACACGGCAAACACGATCACCGCCACCACGCACAATACAAGCACCACCTCCAACGTGACCAACGCAGCCGTCGTGCACACAGCGAGCGGCGGCGGCGCGGGGGGCGGCCACTCCTTCCACGTTCACAGGCACCCCTAAGCGAATTCACGCGGCCCGCCCGGAGCGACCCGCGAGCGCAATCGCAGCCAAACTCCCATTTCGCCTCGGACCAGGCGGTCCGGGGCGCATCGCTGTCCGCGAATTGGCGATCTTTCTCGCGCCGATCCGCGGCGACGCTCCTACTCTTTCAGTCCCGCACAAAAGCGAACTTGTCGACGTCGACCAGCCCCATGTCGGTAATCTTGAGGTGCGGGATCACCGGCAGCGGCAGGAATGCGACCTGAAGGAATGGCTCGGCGAGCGTGACGCCAAGGCCTTTGGCCGTCGCTCTGAGCGGGATCAGCGCCGCGCGCACCTCCTCGAAGCTCTTCAAGCTCATGAGGCCCGCGACCGGAAGCGGAAGTTCGGCGACCACTTTGCCCTCGCGCGCGACAGCAAACCCGCCCTCGATCTCGCGCAGGCGGTTGACGGCCGCCGCCATATCGGTTTCGTCCACGCCGACGACGCAGAGGTTATGGCTGTCATGGCCGACGGATGAGGCGATCGCGCCGCGTTTCATGCCGAAGCCCTTGACGAAGGCGGTCGCCCGGTTGTCGTTGACGCCGTGGCGGGCGACGACCGAGACCTTGACCACGTCCTGGCCAAGGTCGACGCCGCGCGCGCCGTCCTTGAACGGCAGCGTCACCGGGACGCGGTCGGTGATGATCTTGCCGGGAATGACGCCGATCGCCTGGGTGGAGGGCCCCTGCCCGCGCGCGACGAAGTCGGCCGGCTCAACCCGCTTCGCCTTGACGCTCTCGAGCCCGACCGGAGCCAGCGGCGAGCGCGCGGCGAACAGCGCGTCGTCCACGATGCGGCCTCCCGACATCACCATCGAGACCGCGCAATGGTCGAGATCGTCGATAATGGCGAGATCGGCCCGCCAGCCGGGCGCGACAAGGCCGCGATCGCGCAGGCCGAAGATGCGCGCCGCCGAGATCGTCGCAGCCCGATAGGCGGCGAGCGGCGGCGTCCCGAGCCTGATCGCGGTGCGGATCATGAAGTCGAGATGGCCTTCCTCCGCGGTGTCGAGCGGATTGCGGTCGTCGGTGCAGAAGGCGATGAACGGAGAATTGCGCTCGGTGATCATGGGCGCGAGCGCGTGTAAATCCTTGCATACCGAGCCTTCGCGGATGAGGAGCTGCATGCCCTTGGCGAGCTTCTCCTTCGCTTCCGGCAGGTTGGTCACTTCATGGTCGGTGCGGACGCCGGCGGCGAGGTAGCCGTTGAGGGGAAGGCCGCTGAGAAGCGGGCTGTGACCGTCGATCGGCCGGGTCTGAAACGCCGCAAGCTTGGCAAGGCACGACGGATCGCGAGCGAGCACGCCGGGAAAGTTCATGAATTCGGCCAGCCCGAGCACCTTGGGGTGATTTGCCAGCGCCACGAGATCGCCGGCTTCGAGCCGGGCGCCCGAGGTCTCGAGCGCCGTCGCCGGAACGCAGCTCGAGAGCTGCACTCGCAGATCCATGACCGTCAGCATCGAAGCGTCGAGGAAATAGCGCAGGCCTTCCCCACCCAGCACATTGGCGATTTCGTGTGGATCGCAAATCGAGGTCGTCACGCCGTGGGCGAGCACGCAGCGGTCGAATTCAAGCGGGGTGAGGAGCGAGCTCTCGACGTGGCAGTGACTGTCGATGAACCCCGGAACCACCACCTTGCCGGTGACGTCGATCTCGCGCCGGCCGCGGTATTCGCCGAGCGTGCCAACGATGCGGTCGCCCGAGATGGCGACGTCGCTCTTGACCAGCTCGCCGGCGACGAGATCGAAGATCCGCCCGCCTTTCAGCACGAGGTCCGCCGCCGTGAGTCCCTGTCCTTGCTCGATGGCGCGCGAGAGATATGCGATGGCGTCGCTCATGAATGAGCCTCGGCTGAGCTGGGGATGAAGGGTCGGCGACATTGTTTCAGGCTTGCGCGGCGCGCTCAAGCTGCCGGCCGTCGGTTAGGTTCGCCACCCGTCGGCGCTCCGGCGGGCCCGCCCCGATTAACGCGAAAAATTCTCCCTGTTCCGGCAATAAATCTCCCTGTTCGCATCTTCGCGCAAGGCACTGTCTAAACGAATGTTTCCTCGCCCGTTCCTCGGTCGCCGGGCGCGTCGGGAGGGAGCGTCGAATTTCCACCCCTTCGCGATTGCATCCCGCCCCCCTCCGCGCGCGCCGTAGCGCAACCCGGCTTTGACGGCGCCTTCGAATCGGCGTCTCGTCGGCTATGCTTCAGCCGATCCTTTCCATCCAGTCGCATGTCGTCATGGGCCATGTCGGCAATTCGGCGGCGGTCTTTCCCTTGCAGCGGCTCGGACGCGAAGTCTGGCCGCTGATGACGGTCCAGTTCTCGAGCCATACCGGTTACCCCGGCTGGCGCGGCCGCGCCTTCGACGCGGGCCTCATCGACGAATGCGTCGCCGGACTCAGGGCGATCGGCGCGCTTCCGCGCTGCGCCGGGCTGCTCACCGGCTATCTCGGCCGGCCGGAGATCGGCGAAGCGGCCTTGCGCGCGCTGTCGCACATCCGCGCCGCCAACAGCGGAGCAGCTTACGCCTGCGATCCGGTCATCGGCGACGTCGGACGCGGCTCCTATGTCGCCGAGGGCGTCGGAGAATTCTTCCGCGACCGCGCGCTGCCGTTCGCGACCATCGCAACGCCCAACGCGTTCGAACTCGAATGGCTGAGCGGCGAGCCCGCGCGCGACCTCGCCGCGGCGCGGCGGGCGATTGCGGCGCTCAGCCGGCGCGGGCCACGGATCGTCGTCGCGAAATCGCTTGCGCTCGACGACACGCCCGCCGAGGCGCTCGACATGCTGGCAGGGGACGAAACTGGCTTCTGGCGATTGCGGACGCCCAAGCTGCCGATTGCGGTCAACGGCGCCGGCGATCTGTTCGCCGCGCTCTTTTTTCATCATTGGCTCGAGACGGGCGCGACGCCTGTGGCCTTGTCGCGCTCGGTGTCGTCCGTTCACGCGATCGTGACCGCCACCAAGGCGGCAGGGTCGCGCGAACTCATCCTTGTCGCCGCGCAGGAAGAACTCGTCCGGCCCTCCCGGTTCTTCGCCGCCGAGCCAGTCTAAAAGCGACACGCATTTACTTTTTTCGCACATCGGCGCATGAGTAAGCGAGTCCCGTTGTACAATGGTCTGCGCGAGGGGTGCGCTTATGACACATTCGGTCAAACTGCTGGGCATGGCGGCGATCTCGGTCGCTCTTGCCGCGTCATGCGCACAGGCGCAGGCGGTTCATCACCGCGCGCGACATCCGGCCCCAGCCGGCCGTCAGATTATCGTTCATGAGCGTGGCGTTGAACCCTGGCTGACCTTGGGCACATGGGCGCCGGTCGGTTCACGCAACGGCTATGCTAGCGACACTTTCAGGCCGCCGCAGCGCGACGCGGTGCAAAACACCTTCGTCGACGGGCGCGGGTTGGAATATCTTCCGAACCAACACTCGCTGCCAGAGTCGAACAGGCCGTTGATCATTGTCTCCTGGCCCGGCTCGGATGAGCCGCTGTTTTCCTGGTATTGACGAGGCCCGCCGCCGCGCTCGAGGAGCTCTGCCGGTGCGGGACTCGTGCTGATGGCGCGCCGGTTTCAAACGCTTGACGTGTTCACCGAGACGGCGCTCGCTGGCAATCCGCTCGCGGTCGTGCTCGACGCCGACGGGCTCGACGATTCCCGCATGCAGGCGATCGCCGCCGAATTCAATTTGTCCGAGACCGTGTTCGTGTTCGAGCCGAGGAACGCGATCAATACGGCGCGGGTGAGGATCTTCACGCCGAAGCGCGAATTGCCGTTCGCCGGCCACCCCACGATCGGGACGGCCGCTCTCCTCGCCCATCGACGCGCCGGAGACATGCTCGCCGCCCAGGATCTCAGGATCGTGCTCGAGGAAGCTGTCGGCGACGTCGTCTGCAGCGCTCGCCACCGAAAGGACAAGGCGCTCGCCGCCTATTTCGAGCTGCCGAAGCTGCCCGAACGGCTCGGCGGCAAACCGCCGCCGAGGGCGGAAGTCGCCGCAAGTTTCGGGCTCGAGCCGGGAGACATCGGTTTCGGCCGGCACGAGCCGAGCCTCTTCAGCGCCGGCGCGCCATATCTCTTCGTTCCGGTCCGCTCGCTCGGCGCGATCGGCCGCGCGAAGCCCGGCGCAATCGCCCGCGCGACCGCGGACGGTCCCGCCGCTTTTCTCTATACCAGCGAAGCGGAGCGCGCCGGATCGGCGTATCATGCGCGCATGTTCGCACCCGCATGGGGAGTGACGGAAGACCCGGCGACTGGCAGCGCCGCTGCGGCTTTCGCCGGCGTCTTTCACGCTTTCGACCGCCCGGGCGACGGCGAACACTCCCTTGCGATCGAGCAAGGCTTCGAAATGGGGCGGCCAAGCCTGATCGCGCTCGGCCTCACGATCGAGGCCGGCGCGCTCAGGGCCGCGACGATCGGCGGCTCGGTCGTCATCGTCTCCAGCGGCTCGCTCGACCTTTGAACCCGCCGGCGCGCCTCCTCGAAGTCGGCGAACTCGACCTCGTCCTCGAGCAGGCGCGGTGGGCGTTTGCCGAACGCCAGGCGGCGAGCATCGCGGCGCATTGGACGCGGGTGAGGAAGGCGAAGCCGTCGCTGTTCAACGGGCGGGTGCTGCTCCTGGGCCGGCGCGCCATCGGGCCCGGCGCGAACGGCGTGCTGACGCTGAAGGGAGCCTTTTTCGCGACCGACTATGCTGATTACCTGGCCTGGGAAGAGTTCGGCTTTCCCGGCGAGCCCGTCGACAATTGCTTCTCGATGGCCGCGCTGCGCACGGCCGACGGGGCTTTCCTGCTCGGCGAGATGGCGTCTCACACCTTCAACGCTGGGCAGGTCTATTTTCCCGCCGGGTCGCCGGATCCGACCGACGTTTTCGACGGCCAGGTCGATCTCGAGTCCAGCGCGCGGCGGGAATTGTTCGAGGAGACTGGGGTGAGGGCCGAGGAGACGGCGATCGCGCCCGGCTGGACCCTGGTGTTCACGCCCCAGCGCATCGCCTGCATGAAGCTGATGACGCTCGCGGTCCCCGCCGCGCGGGCCAAGGCGCGGATCGACGCCCATCTTGCGCGCGACCCTCACGCCGAATTCTCCCGCATGCATGTCGTGCGTAGCCCGCGCGACATCGACGACGAGCGTGTCCCGGTCTTCGTCGCCGCGTATCTTCGCGACGCGTTCGCTCAAAGATCGGTCGGATAACCATGTCGCCTCTCAGAGGCGGCGATCATGGCCTTCGCCTCGGCGTCGCGGCCCGCGGCGCACGCGCCCTCGGCCACGGCGATGTCGCGCTTGATCTGGTTATAAACGGACTGGGCGACATGACCCATCGACAGGTCATTCTCCTGGACCGCGCGATAGCGCGCGATCTTCGCCGAGCAGTCGTCGCCCTGGGGCAGCTGGAAGCCGGCCGGCGTCACCGCGACCGAGCCCGGCGCCGGCGGCGCCGAAGCCTGCGGCGCGGGAGCGTTGCAGGCGGCAAGAGTCAAGCCGGCGAGAGCGAGCGGCGCGAGTGTCCTCGTCGGCATTGAGGCTCCGGGCGGGCGAATCAACACACCGCCCAGAACACTCGCCAAACTGAGGCCGCGTCAAGCGCCGGGCCGACTGCGCCCGTCGCGCCCCTTTACGCAAGAAGCGCCGCGGACCGCTTGCCTGGGCAAGGGATCCGCGCGGTCAGTCCGCAATCAGCGCCCTGCTATGGCCGTGGTGTTATGGATCGACCAGATCTCGGTGACCGAGGCCAAGGCGACGATCAGCCCGAGCACGACGCAGGCAGCGAGCGCATAATGCACGGCGGCGAAGCCGAGCACCCATGGCGAGGCCGCGACCGCAAGGCCGACGACCAGCGTCACCCACTCCTCCCACTCGAAGAACTGGACGAGCGCCGCGATCGCCATCACGCCGATCACGATTCCGCCGACCCAGGCGGTTCTCGCCGCCGCAAGGTCTCCGGTAAATCGGAGCGCCCAGGGCGAGATGAACAGCAGCACGCCGCAGACCAGGTTGATCCAGTCCTGGACATTCTTTTCAGCCCCGCGCAACGAAGCACCGTTTGCCATTGAAGTCTCCTTCATTACACGCGACGTTGAATAACGCCTCTAATTCATTTAATTAATTCTCATTTTTGGGGATTCAATGGCGATTTGTGGATTTTATGGCGGTGCTTTGACGGACCATGGACAGAGGGGCGAAGCGGACGGGCGAAACGTGCGAACGAGGAGCGCGCGATGGCCGGCAGGATTACGATTTTCGGCTATGGCGCGGTCGGGCGCGCGATCGCGGCGCGGCTTGCAGCGGATGGGCGCGAGTTCAGCGTGGCGCAGCGGCGCGCGCCGCCGGACTTGCCGAAGGGGACGGTGTTTGCGCCCTGCGACGCGCTCGACCGCGACGCCGTCGTAAGGGCCGCTCGCGGAGCCGAGCAGATCGCGGTTGCGATCGCCTTCGAATATTCCGGCGTCGTCTGGCGGGAAGCCTGGCCGAAAGCGATGGCCAATTTCGTCGCCGCCTGCAAGACGACCGGCGCGCGAATGGTGTTCATCGACAATCTCTACATGTACGGCCCCCAGACCGCGCCGCTCGTCGAGACCATGCCGCTTACCGATAGCGGCTGGAAGCCGGCCGCGCGCTCGGCGGCGACCCGGATCTGGATGGCGGCGGCCGCCGCGGGGGAAGCGCGGATTGCTGCGTTGCGCTCGCCGGATTTCTATGGGCCCAACGTCGGCAATTCGTATCTCGGCGATACGTCGATCGGCAAACTCGCTCGGGGCAAGCCCGCGGTGTTCATCGGTTCGCCGGACGTCCTGCACGACTACGCCTACGTGCCCGATGTCGCCCGCGCCGCGACCACCCTCATCGCCGCGCCCGACAGCGCCTTCGGCCGGGCCTGGCACGTCCCGTGCGCCCCCACTCGCACCACGCGCGACCTGCTCAGGATTGCGGCGGACACGATCGGGGTCAAGCTCAGGATCAGCGCGATGCCGGCATGGATGCTGGGCGCAAGCGGGATGTTCTCGCCTATCTTGCGCGAGCTCGTCGAGATGCGCTTCCAGTGGGACCGGCCCTATCGTGTCGATGCGAGCCGGTTCGCGGGCGCCTTCTGGTCGGACCCGACGCCGTTCGAGACCGGCGTCCGCGAGACGGCGCTCGCGTTCCGCGCCGCGCTGACGAGTGGACGCTGAGGGAGGCGCGCGGTTTTGCGCGACTCAACCTCTGCAGCTTCTTCGGTGCCTTTTGCCGCGCCGGCTGCGAAGCGTGAATGGATCAACGGCAAACGCATGCTAGGATGCGCCCTGCACTCTGACCCGACTGCCCGCCGTCCATGACTTCAACGAGTTTTACTGCACGCGTCGTTCCGTCGATCTCGGCCGTTGACGCGAAGGCCTGGGACGCCTGCGCCAATCCCCCCGGCCGCGGAGCGGAGGAGGCCGAGGGCGAGCGGTTCAACCCGTTCATCGCGCATGCCTTCCTTCACGCGCTCGAAACGTCGGGCTCGGTCGGCGGCCGCTCGGGCTGGACGCCGGCGCATGTGACGGTGGAGGACGGACGCGGTCGCCTGGTCGCCGCGGCGCCCTGCTATCTCAAAAGCCACAGCCAGGGCGAATATGTATTCGATCACGCCTGGGCCGACGCCTACGAGCGCGCCGGCGGCCGCTACTACCCCAAGCTCCAGGTCGCGGTTCCCTTCACTCCAGTAACCGGACGCCGGCTCCTCGTCGCCGCCGACGCGCCGGAGGGCGCTCTCGAGACGCTGATCGGCGCGTTGCGCGCAGTGCGAAAAGAGACCAAGGCGTCGTCGATCCACGCGACCTTCCCGACCGCCGGGGATGCGGAGCGGCTGGGAAACGCCGGATTCCTCATCCGCACCGGCGAGCAGTTCCATTTCTCCTGCCAGGGCTTCTCGAGTTTCGACGACTTCCTCGGCGCGCTCGCGTCGCGCAAGCGCAAGGCGATCAAACGCGAGCGGCGCGATGCGCTCGACGGCGGCGTGGCGATCGAATGGCTGACGGGCGAATCAATTCGGCCAGAGCATTGGGACGCGTTCTTCAAGTTCTACATGCACACCGGTTCGCGCAAATGGGGCCGCCCTTACCTCACCCGCGCCTTCTTCGACTCGATCGGCTCAACGCTCGCCGACCGCGTCCTTCTGGTGATGGCGCGCCGCGCCGGGCGCTATATCGCCGGCGCGATCAATTTCATCGGCGACGACGCGCTTTACGGCCGCAACTGGGGCGCGATCGAGCACCGGCCGTTTCTGCATTTCGAGGTCTGCTACTATCAGGCGATCGATTTCGCGCTGTCGCGCGGATTGCGGCGGATCGAGGCGGGCGCCCAGGGCGAGCACAAGCTGGCGCGCGGCTATCGGCCGGCCGTCACCTATTCGGCGCATGAGTTCGCCGATGCGCGACTGGCTAGGGCGATCGCCGACTATCTCGGCCACGAGCGCGCAGCCGTCGAACGCACGATCGCCTATTATGAGGGACACGCCCCCTTCCGCCGCGGCGAAGACGACGCGCGCCGGGACGAACGAATGGGAGAATCCTTTGACGCCGACGTATGACAAGGACAACATCTTCGCCAAGATCCTGCGCGGCGAGGCGCCGTGCGTGAAGGTCTACGAGGACGGCGTGGCGCTGGCCTTCATGGACGTGATGCCGCGCGCCGACGGACATACGCTGGTCATTCCGAAGGTCCCTGCCCGCACCTTGTTCGACATCAGCCCCGACGACCTCGCCGGCTTGATGCCGGCGGTCCAGAAGGTCGGGCGCGCGGTCAGGGCCGGCATGAAGGCGGAAGGCCTGACCCTCATGCAATTCAACGAAACGGCGGGCGGGCAGCAGGTCTTCCATCTCCACTTCCATCTCCTGCCGCGCTGGACGGGCGTGGCGTTGAGGCCCCCCGGCGGTCCGTTTCAGAACGCCGAGGCGCTCAAGCCCCAGGCCGAGAAGATCATCGCCGCGCTGGCCGGCGCCTGACCGTCCGCGGCCTTTCCGCCGCAGCCCATTCCCACCGGACCCGACGCCTTGGCCCACATCCATTACTTTCCGGTCAGCGTCGGCCACGCGGGCCTGTACGCCGCGCTTCTCGTCGCTCTCCTGTTGCTGCAGATCGGCTTATTGCGCCGCGCCTATTCGGCGCTCGGCCTCAATCCGGTGGTGGCGACGTTGGTCCTGTTGGCGTCCCTGCTCGGCTCGTCGATCAACCTGCCCCTGCTGCGCCTGCCGGAAGAGCGGGTCGTCTCGCAGGAGGTGGTGGAGGTCCTCGGCGTCCCGTTCCTGGCCCCTGTCGTGGTCGACTGGCACGGCACGATTCTGGCCATCAACGTCGGCGGCGCGGTGATTCCGATCCTGCTCTCATTCTATCTGCTCCTGCGCTACGACCTCTGGGGATCCGGCGCGCTGGCGGCGGCGATCGTCGCCTTTGTCGTTCACTGGTTGGCGACTCCGGTTCCTGGGGTGGGCATATCGGTGCCGACGCTCGCCCCGCCCCTCCTGGCGGCCGGGGTGGCGCTGCTGCTGTCGAGACGTTTTGCGGCGCCGCTCGCCTATATTGGCGGCAGCCTCGGCGTCCTGATCGGCGCCGATCTGCTCAATCTCGGCAGTTTGCGCAGCCTTGGAGCTCCCGTCGCGTCGATTGGCGGCGCCGGGACTTTCGACGGGATCTTCCTAACCGGCGTTATCGCGGTGCTGCTGGCCAGTCTGGTCTCGAATTAAAGTTAAAGATCAAGATGGTTAACGCAAGGTTGCCAAATCTGTGGCGATTCTGCCACATCTGCCCGCAAATTCAATCGATTCCAGGGGCGGCGGTGGACATGGTCTCACCCTAACCATATAGTGCTTGCACTGTTATGAGCGGCGGGGCGCGCGAACGCGGGTAGCGTATGGCGTCGCGTCTCAACTATGGAGACGACAGATGGGTAAGAATTGGCTCATGGGGGTCGCGGTCGCGGCGCTGACGGTTGCGGGAACTGCCGCAACGCAGGCAGCTGACCTTCCGACCAGAAAAGAGGCGCCGGCGCCGGTGTTCGTGCCTCCGCCCTTCACCTGGACCGGGTTCTACGTCGGTCTCAACGCCGGCGGCATCATCAGCAGCGGCAGCCGCAGCGCAACGCTTGTCGCCCCCTCGTCGGGCGTTTGGCTCAATAGCTATTTCCCAGGCGGGATTGGCAATGGCCAGAGCGGATTCATCGGCGGCGGCCAGGCTGGCTACAATTGGCAGACCGGCGCGTTCGTGCTCGGCATCGTAACCGACTTCGACGGGACGACGCTCGGCAAGAACTTCAACTACACCAGCGCGCCCTTTGCCGGAGTTGGGCCGGGGTACAATGGCGACGTCCTGAACGTGAACGCCAAGGCGAATCTCGACTGGCTGGGAACAACGCGCGCCAAAGTCGGCTTCGTCGCCACGCCCGACAATCGCCTGATGATCTACGGGACGGGCGGCGTCGCCTATGGCGGCGGGAGCTCGTACTTCAACGTCTATGACTCGTATTATAACGCGTATTGGAACGGCAGCCCCAGCTCTACGCGCGTCGGCTGGACGGTCGGTGCCGGCGTCGAATACGCGGTCACCAACAATATCACGATCGGCGCCGAATACCTGTACGTCGATCTTGGCAGCAACAATATCACGACGAGCGGAAACGCCGCAGCCGCCACCTACTTCCCGAACGTCTACGCGACGGCGAAGATCGACTACAACGCGTCGATCTTCCGGGCTCTGGTGAACTATAAGTTCTAGGCGTCCGGCGGTTCGATCCGAGCCGAGTTTTGGCCGGAGGAAAGGCGACTTTCCTCCGGTTCTTTTTTGCCTGCTGTGCGCCGGCCAGACGCGGATCGCCGGCCGCCATCCAAAGGACGATCGCGTAACGCCGCCGGCGGCGGGCGGAAGTCCGCGCCGACGACAGGTCGTACCTTTGTGAAAGCGACGCCCGCGCGGCGACCGGCGATCAATGATCGCGCCGACAGGATCGCGAGATCGGGCCAGACGATCTTGTCAGAGAATCGGCCTTCCGACTGAGGCGCGAATCGGCCGAACCCGACTCACGGCTCCGGGGCAGGCTCCTTGTCGCCGGCTTGGTCCGATTCGGCGGGCTCGACGCGCTTGCGCGAACGGCGCGCGCCGGCGGCGACGATAAGGTCGCGCTCGAGCCGCGGCTGGGCGGGCCCTTCCGGATAAACGAAGCCGAGCTTCTTTGCGCCCGTGTCGTCCGCCGTGACCACGACCTTGACGACGCCGCCGCCCTTGAGCCGCCCGAACAGCACCTCATCGGCGAGCGGCGTTTTGATCTGGGTCTGGATCAGCCGCGCCATTGGGCGCGCGCCCATCGCCTCGTCATAGCCGTTCTTGACCAGCCATTCGCGCGCCTCGTCCGTCAGCTCGATCGTCACATTGCGGTCGCTCAGCTGAGCCTCGAGCTGAAGGACGAACTTGTCGACGACGCGGGCGATGACCGCCTCCGGAAGCCGCGCGAACGGCACGATTGCATCTAGCCGGTTACGGAACTCGGGCGCAAAGAGCCGGTCGATCGCTTCGCGGTCGTCGCCTTCGCGCTTCGACTTATGGAAGCCAAAGGCGGCGCGGGCGAGGTCCTGCGCCCCCGCGTTGGTGGTCATGATCAGGATCACGTTGCGGAAGTCGATGGCCTTGCCCGAGTGGTCGGTCAGCTTGCCGTGGTCCATGATCTGCAGGAGGATGTTGAACAGATCCGGATGCGCCTTCTCGATCTCGTCCAGAAGCAGAACCGAGTGCGGATGCTGGTCGATGGCGTCGGTGAGGAGGCCGCCCTGGTCGAAGCCGACATAGCCGGGCGGCGCGCCGATCAGGCGCGAGACCGTGTGCCGCTCCATATATTCCGACATGTCGAATCGAATGAGCTCCAGTCCGAGGCTGAGCGCGAGCTGCCGCGCCGCCTCGGTCTTGCCGACGCCGGTCGGGCCGGAGAAGAGGTAACAGCCGATCGGCTTTTCTTGGTCGCGCAGGCCGGCGCGGGCAAGCTTGATGGCGGACGCCAGCGCCGCAAGCGCCTCGTCCTGGCCATAGACGGCGCGCTTGAGGGTTTGCTCGAGGTGCTGGAGGACCTCGGTGTCGTCCTTCGACACCGACTTCGGCGGGATGCGCGCCATCGAGGCGACGGTCGCCTCGATCTCCTTGACCCCGATCGTCTTCTTGCGCTTGGGCTCGGGCACCAGCATCTGCGAGGCGCCCGTCTCGTCGATCACGTCGATCGCCTTGTCGGGCAGCTTGCGGTCGTGGATGTAGCGCGACGACAGTTCGACCGCCGCCTTCACCGCTTCTCCCGTATAGCGCAGCTTGTGGAACTCCTCGAAATAGGGCTTGAGCCCCTTGAGGATCTCGATCGCGTCGGCGACGCTCGGCTCCTTGACGTCGATCTTCTGGAACCGGCGGACGAGCGCCCTGTCCTTCTCGAAGTACTGCCGGTATTCCTTGTAAGTGGTTGAACCGATGCAACGAAGGGTCCCCTGCGCGAGGGCAGGCTTGAGCAGGTTCGAGGCATCCATGGCGCCGCCCGAAGTGGCGCCGGCGCCGATGACGGTGTGAATTTCGTCGATGAACAGGATTGCGTCCTTGTGCTGCTCGATCTCCTTCATCACCTGCTTCAGGCGCTCCTCGAAGTCGCCGCGATAGCGGGTGCCGGCGAGCAGCGCGCCCATGTCGAGCGCGAACACCGTCGAATCGGCGAGCACCTCGGGCACGTCGGAATTGACGATCTTGCGCGCCAGGCCCTCGGCGATCGCCGTCTTGCCGACGCCCGGGTCGCCGACCAGGAGCGGATTGTTCTTCTGCCGGCGGCACAGCACCTGGATGGTGCGCTGGACCTCGGCCTCACGGCCGATGAGCGGATCGATGCGCCCCTCTCGCGCCTTCCGATTGAGGTTGACGCAATATGCTTCCAAGGCGCCTTCCTTCTTCTTCGAATCCGAACTGTCCTTCGACTCCTTGGCATCGCGCGAGTCATGATCCTCGTCGGTCCCGCGCGGCAGGCGCGAGGGATCCGCGTGGCCAGGACGCTTGGCGATCCCGTGGCTGATGTAGTTGACCGCGTCGTAGCGGGTCATGTCCTGCTCCTGCAGGAAGTATGCCGCGTGCGTCTCGCGCTCGGCGAAGATCGCGACGAGCACGTTGGCGCCGGTCACCTCCTCGCGGCCGGACGACTGGACATGGAACGCCGCCCGCTGCACGACGCGCTGGAAGCCGTTCGTCGCCTTGGCCTCCTCCTGGCTGTCGACGACGAGATTCTCGAGCTCCGTATCGAGGTAATGAACGACGGTCTTGCGCAGCCCGTCGAGGTCGACGCCGCAGGCTCTCAGCACCGCCGCCGCGTCGACGTCGTCGATCAGCGCCAGCAGCAGATGCTCGAGCGTCGCATATTCGTGACGGCGCTCGTTGGCGAGCGAGAGCGCCCGACGAAGGGTCTTTTCGAGCGCGCGGGAGAAAATCGGCATCGGGCGCCTTTCACTTCTTTTCCATGATGCATTGAAGGGGGTGCTGATTTTTACGCGCGTGGTCCATCACCTGCGACACCTTTGTCTCCGCGATCTCGTACGTAAAGACCCCGCACTCGCCGACCCCGTTATGGTGCACCTGGAGCATGATCTGCGTCGCCTCCTGGGCGTCCTTGTTGAAGAACGCCTGCAGAATCGAAATCACGAATTCCATCGGCGTATAGTCGTCGTTGAGCAGCAGCACGCGATACATGTTCGGACGCTTGGTTTGCGTCCGGGTGCGCGTGATGACCGCCGCGCCGGCGCCCGGCGTTTCTCCCCCTCTCTTGGTTTCGCGCGACGCCATCGTCCGCGCCAAGGTTTGCGCCGAGCTCACGCCGAAGCCCGGATAGAACCACCGCGCCAGCCGAGCCATCCCTGCTCGCAGCCGAACAACCAACTGATTCGAAGCGGCAGCCACCGAACGACCCCGATTGATGCCGGTTGAACGCAGATCGTTACGCGCACACTGAACTCAAGCAACTCAATCTATGCACGACGCGCCGAGATCGCCAGATGCCGGCGCCGAATGGCAGCATTGCCAATTTGTCCGTCACGCGCAAGAGCCTCGGCGCCTCCATTGACAAGAACTCAAATGCAGGCGTTTTGTTCAATTTCCTCCTTTCGCTCGCTCGCGCGGTTTTGCCGGCCTTAGCGGCTCCTGCGACAATTGCGGCCCGTTGACGAAAGACGAAAATAAAAAGCCGGCGCTTGGAACGGCGCCGGCCTTGGCTCGAACGATTTTCTAGTCGCCGCAGCTGGGCGGCGGCTCTCGCCCGATTACTTCTGGATGCTGGCGTAGGCCGTGGTGACCGGCTTCAGCGCGTCGGAGGCCACGCGGGTGTAAAGCTCGGAGACCTTGGTGGCCTGGGCGACGAAGCCCTCGTAAGCCTGCTTGGCGAATTCGGTCTGGATCTGAATCGCCGATTCGACGCTGCGCGCGCCGAGCAGCTTCTCGAACATCGCGGTGCTGGCGGCGAACGCCTTCTTCGAATAGTCGGTCGATTCGGTGGCGATGTCCTGCAGGCCCTTCGACAGGGTGGTCGAGGCGGCGGTGAAGGCTTCCAGCTGGTCCTTGGAGAACTTCTGGAATTCGTCGAATGAGGGTGTGGCGGCGGTCATGGCTTGCTCCTTTCTCGTTGGTTTCGCTCCTGATCGTTCAGCGAGGCGAAATCTCGATGACCCCTATATGTGCAGTGCACAATAAAAGTCAAGGGAGTTTTATTGCATTGCAGCATTTTTCCCGGCCGCCGGTTTTGTGCATCTGAATCTGATCGTCACTTATGCAGTAATAACATTAAGCTATGTCACAAATCTAAACCGATGCTTCATCCGGTCGGATCGCCGCGCTCTCGTCCCGGGCGCGAGTTCGAAGGCTTGCTGAAGAGCCGTCGTTCGCTGGCGTTCCGTTAACCGGCGCGTAACCGCGCTGACATATCGTTCACGACCGTGTGAGTTACGCAACGGTGGGCGGCTCGGCCTCACCCGTTGCGTGAAGTGAGCGGGGCGCGTTCATGGCGTTGGGTAAAGATTCCAGGCGAATCGGCGTCCTTGTTCGCCTCGCGACGGCGGCCCTGATCTCCGTCTCGACGCTCCTGCTCGCCGGCGCGCCCGCCGAGGCGCATCATTATCACCACTACCGCGTCTACCGGCACGTCGCCCGTGCGGCGCATTTCCCCCGTTACGCCCATCGCGGGCGGGTCCATGCCGTCCGCGAGGCGGCTGCGGTTCCCGCTTCGCCTGCCTTTTCGGCGATCGTCGTCGACGCCAATAGCGGCCGGACCCTCTATTCGGCTGACGAAGACGGGCTGCGCCATCCCGCCTCCATCACCAAGGTGATGACCCTCTACCTCCTGTTCGAGCAGCTCGACCGGGGCGCGATGACGCTCCGCACCGAGATTCCCATCTCCGAGCACGCCGCTGCGCAGGAGCCCTCGAAGCTCGGCCTCAGGCCCGGCGAGACGATCAGCGTCGAGAACGCGATCAAGGCGGTCGTGACCCGCTCGGCCAACGACGTGGCGGTCGCGATCGCCGAGTCGATCGGCCACACGGAGGACAATTTCGCCGAGATGATGACGGCGAAGGCGCGCGAGCTCGGCATGTCGAGCACGCTCTACCGCAACGCCTCTGGCCTCCCCAACGACGAGCAGGTGACGACGGCGCACGACCTCACGATCCTTGCGCGTTCGCTCGAGGAACGGTTCCCGCGCTACTTCCATTATTTCTCGACCGCCGAGTTCGACTATGACGGCGAGATCATCGGCAACCACAATCATCTGCTCGGCCGCGTCGACGGCGTCGACGGGATCAAAACCGGCTACACACGGGCGTCCGGCTTCAACCTCCTGACTTCGGTGCATCGCGACGGACGGTCGCTGATCGCCGTCGTCATGGGCGGCCGGAGCGCCGCGGGGCGCGACCGGATCATGGAAAATCTGATCGCCGACCACCTCGCCGAGGCTTCGACCGCGCGCACCGCGACGGCGATCGCCGAAGCCGCGCCGGCCAGGAGCGCCGCCGCGCCCGAGGAGCCGCCGGCGCGCGCGCGGGCGGCGGTTCAGCCCGTCCAGGTCGCCGACGCGGACGCCGAAACCGCGACCGGCGAAGGCGACAACGCCGACGGCGACGACGAAGGCCCCGCCCCGCGCGAGAATGCGGCGGAGACGCCTGCCCGACGCCCGGCCGCGATCGCCTACGCGGCGGCGCCGGCCCAGCGCGCGCCCGCCGCCCTCGGCTGGACCCAGGGCCCCGACGGCGTTGCGGCGCCGAAAGAGAAGCCCTCGGACCGGCTCGCCTTGGCGAGCGCGCTGGTCCTGCCGCCCGAAAGGCCGCAAGCCGAAGAGCCCGACCGCAGTCGCAACCATCAACTGTCGCCAGGGCAAACGACGGTCGTCGCGCGCGCCGGGAACGAAGCGCCCGCCGAGGGCGAGGATCGCGGCCGCGACGGCGCCGCCGGGCGCGGGAGCTGGATGATCCAGATCGGCGCCACCGACGATCTCGCTCAGGCCAACGCCCTTCTCGCCCAGGCCCGCGAACGCAACCGCTCGACCCTCGCCGCGGCGAAGCCAGTCACCGAGACCGTGCGCAAGGGCGACGGCACGTTCTACCGGGCGCGGTTCGCGATGCTCGATTCGGCGTCGGCCGAATCCGCCTGCCGCTCCCTCAAGCGCAATGGATTTTCCTGCTTCCCCGCCCGCGACTGATGACCCCTTGCCCCCGGAGCCCCGTCTAGCCTTGTCGCTGCATCAGAACATCCTTGGCCTGATTGACCCGCGCGGCAAGCGTGGTCGAGCCGCCATGATCTGGATGAAACTTTTTCATCAAGGCTCGATGGGCGCGGATGATTTCGGCCGCGCTCGCGCCCTCGGCGAGACCCAGGACCTCGAGCGCCTCGCTGCGCGACATCGCCCCGCCGGCGCGCGTCCCCCGCGCCTGACCCTCACCCTGGTCTGCCTCACGCCAGCCGGCGAACCGGCGGTCGAGATACGCCTCTAGCAGGGCGACGCCCTCGGGATCGTCGCGCGCCAGCTCCTGCCTGAGGCCGAGGAGTTCCGGCCGCGCCAAGGATTCGAGCGCCCTTCCCGCGTAAGACCCGGCGAGCACCGCGCCGGTCATCACGCCGGTCGCGTGATCAAGCCGCATCTCGATCATCGCCGAGCGTGCGGACGAGGCGCGGCCCGGGCGGGCGCCGAGACCGGCGTCGCGAAACGGGGAGAAGCCCGCGCCTGTCGTCCGCCAGCCGGCGAAGCTCGCCACCATGCCGGCGACCGCAGCCGCAAGCCCGATCCGGCCGCGCAGCAGGAGGAGAAGCGCGCCGATCATCCCGATCACGCCCCCGCCGTGGCGCACGAGCCGCGCCGCCGAGGCGGCGTCCATCCGCGCGAACTGCTTGATCGCCGAAAGGAGGAGGAAGAGCAGGATCAAGCCGATGATGAAGTTCATCGCAGCCAGCGCCTTCACTTTTTTCAGCCGGCCTCGCCGGGGGTCGGGCGGGCCCCAGGTCGAAACGCCGGCCGGGCTTAAGACTACGCCAACTTCACTTGTTCCGCATCTGCGACAAAAGGAGGCGCGCCTCCGGATCGGCGGCCGCCTCGCGCGCCAGCGCCGCCTGGCCGCCCGCGGCATAGGCCGCCGCCGCCCTGAGCAGCGCCGCCAGGCGCGCCGACGCCCCGGCGTCGAAGGCGCCATAGGCCCCGCCGGTCAGGCGCGCGATTTCGCCGAACGTCCGCCTCGCCGCCGGATCGCGGCCTTCCTGGAACATGAACGCCTTGACCCCGAGGAGCGCAAGTTCGCCGGCAAGGACCGCGAGCCGGTCGGGGTTCTCCTCCATCGCGTCGCCGACGAAGACGAGCGCCCCGACCTTGGCGCGCCTGGCTTCATCGCGCGCGTGCGCGAGCACCTTGCGGATCTGGGTCGACCCGCCGCGCACCTCGATCCGGCTCATGAGCTCGGCCAGCCCCTGCCCGCCGGAGACGAAATTCGACGCCCGGCATTCCCCCATGCCGCGGAAGTAGACGAGCTGGACGTCGAGGCCGCCGAGCCCCGCCGCGGCCTGAAACATCTTCGCCTGCAAGGTCTGGGCGAGATCCCAGGTCGGCTGGCGGCTCATGGTCGCGTCGAGGGCGAAGATCAGCCGCCCGCGGCCGGAGGCCGCCGGCGCCGGAACCTTCTTCGCCGCCTCGACGAAGGCGGCGATGTCGTCGGCGCCGCTACGCCGGGTGAGCGCGCCGTCCTTGTCCTTTTCCATTCGCGTCCCAAACGTACGACAGACGCATAGATTGGGCGCCGGAACCCGCGCCACAAGCGGCGGGTGCGCTTTATTTACAAGAGTCCCAGCCCCGCGAGTTCGCGCCGCATGGCTTCCGGCATTTCGGCGAAGCCGGGCTGGCTTTCGTCGATGTCGGGCGGGGCGTCCTTCGCCGCATAGTAGCGCCAGCCCTGAAAGGCGCGCATCGGCCGCGGCGCGACCGCAACCACCGCGCCGTCGAGCCAGAGCTTGCAGCGGCCGATCCCGTCAGCGTCGACGAACGGCTCGATGCCGACGACGCGCTGTCGGGCGCCGATCTGGCCCTTGATGACCCAATAGAGCGACCCGCCGTCGAGAATGTCCGCGGCCCGTTTCGGAGCCATCCTCGTCACGTGGGCGTGGCGGAGCGGCGCGCGGCTGCGCTTGGCTTGCGCCATCCGCTCCGCCATCCATTCTCGCAGGTCCGCAAGCGAGTCCGCGCCGACGGCGAGCTTGATGAGGTGGAGGGTCATGGGGAGAAACTAGCGCAGACCGCCGAGCCTGCCGAGCCTTGCCTCAAAGCTGTCCACCGGGTTTGGCGAGGCCGCCGCGTTCCCGCCGCTGGCCTCGAATCCGCCTGAGGGCTAGAATCCGCCGCGGCCTCAATGCGAACGAACAAAAACATGGCGGCGGGCTAGGTGGATTCTTCTGTCGTCGGGTCTGCGCTCTACGGAAGCCATGCGCTTTTCGTCGGCGCCCTGCATGTCGCGATGGCCGGCGCCGTCACCGTCCATGCGCTCTTGAACAAACGCGAAGTCCCCGCCGCAATCGGCTGGATCGGGCTCGCGTGGCTCGCGCCGGTTCTCGGATCGCTCCTCTACGCCGGATTTGGCGTCAACCGGGTGAGACGCCGGGCGCGGCGGCTGAAGGGACCGGTCCAGCCTCATGTTCCGTCCGCAACGGACGGCTCCTCGCCGGAGAAGCCGCTCGACCGCCTGAGCGCCGCGATCGGCAGGATCACCGGCCGGGAACTGTCTGGGGGCAAGGTCGCCGCGGTGCTCGATTGCGGCGATGAGGCCTATCCCGAAATGCTGGCGGCGATCGAGAGCGCGAAAAGCCAGGTGCGGCTCTCGACCTATATCTTCCGCGCCGACGATGTCGGCGGCAAATTCATCGACGCCTTGGCCCGAGCCCATCGCAGGGGGGTGACGATCCGGGTCCTGATCGACGGATTCGGCGGCGGCTTCTTGCGCTCTCCCGCCTATCATCGGCTGCGCAACCGTGGCGTTCCCGTCGCCCGCTTCCTGCACTCCACCCTGCCGTGGAAGATGCCGTTTCTCGACCTCAGGCTGCACAAGAAATGCCTCATCGTGGATGGCGCCGCCGCTTTCGTCGGCGGCCTCAACATCGGCGACGAGAATGTGATCGCGCGCCGGCCCAAGGCGCCGGTCCGGGACACTCATTTCCGCCTTCAAGGGCCGATCGTTCGGCAGATCGAGCAGCAATTCGACGATGACTGGCTGTTCACGACCGGCGAGCAGCCTCTCGCCGTTGCTCCTGCCCCTCCGGCGGAGGCTCTGCGCGCAGCGCCGGCGCGCGCGATCGTAGCCGGACCGGACCAGGAGGTCGATCAGCTGGTGCTCATCTTCCTTTCCGCGATCAATCTGGCGCAGCGCTCGATCCGGATCGCCACGCCCTATTTCCTGCCCGAGGAGCAGCTCGTCACCGCGCTTCGGCTGGCCGTCCTGCGCGGGGTCGATGCGCGTATCGTTCTCCCCGGCGAAAACAACCACCGGCTGGTCGCGTGGGCGTTGCAGACTCACATTCGGCCGCTGCTCGAGACCGGCTGTCGCGTCTGGCGGAGCGCGCCCCCGTTCGATCATTCAAAATTGATGGTGATCGACGGCGAATGGAGCCTCATCGGCAGCGCGAATTGGGATATGAGAAGCCTTCGCTTGAATTTCGAACTTGGCGTAGAGATATACGACACTGAACTGGCTGCAAGGCTGGCGGCGATCATCGACGCCCGCCGCGCCGAGTCGATCGTCTTGGAGGACATTGACAAGCGCGGTTTCGTCTTGAAACTGCGGGACGCCGCCGCCCGGCTCTGCATGCCCTATATCTGAACGCCGATCGATTTGAGGCCCGCAATTGAAGGTCGCATCCTACAACATCCACAAATGCCGCGGCGCCGACGGCCTCACCCGCCCCGACCGGATCGTCGGGGTGATCCGCGAGCTCGGCGCCGATCTCGTCGCGCTTCAGGAGGTCGACCGGCGTTTTGGACGCCGCGGCGGCCTGCTCGACCCTTGGGCGATCGAGCGCGAAACCGGGATGCGTCTTCTGGCGCAATCCGATGTTTGGTACCGTCATGGCTGGCATGGCAACGCGCTGCTCGTGCGCGGGAATCCGATTTCGTATACCCGCTCGCGCCTTAAGCTGCCGGGGGGCGAGCCGCGCGGAGCGGTGGTGGCGGAACTGGATCTTGGCGAAGGCAAGTTTCGCGTCATCGCCGCCCATCTCGGATTGTTTCGCCTGTCAAGGGTGGATCAGGTCGAGGCGATCCTCGCGGCCTTTCACGATCTGCCCGCCATGCCGACCGTTCTGCTCGGCGACTTCAACGAGTGGCGCCGGCGCGGACGGTCCGCGCTTCGCCGGCTCGAGCCGACGTTCGGGCTGGCCCCGTCCATTCTCAGCTTTCCCTCGGCCCGGCCGATCTTCGCGCTTGACCGGATCCTGGGCTGGCCCAAGGGCTTGATAACCGACCTTGCGGTTCACGACACGCCGCTCGCCCGGCGATCCTCCGATCACCTTCCGCTGACCGCCAAAGTGAACCTTTCGCGGGCGGAGCGAATCGCCGCCTGAAGAAGAGGCCGGCTCTCGCCGCGCTTGTCCAGGGCGGCCCCGGCCAAGGCGTTGCTGCATCAGGCAAAATCAGAAAATATGGACAATTTCTTGCGAAATTCACAACCTCGTGCTATAAAGGGACTTGCAGTCTGGATCGAACCCGCGCCGGAGGAATGCGAAAGTGGCGGCAAATCATGATGGAGACATTCCGCGGACGGGAGGAGACGGGGACCAGATTTTTTTCATTTGAATCGGCCGTAACCCTTTGAAAAGTCCCGATTCGGAAAAGCAACTGAAAACAAAAGAAAGCAAAAGAAAGCGTTTCTGCTTTCGCCCATTTTCATCTGTTTAAAAACCACTGGCATGACAAGTGAGTTATATTTCTCGCCTTTCCATTCCTTTCCGCCGGCGCGGCGCTGCTCAACCGGCGGCTTCGTCCGGTTGGTCCCCTGCCAACCCTTCGCCTTCCGCTCCCTTTCCCTCCGCCTCGACCCGCATGATCCGCTCGCCCATGTCGACCTGGTCGCCAACGTCGACGGTAAGGTCGCGCACGACGCCCGCGTGCGGGGCGACGAGGGCGTGCTCCATCTTCATCGCCTCGACGACCGCGAGACGGCGCCCCGCTTCGACCCTTTCCCCCTCCCCGACCGCGAGCGCGGCCACGCGTCCGTTCATCGGCGCGCGGATCGCGGCGTCACCCTCCTCCGCTCCCCCCTCGACCCTGGCGAACGGATCAACGAGCTCGACAAACGCCTGCCGGCCGCCGGCGAAGGCATAGACGCCGCCATCGGCCTCATAGAGGGTGATTTCGTCCCGAGGCCCGGCGCCGTCGCCGAAGTCCGCGTTGGCGCCCTCGACCAGATGCAGCCGCGCCGGGACGCGGTCGATGGTGACGTCGAGGCCTATTCGGCGCGCGCCGACAAGCTCGAACGAGTCGGAGACCCGCCACGGATCGAACGGAGCGAGCGGCGAGGCGCGGCCCCCGCCGCTCTTGTCGAACAGCATGAGCGCGGCGGCGCGGACGGCGCGCCGGTCCGGCGGATGCGGCTGAGCGCCGAGGCGCGCGAGATTGGCGTCGATGAAGCCGGTGTCGATCGCGCCCTCGGCGAATTCGCGGCTGCCGATGAGCGCCCGCAGGAAGGCGAGATTGGTCTTGGGCCCGATGACCACAGCGTCGCCGAGCTCCTTCCTCATCGCGGCGAGCGCCTCGGCCCGGGTCGGCGCGTGAACGATGAGCTTGGCGATCATCGGGTCATAATAAGAGGTGACGCTGTCGCCGGCGGCGACGCCGCTATCGACCCTGACCCCCTTCAATCCCTCCTCGCCCCTGAGGTTCAGAAGATGAATCCGGCCGGCCGAGGGCAGAAAATTGTGCTCCGGGTCCTCGGCGTAAACGCGCGCCTCGATCGCCGCGCCGGCGCAGGCGATCTTGCCTTGCGCGAGCGGCAGAGGCTCGCCGGCCGCAATCCGGAATTGCCACTCGACGAGGTCGAGCCCGGTCGCCATCTCGGTCACCGGATGCTCGACCTGAAGCCTCGTGTTCATCTCGAGAAAATAGAAGGCGTCGGGTTTGAGGCCGCGCGACGGATCGGCGATGAATTCGACCGTGCCCGCCCCGAGGTAGCCCGCAGCCAGCGCCGCCTCGGTCGCCGCCTTCGCCATCGCGGCGCGCGTCTCCTCAGGCAGGCCCGGCGCCGGGCACTCCTCGACCACCTTCTGATGCCGGCGCTGGGCCGAGCAGTCGCGCTCGTAAAGATGGACGCAAGCCCCATGGGCGTCGGCGAACACCTGCAATTCGATGTGGCGGGGCGAAGCGATATATTTCTCGATCATGACCCGTCCGTCGCCGAACGCGGCTTCGGCCTCGCGGATCGCGCTCTCCAGCGCGGCGTCGAACTCGACATGGGCGTCGACGCGACGCATACCCCGCCCGCCCCCGCCGGCGATCGCCTTGATCAGCACCGGATAGCCGGCCTCATAGGCCTTCTCGCGCAGAAACTTCGGGGTCTGGTTGTCGCCGTAATAGCCGGGCACGACCGGGACGCCGGCCCGCTGCATGAGCGCCTTGGCCGAGCTTTTGAGGCCCATTGTCCGCATGGCCGCGGGCGGCGGGCCGACGAAGACGACGCCCGCCGCGGCGCAGCGTTCGGCAAAATCGGCGTTCTCGGACAAAAATCCATAGCCCGGATGCAGGCACTCGGCGCCGACCTTGCGCGCGAGCGCGACAATCGCGTCCTGATCGAGGTAGCCGCTCGCGCCCTCGCCGATTTCGTGCGCTTCGTCGGCGAGCCTGGTGAAGAGGGCGCCGCGGTCGGCCGGCGTATGGATGGCGATCGTCCGGATTCCCATGGCCCGCGCGGTGCGAATGATCCGGCAGGCGATCTCGCCGCGATTGGCGATGAGGACGTTGGCGAACATGTCGAGGCTCCCGGTAGGCCTTGTCTACCGAACGGCTGCGCCGATGGCGAGCGTCGGGTCGCTGCCGGCGTCGCGCATGCGCTGGCCTCCGCGCCCCGAGCCAAAGAAAGTCACAAAGCCGCGCCAGAATGGCGGTTCCCCTTCAATTGCAATGCAAAGAGACCCTCCAGCCGATGACCTTCATCGACCGAGCGCGCGCCTTCATCGGCCTTGCCGATACGGTTCCCAAATGGCCGCCGGACCGGCTCTCGCTTGCTCTCCAGGGCGGCGGCTCGTTCGGCGCGTTCACCTGGGGCGTCCTCGACCGGCTGCTAGAGGAACCGGGAGTCAGCTTCGACGCGATCAGCGGCGCGAGCGCCGGCGCCGTCAACGCGGTTCTGATGGCCGCGGGGCTGGTCGACGGCGGGCCGGACGAGGCGCGGGCGCGCCTGGCGCAATTCTGGCGGCGAATGAGCCGGGCGGCGGCGCTCATCCCGAAGCCGACGGAATCTCCGTTCGGGCCCGGCTTCGACCTCGTGATCCGTTCGCTTTCGCCTTATCAGTTCAATCCGTTCAACCTCAACCCGATGCGCGAGGCGCTCGTGGCGTCGGTCGATTTCGAGCGGCTCAAGCGCCGCTCCCCGATCAAGCTCCTGCTTGCGGCGACCCGGGTCAGCGACGGGCGGCTGAGAATCCTGACCAACGCAGATCTGACCGTCGAGGCGGTTCTGGCCTCAGCCTGCCTGCCCCTGCTTCATCACACGATCGAAATCGACGGCGAAGCCTATTGGGACGGCGGCTATGCGGCCAACCCGCCGCTGATCCCGCTGATCCGGGCGTCGGAGTGCGACCACGCGCTCATCGTGCAGGTTACGCCGATCAAGTCGGACCGGTTGCCCAAGACTTCGCGCGACATTTCGCGGCGCATCGAGCAGATCCAGTTCAACGCAACGCTCAACAGCGAACTCGAGACACTCAAATCCGGAAAAATGATCGGCGCGACCGAGAAGTTGCGGCGGTTAAGGATCGGCCGCATTTCCGTCGACGAGGAAATCGAGGGCCTCGCGGACGAAAGCGCCGGCAATCTCGATTGGGATTTCCTCGAACGTCTGCACGCGAGCGGACGCGTCGCGGCCGATCTTTGGCTCAAGCAGGATATGCCGCAGTCGCCGTCCGCCCGCCGGCCTGACAAGGCCGCTTCGTGAGGCGGAACAAAATCGCGCCGGGAAAGGTTCAAGCCCGTGTCTTTGACATCGATCAACGTTCGAAGCTACGTTTAATGGCTAGCTCGCGCCGCATCGGTTGGGCGCCCCCGGCGAGCGTGGGAGGGATTTCCAAAATGATAATTCGCCATTTTGCATGTTTGACCGCTGCGGCGGCTTTGAGCGTGCTCGCGACGTCTCCCGCTCCGGCGCAGACGAATGTGCAGGCCGGCACCCTCACCTGCGACGTGTCTGCTGGGATCGGAATGATCTTGACCCAAAAGCAGACGATGACTTGCAGCTTCGTGCCTGTAAACGGCGGGCCGCCGGATCTCTATACCGGCCGGGTCGACCAGTTCGGCGTCGCCATCGGCGCGGTCCAGCAAGGCACCTTGGTCTGGGGCGTCGTTGCGCCGACGACCGGCGTGCCGCACGGCGCGCTCGCGGGCGCTTATGTCGGGGTCGGCGCCCAGGCGACGGCCGGAGCCGGCCTCGGCGCCAACGCTCTGGTCGGAGGAACCGGGCGGGCGTTCGCGTTGCAGCCGCTTTCGGTCCAGGGTCAGACCGGCGTCAACATCGCCGGAGGAATCACGACCGTGACGCTGATGTCGGTGCACTGATGACCGCCGCCGCCGCGGCGTGCGCGGTTCGAGCGACGGCGAGCCTTGGCCTGACTTGACCGGAGACCGGGCGGCCCCGGCGGCCGAGGCGGCCCAGCGTTCAGGGAGGGTGCTATGACGAGAAAAGAAGAGCCGGAAGAAGGCGAAAAGGCGCAAGACATTGCGGGCTCCAGCGCCGCGGCGCTGTCCGCCGCCGCCAGGCAGGCGCAGCAGGCGCTAGAGAACGCCAAGGAACTCGTCGCCCAAGCCCATCTTGACGAGGTCAGCGCGAAGGCCGTTCAGGCGGCGTCGAACCTCTACCGGGAGGGCCGCGATCGCCTGGCGGGCAACGAGGACCTGTCGCAAGCGGCCGAACAACTGAGCGGCGCAATCCGCAAGAATCCGCTGGCCGCGGTCGGGATCGCGTTCTCAGCCGGCCTGTTGCTCGCGCTTCTCACCCGCGGTTAGGGCGATGGTGAACCAGCTCGTCGCGATCGCGCAGGAGCAGGCGCAGGCTGCGGTTCGTCGCGCGGCCCTTCCGGCGGCGCTCGCCGTGGTCGCGCTGGTTCTTTTCCTTTTCGCCCTGTTTGCGCTCTTCGCCGCCCTGTTCTTTTGGGAAATGCCGATCTATGGCCCGATCGCCGCCGCGCTGATCGTCGCCGCGGTCGCGTTCGTCCTGGCGATTGTCGCGCTCATGCTCACGAGGATCGGCCGGCGGCCGAAGCCGCCGCCGCCGGCGCCCGATCCCTTGGTGCCGCAACTCGTCACGCTGTTAGTCCAGACGGCGCCATCGCTCGGTCCGAAGACGACCGCGTGGTCGGCGGTGCTGCTTGCGCTCGCGCTCGGGTTGATGGCGCGCGGCTCGTCCGCGGGCAAGCGGTAGAGACATGCAGAGGCCCGCAAGGGCAACGCCCGCTATTCGACGAAATAGTTCTCGTCGATCTTCCGCACTTCGTAGACGTCCTTCACCCGGACGCCGACCCGATGCCGGATCATTAGCGTGGCGAGCTCCTGTCCGTCGATCAGGACGACGCGCTTCGAGACGCGGGTGATGAAGTCGTAAGCTGTACTGGGAAAATAGGAAGTGGTGACCAGGACGCCCTTGGTCGCCCGATGACCTTCGAGCCCGCCGACGAAATCGCGCACTTCACCGAGCGGAACGCCCTTGTTCGGATCGAACCGCTTGGCCTGGACATAGACGACGTCGAGACCCAGCTCGTCCTCCTTGATGACTCCATCGACCCCCCCGTCGCCGGCCCGGCCGAGCGCGCGCCCCATCTCGGCCCGGCCGCCGCCGTAGCCCATCCGCACCAGAAGATCGATGATCAAGCGCTCGAAGAACGCTGGACCGAAGGAGTGCACCCGCTGGACGATTTCGCGCGCGAGCTCGCAATTCAGCATTTCGAAATTCGAGGCGATCAGCTCCTCCGCGCCCTCCCGCAATTCCTGTTCCTCCGCGACCTGGCCGCCCCTACTCTGGGTTTTCCAGGCGACGAACTCTGGGTAGCGCTCGAGCAATCCGAGGTCGATTTCGCTCAGGCCCTCCAACAAAAGCTTCCGCCCGCGGTCGGTGGCGCGGCAAAAGCCGCGTCGAGGCAGTTCGATGAGCCCCGCTTTCGTCAGGTACGATCTCGCCCAGTTTAGCCGGTTGGCGAACAGGGTCTGATTGCCGCTCGGCAGCCTGATCTGGCGTTGCTCCGCCGTGATCCTCAGAGCCTTGCCGACTTCCTCCTCAAGGCCCGCGATGCTGATCGCGTCGTACCGCTGCCCAATCGTTTGCAACGCCGGCAACATGAGTTGCTGAAAACTGGGCACGCTCATTGATTCTGACGCTCCTGGTCCAAGGCTACATGCGAAAGACGCCGAAACGGGTCGGCTCGATCCTGGCGTTGAGCGTGGCCGAGAAGGCCAGCGAT
>Ga0335073_10000914_pt1 | contig 38937 bp, 33 predicted proteins | sample Lox_Sample_22_FD_207093 | JGI IMG/M metagenome (GOLD analysis project Ga0335073, IMG submission 207093) | Soil microbial communities from Loxahatchee National Wildlife Refuge, Florida, United States - Lox_Sample_2.2 | ecosystem: Environmental > Terrestrial > Soil > Wetlands | place: USA... | reverse complement strand
ACTGACTTCAACGTCCTTCCACGTTACCCCGTGATTCCAACCAGTACCCAAAGCTTTCATGGCGGCTTCCTTTGCGGCGAAGCGGGCGGCATAGCGCTCGACGCGGTTGGCTTTGGAATCGCAGTAGCGAATCTCGCCTTCGGTGAAAATTCGAGCGATGAAGCGGTCGCCGAAGCGCTTGATGGATTCGGCGATGCGCGGGACTTCGGCGATATCGATGCCGGTGCCGACAATCATTTGGTCAACGTTAACATACGACGAGAGGCCTTAAACACAGGGACACAGAGGGGCACAGCTTAGAGCAGAAGATCGCCGCGATAGATGACATCGTCTTCGATGAGATTGGCTTCGGACATTAGTTTGTGGGGCCTAGTGGGACCGGTGGCATCGATATGCTGAACGTCGTGTCCGTGAGCGACGAGCCAGTCGGAAACTAACATGCGGTGGCATTGGAAGTAGACGCGTTCGGCGCACATGTAGGCAGTGGGAGATTGTTCGGCGAGTTGGATCAATTGCTGAATTCCGTTGCGAAACTCGTTGGTCAGCATGTAATCGGCATAGTTGCGGAAAGAGTCGCTGCGCAAGGCAATGTTGGGGGAATCGTCGCGGATTTTCGTGCGGCGGCCGCCCAGGGCGGGCAGCCAGAGGTAGTGAATTCCAGATTCAGCCAATGATTTTTCCAGGGCCTGACGGTTGAAGTGCGGCAGGCGGCGGGACATGGGGAAAGAGCGGATGTCGACCAGAGTTTTGATGGAATGAGCTTGCAGGGCTGCGATGAGTTCTTCGAGCGTACGGGTGGAATGGCCGATGGTGTAGAGAGTTGCCACGAAATTATTTCATCACAATATAAGGATCCGGAAATCTTAAACCGCAAAGAACGCAAAGGGACGCGAGTATCGAAAAACCTTAAACACGGAGGGAACAGGGGAACACTGAGTATTAAGATGCGACGATTTGCTGAAGTGCGAGAGCGATGACTTTGTCTTGTTCGGGAAACACGGTGCGAAAGTCGAGCAGCACGCGACCTTCTTCGACCCGGGCCACGATGGGCGGGTGGCAAGAGCGAAGTTTGGACGCGAGTTCGTCGGCGCTGAGCTGATTGCAGCAGAGCGATAACAATCGCGTGGGCAATGTGGCCGAAGGCGCAGCGCCACCGCCGATGACCGATTCGCCGTCGATGATTTCGATGGACAAAGCTGACCCAGCAAGTTTCGCGGCTATCCCCTCAGCACGTTTTCCGATTTCTTCTTTCGATAAGCGCATCATGCGAATTGCGGGGATGGCATCGTGGTCACCTTTTATATAGGCCAGCAGCGTGGCTTCGAGCGCCGCGTAGGTGAGTTTGTCGACGCGCAAAGCGCGAAATAGCGAATTGGATCGCATACGAGCGACGAGGTCGGCGCGGCCGCTGATGATTCCAGCCTGTGGGCCGCCGAGAAGTTTGTCGCCGCTGTAGGTAACGATGTCTACCCCGGCTTGCAAACTTTCCAAGACAGCGGGTTCACCGTTGATTCCGACGGAACGGAGATCGAAAAGCGCGCCGCTGCCGAGGTCTTCCATCAGCGGAAGATTTCGTTGGTGGGCGAGATCGACGAGTTCGTGAAGGTCGGGCTGCTCGGTGAATCCGGTGATCTGAAAATTAGAACGATGGACGCGCAGCAGCAGGCGAGTTTTATCGCTGATCGCTTGCTCGTAATCTTTGATGCGAGTGCGGTTGGTAGTACCGACTTCACGAAGCTGGGCATTGGACTTCGCCATCACATCGGGAATGCGGAAGGATCCCCCGATTTCGACGAGTTCGCCGCGGGAGACGATGACTTCTCCGCCGTCGGCAAAGGTGTTCAGAGCAAGCAGGACGGCGGCCGCATTGTTGTTGACGACGATGGTCGAAGTCGCAGAAGAACTCCCGGATTGCGATAAGAGTTTGCGGAAGAGGCGATCGACGTGAACGTCGCGGCGGCCGCGCTCTCCGGCGTTTACGTCGAATTCAAGATTGGAATAGCCAGAGGCAGTTTGTTGAATGTGCTCGAAGGCGGATGCCGCAATCGGGGCGCGGCCGAGATTGGTGTGAAGAATCACTCCGGTTGCGTTGATGACGTTTCTTAGGGAATAGCTGAGGGCGGCACGAAGTTGGCGCTCGATGGCTTGCGGCAAGCCGGAAAGAGCGAGATCGACGGCAGCGGAGTCCAGGTGACCTGCCGAAATTTCCTTTCGCAGCGACTCCAGTACCGTGCGCGCGGCGTCGGCGGCGGCAATTTGCCCGTCTTGTGTCACAAAAGTTTGCAGAGCGGGGCTGCGCAGGAGTTCGTCCACGGAAGGCAGCTTGCGATACAGATCGGCTTTGGCATCGGTCTTCATCCGCCGACTGATTATCCCATCTTCAGCCTACTTCCACTAGGCCGTAGGTTTTTTGCCAGCGGGTGCGCATGTGGCGCAGGGCGCGATTAATTTCTTCCTGGGAAATTTCGGCATTCGGTCCCGATAAAACTGCTTGCGCTTCGCGTTTGGCAGCTTCGAGCAGTTGGCGGTCGCGAATGAGGTTGGCGACCTGAAAGCTAGGCAGGCCGGCTTGTTTGGTGCCGAAAAACTCGCCCGGTCCGCGGAGTTCGAGGTCAAGTTCGGCGATCTGAAAGCCATCGTTGGTGCGGACCATGGCATCAAGGCGGCGCTCGGCATCTTCGGAGATCTTTCCCCCGGTCATGAGAACGCAGTAGGACTTGGCGGCGCCGCGGCCGATGCGTCCGCGAAGCTGGTGGAGTTGGGCAAGGCCGAAGCGCTCGGCGTGCTCAATGACCATGACGGTTGCATTCGGGACGTCGACGCCGACTTCGATGACGGTGGTAGAAACTAGAACTTGCAGCTCGCCTTTCTGGAAGAGGCGCATGACCTGCTCTTTGAGATCGGGATCCATGCGGCCGTGCAAGAGGCCGACGCGCAGATCGGGAAAGATGCGCTGGCTGAGTTGCTTGTACATTTGCTGGGCAGCTTTGAGCTCGCGCTCTTCGTTCTCTTCGATGACGGGATAAACGACATAAGTTTGGTGGCCGGCGGCGGCTTGTTTGCGGACGAAGGCCCAAACTTCGTCGGACCGCTCGTCGGAAATTTGGCGAGTGACGATAGGAGTGCGGCCGGGCGGCATTTCGTCGATCACGCTGATGTCGAGATCGCCGTAAATGGTCAGGGCTAAGGTGCGCGGAATGGGGGTTGCGGTCATGACGAGGACGTCGGGTTCGCCGGCGGCTTCGGCCTGCGTGTGTGCAGCGGCTGATTTCTTCATCAATTTGAAGCGCTGCAGTACGCCGAATCGATGCTGCTCATCGACGATCACGAGGCCCAGGCGATCGAATTCGACTTTTTGTTCGATCAGTGCGTGGGTGCCGATGACGAGTTGGGCGTTGCCGTGGGCGATGTGGCGGCGGATTTCGCGCTTGCGATCATCTTCGAGAGAGCCAGTGAGCAGAACGATGCGGTATCCGGCGGCTTCGAGAATGCGGCGGGCGGAGAAATAATGCTGCTGCGCGAGAATTTCAGTGGGCGCCATGAGCGCGACTTGATATCCGTTCTCGATGGCGATGATGGCCGCCTCGAAGGCGACGATGGTCTTGCCGGAGCCGACGTCGCCTTGCAGCAGACGGCGCATGGGGCTGAGCTTTCCCATGTCGGAGGCGATTTCCTTGAGGACTTTTTTTTGGGCTGCGGTGGGATGGAAGGGAAGTATCTTCTTGATGGCGGCGCGGACGCGATCGTCTAAGCGAAATGCGATTCCGGTTTCGGCTTTTTGCTCGCGGCGCTTGAGTTCGAGGCCGAGCTCGATGAAAAATAATTCTTCGAAGATGAGCCGGATGTGAGCGGGAGTGCGGGAGTTTTGCAGATCCTGGAAACTTTCGCCGGCATCGGGCCAGTGAACTTTCTGCAATGCTTCGCGCGGCGAGATGAGGCTGAGGTGTTGGCGGACTGCGGCGGGGATTGCCTCGGGGAAATCCGGAGTAAGATTTTCGAGCGCGGTATGAATAATGCGGCGAAACCAGCGAGAGGTGAGGCGGCCCTGGCCAGTGGCTTCGTAGATGGGAACAATGCGGCCGATTTCGAGGGACTCGGCAATTTTGCGGTCGGCAGCATCGGCGGAAGATTCGTCCGAAGTGTCACCGATGATTTCAAACTGCGGCTGGACGAGTTGGAGTTCGCCGGCGCGATAATCGCTTTCAACTTTGCCATATAAGGCGACCATCTGGCCGGGCTGGAATTTATCCTTCAGGTAGGGCGCGTTGAACCAGATGCACTTCAGGCGGGCGCGGCCCTGGCCGGCGGTCATTTGAAAGATCGGCATGCGGCGGGTGCGAAACAAGCCTGAATTGCGGACCTCTGCGATGATGGTGGCCATCTCTCCGGCGCGAAGCTCAGGGATGGAACGGGGATTGAGGCGATCTTCGTAACGAAAGGGTAGGTAGTGCAGCAGGTCGTCAACAGTTTGGATGCCCTTGGCAGCAAGGATCTCAGCCAAGCGAGGGCCGATGCCTTTCACGTATTGCACTGAGGTGGCGAGTTCCAGCATCTCAAGGGATGTTAGCAGCGTCTGAGGACGGAATGTCGAAATCAGCAGCCAATTTTGTGCACGCGCTGGCAGCCGTGATTGTGGGGAATATCGCTTATTTTCTGTCGGAAAAATATCTTCCGGTGGCTGCACGGCATGTGGTTTTCAAACTCGATTTGGGGACGCTAGTCGATTTCTGGTTTTGCCTTGTGGCGTTTGGGATTATCAAAACCGTCGCGAACTTGAGACGGAAGCGCAGGGTGCAGGAGCAGTAGTATAGGCGGGCGAGGTGCCCGCCTCACAAAACTTTTTTATCCGGCAAAATCGCGAGCGAGTTGGACCAGGCTACGAACGGCGATACCCGAGGGACCTTTCGCGATCCACGGCTTGTTGTCTTCCATCCAGGCGGTACCGGCGATGTCGAGATGGATCCACGGCGTCTCTTCGGCAAATTCCTGCAGGAACTTCGCCGCGGTGACTGCACCACCCCAGCGGCCACCGGTATTCATAATGTCGGCAATGTTCGATTTAATGCTCTCTTTGTAATCGTCATCGAGCGGCAGACGCCAGAAACGCTCGCCGGCCTTTTCGGTGGCTTGACGGAAACGGCCATACCAGGCGTCGTCGTTGGTGAAGGCTCCGGCGTTCACGTATCCCAGAGCGACGACGACCGCGCCTGTGAGGGTTGCGGCGTCGACAAGATGGGTGCAGCCGAGCTGACGGGCATAGAAAAGGCCATCAGCGAGCACAAGGCGTCCCTCGGCGTCGGTGTTTATGATCTCGATGGATTTGCCAGACATAGCGATTTGAATGTCGCCCGGCTTCTGCGCCTTGCCGGAGGGCATGTTCTCGGTGGCGCAGACGATGGCAATGACTTTGACCTTGGGTTTGAGCAAGGCGATGGCGCGCATGGCCCCGAGCATGGCTGCGCCACCTGCCATGTCATATTTCATTTTTTCCATGCCGTCGGCGGGTTTGATGGAAATGCCGCCGGTGTCGAAGGTGATGCCTTTGCCGACGAGACCAAGCACGGGATTCGCGGGGGCGCCCGCGGGTTCATAGCGAAGAATGATGAGCGCCGGAGGTTCGTCGGAGCCTTGGGCTACGCCCCAGAATGCTCCCATCTTCAGGTCTTTGATTTTGTCAGCACCGTAGATATCGCATTTCAAGCCAACTTCCTGGGCCATTTTGCGGGCTCGGTCGGCGAGGATGGTGGGCGTCATGCGATTGGAGGGTTCGTTGACTAAGTCGCGGGTAAAGTTTTGTGACTCACCGATGATCCGAGCTTCGTCCATAGCCTTCTGCAACGCGGGCTGATCGCCACGCGCGACCACGGTGACGGCATCGATGGTTTGGTCTTTGCGATCACTTTTGTAAACGTCAGGATCGAAGTTGCCGACGAAAGAACCTTCCACGGCTGCGCGCACGCCCTCCTCACCGTTGATCGCTTCGGGGAGCAGGAAGGCGAAGCTGCGGATGCCGCGGGTCTTGAGAAAGCGAACAGCGGTTCCGGCGAGTTTTCGCAATTCGGAGGAATTGAATTTCTTGGCTCTCCCACCACCCACCAACAAAAGACGTTTCGCTTTGAGATTTGCGGGACGATGGAGGAGCGAAGTCTCCAGACTTTTGCCGGTAACCTCGCCGCTGGCGATGACTTCAGCTGCAGCTTGGCGTATGGCGTTGTCGCCGGATTGGACAGCGGCGTCGTTTTTGTCCTTTTCACCCTGGTCGAGGACGATCACGACCAGACATTCGGTTTCGATTGAAGCGGGAGCGGCAGTGGAAAGATTGGTCTTCATAAATTTTTAAATTCGACTGAGTTCGATTCCAGTATCGTCGGCGGGTGGGGAATTAGGCAAGTTGGGTGCCAGTTGGACTTAAAGCACAACCACGGTGACACCCAAATTTCTTCGACCGAGATCATGATCGTGCTTCAATTCCGGGTGAATGCCGATCAGCTTCCAGGTTTCTTGGTCCGACTTGCTCCAGTTTTCGCCAAAGATACAGCCGCGAATTTGGCCGTCGTCGGTCATCTTGCGCAACTGTTTTTGTACGGCAATACGAATTTCCCCACCAACCCCGGTTGAGCCGTATCCGTGAATGAATTTAATTAGAAGATAGCCTTCGCTGCGCGCGGCATTCAGTTCGGTGTGCAAGCGCGACAGGGCTTCCGTCACCGAAGGCATGTTTTCCTTCAAGCTGACCGACTTCATCAGCAAGGGGCGCACGGTTACCTTCCTTTGCGACCGCGGGAGACGGCCTCGCGAGCTTCGCGATCGGCGGTGCGGCGGCGTTCGGTTTCTCGTTTGTCCCAGAGCTGCTTGCCTTTGGCCAATGCCAGTTCAACTTTTACCCGGCCGTTTTTGAAGTACATCCGGGTGGGGATCAGGGTTAGGCCTTTCTGCTGGGTTTTGCCGATGAGCTTGCGGATTTCTTCATTGTGCATCAGCAACTTACGGGTTCGCAGAGGAGCATGGTTGAAGATGTTGCCGTGCTCATAAGGGCCGATGTGGCAGTTCAGGAGCCAGAGCTCGCCATCTTTAATTAAGCCGTAGGCGTCCTTCAGGTTGGCGCGGCCAGCCCGAACGGACTTGACCTCGGTACCGGTCAAAGCGACTCCGGTCTCAAATTTTTCCAGCAAGAAATAGTTGTGAGAAGCGATCCTATTCACAGAGGCATCGCGCAGGCCAGAAGCGGTGGGATCGCGGCGGGGGTTCTTCTCCGGATTGGGACGGGTTGGCTGCAAGGGCTGGCGTGGCATGGCAGTTATAGATTATCGCAAGGGCGAGAGGGCGAACTCGTCGAGCGCATGGGGCTTGGACTCAAGTCTCGAACCAAGCGGAGTCTCCTCGGTGAGATTGAGTCTGAGCCTCAGGGTGTGGCAGGCCGTACGTTACTTACGACTTAACTGCTACCAATACAGTCACTTCGGCAGCGCGGAGGCGATGTTATAATCACGGTTTTATCTCCCAATATTTGTGGAAGAAAGGCTCTGACTGGCAGTGATGGCTGAGCAAAGGGGAAGACTGTCTGCGAGAAAATCCGCGATGAAACGCTTTTTGCGACCGGTGACGATCGCCTTGTTGGCGGTGGCGGTCGTGTTGTCGGCGGCGGCGGCCGACAAAGCTAAGGCCTTATATAAGAAGGGCAGAGATGCCGAGGCGCGCCAGAACTACGAGCAGGCATACGACTTTTACAAGCAGGCTTACGACCTGAAGCCGACGGATTTGGCGTATCGGGCTTCTTTTGAACGATTGCGGTTTTTGGCCGGGGCTGCGCACGTGCATCGAGGGCAACTGCTGCGCGAGGCCGGACAACTCGACGCCGCCGAAGCGGAGTTCAAGCAGGCCAGCGAGATCGATCCCTCAAGTGCGATTGCGAGGCAGGAATTGCAGCGCACGAAGCAGATGATCGACGAGGCAAAAGCCGGTCCCAAAGTCGAGGCTCCGCCGGCTAATTTTCTGCAGAAACGGATTCAGGAGGCGGGCGGCCCCATCGAGTTGGCGCCCATCTCCAATATTCCGATCAATCTAAAAATCACCGAAGATACAAAAGTCATTTATGAGACCGTGGGGAAGCTGGCGGGAATCAATGTTTTGTTCGATCCGGATTACACCTCGCGACGTATAAAAATTGAGCTCAACAACGTCTCGCTGGAAGAAGCGCTCCAGATCATCGCAGTGGAATCGAAAACATTCTGGCGGCCGGTTACGCCGAACACCATTTTTGTTGCCACGGACAATCCCGCTAAGCGGAAAGATCTGGAACAAAGCGTGGTGAAGACGTTTTATCTCAGCAATCTTTCGCAGCCCACCGAACTGCAGGACATCGTCAATACTCTGCGGCAGATTCTGGAGATTAACCGGGTACAGCCTTTGCCAACGGAAGGCGCGATTGTGGTGCGAGGCACGCCGGATCAGATGGCGTTGGCACAAAAGTTAGTGGGAGACCTGGACAAGGCCAAGCCTGAAGTACTGGTCGACGTCGCCATCATGCAGATCAACCGCGACAAGTCCAAGACGCTGGGCATTAATCCTCCCACCAGCGCGACTGTGCAGTTGCAAAGCAATTTGAACCCGGTTTCGACAACCAACAACGGAACGGTTGCGGGCCAAACTACAACGACCACGGGAAGCACCACGCCGGGACAGATCAGCCTGAATACTCTGGCGAACTTGAACGCTAACGACTTTGCGGTGACGATTTCGCAAGCCACGGCCACGGCTCTGTTTAGCGATAGCAGCACCAAGCTCATCCAGAAGCCGGAGATTCGCGCGGTAGATGGCCAAAAGGCGTCGCTAAAAATAGGCCAGCGCGTGCCGGTTGCGACGGGATCGTTCCAGCCGGGCATTGGCGGCGTCGGTATTAACCCGCTGGTGAATACGCAGTTCCAATACCTCGACGTGGGCGTCAATATTGACATCACCCCGCGTGTGCATACGAATGGCGATGTGACGCTGAAGATCACGATGGAAGTTTCCGAGGTGGATGGCACATCGAATATCGGCGGAATTACTCAGCCGATCATCGGACAAAGAAAGATCGAACATGAAGTGCGGCTCAAAGAAGGCGAAGTGAACATGCTAGGCGGCATGATGGAGGATTCGCAAACCCGTGCCATTACGGGCTTTCCGCTGTTAGCGCAGATTCCAATCATAAGAAATCTTTTTGGCCAAACTACCCAGGATCATAGCGAGACCGAGACGGTGTTCGTTTTGATCCCCCACGTCGTGCGCCGTCAGGATATTACGAACGCGAATCAGGAAGCTCTGGATGTGGGGACGGGCAGCGGAATTCAACTGCGGCGCGTGGCCCATTCGAGTGATGCGCCGGCGCCGGCTGCCCAGATTCCGAGCCAGGCTCCAGCACCACAAGCAGCGCCGCCGCAGCCGGTCTTGGGAAATTCGCCTGCGGGGAATACGGCGACTCCGCCGGTCGGGCAGGCTGGAGCAGCGCCACTGTCGCAAGCGGGAGCGTCCGGTGGACCTAGTTTTAGTTTCGATCCGACTACGATCACGAAGGCCAAGGGATCGACTTTCGAAGTCAACGTGGTGCTGACCGGCGCACAGAATGCTTACTCGGTTCCACTGCAAGTGAACTACGATCCGAAGTTCTTGCAGGTAGTAAACGTTTCCAGTGGAACTTTGCTGCAGCAAGATGGACAAGCTGTAGCCGTGGTGCATCGTGATGACGATAGCACTGGAACTTTGCAGGTTACCGCGACTCGACCGCCGGGAAGTTCAGGCATCACGGGACAGGGAACTGTAGTGACTTTAACCTTCATGGCGAAGGAAAGCGGCACATCGAAGCTGACCATTTCGAAGGGCGGCATGCGCGATCCGGCGATGCAGCCGACCTTAGTGGCGGGAACAACGGCTGCGGTGACGATTCAATAAACGGGCAGGGGGCGCGGTTCTGGCGCGGTCCCTCTACGAACGCCAGTTCCGATGGTCCATAGTATGAGGTTCGCAGTTCAAAAAAATGGCTTGAAGACTGGTGGAACCGCGTCGATGCGTGGGTTCACGCTGGTTGAGTTGATCGTGGCGACGATGATCCTGCTGATCCTGACCACGATGGCCGTCCCCATGGCCCGTGTCACCATCAAGCGCGAAAAAGAGCGGGAATTGCGCCGCGATTTGTGGGAGATGCGTGATGCAATCGATCGTTACAAAGACGCTGCGGACCGCGGAGGCTTTCAAACCAAGGTGGGATCGGAGAATTATCCTCCGGACCTGGACACGCTGGTGAAGGGCGTGGATGTGAAAGGCAAGAAATTGAAATTCCTGCGGCGGATTCCTGTCGATCCCATGACGGGAAGCACCGACTGGGGATTGCGCTCGATGCAGGACGACCCCGATTCGGACTCGTGGGGCGGCGACAACGTCTTCGATGTGCATACCAAGTCGCAGGGGCAAGCGCTCGATGGAACGAATTACAAGGATTGGTAAATGTTTGGGCTGGGCATGAATTCGAGAAACGGACGTCGCTGGGGTGTGGTAAGTCGGCCTGCGCGGCGAAAGCAGGCGGGATTCACCCTGATCGAGCTGATGATCGTGATCACGATCATGGCGATTTTGATTTCTGTTGCCATGCCGGCGTACCAGCAATCGATTGTGCGGGCGCGCGAATCAGTGCTGAAGCAAAATCTATTTACGATTCGATCTGTAATCTCCCAGTACACGCTTGATAAGCAGAAAGCCCCGCAGGCGCTGGATGATCTGGTCAGTTCCGGTTACTTGAAACAGATTCCCCAGGATCCTGTCACCGGCCGTAACGATACCTGGGTTCCGGACGAAGAGCAGGACCAGATTTTGTCGATCGACCAGCAGGACCAGGGCGGCATCATCGACGTGCACAGCGGGTCGACGGCGGTTGGGAGCGATGGAACCGCGTATAACACGTGGTAGAGCTATCAGCAATCGGCGGTCAGCTATCAGATGTCTGCTATGCAGTGCGGATCACACACATCCCTTCTAACGCATGATGTATGAGTCCGGTTACGCATTTTCTTACGGGCTGGGTCTTCGCGAACACGACCGGTTTGGGGAAAAGAGACCGGGCGATCGTGACGCTGTCTTGCGTCGTTCCGGACGTGGACGGCATTGGAATTGTCCCGGAATTGCTCACTTCGAGTTCAGCGCATCCTCTGCTGTGGTTTTCGCTCTATCACCACAAACTGCACACTTTGACATTTGCGGTTGTCATCGCCATAGCTGCGTTTTTTCTGGCGGACGAAAAGCGGAAGACTGGTTTGTTGTCATTGGCGAGCTTCCACTTGCACCTTATTGAAGACATTGCAGGCTCGCGTGGGCCAGACGGATACCAGTGGCCGATTCCTTACTTTGCCCCCTTTTCTCACGCCGGCAATCTGGTTTGGCGAGGCCAGTGGGCGCTCAACGCATGGCCTAATGTTCTGATCACGATTGTGTTATTGTTCCTCACACTAGTACTCGCTTGGAAGCGCGGGTATTCTCCGCTGGAAATGATTTCGCGCCGTGCCGATACCGAGTTCACGAGCACACTTCGGCGACGCTTCACTCATGCGCGAATTTGAATCGGATACACCCAAAGCACTACCATTAATACATGCCGGTAGAGACTGAGATTTCTCCCACGACTTATACGCCGATTCGCGCGCCGCGCGGCACGACAATTTCCTGCAAAAGCTGGCAGCAGGAAGCGGCGATGCGAATGTTGATGAACAACCTCGATGAGGAAGTCGGCGAGCGGCCCCGTGATCTCGTGGTTTATGGCGGCACGGGGCGCGCGGCACGAAGTTGGGAGGCTTACCATGCGATCGTTCGTTCGCTGAAAGATTTGGGGAATGACGAGACGTTGCTGGTGCAATCGGGCAAGCCGGTGGGCATTTTCAAGACTCACGAGTACGCGCCGAGAGTTTTGATCGCAAACTCGAATCTGGTCGGCCACTGGTCGAATTGGGAGAAGTTCAACGAACTGGAGCGCGCCGGGCTGATGATGTATGGCCAGATGACGGCGGGTTCGTGGATCTATATCGGCTCGCAGGGTATCGTGCAAGGGACGTTTGAGACTTTCTCGGCTGCGGGAGAAAAACATTTTGGGGGAGATCTTGCTGGGAAGTTGATCGTCAGCGGCGGCATGGGTGGCATGGGTGGCGCGCAGCCACTGGCAGCCACCATGACCGGCGCCGCGTTTCTGGGGATTGATGTCGATCCCGAGCGCATCAAGAAGCGGTTGAAGACCGGCTATTGCGATTTCATGGTGAACACGCTTGACGAGGCGTTGCGCATCCTGAAGAACGCGGTTCGAAAAAAGGAAAATGTTTCGGTCGGGCTAGTGGGCAATTGCGCGGACATGATTCCTGAGATGGCGGAACGCGGCGTCGTTCCTGACATTCTCACTGATCAGACGTCGGCGCATGATCCGCTGAATGGCTACGTGCCGAATGGCATGAGCTTTGACGAGGCGCTGGAGTTACGCAAGCGCGATCCCCAGGCGTATCAGGAAAAATCGCTGGATGCAATCGCGAGGCACGTGGAAGGCATGTTGCGCCTGCAGAAGATGGGATCAGTCACTTTTGATTACGGGAACAATATCCGGACATTTGCTTTCGAGCGCGGGGTGAAGGATGCCTATGACTTTCCCGGATTTGTGCCGGCGTATATTCGGCCGCTGTTTTGTGAAGGGCGCGGACCGTTTCGTTGGGCGGCGCTGTCGGGCGAGCCCTCGGATATTCACGTCACAGACGACTTGGTGCTTGAGTTATTCCCCGACAATCGGATTTTGCGGCGCTGGATCGATTTGGCGCGGAAGCGGATCAAGTTCCAAGGGTTGCCGGCACGAATCTGTTGGCTGGGATACGGCGAGAGAGCGCAATTCGGGCTGGCGATCAACGATCTGGTAAAGAAAGGCAAGATCAAAGGGCCAATCGTGATTGGCCGCGATCATCTGGATTGCGGATCGGTCGCGTCCCCTTTCCGCGAAACCGAAAGCATGAAAGACGGCAGTGACGCGGTCGCGGATTGGCCGCTGCTGAATGCGCTGCTTAACACGGCTGCCGGCGCGTCCTGGGTATCGATTCATAACGGCGGAGGCGTGGGAATCGGCTATTCGTTGCACGCGGGGCAAGTCACAGTTGCTGACGGAACCGAGATGATGGCGCAACGAATTGAGCGCGTGCTGACAACGGATCCGGGAATGGGCATTATTCGGCATGTGGATGCGGGATATGAAGAGGCTGGCGACTTCGCAAAGAAAAAGGGCGTGAAGATCCCGATGCAGAATCAATGACGGTCCATCACAGAGACACGGAGGCGCGGAGGCCGACTCCGCTTCTTCTCCTGAATATTGGCCAGCTTCTTACTCTGCGGTCTTCCGACATCGGGCCGCGACGCGGCGCAGAGCTTTCCGAGTTGGGAATCATCGAAGACGCTGCGGTGCTCTGCTTGGGGGGCAAGATCGTCTCGGTCGGTAAAACCAAAGAAGCGCTGCGCGATCCCTGGCTCAAGAAGCATCGCAAAAAAGTCACGGAAATTGACTGCAAAGGACACGTAGTCGTGCCGGGATTTGTCGATTCCCACACCCACCCAGCGTTCATTCAGCCGAGGCTGGTGGATTTTGAGAAACGCGTTTGCGGCGCAACTTACGAACAGATCGCCGAAGCTGGGGGAGGAATTCGATCGAGCGTCGAAGCGGTGCGTAAGGCGGGGAAGAGTCAACTGACAGAAAAAGTGTGGGAAGGCCTGCAGCAGATGGCTGCGCAGGGGACGACGACGGCGGAGGCGAAATCCGGGTACGGACTGACCTTAGATTCGGAGTTGAAATCCCTTTCGGCTATTAAGGCTGCGGCCGCGCAGTGGGCCGGAACCGTGGTCGGTACATTGCTTGGCGCGCACGTTGTCCCTAAAGAATTTCAGGGCCGGTCGCAGGAATATGTGGAAGTGGTTTGCCAGGAGATGATTCCGCAAGTGGCCAAGCGCAAGCTTGCACAATTTGCGGACGTCTTTACGGACGCTGGCGCCTTCAGCGTGAAAGAAACAGAACAAATTTTTCAAGTGGCCCAACAGCACGGACTCGGCGTGCGGGCGCATGTCTGCCAGTTAACTGAAAGCGCGCTGCAGCCGTTGCTGCGGTTCAAGCCGGCATCGTTTGATCATTTGGATCACGTGAGTGATGAGGACGTGAAAGCACTGGCTGGAACCGACACTGTCGCGACGCTGGTTCCTGGAGCCAATTATTTCTTAGGATTGGAAAAATATCCGCCGGCGCGGAAGCTGATTGATTCTGGCGTGGCAGTCGCGCTCGCCAGCGATTACAACCCCGGCTCGTCGCCGACGCCGAGCATGCCTTTCGTATTGTCTCTGGCGTGCACGCACATGAAAATGTCGCCAGCGGAGGCGATCTCGGCGGCGACCATCAATGGAGCGTGGGCCCTGCGGCTGCAGGGCAGGAAAGGTTCGATCGAAGCAGGGAAAGACGCCGACCTCGCGGTATTTGCAGTGAAAGATTATCGCGAGATCGCGTACTGGTTTGCGACGAACCGATGCGAACTGGTGGTGTTGAACGGGAATGTCAGCGGGTGAGCTGCCTCGCTGAATGTGGTGGCTGCCGTCGCCTTATCAAAACCCAATGGGCGAGGAGATCACATTGAGGGAATGCGGCGTGATTGTTATAATCGGGCTGTTCCACAACGCTTCCCAGCGTTGAAGCCCACAGCCATTCTGTCCCATCTGAGTCGAACAGCGACTCGAGAGAAAGATTGGGCAGCCCAGCTGTAGCCAAGTGGCCAGGTAGCTCAGGTGGTAGAGCGCAGCCCTGAAAAGGCTGGCGTCGGCGGTTCAACTCCGTCCCTGGCCACCATTTAACATCAATAAGTTACAAGATAACGTCGCTGCACCTTGTTCTCTTCTGGATCATCTTCTTTACCTGGTAAGTCTCTTAAAATCAATAAAAAACATGGTCGTTGGCCGCTGATCAGCAGAAATAGGCTGGCGTCGCCCACATGCTCTGCCATCTCACAGATTCAGCAGCACATAGAGAAGGGCAGGGACGAGCATTTTTTGCGCGCGAACCATTCGCGAACATCGTTTGACAAGAAAAGACCCACTAACGCTGCAGATCAAGATTTTTCGGGGAAAAGGCGGCATTCGAGCCGCCTTCTCTTTTTGTGTGGGCCGGAACCGGCGCACGGCACGTTTCGTATGAGGAGTGAAGAAGTTTCTATGGAGAGTGTATGACAAATCCTCAACCTGATTTACCCACGGAAGGAATTCTTGCCAGGACGCGTGGCCCACTCAAGCCCGGTTTTAGCTTGAGTGGGATAATTTGAAGAGGAACTGTAAGCTTTGGAAGTCCCCACACAACGAAAACCGCGTTGTGTGGGCCGCCCCCAAGAGTTGCCGACCACCCGATCTAGGCACCGTTTTGGCCAATTTACTTACGTGTGGTGATTTACGCAAGACGCCATGTCGCGCACTGCGAAATCGCCTCAGTCACGAAGTGGTCTCAAACCCGAAGCTTCCGCGGAGAGTAGAATGGCGGATTTGATGTTGACGTCGCGAATGCGCTCTTGGATGGTGGCCGAGATACCGCACTTGGAGTGTTTTCGGGGTGTGGGCTTCGTCCACGAATATCCCCGGCACAGCCATTCGACCTGGGCCATTGGTATTGTGGATGAAGGTATCGGTGGCATTTGGCATCGTGGATCGAATGAGTTCCTCGGCCCCGGAACCGTAATCGCCGTAAACCCTGGCACAGTTCATACGGGCTATCCGCTACAAAAAACCGGGATAAGCCATTCGATGCTGTATGTCGGTGACGAATTGGTGAGGAATGTTTTGTCCGACGCTGCCGCTTCGCCGATATTCCCACAGGCAAGCATTCAGGATTCCGACCTGGCATTTCGCTTATGCGGTGTTTGCCGCTTGCTGGAATCGGACGGTTCCACCCTCGCAGTCGAAACGAAATTGTTTGCCGTTCTAAGTTGCCTCTTCGTCCGGCACGCCCACGTTTGCGTTCGTCAGGAGACCGGAGTCGAGCCACGGCATATAGCTGTGATCCAGGAGTATCTGCGCGCTAATCTTCGCCGCAACGTCGCGTTGAGCGAGCTTGCCCGACTCACGGGATTATCGAAAGCGTATTTGATTCGTTCCTTTTGCCGCGCGGTGGGCATGCCTCCGTACGCATGGCTTATCCAATTGAGAATCGACATGGCCAGAGAACGTCTTAAGAAGGGCACTCGAATTTGTGATTTGGCGCTAGAGCTGGGCTTCGCAGATCAGAGTCATTTCCATCGACGGTTCAAACGGCTTACTGGGATGACCCCTGCCGCCTACGCAGAAGATCACTATCGTTCAAGACAGGGGCAAGCGCAGCTGACAGGATGAGGGGAAACCGGTTCTGGCCAGGCGCAAGAACCGTATTATTGGAGCGTTTATGACCAATCCTCAACCTGACTTACCCACGGAAGGAATTTCTGCCAGCGACCCTATGTCTGTTGCCCCACTTCCGAAACCAAGCAGCATGTTCATGGGGCCTGATGGCCTGCGATCGGGATGGGGCCTCCTGCTTTATCTGGGCATGGTTGTTGCCCTGGTGTTGTTGGCATTACGCGGCTTGAGCAAGCCGTTGCATGCGCTCAAAGGCAGCGTCTGGCAGCCTCTGGTGCAGGAAGCACTTCTTGCCATGGTTGCTTTTCTGCCAGCGCTGGTGATGGCCAGAATTGAGAAACGCAATTTTGGAGCTTATGGCCTGCCGAGCGCGCAAGCGTTTGGGCGCAGATTCTTTGCCGGACTGCTCTGGGGATTTTCTGCGTTGACGGTTTTGCTGTGCGTTTTGCGTGTGAGTGGCAGCTTCTACTTTGGTTCGGCGGAAATTCATGGAGCGCGCGCAGCGAAGTTTGCCCTGTTCTGGGCCGCTGTAGTGATATTGGTGGGGTTTTTTGAGGAATTTTTCTTTCGCGGCTATACGCTGTTCACGCTCACCCGCGGCATAGGATTTTGGCCGAGCGCGGTGTTGTTATCGATCTTGTTCGGCTTGGCGCACTCGGGGAACCCAGGAGAAAGCTGGCGGGGTGAGGTTTCCGTGGGATTAATGGGGCTGTTCTGCTGTTTTACGCTGCTGCGTACCGGAACGCTCTGGTTCGCCGTCGGCTTCCATGCGGCATTTGATTGGGGGGAGTTCTATTTTTATGGCACTCCGAATAGCGGTACGCCCGCCACGGGGCATCTCCTGAACTCATCGTTCCACGGTCCTGCGTGGCTCACGGGAGGATCGGTGGGTCCGGAAGCAAGCGTGTTGGCGTTTGTGCTGATTGGGCTGGCGTTTTTGGCGTTCCATTTAGCGTTTCCTGCCAGGGAAGATGCACCTGCCTAAGCAGGAACGATGACCCAGATCACACCGGAGGCTACGGCGATTTCTACCGGAGTCGGGCAGACATATTTTCCGTCAGCATCGACATCGACCACAGGCTGTGTTGTGAGCTGGAATCTCTTCTGCTGGAAGTATTCGACTTGCGGAAATTTCCGGTGCGAGCCGCTGTGCACGGACGGAAATAGCCGCACCATGCTCGCGAACCATTCGCGAACATCCGCGAACCGAATTCAGCCCAAATCAGCCTACACAGGCCCAAACGGAGATCGGCGCAAGTCCAGCCGCATCAGCGTCATGCGTTGATTCTGAACCGCTTCGGCAATTCGGTAGACGGCCCTGAAAAGGCTGGCGTCGGCGGTTCAACTCCGTCCCTGGCCACCATAACGTCTCAAGTCTTCGCCTTACCCGGGGACCTTTGCTACAAATGTCTGGAGTTGCTCTCGTTGGGCATCTTCCTCGAAGACGGGCGACCAGGATTGTTCCCTCCATCGATTCTCGTTCTGCGGGATACACGTCGGTAATGTGACTCTCCAAAACCCACCATTTTCAAGATGTTCAGGGTGCCTGGCGTCTGCGACACGTGCAGCAACCAAATAGCTCGCTGGGATCATCGAACTCCTTAAAGCTGAATTGTTTCGGAGGTGAACATTGAAGAACAGTCTCTGCACAGCGACCCGCGATTTGATGTTGTTCTGGCGAAGGCTCGCGAAACCAGCAGCGCCGGGCAAAAATAGTCGATGCTGCCCGCGTGGTTATGAGTCGCAAACGGGATTTATCATCAAGGGATTGAGCAGGTGAAGCGTGGCCCAAGGGATCGAATCGATGGATAGCTTTGGTGGAAAGGCGCGAAGAAGCAGGCAGAAGTCTCTTCTCCGCGCCCCTTTCTCAGGCAAAATGTTTCTACTCGTTAGCGGGCGTAGCAGCTGATTGCGTTATAGAGCAACTGCTCATCATCGCCGCCGATGGTGTTGTATTCCGGCATGTTCGAAACATAGATCGAAATGACTTTGTTTTTGTGGAAACCGCTGATCACGCCAACGTAGCTATCCGATTGGGCTCCTGCCTTCGCCTTGCCCAGGTTTCCCGTCCACGATCCACTCGCGGGAACCTGACTGTTGTTAAATCCGTTGGACGTCCACGTGCTCGGAATCTTGTTAAATAAGCAGGCTTTCGCCACTTGGGTGAACTGGTTATCGATGGTGGCTGTAGTGTCTGTCAGGGTGGACGACAGACCGAAGAGTGGCGCCAGTGCGCGGTTGTCGATGTTTGCCGGGGAGTACTGGAACGTCGCATATGTGGCCAAAATCGGATGCCCCGCCTCGACGTACTCGGCAAGCGCGTCGACTTCAGTTGACGAGTACTGTTTCACACCTCCTGCAGGGTCACTCAGGATAATCACATCGGCATTGGAGCTGACCAAATCTTGATAGGTGAAATCGCTGTCGATCAGGGTTGTGTAATCGACGGAAACTGGAATGGTTCCGTAGGTGGACCAATTGGCGTTCAGGTCAGCCCAAACGGGGTTGTTTCCCCAGGACTTTACGATGATCGCGGTCACAGTGTTGGCGGGGCGCGCAATCCTTTGCTGAACCGCCGGGGCTTGCGCCAAGCTGTTGCGGGGTGGGGATGCTTCCTGGGCAATCGCAGTTGAAGCGATCATGAGGGTCAAGAAACTAATCACGAACAGTTTTTTCGACATATCAAACCTCTGCAAGGGGAAATTGACTAATTCGAGCATCGGATACTTTACACCCGAATCGCCGTTATTACACGGGGAATTACATTGCTAGCCTGAGGGCTGTGACGGACAGAAGGCTTTCATTCCACTGCGGCGGCGCGACTTCTAGAGAATGTTGACAGCTCGAGCCGCGAGAAGGACGAGAATCGAAAGGGAGATCAGCGATTGCAGCATCGTGGCCACTTTAGCCCATCGTGAGAGAACGGCAGTGTCGGTCGGCGAAAAAGCGGTGCTGGTGTTGAATGAAATGAAGAGATAGTCGAGAAACTGCGGTGACCAGCCGGTGTACTCCTCGCGGTCATTAGCAAGCTGAGGGAAGAGAAACGCGCTCGCGATCTTGCAGCGAGAATGATCGCGGCCCAAGGGCCCGCCGGCGTCGAGCTTCCAGTACCACAAAGCGAAGACCAGAACGTTACTGATCCATAAAGCTAAGGCTGAGCGTAAGAGTGCCTTGGGCATCTCGCGATGAGAGGGAATACCCTGAATGAGGAAGATGAGCGAGGCGATCAGCGACACGGTGATGAGTGCGAGCGCGGCGAAGGTCAACATTCGTGTGATTTTGAAGTAGCCGCGGCTATTGGTGATCACGATGGGAATCATGAGCACCAAGATCACTGCCAGGAGCAGCCAGCCCGGCCCTACCGAAAGAGGCTCGGGCAGAGCCCAGAAGACCCCGGCTGCGGACAGCATCGCGAGGAAAGCAGGCCATCGTGGTTCGCGCGTCGACATGCTCATAGCAAGGGCGTTCAGTGAAGTCTATATCTAGCTTCGGGATGCCGCCAAGGGTCGAGTGGCTACTAGTCGCCGAGGTTTCGCACACGAGCGGAAACTACAATCTTAGGCCAGCGGATTATTGACGCTAACAGGATCTTGCCACGTTGCGGCATCTGTTCTCCGGAATCTGAGCGCTACGGAATAACTTTCCTTGACAAGTCTTCACGTTGACGCAATGAGGGCATAGAAACGGCGGCCTCTTGCGAGGCCGCCTCGTGGGAGCATGATCATCTCGGGTTAGAAGATGAGTTTGGCTTGCATTTGAATCAACCGGCCGGTTACGCCAGCGCCTTGGAAGGCGCCGTACGGAGTAGTCGGCGGAGCTGCGGTGACAAAGAGCTGTCCGAAGTTCGGAGCAGCCACGTTGTTGGCGGGAGTAAAGAAGTTGGGATGGTTGAGCACGTTGAACATGTTTGCGCCCAACTGCAACTTCACTCGTTCGGTCACCAGGAAGTTCTTCATCAAGGTGAAATCGGTGTTGAAGTACTGCGGCGAGCGGAAGTAGTTGCGCGCTACGTTGTTCCAGTTGTTCTGCCCACCGGGTACCCCAAACGGCGCAGCAAATTGCGACGCCGACAAGCACTGGGTTGGTGCGACAGCATAGTTCGACCCAGGATTGTCGCAGCCCGTGCCGTTCGATCCACCGAGGAATTCGGCGATCGGACCGCCTTCGGTTCCGAGGTTGACAATCTGGGGTTCGACGGTGAGGGCGGTAAACGGTACTCCGCTGTGCGCGAAGAACGTACCCGCAACACCCCAGCCTCCAAGGGCGAGTTCCGTCAACCGGTTCTGGAAGCGATGCGGCATGTTCCAGACGTAGTTGGCGGTGAAATTGTGCCGGGCGTCGGAGTCTGATGGCCCGTAGCTTCCGGCGTCGAAATTAAACGGATTTACCTGGCGTCCAAGGCTGTTCAGCACGCTGTACGTCGCGCCAGGGTTGGTGCTGGTCAGATCATCCAGAGAGTGCGAGAAGGTGTAGTTCGCACTCATTTGGAAGCCGTACGACATTCTGCGAGTGAAGGTTGCGGTCACTCCGTTGTAGTTGGAGCGGCCAATGCTGGAGAGTTCGTTGATGACCCCAAAGCGCGGATCGGGTGCGGTTCCGACGGGGAGGCCGCCGAAGGGAAGCGATCCGGGAGCCAGGTAGGCGTTCAGTCCGGGGTTTTGAACCAAAGCGTCATACCCGTGGGTGCCCACATAGTTCAGGTTGAGAGACATTTTTGGTCCGAAGGCCTGCTGAAGTTCGAAGTTCCACTCCAGATACTTCGGATTGTTGATGTGGTTCGCCATGGAGAAGTACTGCGGTGGCTGAAATGCGGGATTGGCTGCCGTGATCGAAGCGAGCGTACCACCGGAAGCGAAGCCGCTCAGGAACGACGCGTTGTCGGCTGCCGCAGTTGAGGTCACACTGCCCGGTGCGGAAGGCGCCAAGGGATTTGGGGTTCCGAATTTGCCCGGAAGCACCTGGAAAATATTCGTGGTGGGCGAGTTCTCGTACATGCTGTCGAGCAAAAGGCCCTGATACAGATCCGAAAAGACTCCAATGCCGCCGCGGAACACGGTGTTGCTGAGCCCATTCGGGCTGTAGGTGAAGCCCAAGCGAGGCTGCAAGGCGAGCTTCTCAATATTCGGAAATGCCGAGTGTTGATCGGAGAGGATCGCCTGGTTGTATGGGATGTCAACGTTGTGGCTGATCTGGGAGAACGGGTTGTCGAGGCGGGCAAAGCAGTCGCTTTGACAAACCGCGTTCGAGTTACGATCACCACGCAACGCCAGTGTCAGTTTCAGATTGGAACTTACTCTCCACTCATCCTGGAAATACAGACCCATGCTGTAAAACGCCAGGGGTGCCTCTGGAGCTGAGGTGAAGACCTGAAGGTAACTGTCGTTTGGGTACAAGGGTGTGCCGTTGACGAAGTCACTCAGGCTGGTGAAGGTCATGAAGCCGCCGCTGGCTAGCTGTGCGTCGTAGTCCGAGATGTCATCCCGCCGGAAGTTGATACCCATCTTGAAGGTATGCGCACCCTTGGTGATGGACAAATCGTCGGTGACCTGTGCCATGGTGGAATGGCGACCCTGCGGAAAATCTAAGTCAGGAGCGTTCACTTGCGTGCCGCCGAGAGTTGACATGAGATTGTTTCCCGCAAACAGAATTGAGCTCATTCCCAGTGTCGAGAGAACCGCTGCCTGGCCGGAATCCGGTAGAAAAACCGCGCTGTACCAGAGACCGGAAACGATCAGGTTGTTGACCATGGTCGGCGAGAATACGTGTGTCTCGTTGATCTGACCTTCGTATTCGGGCTGATTGCTGTCGCTGCTGAATATTCTTGGGTCGATCAAGTCGGTTCCCGTGGCTTGCTCGCCGCGGTCCATCTTGAAGCGGCCAAAAAGTTTGTCGGAGTTGGAAATGTTGTAGTCGATACGCGTGGTGAGCAACCACTCTTTATTCTGGTTTACACCAGACGTGTCGGTCGAAAATAAACAGGGTTGTTGTCCGGCGCCGCCGCCAAAAGGCAGTCCGCCAAGCAGGCTGGCCGCTCCGGCGTAATCAGCGCAACCCCCGGCTCCCGTGGAATCGAAGGCCCCGATGTTATTGGGCGCAGCTGCGCCTGCCGCGTAGCTGGGCGCACCCTGGTAGAGATTCATCAGATTCTTGTAATAGGACAATTGCGCCGGTTGAGTGGCCGCAATGTTGCCAAGGATCTGATTCGCAAAGTTCGGCGTAGGCAGGAAAATCCGCTGCACGCTTGGCAGTTCATAACGCAACCCTTCCTGATCCGCATAGAAGAAGAGTTTGTCCTTGACGATGGGTCCGCCGAAGGAAGCGGCCCATTGATTGGCGACGGCAAATGGCGACTGGTTCGGAGCCCCAGAGGCGATCTGACCGGACTTTAAGAACCATTCGTTGGCGTTGAAGCCGCTGCTGTTGAACCAGTAGTTGGCATTGCCATGAAAGGCATTGCTACCGGACTTGGTCGAGTAATCGACTTGCACGCCGGCCTGGCGGCCATATTGGCCGGTGTAACCATTGCTGACAACCGCGACTTCCTGCACTTCGTTTTGCCCCAGCAGCAGGTTGGAAGAGCCGGAGTTGTTCAGGTTCAGGAACGGATCGTTTACATCGTTACCGTTCAAGGTGAACAGGTTCGAAGTGGCGGGCAATCCAAACGCGCTGAAATTGCCGTATCCGAAGCCGGCCTGAGTATTCATCAGGACGCCAGGCGCAGTCTGCGCATAGCTGGTGATGTCACCGCCAGGGTTGGGCAGGTTTTCGATTTGCGTCGGGGTGAAGGTGGTCGAGATGTTGGCGTCTTCCGTTTGTAGCAGAGGCGCCGTTCCCGTCACTTCGACAGTTTCTGAAGCATTGCCGACCGCCAGTTTAATGTTGACTGGCGTGACCTGGCCCAGCAGGACGTCTACTTTCTGAGCGACGCCACGGAAGCCACTCTGGGCGATGCTGACCGTATAGTTGCCGGGTTTGAGCAGCGGGAAGTTGTAGAGACCGGTGGTGCCGGTCGTGGTGGTTTGAGTTTCACCGGTGCTATTACTTTTCAGGGTGAGGGTAGCATCGGGCACGACTGCACCGCTTGGGTCCGTGACCGTGCCGGAAATTCCGCCCGTCACAATGTTCTGCGCGAGGAGCGTGCTCGGTACCAGTAGCGCGAGCGCGATCAGCAGAACAAGCGACTTGGCTAAGCAAGTAAATCGCATAATCCATCCTCCAATTTTGTGTGAACGAAAGTTACGAACATCAAACTGGATGGGAGTAAAGCAAAAGGAAGGCCGATTAAGCGGTGTGTGTTCTGAACGGTTTAGAGGAGTTGGTTGAGAATGAATCCGCAGCCACGGAACAAGCGTAGTCGAGACCAAATTCGAACTCAGCAGCGTGGAGTTCTGAATTTGTCATCTCGTTGGTGGTTTTTTGTTGAAGTACTTCTTCGCGTAGGGACGGGCGAAGAATCTGCAGATTCCAGTAGACCCTCGTAGAGTCAAATGGGAGGTCGGACTTATAATTTTCTAAATTTCGGCGATGTCGAATTCGCACTCGCTCGCTCGTCATAAATATAGGTACGGTCATACACCGGAGAGAACTCAGTCATACACCAAATAGGTGTGAAAGGTGGGAAACATGCAATTTGCCTTGCTAATCTGCGAAGCTCCAGAAGCGTTTGCGATGCGGAAGAACGACGACAACGATCCTTATCTGGGCGCCTGGAGGGCTTACTACAAAGCCGTGGTCGATGCCGGTATTTATGTAGGTGGCGATGCGCTTGACGTTCCAGACACTGGCACGACGGTTCGCGTGAACCAGGGAAAGCGGCGCGTACAAGATGGGCCGTACGCCGACACCAAGGAGCAACTGGCGGGGTTCATGGTGCTGGAACTTCCCTCGCTTGACGCAGCGCTGGATTGGGCAGCGCGCTGCCCGGCAGCGTCGTTGGGTGCGGTGGAAGTGCGGCCGCTCGCACATGAAAGGAAGATACAGATTACCGGATGAGCGGTAGCTCCCAGGAGGACACCGAAAGAGCGGTCGAGCGAGTAGCGCGGGAGTCCTACGGGCGTCTCGTAGCCTATCTGTCATCGCACACGCGCGACGTAGCCAGCGCAGAGGACGCCCTCAGCGAAGCCTTAATTGCTGCGCTGCGAAGTTGGCCGCGAGATGGCGTTCCTCAAAAGCCGGAGGGGTGGCTGCTAACCACGGCGCGGCATTCGCTGATCGATCTTGCGCGCCATCGGCAGATCGCCTTAGCCAGCGAGCCTACACTTCTTCTTCTCCGAGAGAACTCAGAGGAGGCAACTATGGGAACAGCGTTTCCGGATGAACGGTTGAAGCTGCTGTTTGTGTGCGCCCATCCGGCAATCGATCCGAGTATTCATACGCCGCTGATGCTACAGACGGTTCTGGGTCTGGATGCGGCGCGCATCGCTACAGCATTTCTGGTCTCCCCGGCGACGATGGGCCAGCGCCTGGTGCGCGCGAAAACAAAGATCCGCGACGCCGGCATCCAGTTTGAGATTCCACAGGCGCGTCAGTTGCCGCAACGCCTCGATGCGGTATTGGAAGCGATTTACGCGGCTTTTGGGATCGGCTGGGATGACTTGGCGGGAATGGATCAGCGCGGGCGAGACTTGGCGGAGGAAGCGATTTGGTTAGCGCGAGTACTTCTGCAGCTTATGCCCGGCGAAGCTGAGGTTCGCGGCTTGCTGGCGCTTATGCTGCACTGTGAGGCGCGGCGCGCAGCGCGGCGTGGGACGGATGGTCGATACGTCCCCCTCTCCGAGCAGGACCCGCGACTATGGTCGATTCCATTGATCGAAGAGGCGGAGCAACATCTTGCAGAGGCGTCACGTCAAAATCGTAGAGGTCGCTTTCAACTTGAAGCAGCGATTCAGTCGGTGCATGCTGAGCGGGGACGAACCGGGCGAACGGAGTGGGGAGCAATCGTTCTCTTCTATCAACAGCTGATCCACATCTCGCCGACGTTGGGTACACAAACCGGATATGCGGCGGCGATTGCGGAAGCAAATGGGGCCGAGGCGGGCATGGCGGCGCTCGACGCGATCGACCTGAAAAGCGTGACCACTTATCAGCCATATTGGGCGGTTCGCGCCCACCTTCTGCGGCGGCTACAGAGAACGCAGGAGGCTCGGGAGGCATTCGATCGGGCGATTGGGTTGGCCGAGGATCCAGCCGTACGTCTTTTCTTGCTACACAAACGAAATTAGATTTTTTTCCGCAGTGTAGAAATTCATCAGTCTCGAACGTCACCACTATAGAAGCGTCTCGGAAGCGGTACGTGTGAGGAGGGGTTCATGCTTCGCAATCGACTAGGCATAGTCGTTTCTCTGATTCTCACCCTGACATTTGTGATTGCAACCCCGCGCCGAGGTCATGGCCAGGACAACAAAAATCAGTATGCCAGCATGGCCCCAATCGACCAATACCTCATGGACCGAGATGCCGAGATTGCGATGGCACGCAGCGCGGCTCCGCCATCCATCGCCAAGGACGCCACCGTTATGGTCCTTGGACGGCATGGCTATGAAACGGCGGTGGAGGGAAAGAATGGTTTCGTGTGCGCGGTCGGACGATCGTGGGATTTACCGAAAAACAATCCGGCTTTTTGGGATCCCAAGATACACGGTCCAATCTGCCTGAGCGCTCCGGGTGCGCGGTCTTTTCTTCCGATCTACTTCAAGAAGACCGAACTGGCGATTGCCGGACGTTCGAAGACTGAGATAGAGAACGCAATAATCGACGGCATCGCGAAAGGCGAGTTGCCCACGCCCGAACCCGGCTCGGTGTCGTACATGTTGTCAAAGCAAGGGTACTTGAACGCCGGCATCAAGGGACCCTGGCTTCCCCACGTGATGTTTTTTGTCCCCGAGATTGACCCGAAAGCCCTGGGATCCGACTTGGGGGATGACGTCCCGTTGGACGCGCACGAAGAGAAAATAGGCCGCTATACCACAATTGACGTTCCGGTAAGCAAGTGGTCAGACGGAACGCCGGCTCCGCAAGAATGATGAGTGAACAGGATCCCAAAAGAGAGGAGCAAGAGAGTTGATGAAGGAACAAAAGATCGCGTTGATTGCCGCCTCAATGCTTGCCCTGATTCTTGGCTTTGCTTTGGGGCGGGAACTGAAGGCGCAGGTCAGCAAAAAAGATGGGGGCGCATATTCGGCAATGGCGCCGATCGAGCAATACTTGATGGATCGCGATGCGGAAATCATGCTAGCGCGAAGCGGAGCCCCGGAGTCGATATCGCGTGACGCGACCGTCATGGTGCTCGGAAACCGGAGCTTTGAAACTGCGGTCGAAGGCAAGAATGGGTTCGTTTGCATTGTGGAACGCGCGTGGACGAGCCCGTTCGAGAGTGCTGAATTTTGGAACCCCAAGAACCGCAGCCCAATCTGCTACAACCCGCAGGCGGCGCGAACTGTGCTGCCGATCACCTACATGCGGACGAAGTTGGCGTTGGCGGGCCTGTCCAAAGAACAAATCCGCGAGCGTATGAAAGCTGCCGTTGACGGGAAAGAAATTACGCCACCCGAGCCCGGCGCCATGTGTTTCATGATGGGGAAGGGAGGATATCTCAGCGACCAGAGTCTGACCGCCGATGGGGCGCACAACATCGCCCATGTGATGTTTTTTACCTCGCGGATCAAGCTCTCGGACTGGGGCGCGAACCTGGACAATTCTCCGATTTTTATTGACCCACGGCACAACAGTGACCCGGAACCCATCAATGTGTTCATGATGATGACCGGTACGTGGTCGGATGGAACAGCGACGCCGCTGCAATGAAAACTCTGGTTCCAACTGTGGCTAAGCCGATTCTGAAACGGGGAGCGTTCGTGCTTCTCACTCTGATGATCGCGATTGCGTTGGCTCATGCGCAGGCGAATTCCCCGGTGAAAGAAGATTCGAGAAGCGCCATTCGGCCGTTTAAGTTGCATGTGCCGGACTCGGTGCTAACGGATCTGCATCGCCGATTAGCCGAAACAAGGTGGCCTGACCAACTCCCGGGCACAACCTGGGAATACGGGGCCGATATCAAGAAGGTGCGTGAACTAGCTGGCTATTGGGAGAACGGATTTGACTGGCGCGCGCAGGAAGCGCGCATCAACCAATTCGACCAGTTCACGACAGAAATTGACGGACAACAGATTTATTTTATCCACGAGCGTTCACCTCGCCCCGGCGCAATTCCCCTGATGCTGATCCACGGGTGGCCTGGTTCGGTCGTCGAGTTCCTTGGGATGATTGATCCGCTTACGCGGCCGAAGAGCGACGATGTGCCTGCCTTTGATGTCGTCGTACCAGCTCTTCCCGGATTTCCGCTCTCTGGCCCGACCACAACCCGCGGTTGGGATCCGGAACGGATGGCGCGGGCCTTGATCGTGTTGATGGATCGCCTGGGTTACTCGCGGTATGGCATTCAAGGCGGCGATTGGGGATCCGACATTGCGCGTCACATGGCGCAACAGGCTCCCTCGCGCGTGATCGGGCTTCATCTCAACCTGCTTGCCGTGGACCCACCGAACCCGGAAGCCTTGAAAGAAATGACCAATGCGGAGCGATGGCGCTTTTCGTTCTTCGAACGTGGCGAAAGTAGCTTCTTCAATCTCCAGGCTAGCGAGCCGCAGACACTCGCATACGCGCTAAGCGATTCTCCAGTGGGCTGGTTGGCGTGGATGATTGATAAATTTCAAATTCTGACGGATAACCACGGAGATTTTCTCACGGCTGTAGACCGCGACACATTTCTGACCGATGTCACGCTTTACTGGGCGACAGGCACAGTGGGGTCAGCCATGCGCATTTATCGCGAGAACCGGTTATCAGGCGACGAGTCAGCTTCACAACCTCATCTAGAGACGCCCGTGGCATATGCCGATTTTCCGAAGGAAGTATTCGCTTCTCCAGTGAGCTGGATCAAGCAGACTTATAACGTTGTTCAAGTCACCGAGATGCCGAGAGGCGGGCATTTTGCGGCATTGGAACAGCCGCAGCTCCTGGTCGACGATATCCGGAAGTTTTTTGCAAAGGTTGAAAGTAAGTAGAGCTGTGTCGATGATTTTGATGGATGCAGGCGTGATGGGACTATGAGAATCGCAATCAAGACGAAGGGAACGATCTTATTCCTTAACCCTGAAGAGGTGGTCTCGATAAGCGCCCAAGGAAGCTGCGTCTTGCTACAACAGGAATCTGGAAGTCACCTGCTTCGCGAATCGATATCGGCAATGGCAGAAAAAATGGTGCCGTTTGGATTCGTCCGCATTCATCGTTCGACCTTGATCAACCGGCGATTCGTGAAAGAGATTCGACCCTTCCTGACCGGAGAGTACGGATTGCGATTAAAAAGCGGAAAAGAGTTTACGGTGACCCGCACCTACAAGAAGAATCTCAGGGCACTGGCGGAATTCTGGGTGGGGGCCGGCCCTCATTTTTGACCTCGACTCTTCGGCTCGAATCAGCGCTGAGTTCTTGCCGTCCATTCCTGCACGATTTCGATGCCGCTACTGGTGCCGATCCTGCTGGCACCGGCGGCAATCATGGCGAGGGCAGTGGCGGCCGTGCGAATGCCGCCGGAAGCTTTTACGCCGAGCTTGGGGCCAACGACTTGGCGCATCAGCGTGACATCCGTGACGATCGCCCCTCCGCCGAGAAAGCCGGTGGAGGTTTTGACGTAATCGGCTCCTGCAGTGACACTCAGCTCGCAAGCGAGCTTCTTTTCGTCGTCGGTGAGAAGGCCGGTTTCGAGGATGACCTTGAGCAGCGCCCCGTGATCGTGAGTTACCTCCGCGACAGCGCGAATATCATCGAGTGCGTGTTCGCGATTTCCGGACTTGAGGGCGCCAAGATTTAACACCATGTCGATTTCGCGGGCACCGAGTCGAAGAGTCTCGTTCGCTTCAAATCGTTTCACGCTGGTCAGAGTTGCTCCCAGGGGAAAGCCGATAACCGTGGCAACCCTGACGCCGCGTTGATCCAGTTCTTCGACTGCGAGCTTCACGTGGTCCGGGTTGACCACGACCGCGAAGAAACCGTGTTCGCGGGCCTCGCGGCAAAGCCGGACGATCTGTTCACGAGTTGCTTCGGGACGCAGGTTCGTGTGATCGATCATCCCAGCCAGGGCGGATGGCGTTGGTTCTTGGTTTGGAAATTGTTCCGGCATTTCTTGAGATTGTATGTGGTCGACGAGCGCGCGCTAATCTTAATTCGTCCGGCTTTCCCAAAGATGCCGATTCCGTAGTAATCTCTGCGACATGCGCATGGCCTGGTTTCGCTGTCTACTCTTTGGAACGTTGCTGCTCTGTACCTTATTCTTGGCTGCTCAAAATACGGCTTCGCCCACTCCGCTGGTTATCGTTCATGTGACAGTCATTAATCCTGGCACATCGAGCGTGCAAACCGATCGAACCGTCGTGGTACGCGGCACGCAGATTGAATCGGTTATCGATGCCGCGCAAACGCCATCGCCAAAAGATGCGCGGGTTGTTGACGGCCGAGGACGATATCTGATTCCTGGGCTTTGGGATATGCACGTGCACACGGCCTTCGGGGATTGGTTCCCCGGCGGACGGGACATTATTCTGCCGTTGTTCATCGCGAATGGTGTTACCGGGGTGCGCGACATGGGCGGAGATCTGCCGGTGCTGCTGAAGTGGCGGAAGCAGATCGCCGAAGGTCAGATCGTCGGTCCGAGGATGATCGTATCGGGGCCGATGCTGGATGGATATCTGCCCAATAAAAAGTTGCGGTTTCCGAGTTCGGTTCCGATCACAACTCCGGCGAGCGCGATTGCGGCGGTGGATTCGCTCAAAGAACAAGGTTCGGATTTCATCAAAGTGCAGTCGGTGATCCCGCACGATGCGTATTTGGCGGCGGCGGCTGAGGCGCACAGGCAAGGCCTGCCAATCGTCGGACATGTACCGGATGCGGTTCGGATCACGGAAGTGATTGCGGCGGGGCAGAAGAGCATTGAGCACTTGATGGGAATCTTCGAAGGATGCTCGACGCAGGAAGATAAATTCATAACGGGGCAGGGCAACACAAAGCTGCTACTCACCACGCAAGATCCACAGAAGTGTGAGGTGTTGATCAAACAACTGGCGCAAAGCCAGACGTGGCAGTGCCCGACGCTGGTGTGGCAGCGCGGGGGAACGTTTCTCGATCAGCGGGATTTGAAAGATCAACCGCTCGACAAGTATGTTCCGGCGTATTGGCGGGATGTGACCTGGAAGCGATTTACGGACGAGATGATGCCGGATCTTTTGAAGGACCCATTGCCGCTGCGCCAGGAATATTTTTCGGACAACCTGAAGATTGTTGGCGAAATGCACCGCGCGGGGGTGCCGTTTCTGGCAGGAACGGACACGGCGCCCGGAGTTTACATCATGCCAGGATTCAGTCTGCACGACGAATTGGCAAATTTTGTGGAAGCGGGCTTCTCACCGATGGAAGCGCTACAAACCGCAACCAGCAATCCAGCCAAATTTTTCCGGATCACGACTCTTGGTTCGATTGAAGCGGGGAAGACCGCCGATCTAGTGTTGCTGAATGCCAATCCGCTTGACGACATTCACAATACGCTGAAGATTGAAGCGGTTATTGCGAATGGACGCCTCTTCGATCACTCCGAACGCGACCGAATACTCAAGCAAGTGGAACTCTCAGCCAAGGAACAAAAATGAAACTGGGGTGGGTGGGCGTCTTGAATAGCCGCGCCCTGGCCGTAAAGTATCGCCCCCAGGCCTGGCGGCCCACCTGGCTGGCGGCTGGTGCATCGAACAAGTCACGGAGAGTGACTATGCGAAACCTATGGTTAATTGCTAGCTTCATGCTCGTTTCAGTTTGCGTCATCATTGCTCAACCTTCTCAGCCAGGCAGTGCGCAAACTGATCCGAAGCCTACGACGGTACAAGGATGTCTAAAGGGTGCGGACGGCAGCTTCGTCCTCACGAGCGACTCAGGAACCACCTATGAGTTGGTGGGTGACAGCCATCAACTCAGTAGACTGGCAGGAATGGAAGTCAGTGTTACGGGCAATCACGGATCGGCCAGCGACATCTCAACGGGTGAGTCAGGACACACGGGCTTGGCGACTTCGAATCCGACGGCCGGAACTGCTCCGACGATCCAAGTGATGCATGCCAAGAAGATTTCCAGCAACTGCACGAAATAATGCGGAAATGGCAAGCGGCAGAGGCGATGCAGTTCAACTGGTAATCACAGCGTGCGAAACTGTTTTTCGGTAAACGGAAAATCTGAGTGCTGAAGGCATCCTCACTCAGAAGTGAAAGACGATCCCGGTCGAGATTCGAAGATCGTCCTGACGAGTGTTGAAGAATCGGGTTTGCAAGTCGTCGACTTGAACTCGCCAACTGATCAGCGGAATGAGATGGTAGTCAACGCCGCCGCCTAGCGCGTCCGCGAAGGAAGTTGAGGAGTTGGAGTAATCGGTGGCGGTTTCACTGATGTGAGAAGCTCCCACCAGCGCGTGCACGAAGGGTCTGATTTTCCCGATCTTAAAAGAAACCCGCGGCCCAAACACAAAATTGTGCTGGCTGATGCTCGCGTTGACCGGCAGAAAGAATGACGACGAAGTAACATTTTGTGAACCGTAGTTACCGCTGAAATCGCCCACTACTCCGATGAATGGTAGTACTTTGACCTCGACCGAACCATTCCATCCGTTCAAATTCGTATTGCCATTTGGCAAATCGGCTCTGAGATACGAATAACCGATATAGGCGTTTCCGCCGGGGAACTGCGCGAAAGCCGCACTCGCAAACAAAAGGACAGAGACAAGAACGACCGATTTCGACAAAGTAAACTCCCTAACCAGATTTTCTCAACTTGAAGTAACAATTTGGATGCCAACCTGACAATGACGGTTGTGCAAGTGTGGAGTTCAGGCAGCGGCTACGGAAGCGGTGTGAATCGGCAAATGGACGGAGACGATCGTGCCATTTGCGTTGGAGTTGATCTCCAAACTTCCGCTGAGCTGGCGAAGACGCTCCCGCATGCCGGCGATGCCGACACCTGGAGTGCCGATGTTAGCGAGTTCTTCCTGCTTCTCTTTGGGAATACCTTTGCCGGAGTCAGAGACTTCGACCAATACTTCATGGTTGGAGCGGGCAATGCGAATCCTGGCGATGGGGCTGCCGGAATGGCGATGAATATTAGTTAGGCATTCCTGCACGATGCGGAAAACCGCGGTTTCCAATTCCTGCGCCAGTCGGCCAAAGTCCTCGGGAATGTCCAGTTCGACTTTGATATTGCTGCGCTGCGCAAATCCCTCCGCGTACCAGTGCAGTGCAGACACGAGTCCGGCTTCATCGAGAAGGGGAGGATGAAGCAAGTGAGAAATGGTGCGGATTTCCTTGCTCATGTCCTGAACCAGGGCTTCGCTATCGGCGAGAGTTTTCGCGGTCTTGGTCAGGCGAGCGATCTCTTTTTGCACGATAGAAAGGTTCATGCCGAGGGCCGCCAAGGTTTGGCCGACGCTATCGTGGAGTTCGCGGGCAAAACGCCGGCGTTCTTCATCTTGCAAGTGGAGAAGTCGCGAAGTGAGATGACGGAGGCGGCCGTTGACGGAGTCGAGTTCGATTGTTCGCTCTCGCACTTGCTGGTCCAATTCTTTGTGGGAATTCCACAAGGCCTCGCTGCGACGGCGATGCGCTTCCGCCATGACGACAATCATTGCGGCGGCGATGGCGAAAACAAGAGTGTTGGCAAGGGCAGCGCTGCGGTTTGGCGGCAAAGAGCCTACGGAAGCGGCAAGCCAGTAACGAATGCTAACAAGGGAAAGCGCCGTCGCGAGGGCGGCGGGGCCGATGCCACAATAGAGCGCGGAGAAAACCAGCGCCGGAAAGAGCACGATATATACGGTCGAATCGCTCCCGAAATGACGCAGGAATGCGGCGACAAGGATGGCCACGGCGGAAGTCAAAACAGCCGTACCATAACGTGCGGCAGTCGACTTCAGACTCCGAGACCGACGTACGGTATCGGTGTGGCTCATGCAGTCCTCTTTCGGGGTAAAGGGCTTGGCTTCTCAAAAGGAATGGCAACCGAGTTGCCAATCTGCGGGTTACGTTTTCAGGAGGTTAAGCGCGACTCATCGGTTGAATGATGTAGTTTTTGGACAGCGCCATCCATCTTCTACAAGGCTCACTGTAGTTCACCCGACGGAAGGAGGGAAATCGGGGCGAGTCACGCAAAATTTTAAAGGATTGAGCCGGATGATTTTTTGAGGGGCAGGCAGGCAGCGTGCGTCGGGTTCTCGCTCCCACTGACCGTCCACTGCCCGCCCCTCTTCGCGTTGGGGTTACTTAATGTATATATCTCGACCACAATGGGGCGACAATACGGATTGTTCGGTAGGAAACGTACGGATTTTACCGTAGACAGAGTTACAGCAGGACACGCAGATATACGACATATCCCTAATCGGCAGTAGTACAACCGGGAATTCTCCGCTGACCATCCAAATCGCGATTTCTTTAAGTATTTTGCGGAATTTGGAGACAGCGTGCCATGTCGTTTTTGAGGATTTTCGGGATCGTCAGTTGTGTTTGTTCAGTACTCTGGCTAAGCGGCTGCGGAGGAGGAACCAGCAGCCCTACACCTCCGACGCCGCCTGGCAACTTCCAACTGCAGGTTCAAGCTGCTGGGAACGGAACCGGGACCATCAGTAGCACACCATCTGGAATTAATTGCGGCAAGACTTGCAGCGCGACATTTCAACAGGGAACCCAAGTGACGCTCACTGCTACTCCGGGAGCCGGCTCAACCTTTGCGGGGTGGGGCGGCGCATGCAGCGGCATGGATACCTGCACCATTACTTTAAGCAAGAATATGTCGGTTACGGCCAGTTTCGCACCGACGGGGACGCCGCAGGAGACATTGAGCGTAAGTTTGAACGGGCAAGGAACCGGCACGGTGAGCAGCGGCCCAGCGGGGATCAGTTGCCAACCGACGTGCGCGGCTTCTTTCCCTCAAGGAACGAAAGTTACTCTCACTGAGACGGCAACCAACGGCTCGACGTTCGCCGGTTGGGGTGCGCCGTGCTCGAATACGCAGCCGACCTGCAGCGTCACTTTGAGCCAGAATACCAGCGTGACGGCTTCGTTCAGTCCGCCTACACCACCGCCCAACTATACCCTCACGGTTTCGCCGATGGGAAGTGGAACCGGCACGGTGACGAGCAACACGGGCGGCATTAGTTGTCCAGGAACTTGCACGGCTTCTTTTCCAGCCGGCACGGTTGTGACGCTGAGTGAGGCACCTGGTCAGGGCAGCAGCTTCGGCGGATGGGGCCCCCCGTGCAGCAATATGAATACGACCTGTGCGGTGACGCTTACGACTAACACCACGGTGAACGCGACATTCAATCCGCCGGGAATCGGTTCGATTAATCACATTATTTTCTTCTCGCAGGAAAACCGTTCGTTCGACTCGTATTTTGGAGCGATGCGGGGCTACTGGGCGGCCAATGGAATTCCGGATCAATCGTTTGATGGTTTGCCGCAATTCAACCCGACGACGGGGATCCCGCCATTGTATGGACCGCCGCCGACGAATCCGGGCTGCAATCCGAATGATCCTCCACCGGCGGATTGTTCGTACGATCCTAGTAATCCAGTGACTTCGTATCACTTGATTACGCAATGCATCGAAAATCCGAGTCCGTTCTGGAATGAGGCGCACGTCGACTGGGATTACAACGACCAGACCGATACCGACGCCTACCAGGGCAATGGTTTCGTGTGGACGGCGGCCCACGATGGCCGAGCGGACAACTACTACGACGTCAATGGCCTGAGGTCGATGGGTTACTACGACTGGACTGACCTCAACTACTACTACTTCATGGCCACGGATTTTGCGACGTCGGATCGTTGGTTCAACCCGGCGATGACGCGAACCGAGCCGAATCGTCAATATATTCTTTCGGCGACGTCGCATGGGTATGTGTATCCGATCGGCTCGAATGGCGAGAAACTGCTACCTAACCCGCCGATTTTTGCGGAGCTGCAGAGCGCCGGGATCAGCTGGAAGATCTACGTCAACCCCGGGACCACGTGCCCGGGTCCTCCCTACCAGACTTCGTGTTTGGTCAGCCTGAGTTACATCTCGGATTTCACCTGGCAGAGCAACGTGCAGTATCCGACCAACATTGGGACGATCGGGCCTGCCGGAACGTGTGGCAGCTCGCCGTGCGATTTCGAAAACGACCTGGCGAATGGGACGCTGCCACAAGTGGCGTTGATCGAGCCAGCCTCTGATGTGGGTCTGGACGAACATGGCAGCGACTACGATATGTATCCCATCGACGTTCAGCTTGGTGCGAAGTATGCGTCCGGCATTATTAATTCGGTGATGACTAGTTCGGCCTGGCCGAGCACCGCCATCATCTTTACCTATGACGAGTTCGGAGGAATTTACGATCACTATCCCCCACAGACTGGGGCAACTTTCCCGAATCCCGACGGCATTGCGCCCAGCGATCTAAAAGCGACAGATATTTGCTACGGACAGTCCGACGTCGGGACTTGTAACTTCAACTATTCGGGGTATCGCGTCCCGATGATCGTGATCTCGCCGTATGCCAAGAAGAATTACGTATCGCATCTTCCCATGGACACAACGGCGTGGCTGAAGGCGGTCGAACTACGCTTCAACCTGAGTGCGCTAACTCTACGTGATGCGGCGCAACCTAGTATGTGGGACGAGTTTTTCGACTTCAACAATCCACAGTGGCTGACGCCGCCGTCGCCGCCAGCCCAATTGACCAACGGAGCTTGTTACCTGAACAAGCTTCCATAGCTAATTCATCTCCCCCGCCGCGCTAACCGGCACGGCGGGGCTTTTCTTTAATCTGGATTGGTTTCGAACTGCTCGGGCGGGAGCACTTTCAATTCAGGATGGTCTTTGTCTCTCCAAAAGACCGTGAAACATTCGCCGCGTTCCTGCGACCGCCAGATCGTACCGTCTTCAAAAGTAACGCTCGAGGGCATGAGCACCCATGCGAGGAGACTCTGTCCGCCATTGGCGTTGTAGGCAGGCATTTCGAGGGTTTGCTCGGCGCCGGGGCCCAGAGGTCCAGTCGACGCCCATGTGCTCGAAAAAGGACGGAGCAAATATTGCGGCGCGACGTAGTGTTCGTAGGTCACGCTAAAGCTCTTGATTTTTTTTCCGCTGATGTTGCGGACGGTGAGCTTAAATTTGTTATCGGCAACGTTCCAAAAATCGCCCGCGGTGAATTGCAGAGGACAGGGTCGAGTAGTGGGTTCGTAGATGGTGTATTCCGCCATCATGCCTGCTTCCATGTGGTCGGCGACATGGCAATGGAACATCCAGGTTCCGACATTGTCGGCGAGCATGTCTACGGTAATGGTACTAACGGGCAGCAACTCGACGACATCGATGTGCCGGCCCAATCCATCGGTGACGGTCTTGCCATGCCAGTGCGGAGTGTGAAGGTCGCGTTCATTTCCCATGCCCATCACGTACCAGCGCACCTTGTCGCCTTTTTTCATGACTAAGCCGGGAAGATTTCCAAAGATGTAACCGTTGATGGCATGGAATTGACCTTCGTTTCTTCCGCCCAGTTCATCGAAAATCTGGAACGAAGTCACAAATTCGTCGTCAATGCCCTTGGGGGAGCCGTCGGGCTTAGCCTTTCCTTTGGCAGTAACAATGATGGGGCCCATGAGGCCGGCATTGATTTCTCGAGGCTCATCAATGTGGGAGTGATACCACCACACAACCGAGCTCAGCTGACCGGGACCGGGTCCGCTGCCGGCATCGGCAAACCAATGATAGGTGAAGTGGCCGCCGGGGCCGACACGCGCGCCGTTTCCGTAGGGTAGATAGAAGGCGCCTTCATTTAACTTGTCATAACGCAGGCCGTGAGGATGAATGCTGTGCGGCATCCGGCTGCGATTTAGGAAGTCAACGACGACTTCATCGCCAACTTCGGCGCGGATGATCGGACCCAGGATTCCCAACCACTCCGGTTGAGGCTTGCGCATGGAAAACGTGTCGTCGGTGTATTCGATAAAGCGCATCTTGGGCCACTTCAAGTGTTGTTGCCAGGGTTGCGGGATGGGTTCTCCGTAGAGCAAATCGTGGCCGCTGGGAGCGTAATCCCAAGTAATGTCTTCCGCGGCAATGTAGTAATGACGAGTAACAGCGAAAGAGGGCAGGGCAATAAAGACAAGAGCCAGGAACAAGCAGCGGCGGATCCAAGCCATGGGCTAATCATACAAGAGGGGTTGGCGACCTTTGGGATTGCTCGATTGTTGGATAGCAAACGATGGGAGCGATTGGGGAACCATTCGGGGTTCCCCAATCCAGGGTCGCAAGGGTAGCTAGAAGCGGAAAGTGGGACCGAAAGTGACTCGCAAATTATTCTGGGCACCACCGGCAAAGTAGATTTCGTCGCCAACTTCCAACCGCAAACCAATCGGGCCCAGGAAGCCTTCGATTCCGCCTCCGGGATAGATGGCGAATTTCGTAACGCCAGTCGTGATTCCTCCCACCGCATCGGTGAATCCCGGCAAGGCCCCGGAATTGGTTGCACTGAAATTAATGAAACCTGCCTTTCCGGTCACGAAAGCACGAACCGCGCCGCCGGAGGTTTCAAACTTTGGTCCGAACAGACCCGTCAGCGGGCGTAGGTGCGTGCGAACGAGTTCGGTGGAAACGCCGTTGCTGAACGTGCTGGTGAAGTCGCGACGGAAATCGTAAGACATCTCGGCTTCGAGTTGGATGTTGGAGCGGACGTTAAATCCAACTCGACCTCCGAGGCCGACGAAATTGATCGGCGTAGGCGGCGCGTAAAAGCGCAGGTAGTCGGCGAAAGCGCCGATTTCGACGTGGTCTTCCGAATTTTGCGCTCTCATGGCGGTCGGTAGGCAGAGGCAAGAGAGCACGAAGGTGAACAGTACAAAGCGTTTCATGCGATTTAAATTCTCCGTTTTTGGTGTGTTGGTTCCTGGCTTCCTGTCTGGGTTTGCGCGCTAAGCCGAGTACAGACTGAGGGAGCGGGTCTGTGATGCGAGGGGTTTCGGCCGAGTTGGGGACTTAGTGCACAGGCGCTAAGAAAGTAAGGTGACCTGTGTATGAGGGCAGGTCACCTTGGGTTTGGGGCCTCGCTATATAGACTGCGGCGGCGGAGCAGTTGGCGCTCCGCTTGAGCCGGGGCTGTTGTTCGGAGGTGTGGAGGGCTGACTGCCCGGAGTCGCCGGATTGTTGGGGGTTCCATTCGGCGAAGTTCCATTTGGCGCTGTCTGACCTTCCGGATTCGAGCCGGGAGCAGGCGTAGCGTTCGGGGCTGTGCCCGGAGTTGCTCCTGGAGTCGGGTTGCTGCCCGGCGTGGCTGTTCCCGGAGTTGGACTGCCCGGCGTAGTCGAGCCTGGAGTCCCCGGATTCATGCCAGGGTTCGTGTTGTTGGGCGCGGTTCCGTTGGGAGAAGTTGCGCCAGGAGTCGCCGGTCGCGGCTGGGGCGCGGTGGTTTGAGGAGTT
>Ga0335073_10000913_pt1 | contig 38978 bp, 38 predicted proteins | sample Lox_Sample_22_FD_207093 | JGI IMG/M metagenome (GOLD analysis project Ga0335073, IMG submission 207093) | Soil microbial communities from Loxahatchee National Wildlife Refuge, Florida, United States - Lox_Sample_2.2 | ecosystem: Environmental > Terrestrial > Soil > Wetlands | place: USA... | reverse complement strand
GCGTGATCAAGGTAGTCGAGGTACCGCGGGGCGTGGCCGTGATTGCGCGCAATTTCTGGGCCGCCAAGAAGGGCCGGGATGCGCTGATCGTCGCCTGGGACGATACCCGCGCCGAGAAGCGCGGCTCCGCCGAGCTCATGGCCGAGTACCGTCGCCTCGCCGATCAGCCTGCGGCCTCGGTGCGCGAGCAGGGCGACGCACGCGGTGCGATGAAAGCCGCGGCCAAGACACTCACGGCGAGCTATGAATTCCCCTACCTCGCGCACGCGCCGATGGAGCCGCTCGATGCGGTCGTCAAGCTGACCGCCGACCGCTGCGAGATCTGGGCCGGCGACCAGTTTCAGACGATCGATCAGGCCAATGCCGCGCAGACGGCGGGTTTGCGCCCCGATCAAGTCACCATTCACACCCTATACGCCGGCGGCAGTTTTGGCCGGCGGGCGAACGCCGTCTCCGACTACATCGTCGAAGCCGTCTCTATCGCCAAGGCGCACGGCGCCGACGGTACCCCGATCAAGCTGCAATGGACACGCGAGGACGACATCCTCGGCGGCCGCTATCGGCCGATGTACTTCCACAAGCTCGAGGCCGGGCTTGGTGCCAACGGCGAGCTGACCGGTTGGCGCCATGTGATCGTCGGGCAATCGATCCTCGAAGGAACACCCTTCAAAAAGCTGGTCAAGGATGGCATCGACAGCACCTCGGTCGAGGGCGCCGCCAACATCGCCTACGACATTCCGAACCTGTCCGTATCTCTGGCCACCACCCAGGTCGGCGTTCCCGTGCTGTGGTGGCGCGTGGTCGGCAGCTCGCACACCACCTTCGCCGTCGAGGCCTTCATCGATGAGCTCGCGCACGCCGCGGGCGCCGATCCGTTGGAGTTCCGTCGCAGGCTCCTCGACCGGCACCCACGCATGAAAGGCGTGCTCGAGCTGGCCGCCGCCAAGGCGGGATGGAGCAACGGTCCTCTGCCGAAGGGCAGAGGTCGGGGCATCGCCGTGGCCGAGGCATTCAAGAGCTACGTCGCGCAGGTGGCCGAGGTGAGTGTCGATTCCTCGGGTCAAGTGCATGTCGATCGCGTCGTCTGCGCGGTGGACTGCGGCACGCCGATCAATCCCGACATCATCAGCGCCCAGATGGAGGGCGGCATCGGCTTTGCTCTCGGCGCCGTGCTCTACGGGGCCATCACGTTGAAGGACGGCCGGGTCGAGCAGAGCAATTTCAACGGCTATCGGGTGTTGCGCATGAACGAGATGCCGAAAGTGGAGGTCCACATCGTGCCTTCCGGAGAAGCGCCCAGCGGCGTCGGCGAGCCCGGCGTGGCGCCCCTCGGCCCGGCCGTGGCCAACGCGGTTTTCGCCGCGACCGGCAAGCGCAGCTACGCGCTTCCATTGCTCAAGGCCTGAGTTCCCGGCGTTGCGTGGCTGGGGCCGGGGCGTTGCGGTCGCGGCGGCCGCGGCTGCGGCGCTCGCCGCGCTGGCGATCTGGCGCATGCCCGAGCTCGCTGCCTGGCGCTGGTACGCACAGTCGGGCAAGCCCGCGCTCTATGGCGGTCCCATCGAGCTCGTGCCCGCCCTGCGCTGGCTCGACGACTATTTCGTGGTTGCGGAGCTCGGCGCAGGGGCCTATGCGATCGGCGAGCCGCGCTACGGGCAGTGCAACTTCAGCTACCTCATCGTCGGATCGGAGCGCGCGCTCTTGTTCGACACCGGCCCAGGCATACGCGACATACGGCCCGCCGTGCGCACGCTCACCGACCGGCCGGTCACGGCACTGCCCTCGCATCTGCACTTCGATCACACGGGCAACCTCGGCCGTTTCGAGCGGGTGGCCCTTCCCGATTTGCCGGCGCTGCGGCGCCAGGAGCGGCACGGACGCTTCGAGCTCGGCTTCTATCAATTTCTCGGCTTCGTCGAGGGCTTCTCGCGCCCGGCATTTTCGGTGACCCGCTGGCTGGCGCCCGGCGCTCACATCGATCTCGGCGGGCGGCAGCTGGTGCTCTTGAGCGCGCCCGGACATACGCCGGACTCGGTGGTTCTGTGGGATGCCGGTGCCAACCGGATGTTCGCCGGGGATTTCATCTACCCTTCGGAGATCTACGCCTTCTTGCCGGGCGCGAATCTGCACGACTACGCAGCGAGCGCTCGGCGCCTGTCCGGTCTGCTCGACGATGCATCGACGATTTACGGCGCTCACGGTTGCGATCGACTGCCGCGCGTCGACGTGCCGACTCTCGCGCGCGCCGACCTCATCGACCTGCAACGCGCGCTTGACCAGGCCGACAGCCGGCTCGTGACGGGCGGACGCGGCTGGTACCCGCGAGAGTTCCGGGTGAACGAGCGCATGCGGCTGCTCGCCAAGTATCCCTGGATGAGTCGCTGAATCGCCGGCGCAGCGAGCGCTCTCAGGCGGGCAGCTCTCGTGCGGCGACGATGACGCCGTCAGCGTCGGCATAGATCGGGCACCCGGGCATGAACGTCACAGCGGCGAAGCTCACGGCACACTGCCGGCGGCCGGAGTGCAGCCCCTTCTCCGATCTGCGCGGGTGTGCGGCGAGCGCCTTGACTCCGAGCGCGAGGCGCGAAATCTCCTCGCTGTCGCGCACACAGCCGTTGACTATGATCCCGTTCCACCCGTTGCGGACGGCGAGCTGCGCCAGGTTGCCACCCAGCAGGGCGCAGCGCATCGAAGCGCCGCCGTCGATCACGAGCACGCGGCCGCATCCCGCCTCCTCCAGCGCCTCGCGCACGAGGGCGTTGTCCTCGAACACCTTCACGGTGGCTGCCGGCCCCCAGAATGAGCGTACCCCGCCGAAATCACGGAACACGGGCTCCAATACCTGCACCTCGGGATGGGCATCGCAAAGCTCGGTCGTTGCATGGGTCACGAGATACTCCTGGTCAAAGATCTTTCATCAGCCGCAGCGCATCGTAGATCGCGGCATGCGTGTTGCGCGCCGCCACCGCGTCGCCGATACGGAACAAGTGGAACCCGCCGGCCGCCGTACCCGCCGCTCTCTCACCGTCGAGCGCCATCCGATCACCATCGCCCGCGGTCTGCGCCCTCCCGTCGATCAGCTTGCCGTGATCGATCTCTCCCCGGTTCAGCGACGCGGGCTTGAGCTCGAAGTAAAGCTCATCGTTGGGACGCGTCCCGTGATTGACGACCACCTGATCGAAGCGCCGCTCCCGCGATACATCGCCGTAGTCGCTGCCGATCGTCGCCACCAGCTCATTTCCATCGCGCCTCACCTTCTGCAGCCGGAAGGTGACCGTGAAGGTGACATCGTGCCGCTGCAGGCTGCGCATGTACGGCACCAGATTCATCGCCATCACCTCCGGCGCAAAAGCGCGATCCGGGGTCATGATCTCCAGTGTGGCGCCCGCGGCCGCGATGATCTCCGCGGCCTGCAACGCTGCATGATCCCCGGCATCGTCGAACAGCAGCACGTTCGAGCCTGGTTTGACGCCGCCGGAAATGATGTCCCAGGTCGATGCGACCAGCTCGTTGCCGGCTTCGAGCACCGCGGTATGCGGCAGCCCTCCGGTCGCCACCAGCACCACATCGGGTTTCGCCGCCAGAACGTCCTCGGATCCCGCGAGCGTCTCGAAGCGAAACTCCACGTGCCGCGCCGCGCAGCGCGCCATGCGCCATTCGATGATGCCCAGCATCTCGCGGCGCCGGCGGCTGCGTGCGGTGAGCAACACCTGCCCGCCGGCCCGGTCGGCGGCCTCGAACACGGTCACCCGGTGGCCGCGCTCGGCAGCGACGCGCGCCGCCTCGAGACCGCCCGGTCCCGCACCGACGACCACCACGTTGCGCGAGACGCCGGCCGGCCGGATCTCGTGCGGCATCGCCAGCTCGCGCCCGGTGGCAGGGTTGTGCACGCAGTAGGCCGAGCCCCCCTGATAGATCCGATCGAGACAGTAGTTAGCGCCGACGCAGGGTCGGATCTCGTGTTCGCGGCCCTCGCGGATCTTGCGCACGATATGCGGGTCCGCCATGTGGGCGCGGGTCATGCCGACGAGGTCGAGCTTGCCGCTCGCGATCGCATGACGCGCGGTGGCGACATCCTGAATCCGGGCGGCATGCAGGGTCGGCAGGCCGGTTGCGGCGCGGATCTCGCCGGCGAAATCCAGATGCGGAGCGCTCGCCATCCCCTGAATCGGAATGACGTCGGTCAGCCCGGGATCGGTATCGATGTGACCCCGGATGACGTTGAGGAAGTCGATCGTGCCGCTCGCCGCGAGCTGGCGCGAGATCGCGAGGCCGTCCTGCCGGGTGAGCCCGCCGCGCAGCACCTCGTCGGCGGTGTAGCGGATGCCCACGATGAAATCCGCGCCGACCCGCGCGCGGATCGCCGCGAGCACCTCGAAGGTGAATCGCAGGCGGTTCTCCAGTGCGCCGCCGTAAGGCGCGTCGAGATCGTTGGTCAACGGCGACCAGAACTGATCCATGAGGTGCCCGTAAGCCTCGAGCTCGATGCCGTCGAGCCCCGCCGCCCTCACCCGCTCGGCCGCATCGGCGTAGTCACGCACGATACGCGCGATGTCCCAGTCCTCGATGCGTTTGGGAAATGCGCGGTGCGCCGCCTCGCGCTCGTGGGACGGGGAGACGACCGGCAGCCAGAAGCCTCGGTCCCAGCGAGTCCGCCGGCCCAGGTGCGTGATCTGGATCATGACAGCGGCGCCGTGCTCGTGGCAGGCATCGGCGAGCTCGCGCATCCAGCGCACCGCTTCGTCCTTGTAGAGCAGGATGTTATTGAACGCCGGCGGGCTATCCCTCGATACGGCCGCGGAGCCGGCCGTCATGGTCAAGGCGACCCCGGCCTTGGCGCGCTCCGCGTGGTAGGCGCGATAGCGGGCCTTGGGCATGCCCTCCTCGGGATAGGCCGGCTCGTGCGCCGTGACGATGATGCGGTTGCGCAACTTGAGATGCTTCAACTGGTAGGGCTGAAGAAGCGGATCGCTCATGCGGCTACCTGCGCATGATCCAGGCGATGAACGAGAACAGCGCGCTCAGAATCAACATGCTGGTGATCGGCAGGAAGAACCGAAAGCCCGGCCGGTCGATGACGATGTCGCCGGGCAGGTGGAATAGATGCACTCGGCGTATCCAGGGCCAGAGCAAGCCGGCGAGAAGCAACCCCAGACCGAGAACGACCAGCAGCCGATTCATGCATCGCGCTCGCGTGCCGCCCGGCTCGAGCGCGCCCATTGCCGTTGATCGAAGTCCGCCATTCCAGTACCTTGCTGCGGGTGCATGCGCAAGTGATTCTACCGCCCGATGCGCCAGTGCGGCGATGAGGAGACAAGGTCATGGCCGGTCTTGAGGCGGTTCGTCCCATCGCGCCATCCGAGATCGATGCGGCGCGCCGGCGGATTGCCGGCACCATCGTGCGCACCCCGCTGGTGAGGCTCGATCTCGGCAGCGGTTTTCCCGACATTCGGCTCAAGCTCGAGAATCTACAGCCCACCAACTCCTACAAGATTCGTGGGGCCGCCAATGCCGTGGCGCTGCTCACGCCCGCCGACCGCGCGAAGGGGGTCTGGACGATCAGCGCCGGCAACGCGGGCCAGGGCGTGGCCTATGCGGCGCGCCAATTCGGCGTGCCCTGCACGGTGATCGCCATCGAGACGGCACCGCTCGCCAAGCTCGAGCGCATGCGTGCTCTTGGTGCCAGCTTGATCAAGGTGCCCTACGCGGTCGCCTGGAAGGCGCTCGAGGAGCGCGCGTACCCCGGCGCACAGGGCACTTTCGTGCATCCGTTCGATGACCACGATTTCATCGCCGGCCACGCCACCATGGGTCTCGAGATCCTCGAGGATGCCCCCGACACGGCAACGGTGATCGGCGCCATCGGCGGCGGCGGCCTGATCGCGGGCATCGCCAGCGCGATCAAGTCGAGGAAGCCGGACGTCGCAATCTGGGGCGCCGAGCCGGAGACCGCGGCGCCCGCGGCCGCCTCCTTCGCCGCGGGCTCGCCGCAGCAGTTCGGCGAATGGCGGCCTTCCTTCGTCGATGGGGCCGGCGGCCGCAGCATGTTTCCCCGCATGTGGGAGCGCCTGCGGCCGCTGATCGAGGGCTCGATCGTGGTCACGCTCGATGAGACCCGCAGCGCCATGCGTCTTTTGGCGGAGAAATCGCGGATCGTGGCGGAAGGCGCCGCGGCGCTCTCGGTCGCAGCCGCGCTCAATCGAAAGCATCTCGAAGGTCCGATCGTTGCGGTGGTCTCGGGCGGCAATGTCGACCTCGCGCGGTTCTGCGAGCTCATCGCGCGCCCCGAAGGCCCCGCTTAGTCGATGGACCCGCCCGCTTAAGCCTCGATGGACTCGCAAGTCACCCTGGCGCGGCGCTTGAGCCCATGGTCCGCGGCGCTCTTCGGTCTCTCCTACATCTGCCCCACGGTGGTGCTGAGCACCTTCGGAATCCTGATGCAGACAACCGGCGGCGCACCGGCATCGGCCTACCTGACCGCAACGGTCGCCATCCTGTTCACGGCGCTGAGCTATGGCCGGATGGCGGCACGCTGGCCCGCGGCCGGTTCCGCCTACACCTATGTCTCGAGCGCTGCGAATCCCGGGCTCGGATTCATCGCCGGCTGGGTGCTGCTCCTCGACTACTTCTTGGTGCCCATGGTGATCTGCCTGTTCACCGCGAAAGCCATGGAACTGGTCGTGCCCGAGATCTCTTACCGCGTATGGGTCGTGGTGATCGCGCTGTTCACGACCACGGTCAACGTGCTCGGGATCCAGGTTGCCAACCGCGTGAACCTCGCCATAACCGCGGCCCAGTTCGCGGTGATCGCAGCGCTCGTCTTTCTGTGCGGTGACGCGCTGCGCGCCTCACATTCCGCCGCTGGAGCGTTCACGCTCGCACCGTTCGTCAACCGCGAGACCACCTGGCCTCTCATCATGAGCGGCGCCGCCATCGCCGCATACTCCTTTCTCGGCTTCGATGCGGTCACGACCCTTTCCGAGGAGACTTTCGATCCGACGCGCAGCATTCCACGGGCAACCGTATTCGCAGCCGGCGCGAGCGGGCTGATCTACATCGTCTGCTCATACCTCATGGCCTTGATCCAGCAAAGCTTCCGCGACGTGGATAACGCCGGCTACGAAGTCCTCGCCTCGGTCGCCGGCCGCGCATTCTTGCCGCTGTTCGCGATCGTGATGGCGGCGTTCGTGGCCTCGATCATGTGCGCCCAGGCCGGCTCCGCGCGGCTCCTGTACGCCATGGGTCGCGACGGCACCTTGCCGCGCCCGTTGCTGACCTACTTGCATCCGCGTTTCCGCACGCCGGCGGCCAACGTGCTGCTCATCGGGGTCGCGATGCTGGCGGGCGAATGGCTCGATGTGGAGTCAGCCGCCGCCTGCGTGAACTTCGGGGCGTTCGGCGCCTTCACGGCCGTCAACCTGTGCGTGCTCTACGATCACTTCGGCGGACGGCGCGAGCTACCCGGAGGGCTGCTCAAGCTCGTGCAGGGGTCGCTCGCCACTCTCGCGACGCTCTGGCTCATCGGCAGCCTGCACCGTGCCGCACTCATCGTCGGAACGCTGTGGCTGGCGGCGGGCGTTCTCTACCGGGTGCTGCGACTGCGAAACGGCGCAGCGCGCGCCGCCGGATAGCTGTCGATCAATCGCTCTCGCCCGGCACGGCCTTGACCGTGCCGAACCGGCGCAGCAGCCAGTGATCGATCGACAGTGCGCCGGGCCCGGCGATCGCCAGCCACAGAAACAAGGCGAGATACTCGAATTCATCGAATCCGAGCAGCGTCTCGAGCGAGTCCACATCGCCCCACTTCGCGGAGCGGATTGCCACGATCATGGTGATGCCGAGAGCACCGGCGGAGATGCGCGTGAGCAATCCCGCGAGCAGGAACATTCCGCCGAAGAACTCGACGCCCGATGTGAACGGAGTCAGGATGTGGGGAAACGGAATGCCCCAGCCGATGAAGTTCTCGGTCACCTGCGGGAGATTGTTGAGCTTGCCCCAGCCACTCAAGAGAAACACCCATCCGACGGTGATGCGCGCGAAGAGCGGCGCCAACCAGGTCAAATGATGCGCGACACTGCGCGGCCACTCGATCAGCCACTGCATGAGAAACTTCATCGGCACTCCCTGAGCGTTATTTGCGGCAGAGCCGCGATCACGGATTAGACCGGGGAGGCCTCGACTTTATTGCCGGCGGCCGCCCGCGCGAGCCTGGTGCTGGCGAGGCTCAGCCACCCAGCGCGGCGCGCAGCGCGCCGAGACTGTACTCCGTGTGCTTGAGAACGGCCGCCTGCTCTTTGCGATCGAGTCCGAGCGACTCGAAGGCATTGATTCCCTCGCAGCGGGCGAGATTGCCCCGATGCTCGAGCAGTGCTCCGCCGAGCGCCGCACTCGCGATCAGCACATCGGTGAGATCGGGCTTGCGCTTCGACTGCCGCGCGTGATCGTTCTGGCCGGCGACCGCCTCGCAAACGCCCGCATCGAACGCCCATTTCCTGAGAACCCGCCCTCCCACCGCCGGATGGCGCTCGGCCGCCGCTGCCGCGAGCGCCTCGCCGTACCGCATGCCGCGTTGCGCGTCGGCGGACCTTACCAGGATGTAGAAGTGGCCGATGCCGTGCAGCAACCCGGTGAGGAAGGCGCGGTCCGTCGGCACCTTGAGCCGCTGCGCGAGCAGCTGACAGATCGATGCCACGGCGATGCTCTTCTCCCACAGCTCGCCGAGCGGCTTGACCACCGCGCGCAAGGGGCCCGCGTTCTTCATCTGCTGGACCGCGAATACCATCGTCACTGACTGCACCAGCTGATGGCCGAGCCGGGTGACGGCGTGGCGCAGATTGCTCGAGGGCACGCCGCCCGGATTGAAGACTGCGGAGTTGGCGGTCTGCTGCAAGCGCGCGGCCAGACGCGGTTCGGCGCCCACGATGCGAGCGATATCGTCCGGTGTAGCCTGCGGATCGGACAAGGCTTGTCGCACTCGCGGCACGATGTCCGGAAAGCACGGCAGGTTCACCGGTCCCGGCAGGGCAAGCTCCTCGAGCAGCGCCGCAACAAAGGCCGCCGCAGCCTCCTGCGCATCGGGCCCTGCGGCGGCGGCGCACAGGGGCTCGCTGTTGGAGCTCGAAAGATTGGCAGGCTTGTCCATCGCTGGAACGCACGCTACTACGATCACGCGCGCGGCGATTTGCGTGGCTTCGCATTCCGCGACGGCGGAACTCGATCGGCCTCGCGCGCGCGCCGGCGCCGCACGGTGAAGCGTGAGTCGATTCTCAGATTCCCTCTAAGATATATTTATTAACGTATTGATTTATAACTTCTTTGCGAGGGAGCGAGCGGCTCTGATGATGCCGGTCCGCTTAAGGAGCTTCTCGAGGGTACAAGCGCTTTCCCCCGCGTGCATGGCACCTGCGTTGGTGGCGAGCGCGATCACGACATCGTCACCTTGCACCCAGCCGGCGACGGCGCCGAACCCGAACACATTGCCGCTGTAGCCGATCAGGGTTTCGGCCCCGTAGCGATCGCGCGCGAGACCCTGCCCCATCTCCTCATCAGGGTCGTCCGTGGCGCCAAAGGTTTGCATGCGCCCAAGGGCGGTCCGCGAGACCACCCGGCCGTCGCGCAAGGCACGCATGAAGAGAGCCAGGTCGCGCATGGTGGCTAGCATCGCTCCGGCGGTCCATTCGACCGAAAGATTCGAGCGGCTCACATCGATCAGCGCCGGCGAAACCCTGTTGAACAGGGGGTGCACTCCTGCCGCGCGCCGATACTCCGCCGTGAAGAACTGGTAGCGGGACGGCAAGCGGCGGGCGTCGATCGGCTCGAAACCCTCGAAGCGGATGTCGCTCAAACCGAGTGGATCGAGGACTCGCCGATGTACCTCGGACACGGCCTCGTGCCCGGTGACTTTCTCGATGATCAGACCCAGCAGCGTGTAGTTGGTGTTGGAATAGGCATATCCCTTTCCAGGCTCGTTGGCCGGCGGGTCGCGACCGTGGCGCAAGTAATCCAGCGTATCGGCCTTGCCCCAGAAGTGACCGATCTCGAACGCGGCCCCGCGCCCATGACGGATCCAGTCCCGATCGAATTCCCAGCTGGGCACTCCGCTGGTGTGGTTCAGCAGCTCGAGCACCGTCGCACGATCGGCATTCGGAACGGCTGCGATCGCCTCGCTCCCGAGCAGGTCCCCCGCCTTCGCATCGAGACTCAAGCGCCCCTCATCCACGAGCTGTTCGATCACACACGCGACGAAGGTCTTGGTGATGCTGCCGATGCCATAGAGCTCGCCTGGATCCGCCGCGGCGTGCGTCGCGAGATCGCGCTGCCCGATCGCTTCGCTGAAGACCACGCCGCGCTTCGTGGCTATCGCAATCGAAATGCTCGGCAGGCCCTGCTGCAGACCGCGGCTGAGCTCGGCGCGCAGCCTTGAAGCCTCATCGGCGGGCAGTCGTTGCGCGAGCCCGCACGCGAGGCAGACCATCACTCCCCGGAGAATCCGGGCGCGCAGCGCTGCGGGGATCACGAGGCGCCGTGATCGTCGCGCCGGTCCGGGTTCAGGATCCCGAAGCTCGCCGGGATACGCGCATAGAAGACGCGAATGCGCTCGCGCTCGACCAGCTCGAGAAGCTGCCTCGACTCTTGCTCGCTCACGATGAATTCCACCTCGATGGCGAGGCCGGAGAGCTCGATGAAGCGTTGCTCGTGCAGCACGTGGTGGTGGCCGAATCCGGCCATGGCGCGAAATGCCGAGCCGCCGCGGATTTCCATCTTGTTTGCCTGCTGAAGCAGCCATTCCCACATAAGCACGTGGCCGTGGCGATGGTCCTCGCGCAGGTAGAAACGCAGAAAATGACCGTCGGTCATGGATTCCATCCTCGATGCAAGCGCACCGCCGCGCCCACCGTGCGCAGCCTCGGCCCTCCCGTCGGGCCCTGCCGTGCCGGATACTACTCCTCGAGGCCGCTCGAGGGGACTCACTGCCGGGATCTCGAGGCACTGCGCCGGCGGGCGCTAAAATAAGTGTCCCGGTCGGGAATAGATCGGGCTGTCGGGGTGTTATTTGGCCAATCCGAGACTGTCAAGGGAGTCCGACGTGCCGCAAGCAGCCGCGATGACGAGCGACGATCTGAGTGCCGCCCTGCCCACCCTGCTGCCGCGCCTGTGGCGCTTCGCGCTACGGCTCGCGGCCAATCGGCACGATGCCGAGGATCTGGTGCAGAAAGCTTGCGTGCGCGCGCTCGAGCGCCGCCACCAGCTGCAACCCGGGAGCTCCGTGCTGAGCTGGTTGTTCTCGATCGTGCACACCGTATGGTTGAACGAGATACGCGCGCGGCAGATTCGCAATCGGGCCAGCATGCAACTGAGCGACGAGCTCGGCGACAGCTTCACCGAGTCCGCGGCGCTCAATCCCGAAGTGGACGCCATGCATCGCCAGGTGGTGGCGGCGGTCGAGCAGCTGCCGGACGCGCAGCGCGCCGTCATGCTGCTGGTCGCGATCGAAGGACTGAGCTATCGCGAAGCGGCCGAGGCGCTGGCGGTGCCGATCGGTACGGTGATGAGCCGACTCGCGCGTGCGCGCCTGACCATCGGCCGGCTCTTCAGCACCCAGACTTCCAACGTTCAACCCTTGCGAGGAGCCTTGTCATGAGCATCGACGACACCCTGCTGATGGCGTACGTTGATGGTGAGCTGTCGGCCGAAGGCCGCGGCGAGGTCGAGGCCGCCGTGGAGCACTCTCCCGAGCTGGCCGAGCGATTGTCCGCCATGCGCGCTTCCGCCCTGCCTTACGGCGCCGCCTTCGAGCGACAGGTGCTGCCCGCGGTGCCCGTCGAGCTCGCGCGGCGTATCCAGGAGCTCGCCATCGTGAGTGCGGCCGCTCCCGCGCCGATCAAAGCGATGCGCGTCTGGCCGCGCCTCGCCGCGGCGTTCATCGCCGGCGCACTCCTCAGTCTGCTCGCGCTCGAGCTGCGGCCGGGCACGGGCCCGCTGTCCGCGGCCTCCGCCCCCGTGGCGCCGTGGATTCAGGCGGTGGCCGACTACCAGCAGCTCTATTCGCGCGAGACGCTGGCGAGTGTGACCGAGGATTCGCGCTTGACGCGCGAGGTGGTCGGAAATCTGCAGCGCGCCGATGCCTTGCCGATCCAGATTCCGGACCTGCACGGGGCCGGGCTCTCCTTCAAGCGCGTGCAGCGTCTCAATTTTCACGGTCAGCCGGTCGTGCAGATGGTGTATCTCCCGGAGCACGGCGGCCCGGTGGCGCTGTGCGTGACCCGCGATTCGCGGCCGGACGCCGAGCTCAAGGCGGGACAGGTGGGGGAGATGCAGACCGTCACCTGGCGGCGCGACAATCTGGGCTACGTGCTGCTGGTGGCGAAGGACTCCTCGATCGACCTCGAGCGCCTGGGTCAGGAAATCGCGAGCGGCGCAGCGGCCGCGCTCTACAGCTCGGCCCTGTTCCCCTCGACGCATGCGCCGTCACGTCCATCATGAGTATCTTGGTTGAATGAGATATTTTATTTAACTCTTTGATTTTCAATCATTATTTATACTTGGCAGAACGAAGGTCCGTCGCGCCAGCGGCGACTCCAGCTCGGCGCGTCGGTAGTGACGCAGGAGCAGGTCGCGCCGGAAGAGATCCGCGTTTAAGCGCTCGAAGCCGGCCCACCCGCCGCCGTCGCCTCGCTCCAGGAGACGCTGCTGGATGAGCGCAAGATAGGCGACGGTGATGGTTTCGTGATACTTGTCCGGCTGCCCGAGATGGGCCGCGTATTCACGAATCGATCGGCGGATGCGCGGCAGCGCCGCGTCGAAGCCGAGATCCCGCAAGTACAGGTAGGCCGCGCGCAGGTGCGCAGCGTGGGTGAACGCTGCGGGCGCAAGCTCACGCCGCTCGAGCGCCCGCAGGAAATCCGCGTCGTTCATCATACCATTGTACTTTGGTAACAAACTGGCGCCAACCCGTCACGCGGCGCTAAGCTCTGGCCGGTACCTCCCACGGCTTGCCTCGATTCCCCCATGCCCACGGCGCTCGAGCTCGATGCTCCTCGTTGTCTGTACCCGCTCACCGCGACCACGCCGGCCGCGGCGCCGGAGCTCCTCGAGGATGTTCGCACCGAGGTAGTGATCGTCGGCGGGGGCTACACCGGGCTCTCGACCGCCTTGCATCTCGCCGAGCGCGGCCGCGCAGTGGTGCTGCTCGAGTCGCGCGAGCCGGGATTCGGCGCCGCAGGCCGCAACGGCGGTCAGATCAATGCCGGTCTCAAGTACGAGCCCGAGGTCGCCGAGCGCGCGCTCGGCCCCGTCTTCGGGCCGAGATTGGTGGCGCTCGCGCTGCAAGCGCCGCAGTTCCTGTTCGCGCTCGTGCGCCGTCTCGGGATCGAATGCGAGCTGGACCAGGGCGGTACGTTGCGCGCCGGCTATGCGCGCTCGCATCTCGACGCGCTGCGCGCCTCCGCCGCCCAATGGCGACGCCGCGGCGTGCCGATCGAGCTATGGGGGCCGGACGAGGTGGCCGCCGCCACCGGCACCCGCCGATATCTTGGCGCCACATTCAATCCGCTCGGAGGCTCGCTCAACCCGCTGAGTCTCGCACGCGGACTCGCGCGTGCCGCGCGCGGCGCGGGCGCGCGGCTTCATGCCTCTTCCCGAGTGGTGGCGCTGGAGCGGGATGGAGCCGGCTGGCGCGCCCGAACGGCACACGCCACGGTGCGCGCCGAGCGGGTGCTGATCGCGACCGATGGCTATACCGACCGCCTCTGGCCGCGGCTCGCGCAAAGCGCCGTCCCGATCTACAGCGCCATCGTGGCCACCTCCCCGCTGCCTGCCGATCTCGCCGCCGCGATCTTGCCCCGCAGACCCGTCGTCTACGAAACCGGTCACATCACGGCCTACTATCGGCGCGACGCCGCCGGCCGCTTGCTCATGGGCGGACGCGGTTTGCAGCGAAAGGCGACGGATCGGCAGGACTATCGCCACCTGATGAGCTACGCTCAAAAACTATGGCCGGCACTCGCGCAGATCGAATGGACGCATTGGTGGAATGGACAGTTTGCCGTGACCGCGGACTTCTACCCGCGCTTCCATCATCCGTCTTCGGGGCTCTACATCCTGCAGGGTTACAGCGGTCGCGGCCTCGCGCTCTCGACGGCGATGGGCGCCGAGCTCGCGGCCGTTCTCGCCGGCGCGGCCGCGCAAAGCTTTCCGCTGCCGGTCACGCCGATCCGCAAGATGCGCTTGCATCGATTCTGGCGTCTCGGAGTCTACGCGCGGGTCGCGCATGGAAGGCTGCTCGACCGGCTCGGGCGTTGAGCGTCCTCGTTGCGCAACTGGAGTGCGAATGTCGCTGCAGGTGAAGCTACTGTTCGGTGCGCTGGTGCTGGTCAACGTCTTGTTCTTCGCCAGCTGGATTCGCTGCCGCAAGACCTATGCCGGGCGCAAGCGGCCGCTGCTCATCGAGTATCCGGTGGGCCTGGTGTTCGCGTTCTTCGACACGCTCGGCATCGGCTCGTTCGCGCCCACCACGGCAGTGCTCAAATTCCAGGGTAAGATCGCCGACGAGCTCATCCCGGGAACGCTCAACATCGGCCTCAACATGGCCGCAATGCTCGAGATGATCATCTTCGTCACCAGCATTGAGATCAACCCCGTGCTGCTCATGGCAACCATCCTCTCCGCGGCCCTCGGCGCCTGGATGGGCGCCGGCGTGGTGAGCCGGATGCCGCGGCCCTCGATCCAGCTCGCCATGGGCGCCGCTCTTCTCATCGCGGGCTGCGTTTTTGCCGCCACCAACCTACACCTGCTGCCTGGCGGCGGTATCGCCTATACCCTGACGGGCTGGCGCTTCCTGGTCGCGGTCGGCGTCAATTTCGTGCTCGGCGCCCTGATGAGCGTCGGCATCGGACTGTATGCGCCCTGCATGATCGTGGTGACGCTGCTCGGACTCCATCCGCTCGCCGCGTTTCCCATCATGATGGGGGCCTGCGGCCTGGTGCAGCCGACCGCCGGCCTGCAGTTCTTTCGCTCGGGGCGCTTCGCCTTCGGGACTTCGATTGCGCTCACCATCGGCTCGATCCCGGGCGTATTGCTGGCCGCCTTCGTGGTGAAACAGCTGCCGCTCTCAGCGTTGCGCTGGCTGGTGGTACTGGTGGTGATCTACGCCGCAGTCACCATGCTGCGCTCGTTCTGGGCCGGCCGAGCCCAGCCGGACGCCGCCCGGGCGGTCACCGCCGTGCAGTAGCAATGCCTGTTCGCCCATGAGGCGCAGGCCGATCCGTCAATCCGCGGGCACGGTCCGGCCTTCCGCCCAGCTGCGCGTCTCCTCGACTTTCTCCGCCATCACCACGGCCAGAGGTCGCGTCGCCGCGATCTCGGCCCGCAAAATCCCCGCATCCGGCGCGCGGTGCTGAGCGTTCGCGCTGTAGATCGCGGCAACCACCGCCTGCTCGATCTCCGCGCCGGAGAAGCCTTCACAAGCCTGCGCGAGTTGCGCGAGCGCGGCGGCATCGAGCGCGATGCCGCGCCGCGCGGCATGGATGCGTAGAATCTCCGCGCGCGTAGCGGCGCTCGGAAGGTCGACGAAGAATATTTCATCGAAGCGCCCCTTGCGAATCAGCTCGGGCGGCAGCGCCGAGATGTCGTTCGCGGTGGCGACGACGAACACCCGGCTCTTCTTGTCGGCGAGCCAGGTGAGAAAGGCGCCGAGCACGCGGCGCGCGGCCCCGCCATCCGCATCGCCCGTGCCGAAGCCCTTCTCGATCTCGTCGATCCACAGCACGCACGGGGCGAGCAGGTCGGCGGTTGACAGCGACTCGCGCAGATTGCGCTCCGACTCGCCCACGAACTTGTCGAATAGCGCGGCGCAGTCGAGCCGCAGCAACGGCACGTTGAATACTCCGGCACAGGCGCTCGCCGCCAGGCTCTTGCCGCAGCCTTGCACGCCCAGCAGGAGTATGCCCTTGGGCGCATCGAGCTGCGGCGCGGATCCATCGAACGCCGCGCAGCGCTTCTCGAGCCACGCCTTGAGATTGGCAAGGCCGCCGACGTCGGCGAAACGGGCGGTATCGGGCTCGTAGCGCAGGATTCCCTGCCGGTTGAGCAGCTCGTACTTCGCGCGCATCACCACGGGTACGTCCGAGGCCTGGATCGCGCCGTGATCGAAGATCGCCTTGCGCGCGAGGCGCTGCGTATCGGCGGCCGACAGCCCGCTCATGTTCTCCACCAGCAGCGCAAGCGCGCGATTATCGATGCGGATCGCCTGGCGCGGGTTGCCGCGCATCCATTGCCGTGCCACCTCCTCCACCAGTTGGCGGCGCTCGTTGCGATCCGGCAGCGCCAGCGCGCAGCGTGCCGCCAGGTGCTCGATCTCCGGCGGGGTCGCTATCTCGTAGCTGATGAGTACCAGCGTGCGGGCGCAGCGCTCATAGTCCTGAGCGATGTCCTTCAGCAAGCGCACCGTGGTGGGTTCCTTGAGGTACGGATGGAAATCGAGCAGCGCGTAAACGCCGCTGAGGTTGGTGGCGCGCACGTGCTTCAAGACCTCGGCAGGCTCGGCCACGGTGCGTTGCGGAACCCCCGCATCGACATCCAGGCGCTTGAGCCCGTCGGTCACGGTCCACTGAAACAGGGGCAGGCCCGAGCCCAGGCCCGCGATTGCCGCGGCATCGGCGGCCGATCGCGCGCAAGCGCGGGCGAGCGCCTTCAACACCTGCGGCTCATCGCGAGATTCGATGACGATCAGCGGCATGCGCGAACGTAGCAAAGCCGCAAGGTCATCCGGCGGCAACACTCGCGGGTCGGCGCTACGGGCGGTTTCCACGGCGGCGGGCATGGCGCATTCTAGCGCGAAATCTCCGCGCCTTTGGCGGCGCGCGCCGACTCTGCGTTACGATAGCGCCTGGCAATGCCGAGGGGCTCATGATCGCATCCGAAGTCTTCATCACCTGCGCCGTGACCGGCGCGGCCGATTCGGCCGGCAAGAGCCCGCATGTGCCGGTATCGCCCGAACAGATCGCCACCGCCGCGCTCGATGCGCACGCTGCCGGTGCCGCCATCGTGCATCTGCATGTGCGCGACCCGAAGAGCGGGCTCGGCAGCCGCGATCCGGCCCTGTTCCGCGCAGTGGTCGAGCGAGTGCGCGCAGCGAATAGCGCGGTGATACTCAATCTCACCGGCGGCATGGGCGGTGATCTGGTGCTCGGGCCCGAGCACGCGCCGCTCGCGTTCAAACCGGGCACGGACTTCGTCGGTCCCGCGGACAGGATCGCGCACATCCTCGAGCTTCGACCCGAGATCGGCAGCCTCGATTGCGGCTCGCTCAATTTCGACGAGATGCTGTACGGGACCACGCCGGGATTCCTGCGGAGCATGGCGAGCGCGTATCTACGCGCGGGCATCCGTCCGGAGCTCGAGGTATTCGAGCTCGGGCACGTCGAGCTCGCCAAGCAGCTCATCGCCGAGGGTCTGATCGAGACTCCCGCCCTGTTTCAGCTGTGCCTCGGTATCAAGTACGGCGCACCCGCCAGCGCCGAGGCCATGCGCGCGATGCGCGATGCGCTCCCGCCGGGCTGTCCTTGGTCGGCATTCGGCCTCGGCCGCATGCAAATGCCCATGGTCGCCCAGAGCGTGCTGCTCGGCGGCAACGTTCGCGTCGGCCTCGAGGACAATCTGTACCTCGACAAGGGCGTCCTCGCGAGCAACGCGCAGCTGGTCGAGCGCGCCGTCAAGATCATCGAGTTGCTCGGCGCTCGCGTGCTCGACTCGGCGCAAACCCGCGAGCGATTGGGGCTCGGCAAGGAGCGCCAAGGAATGGCGCCCCGGCGCCACACCGGAGCTCGATGACGCAACCCAAGGCGAGCTCCGCCCTGCACGGAGTCATGCTCGGGCTGGCGGGTTTCTGCTTATTTCCGATCCATGACGCCATGGCCAAGGTCCTGGTGCAGGACCTATCGGTGTGGCAAATCATGTTCGTGCGCAGCAGCATCATCCTGATGGTGGTCACGCTGATGAACGGCCACGCTCCGTTTCCGCGCGCCTACAGATCCAAGGTTCGTTCGCTGCTCGCCATCCGTGCGCTGGTCATCGTGGCGGCCTGGGCCTTGTATTACTCCGCCGCGCGCTATCTGGCGCTGAGCGAGCTCGTCACCATCTACTTCGGATCGCCGATCCTCGTGGCATTCATGGCCGGACCCGTTCTGGGCGAGCAGGTGAGCATCGGCCGCTGGCTGGCGGTGATCCTGGGATTCATCGGCGTGGTGATCGCCTGCCGCCCGGGGTTCAGCTCATCGGGCCCGATCTTGATGGCACTGGCCGCGGCGGCGCTCTGGTCGATCTCGACGATTTTGATCCGGCTCACCAAGCTGTCGGAGCCGACCAGCGTCAACATGGTGATGACCAACTCGGGCTTCTTCATCCTCTCCGCCCTGCTCTTGCCGTGGGTGTGGAAGACTCCTTCGGCGCACGACTGGCTGATCCTCATTGCGCTGTCGCTTTCCGGGGCCGCCTCTCAGTTCCTGGTCTTCGAGGCACTGCGGCGCGCATCCGCCTCGACCATCGCACCCCTCGAGTTCAGCAGCCTCGCCTGGGCCTTTCTGCTCCAGTATCTGGTATGGGGCGAGGCGCCCGACGCGCTCGTTCTGGGCGGCGCGCTGCTCATCGGCGTGAGCGGACTGCTGATCGTCTCCATCGAATGGCGCAATGCGCTGCGCCTCAGAGCCTGAGCACCAGACCCGCAGCGGCCCGGGACCGCAGCCGCCGTCGGAGCCGCGGCCGCTGCTAGACCCGCAGTTTCACGGCGCCTATCGGCAGCTTGCGCACGCGCTCACCTCCGGCCGCGTAGATGGCATTGCAGAACGCCGGCAGCGCGGATGGATAAGCCGGCTCGCCGAGCCCGGTGGTCGCATTCTCGGTGCGCAGGAACTCGATGTGCATCGGCGGTATGCCCTTGTTACGCAGCAACGTGTAGTCGTGATAGTTGCTCTGCACGACCCGGCCTCGCTCGAACGTGATCTGCTGCGCGAGCGCGGCCGAGATGCCGTCCAGTATCGAGCCCTGCACCTGATTCTCGGCGTTGGTCGGATTCACGATGTGCTTGCCCACATCGACGACCGCCCAGATCGCCTCGGGTGTGACGCTCCCGTCCTTGAGGACGCTCACCTTGTGAACCTGAGCCACGTAGCCGAGATGGCTGAAATAGCAGGCGACGCCCAGCCCGGTGCCTTTCGGCAAGCTGCTGCGTGAATTCCAGCCGGACATCTCGCGCACTCGCTCGAGCGCCGCGATCATCCGCGCGGCCATCAAGCCGCGTCCATAAGCATTGCCGCCCTTGCCCTCGCCCTCTCCAGGCCGCGGATGCGCGAGCAGCTCGATCTGAAACTCGATCGGATCGCGACCCGCGGCGTGCGCGATCTCGTCGAGAAAGGATTGAAAGACCCAGGCGTGCGCGTTGTCGCCGGGCGCCCGCAGCGGCCCGATCGGCACGTTGAAGGAGATGCGCGAAGTCTTGAGCGCATAGTTCGGCACGAAACCCGCCGGGAACGAATCCGCCGCCGGCACCGCCAGGCGCGCGAAATACTGGTTGCGCGCGAATCCAGCGAAGTGATTGACCCACGCGATGAGCTTGCCGTCATCGCCCAATCCCGCGGCCAGGTCGTGATAACCCCCGGGCCGATAGAAGTCGTGCTGGATCTCGTCCTCGCGCGTCCACAGCACCTTGACCGGCGCACCGACCTCCCTGGAAATCACCGCGGCCTCGATCATGCAGTCGTTGGCGAGCCGCCGCCCGAACCCACCACCGCAGCGGATCATGTGGATGGTGATGCTTTCGGGTTCGATCCCCAGCGCCTTGGCGACGCCCTTCTGCCCGGCACCCGGATTCTGAGTGGGCGCCCAGATCTCGACCTTCCCCTCCCGGTAGTGGGCCACGCAGTTCTGCGGCTCCATCGGCACGTGCGAAATGAACGGATAGGAATAGGAGGCGCGAATCACCTTGGCGGCACTCTCGAGTGCCCGGTCGGGATCCCCGTCGCTGCGCACCACGGCCTCGGCGGGTCTCGCGAGCAGCCTGTGCGCGGTCTGCTCGAAGCCGGCGCTCGAGTCGGCGGCGTGCGCTCCCTCCTCCCAGTCCACCTTGAGCGTGCGCCGCGCCTTCTGCGCTCGCCACCAGCTGTCGGCGACGATCGCCACACCGCCGCGCAAGCCGTCGTCAATTCCGCCTCCGGGCTGACCCGGTGCCACTTCGAGTTGGCGCTGCGCTCCTTTGAGCACGAACACGTGACTCACCCCAGGGAGCCCCTTGAGCTCGTCCAGGTTGGCGCTTTTCACTTCGGCGTCGAACACCGGCCCCTTTTGAAACACCGCGTACTTCATATCGGCAACCTTGATGTCGATGCCGAACGATTGACGGCCGGTCACCACTCGCGCCTTGTCCGGGTCGACCACGGAGCGCCCGATGATCTTGAAGGACGCCTCATCCTTGAGTGGGATCGACTCGAGGTCCGGGACCGGCTGTCTCGCGGCGCTCTCGGCGAGCTCCCCATAGCGCAACGATCGGCGGCTGGCCGCGTGGCTCACCACGCTGTCCGCGGCCGAGCATTCCTCCGGCGCAACGCCCCAGCGCTGCGCCGCCGCGGCAATCAGCATGCGCCGGCCGGCTGCGCCGGCCTTGCGCAGCGGCAGCCAATTGGCCGGGGTCGAGTAGCTGCCGCCCGAGGCCTGGCTGCCGAGCTTGCCGCCCTGATAGTCCGCCATCTCGATGACCACGTCGGTCCAGGCGACGTCGAGCTCCTCGGCGAAGATCATCGGCAGCGCGGTCTTGGTGCCCTGTCCCATTTCCGGATTGGGCGCAAGGATGGTGACCGTCCCGGACGGACTGATGCGCGCGTACAGAGTGACCGGGTACTCGCCCGTGGTGCCCGCAGCGAAGGCAATCCTGGGCCGCGCCAAGGTGGCCGCGAGCAGCAGCCCCCCGCCGGCGGCGATGCCGGCCGTCAGGAACTCGCGACGCGACAGGGAGGGAGCGATCGCGCTCGGATTGCTGGCCATGGTGCACCTCACGCCTTTCCGGCATCGGCAGCGTGCCGGATGGCAGTCCTGATGCGCGAGTAACAACCACAGCGACAGAGGTTCCCGGCCATTGCCGCATCGATGTCCGCATCCTGCGGATCGGCAGTGCGCATGAGGAGCGCGGTGGCCGACATGATTTGGCCGCCCTGACAGTAGCCGCACTGCGGCACATCGAGCGCCAGCCACTTCTCCTGCACCCGACGGCCGATCTCGCTGGCACCGATACCCTCGATGGTGGTGATGCGCGCCCGCCCGACGCTCTCCAGAGGCAGCATGCAGGAGCGCACCGCGGCGCCGTTCAAATGCACGGTGCAAGCTCCGCAGAGCCCCACGCCGCAGCCGTACTTGGTGCCGGTGAGGTCCAGCATGTCGCGCAACACCCAGAGGAGCGGGGTGTCGCCTTCGCCATCCACGGTGTGCCTGCTGCCGTTGACTTCGATGCTATAGCTCATGGGTATGCTCTCCGCGTGCGGGCTCGGTCGGCCTTTGTAGCTCTTGGATGAACCGCTGGCAACCGAGTTCCGCGCGAGGCAGCGCGCTCGCCGGGATCGCGAGCTCGCTGTTCCAGGATTCATCGAAGGTCTTCGACAGCCGCTGCGCGATCTCGCCGGCGGCGAACACGTCGTCGTCGGCGAACTGCGAATCCGGATCGATTTGAAAGTATTGATTGCCGATATTGCGACCGCCGAGGAGCGCCACGGCGTTGTCGACCACCCTCAGCTTGTTGCGCATGACACGCACGATCCGGCCTGCACATCGCATCGCGGCCTACGTGCGCTGCAGGCGATGACGACGGGACTGGCGGCGCATTGTCTGATTGACGGGGTCGACGCCTGCCGCGCGGTCCCGCATACTGTGCGCGCCTTTCGTGGCGCATCGGCCGAGCATGAGAATCGCGCGCAATTCATCCGACGCTCTGGTGCTCAAGGAGGAAACCGTGTGGATCAGCGCGGTATGCGGTGTCGCCGCGATCTTCGTTTTCATTCAGGGAGCGGCCCATCGCGCATGGCTGGTATTCGCCGCCGGCGGCTTGTTCGCCCTGTTCGGACTGGTCTTTCTGCGCACCGTGCGGGTCGAGCTTGACAAGAGAGAGCGTGCCGTGACCATCCAGCGCATGCGCATGTTTCAGAAGAGCGCGACCCGGTTGCGCTTCGATGACATCGACGACGTCGTCATCGAAACCAGCGCCATGAGCAACAGCCGCACGGCGCTGTGCCGGCTGGTGTTCGTGACCCGTGGCGCAACGATCCCGCTGACGGAGGTCTACTCGGGCACGTTCAGGGGCTACGACGCGCTGCGCGTCGCGGTGTTGGGGGCGCTGCACAAGCCGGTTCCGGAGCCCATGCAGCAATCGCTGCGCCATCTCATCAAGTCGCATCGCACGCTCGATGCGATCGTACTGGTGAGAGCGCAGCAGCGCACGGATCTCGCCACCGCGCGCGAGCGAGTGGCGCAGATGCAGAAGGACCTTGACCCGTCGATGGATTCGCACCCATAGAGCGACCGCATGCTGACACTTCGCAAACCGTATCTCGTGTATCTCGGCGATGCCACCGTCAAATCCGATTGCAAGACCGGATTCGGACTGCGTGATTGGTGCCGCAGCGACGTGCTCGCCGAGTGGTCGCATCCCGATGGGACGGTCACGCTCGGTCTCGAGCGCCTGTCGCCCGCCGCGGCCGCGGCACGCGGGGCCGGCTCGTTGATCGTCGGGGTCGCGCCCATGGGCGGTACGCTCGCACAACACTGGGTGGCGGATCTCGAAGCCGCGCTCGAGGCCGGGCTCGACGTCGTGAGCGGCATGCATACCCGGCTGGGCACCTTTCCGCGACTCGCGGCCGCGGCGGCCAAGCATGGGGTTCGCCTGGTCGACGTGCGTCATACGGGCGAGCGCTATCCCGTGGCCAGCGGCCGCAAGCGCAGCGGTATGCGCGTGCTCACGGTCGGCACCGACTGTGCGCTCGGCAAGAAGTACACGGCGCTTGCGCTCACCCGGGCGCTGCAGGAGCGCGGGGCCGAGGCCACGTTCCGCGCCACCGGGCAGACGGGGATCATGATTGCGGGCTCAGGAATCCCGATGGACGCGGTGGTGGCGGATTTTCTCGCGGGCGCCGCCGAGCAGCTCACACCGGACAATGCACCGGGACACTGGGACGTGGTGGAGGGCCAAGGCTCGCTTCTGCATCCCGCCTATGCGTCGGTGACGCTCGGTCTGCTGCATGGCTCGCAGCCGGATGCAATCGTGCTGTGCCACGACCCCGAGCGCCGTGAGATCGAGGATTGCCCCGGATATGCGATTCCGCCGCTCGCGCAGGTGATCGATCTCTATCTGCGCACGGGGCGCCTCACCAATCCCAAGATCCGCTGCGTCGGGCTCAGCATCAACTCCTCGAGCCTCGACGAGGGGGCGTGGCGCGACTATCGGGCTCGCCTCGAGCGCGAGCTTGCGCTCCCCGTGTGCGACCCCATGCGCGGTGGCGTCGCTGCGCTCGCCCACGCCCTCCTCGGCCGCTGATGGATACCGCGGTCGCACTCGAGCGCTGGGCGATGAAGGATGTGTTCGCAACCTCGCGCGATGCCATCGAGGAGATTCCGGTCATTGTGGTGACGCTCACCGACGCGGCCGGTCACCGCGGGCGGGCCGAAGCGGCGGGCGTCGACTACGATGGCGAGACACCGCAGAGCATGACATCGCAGATCACCGCCCTGGCAGGACGGCTCTCCGAGCGCACGACCCGCATTGAGCTCAGCGAGCTGTTGCCGCCGGGCGGGGCGCGCAACGCGCTCGACTGCGCGTTCTGGGATCTCGAGGCCAAGCGCAGCCAGGTGCGCGCGTGGCGCAGCGCGGGCCTCGATGGCCTCGAGCCCGTGACCACCTGTCTCACGATCGGGCTCGGCGGCGAGGCCGAGACGCGCCGCAAGGCACGCGCGGCCGCTGGCTACGAGCTGCTCAAGCTGAAGCTCGACGCGGAGCGCCACATCGATCTGGTCCGCATCGTGCGCGAAGAGCAGCCGCGCGCGCGCCTGCTCGTGGATGCCAACCAGGCCTGGTCGCGCTCGCTGCTCGAGCGGCTGCTGCCCGAGCTCGCCGCGCTCGGCGTCGAGCTCGTCGAGCAGCCCGTGCCGCGCGAGCAAGACGCGACGCTCGACGGTCTCGTGTCGAGCCTGCCGCTCGCGGCCGATGAGTCCTGCACCGATCGCAGCTCCCTGCCGAGGCTCGTCGGCCGCTATCAATACGTGAACATCAAGCTCGACAAGTGCGGCGGCCTCACCGAAGCGCTGGCGCTCGCCGAGCAGGCAAGACGCCTGCGCCTCGGCCTCATGGTCGGGAACATGTGCGGCACCTCGCTCGCCATGGCCCCGGCATTTCTGATCGCGCAGAGCTGCCGCTACGTCGATCTCGACGGTCCGCTGTTGCAACGCGAGGACCGCGCACACGCCATCGTCTACCGGCACGGCCTCATGAGCGTCCCGCAAGCGGAGCTCTGGGGCTGATCGCCCGCCCAGGGCTCAGCCGTGCAGTACCTCGAGCACCTCGCGGTGCAGGTCGCGATCGCTCGCAATGACCACCTGGCAGGTGCCGGTCGGGGGCGCACCCGACCAATCGCTCACCACGCCGCCCGCGGCCTCGACGATGGGAATGAGCGGCAGGATGTCCCAGGGCTTCATCTGCGATTCGATCACGAGATCGGCGTGGCCCGCAGCGACGAGACACGGGGTATAACAATCGCCGCCGTAGCGCACGGCGCGGGCCGCGCGCGCCACCCGATCGAAGGCCGCGCGCTCTTCGGGCCGAGCGAACAAAAGCGGGTCCGTCGCGCACACCACGGTATCCGCGAGACGCGCCCCGCGCCGCGCGCGAAGCGCATGGCGGGCGTGCGCCGTGCGCAGCTCCGCGCCCAGCCGCGAGCCGACGAAGGTCTCGCGCACGTAGGGCTGGTGCATCACGCCGATGCGGGACACGCCGTTCTCGGTCAGCCCCAGAAGCGTCCCCCAGTGGAGCTGGCCGAGCACGAAAGCCCGGGTGCCGTCGATCGGATCGATGATCCAGGTGAGAGGCCGATCGGCGCCATCCACTCCCCACTCTTCCCCGAGCAGGCCGTGCTCGGGAAAACGCTCACGGATACGCGCGCGGATCAGCTCCTCGGCGGCGCGGTCGGCCTGCGTGACGGGATCGAATCCGCCCGGTCCCGCCTTGTTGGCGACCTCGATGGAGCGGCGAAAATACTTGAGGATCTCGCCGCCCGCCTCCGCGGCGGTGCGCGCGGCGAACTCGACGAGAGCAGCTAAACTGGCATCATCCATCTCGAGCATTGTGACCGGAACGTCCCCCAAAGCAACCATGAGCGCCTGCCCGCACCGCCCGCCGTGCAGCGCGTGCCCGCGATTCGGCGCGCCGGGCATCGCACCGGCCGCCGCGAGCGCGCTCGAGGTCCTGGCGCGAGCCCATGGCCTGTTCGACGTTCCGATCGTATCCGGCCATTTGACGGGCTTCAGGCTGCGGGCGCGACTGGCGATCCGCGGCCGCCTCGGGTCACCCAAGATCGGCTTGTTCGAGCTCGGCAGCCACCGCGTCGTGCATGTGCCGAACTGCCGGGTGCATCATCCCCTGATCAACAGGGTCGCGGGCATCGTGCGGCGGGCGCTGGTCGATGCGCGCATCCCGTGCTACTCGGACGCCGCCCACGAAGGATTCGCACGCTACTTGCAAGTGGCGATCGAGCGGAGCTCCCAGCGCGCCCAGGTGGTCCTGGTGGCGAATAGCGCCACACCCGACCCTTTGGCGGAGTGCCTGGAGCTGATCCGCGCGCGCCTGGGAGCGGACCTGCATAGCCTCTGGTTCAACGCGCAATGCAGCCGCTCCAACGCCATCCTGGGACCGCACTTTCACCATTGGTGCGGAGACTCGAGCATCATCGAACGCTTCGGCGGCGCCAATGTTCATTACCCTCCCGGTGCCTTCGGACAGAGCAATCCGGAGATCGCCGAGCTCATCATCGATCACATCCGCGAGCGCATTCCGAGCGGGGCCCGGGTCGCGGAGTTCTACGCCGGCAGCGGGGCGATCGGGCTCTCGATCCTGACTCGCGCGAGCTCGCTCCTCATGAACGAGGCAAGCCCGCATGCCCTCGTGGGGCTCGAGCAAGGGCTCGCGGACCTCGACCTTGCCAGCCGGCAGAAGGTCCGCGTGGTCGGCGGTACCGCCGGCGCGGCAGCGGCTCTGGCCGCCGCGAGCGATGTGATCGTCGTCGACCCGCCGCGCAAGGGGCTCGATTCCGAGCTCCTCGCCTTTCTGGCCGAGACGCCCCCGCCGAGCCTCATCTACGTGAGCTGCGGCCTCGAGTCGCTTGTGGCGGACAGCGCCTCTCTGACCCGGAGTGCGAGGCTGCGTCTTGTGCAGCTCACGGCGTTCAACCTGTTTCCCTTCAGCGAGCACGTCGAAACCATGGCCTGCTTCGAGCGTGCCTGATGATCGCCGGCGGCCGCCCGGTACCCCTCCAGGGCCGCCGGGATACGGGGCTCATGCCTCATTCAACACATGAGTATAGCGATGCAATCGTCTGTCATATAACACTTAAGGTATGAGCCGGACAGACCCTCTGTGGGAGACGAGTCCTACTCGCGCTCTCGCCGATCGCCCGCGCGCCCCCGGCGGTCCGATGCGCGATGCTTGCCGCACCCCTCATGAAGCGTACGGCATGCACCCTGCTCATCGGTATTGCCTGCTCCGCCCGTGCCCAAGCGACAGCTACGCCTACTGCGTGAAACACGCGGTCGAGCTCGTCACCAAGCTCACGCGCGGAAGCTATTCGTGCGTCCCATCGACCGTCGAGCAGCCGGACGGGTCGCTGCCGCAGCCAAGTGCGCGCTAGCGGCTCGAAAGACACCTCCGGTCGGGCCCGAGCCCCTGGTAAGCTGCTTGCCGGGAGCTTCGAGTTTCCAGGAGCATGGACCCCGAGCAATACACCATCCCAGGCATCACCGGCGTCGATGTGAGCTGGTCCATCGCGGGGCCCGGGAGCCGCAGCTACGCGTTCATCATCGACTGGCACATTCGCGTGGTGCTTGCGCTCGCCTGGCTGGTCGGCGCGATGCTCTTCACCTTCGGCGGCTTGACCTGGCCCACCTCCGGCGCGCGGCCCGGCGCGAGCGTCGTGTTCGTGGTGTTTCTGGTGCCTCTCGTCATTTACTTCTTCTACCACCCGGTACTCGAGCTCCTGTTGCGCGGCCAGAGTCCGGGCAAGCGGATGGCCGGCGTTCGGGTGGTCAGCGTCAACGGCGGCACACCGGGTGTGAGTGCGGTGCTGGTGCGCAATGTCTTCCGGCTGATCGACTGTCTGCCGATGCTGTACTTCGTCGGGCTGGTGACGACCTTCCTGTCGGCTCAGCGCGTGCGGATCGGCGACATGGCGGCGGGCACGCTGCTGGTGATCGACGAGCGCCCGCCGCCGCAATCTCTGGAGCTCGGGGCGGCCGAGGGCGAAGCCGATTTCGCGACGCGCGATCTCGCCGAGCAGATTCTCGAGCGCTGGCCCGCGCTCGGGCTTGACAAGCGCGCAGCGATTGCGCGCGCACTTCTCAAGAAGACGCATGGCTCCGCGACCGACGCCGACGCGCTCGACGATGACTCGCTGCGCGTGCGGCTCGCTGCGCTGGCGGGTCGGCGGTGAAGTCGAGCACCGCGGCCTGGGTGCATGCGCGAGCTCCCGCGTGGCGCGCGCTCGCCGAGCGCATTGCCCGGCTGAAGCGTCACCGCACCCTCTCGATCGAGGAGGCGCTGGGCGCGGTCGAAGCGTATCGCAACCTCGCGCGCGACCTCGCGAGCGCGCGCCGCCTGGTGCCTGGCACCCGCACCGCTGCCGCCCTGGAGGCTCTATTCACACAGCTCCATGCGACCCTCTCGCGCCACCCCAGCGGCGGGTGGCGCGGCCTGCTGTCGGTACTGCGCGACGACGTCCCGGTCGTGACGCGCGAGCTGGCGCCTCGCATCCTGTGGATGGGCGTGCTGATGATCGCGAGCGGGGCGGCCGGCTTCTGGTTGATCGCGACCTATCCGAGCTTGATCAACCTCATCGCCAGCGAGGAGATGATCCAGCACGTGGAGGAAGGCAAGCTGTGGACCGACGGACTGGTCAACGTGACTCCGTCCTCGATCCTGTCGGTGCGCATCCTGTCGAACAACATAATGGTGGCGCTGTTTGCCGTTTGCAGCGGCTTCCTGTTCGGCCTCGGCAGCTTCTATCTGATGTTGCTCAACGGCCTGATGCTCGGCGCCACCTTCGCGTTCGTGCATCAGCACGGCCTGGCCGAGCGGTTGTTCGAGTTCGTCATCGCCCATGGCATGGTGGAGCTGTCGGTCATCTGCCTCGCCGGCGCCATGGGTACCGCGATCGCGGATTCGCTGATCAGACCGACCCATGGCACGCGCCGGGAATCCTTTCGCTGGTGCGTTCGGCGGCTGGCTCCGCTCATGGGACTCTGTGCCGCGCTCCTGGTGGGCGCAGGAGTCATCGAAGGATTCGTCTCCCCCGACCCCGCATTCCCGCTCGCCAGCCGGATCGCGATCGGTATTTGCTCCTGGTTCCTGATGGTGCTCGCCCTGAGCGGCCGGCTGCTGCCACGTCGGGGGCGGGCTCGATCTTGAAACGGGCGCTCGCTCAGACGCGCCGCCGCCTTCGAAACTGCGCGTACGCCTCGAACACGGCGCCCTCCAATCGATCCGGCCGCGCGATCAAGGTCGGAGCGCCCAGCGCCCGCAGCGTATCCACCTTGCGGCCGAGACTGACGCAATATTCCTGCGCCGCCAGCGAACGGTAAGGATCGAGCCATCGGGCGGCGCTCGCCTTTGCCATGGCCTCGGCGCGCGCGCTCGACAATCCGGCGATGAACGGCAAATGCTTGGGCAGCAACAAGCGAGCCGCAGCGGCCAGCTGACCGGCAACCACGGCGTCGTCGAGATCCGTGAGCAGGACCACCAGACTACGCCGGCGGGCGAGCGCGCGTACCCGGATCGCCGCTTGCAACGGGTCGGACTCGCCCTCCTCGACACGCGCCGCGCCGAGAACCTTGCGGACGCGCGCAACCGCCGCCGTGCCTCGCCCAGGGGCGCACTCGAGCAACGGCCGTTCGGCGAACACGATGATGCCGACCAGATCGTCGTTGGCAACCGCGTACTGGGCGAGTCGCGCAGCCACGTTCACGTAGTGCCCAAAGCGATCGAGATCGCCGGATCGCAAGCCGCTCGCGCGTCCGGCGTCGATCAGAATCATGATCTGCAGATGCTGGTCCTCCGAGAAGTCGCGGCTCACCAGATGGCGGACCCGCGAAGTGGCCTTCCAGTCGATCACCCGCGGCGGATCCCCGGCCCGATAGGCTCGCAGTTCCAAGATCTCGGCACCCGCGCCCGCGCTCCGTCCAGTGCGCGCACCTTCACTGTCCCCGCCGCCGCCGCGTGACCGCGCTGCCCACAGTTCCGGCAGCACTCGCATGCGCATCGCGGCGCTCACCTGCCGCGGCCACCAGGCAAGGCCCAATGGCCCCGCGACACGCACCCGCTGTTCCGGCCAGTCCTTGACTCCGAGGCTCCGCGGGGCGGCTGCCAACGGCGCCGACCATGCGCCGCCCGCAGGGATCGTCGCCGTGCGCACCATGCCCTCGAAGGAGAATTCGCTCGGTGCGGCCGGCGCCCACTCGATGCGCAGCCTGCGCCGCCGCTCGTGCCGGAAGCGGAACGTTGCGGTGCTCGCTCTCCCGAGGTACCAGAAAGCCGGCGCGTCGATCTCGAGGCTCAAGCCGGCGCGCGCGACCATCAGCGACTCGTAGGCCAGGCCCGCCAGCAATAGAGCCGCCGGCAAGCGCCACAGCATGGCGATCGATGGATCGGCCCACGCGCCCACGATCGCGATCAGCGCGGTGAGCGCGCCCAGCAGCACACCGGGCGGGCGCAGGCTCAACGCGGCACCGGGACCTGTTCCAGGAGCCGCCGCGAGATCGCCTGCTCCGTCAGTCCTTCGAGCTGGGCTTCGGGGGCCAGCACCAGCCGGTGAGGCACCACCCAGGGGAAAACTTCCTTGACATCGTCCGGCGCCACGAAGTCTGCGCCGCGCAACCCGGCCGCAATGCGCGCTGCGCGCAGCAACGCGAGCACCCCACGGGTCGAGATGCCGACGCTGATGTGAGGATTCTCGCGCGATGCCGCGGCGAGATCGAGCACGTAGCTCTCGAGCTCCGCTGCGACGTGCAGCGCATCGGCGTCCGCCCGGGCCGCGGCCAGCGCGCCCGAGCCCGCTGCCGAGCCATGCGGATCCGGCGGAACCGCGGTCGCCGCCGCGAGCGCGCCGTAACGGCCGAGGATCGCCGCCTCGCTCTCGCGCGACGGATAGCTCATCTCGATCCGCAGCATGAAGCGGTCCAGCTGCGACTCGGGAAGCGGATAGGTGCCCTCGAACTCACGCGGATTTTGCGTCGCGATGACCAGAAAGTCGGGCGGCAACGCATAGCTGTGACGATCGATCGTCACGTGCCGCTCTTCCATCGCCTCGAGCAGCGCCGACTGGGTTTTCGGTCCGGCGCGATTGATCTCGTCGACCAGGAGCACTTCGGCGAAAATCGGTCCGGGGTGGAACACGAACTCGCTCTTCGCCGAATCGAAGACGTGCACACCGGTGATGTCCGATGGCATCAAGTCAGCGGTTCCCTGCACGCGCTCGAAAGCGCCTCCGAGCGCTTGCGCAAGCGTCTTGCTCAGCAGCGTCTTGCCGAGACCGGGAGGCCCCTGAAGCAGCACGTGCCCGCGCGCCACGATCGCGAGCGCCAACCCCCGGATCACCGGCGCGAGGCCGATCACCGCCTTTCCGAGCGTATCCTGCAGCCGCGACTCGAACGCTTGCAATGCCGTCGTCATTCAAGAGCCCCCAGCACACGAGAGGTCAGATTCTGCAGCTCGATGAGATCCACGCGCTCACCGGCCTGGACCCTTGCGTGCAGGTGCTCCAGCCTGACGAGATCCGCGCCTCGGGTACGCGCGTCGGCCGCGAGCAGCTTCCACACCGGGCTTGCCGCGCGCGGGCCGCTCGCTCGCCCGATTTTGGCGAAGAAATTGTCGAACAGCCGCGCCGCGGCCGCCGTGGGCGCAAGCACGCTCGCAAAGAACTCGCCCGTGACCGCGATGGAGTAGGTGACATCGACGCGGTTCCACTCCGCCGCGGCGGGCCGAAGCCGCTGCCAACCGAGCACGAACAAGAGCCACAGGAGCACGATCCAGAGCAGCGTCCGGTGCAGCCGAGGATCGTGGAAGAATGCCTTGGCATCGTAGTACTCGACGATGCCCTGATGATCGTCGTCGAAGATGACGCTGGCCCGCGGCGACCGCGACCAGGCGAGAATGTTCGCGAACAGACGCGCGTTGTCTTGCTCCCCGAGCAACGCATTGTCGAAGATGCTGGCGAAGCCGATCACCAGAATCTGGCCCTCGCCCGCTCTTTTCAGCCACGCCACCGGCTCCGCGGCCGGCGCGCCGGCTTGCGTCGCCCGCTCGGCGACTTCGAGGACGGCCGACTGGTCGGCTGCCGCCCCCTCCCAGCGCGAGGCCGGAAACTCCGACCGGGCGACGACCGAGCGCACGCCCTCGAACAACGGCAACGGCCCGCGCGAGCGCAGCGTGAAGCGCTGCGGCTGCATCGCTTGCTCGAGAGCCTGCAGCGCCCGCCGGCCGCTCGATCTTGCGACACCCCCCGCGTCGGCGTGCTCGGGGATTGCGTGAAAATCGACCTGGGTCATGCGCGCAAGCGATTTCAAGAAACCGGGATCGGCACCGAGAGACCACGGCGGAGTGTCGTCCAGGGCTGCCAGGACCAGCAGGGTGTTGCCGCGCGACACCCAGCCCGACAGTGCCTCGAGCTCGTCCCGCCGGGGCGCGACACGCGGCGGCACGCTGACGATCAGCACATTGCCGCGCCCGGGCAGGCTCGCGAGATCCGAGTAGGGCCGATGCAACGCTTTGAGGGGGATTTTCTCCGCCTCCAGCCAGCGCCAGAGGGCTTGATAGCCGTGTGCGCGCGTCTCGGTGCTCACGGGGAGATCCAGCACATCGCGATCGGCGGCAGGTTTGGGAAAAAACAGCGCGTAGAACAGGAGCAGCGCGCCAAGCGCGAGCGCCAGGGTCGTGAGCCTCTCCTTCACGGCGAAGCCTCGAGGCGCGGCGCGAGTTGCCGCAGGAGCGTCCGGCCGTCGTCGATCGCCCCTTGCACGCGGTCGGCCGCAGGGGCGTGAGCGCCGTAGAGCAGTTCCTCCGCGACCCCGCTGAGCCGCCCCAGGCGGCGCCGCTGATCCGGATCGTCGAGGACAGCGAGGCGCGCGAGCTCGCGATGGGTCAGGTGACGCTCGGACTCGAGCCGCCCGGTGCGCTTCAGGCTCCGCACCAGAAGCGCGAGCAACAACGCCGGCTGATCGATCGCCGGGGCGCGTGCCAGATCGTCCTCGCCGGGCATCGCCCGCGACGGCTGCGCTGATCTCGGGGTGCGACCCGACGCCCGCGCGCCGCGCTCGAGTGCGCCGGAGGAGCGCAGCTCGAGGAACAGATAGACGGCCGATCCGAGGATCACCAGCGCCACCAGGCCCAAGGTGATCATCGACAGGACGCCGCTCGCGCCGCTCAGCTTGTCGAGCCAGCGGCTGACCCAGGAGAGCTCACGCTCGTCATGGCTCGCAAACCACGATCGCATCCATTCTCGCAGGATATCCCACCAGGATCTCTGCGTTCCTGCGCGCTCCCGGGCCAGACCGGCGAGGATGGCGCGCACCGCATCGGTGCTGGGTCCCGCGCTCGCCCGCTCGCCCCGATAGCGGCTCGCGATCGCGGCGAGATCCTCGAGCTGCCCGGGCGTGAGCCTCTTTTCCCACTCGGCGGGTAGCGTCGCGGCGTAACCGAGCTCCGCGATGGCCTGCTTGAGGCCGGGGCACAGGCCCGAGAGCGCATCGAGTCCGCGCGCCGAGGGTTCGAGCCGGGCGGCGCACTCGCTCAGCGTGCCGGCCGGTGAGGCGCACGCCACGCCGATCGTGAGGCCGGCCAGGAGGAGGCAAAGGCCGGCCGCCGCAATCGACTCAGCGAGGCGCAAGCGCGTCGACGCGGCTTGCGAGATCCTGACCTTCGTGCCGCAGCTTGAGATCGTAGTACATCGCGAGCAGAACGCAGGGCATCCACCCCACGATGACGATGTTGAGAAGCGCGCTCACCGCCTGGTTGACGACGAGGAGGGTGCCGGCGCCCACGCTGAGGACCGTCAGGAATCCGGCCACCACCGAGAGCAGAATGCCGAGCACCACGAGCACGATGACGGCGACCGTGACGATCACGGTCGAGCGCCACCAGTAGCCCTTGATCAGGTGAAAGCTCGCGCCGAAGGCGCCGAATATCCCGGCCTTCTCCAGTATCACGGCGATGAACACCAGCTGAAAGACGCCCATCAGATAGATGCCCGGAATGACGAGCAGACAGAAACCGATGCCGATCGCCAGCCCGAACAGCAGCGCCACCACGAACATCGTCGGCAAGCGCGACAGTCCGAGCTGAACGGCCGCCCCGAAGCCCATCCGCTCGCCTCTCGCAACCGCGTCGATGGCGCCGAACAGCGCGCCATAAAGCACCAGATTGACGACCCACATCACCATCATGGTGATCCAGTAGCTCGGCGAGGTCATGAGTCGAAGCAGCGCGTTCATGCGCTCCGCCTGGGTTGCGCCGAATGTCGAATTGACGCCCAGGACCAGCGTCGGCACCAGCGCAAGCACTGCACTCACGATCAAGAGCGGCAGGATCGCCCGAAACGACTCGCGATAGAGGCGCACGGCATCGTCCAATACTGCCCCGATCGAGCGTGGTCCCGTGGGTCGGCTGTACATGATTTCCTCCCGCACTGCCGATCGTTCACTTTCTCGTGCTGTCGATCGTGAGCGCCGCTCCATTGTGCCCCGCCGGCGCCATCGGCGACAAGCACCGTCACGAGCATCTGTTACCATGCGGTCCCGAGCTCGCCATGACACACCACTTCGACCGCCCCATCGCGGCGCTCGGCGCCGTCCTGTTCCTGGTCGGGCCCGCCCTGGCCCGCGATCCGCCGCTCCTGTCGCTCGACATGGAGCACTTCCGGGATACGGCCTCGCTCACGGACGGCGGCAGCTCGGTTGCCCTATCCACCGAGCCGGGGTTCACCGAGCATCGCGGCCCCCTGCGCACGGTCTGGAACGACGAGTACCTGCAAGCCATCCTCGAGAAGAGCGGCGGCGCGAAATCCTTCGAGGTCGACGCCGTGATCACCTATACGGGTGCGCGCCGCTCCTATCGCCGCGCGACGTATCGCACGCCACAGGGTCCGCGAGAAACGCCCGCGAGGCTCGTCCAGCTCGAAGCGGTCAATTGCCCCATCGAGTGCGTGTACACCGAGCATCTGGCATTTGCGCTCGACCCGCAGCTCATGCGCGACATCGCGGCGGGCTACGCTCCGGGCAAGGCACGCTTGTGGCAGTTCAAGCTGCTCGCGAAATCGGGTCCGGCCTATCAAGGGGAACTCTCCAACGCGGAGTTCGCCGGACTGTTGGCGAAGGTCGACGCCTATGGCGAGGCTCCCGTCCTCGCCGCGAGCCAGGCGCCGCCCGCCCCGCGTCCTCGCCTCGAGACCCCCCGCCCGATCGATTTCGGCATCGGCGGCATCGCGGTTCGGGCCTCGGCCGACATGCCGAAGCGCGCCGGCGTGCTGGTCGCGAGCGTCACCGCAGGATCACCCGCCCAGAGGGCTGGTCTGATCACCGGCGACATCATCTATGGATTCGACGCACGCCCCATCGCGGCGCCCGCCGACCTCGAGGCCGCCGCGGCGGCGAGCACGGCCGGCTCCAGCGTCGTGATCAAGCTATTTCGCGGCACCAGCGAGCTGCGACTGGCGGTGAAATTCTAAGTCCGCCGTCAGGGCAGGTCGAACACCAGGACTTCCGCCGCACGACCGTGGTCGATGCGCACTTCGCTCGCATCAGTGACCTTGAGCGCATCGCCCGCGGCAAGCTCCACGCCGTTGACTCGGACCTGCCCGCGCGCCACGTGCACATAACTGCGTCTGTCAGTGCGCAGCTCCATCACCGCCGTCTCCGCCCCATCGAACAATCCCGCGTAGAGCCGCGCGTCCTGGTGAATCGTCAGCGACCCCGATGCTCCATCGGGCGAGACCATGAGCCGCAGGCGTCCACGCTTCGCGCTCTCCGGGAAGCGCTGCTGCTCATAGCTCGGCGGGAGCCCGAGGGCGTCGGGCTTGATCCAGATCTGCAGGAAATGCACACGCTCGCTGCTCGAAGGATTGAATTCGCTGTGGCGCACCCCGGTACCGGCGCTCATGCGCTGGACGTCGCCCGGCCGGATCACCGACCCGTTGCCGAGCGAATCCTCGTGCGCGAGCTCGCCGGAAAGCACATAGCTGACGATCTCCATGTCGCGGTGCGCGTGAGTCCCGAAGCCGCCGCCCGGGGCTACGCGATCCTCGTTGATCACGCGCAACGGCCCGAACTCGATGTGCTGAGAATCGAAGTAGTCCGCAAAGGAAAAGCTATGGCGGGAGTCGAGCCAGCCGTGGTCGGCATGGCCCCGCTCGCTGCTGCGTCGAAGGATGTTCATGATCGATCTCCTGGCCTTCGACTATGCGGGCGCTTCTGCCGATTAAAAGGTGTGATCGGCGCGCCTCGAGCACGGCAGAGAGCAGAAGATAGACGCTCGCGAGCAGCGCGAGCAGCAGGTGACCGACCGTCATCGAGGGGGTTGCCCACAGCGCGAGCGCCAGGCCCGGATACAGCGGCTCGAGCGGCCGTGGCGAGCCGTGTGCGCGCGGGGACTCTCCGAGGAGCTCGCCGTGGATGAACAAGACGCTGATCAGCACCAGCGTCCATCCGACGTAGAAGAGCGCCTGCATCGAGAGGGCTTCCCAATCGCCGAGCGCCCAGACGCTGCCTGCCAGCGGGCGCCAGCCGATGAACAAGGCGGCGAGCGCCACGCTGGCGATGAGCGCATGGATGCCGCGAGCCATGCCGGCACGCGCGGCGGGCCAGCGCAAGCGGCCAAGAGCGCCATGCAGGAGCGCGAGCAGCGTCACGAGCGCCGTATCGATCAGCCATGCTTCGTGCGCTGCCGCGGCCGGCCCGATGTCGATGGAGCGCGGCGCGCCCAGATTGCCCAGAAACAGGATGGCGTAGGAGAGCACCGCAAGAAACGTCAGATAAATCAATCCCGCCACGATGGCCATGCGTGTCACCTCCTGCCGAGTGGGAGCGCAGCCGTGGCGCGCTCTCTAGTGACGAAAACGGATTCCGCGCGGGAATAGCGTCATTTACCGGCGGCGGCGCCGCCGGGTAAGACGTTGTCGCCGAAAGCGTCCCTGTATCCGGCGCATCGCTTAAGCTCCATCCACCCCATGGACTTGCGCTACACCCCCGAGGAAGAGGTTTTTCGCGCGGAGGTCCGTGCCTTCCTCGATGCCGAGCTGCCCAGCGAGATTCGCGACAAGGTGCGGCTCGGCCGGCGCCTGTGCAAGCAAGACATGGTGCACTGGCAGCAGATTCTGCATCGCCGCGGCTGGGGCGCCGGCATGTGGCCCGAGAAATTCGGCGGCGCCGGCTGGACGGTGGTCCAGCAGCACATCTTCGAGGAAGAGTGCGCGATCGGCGGCGCGCCGCCACAGATTGCATTCTCCTTGCGCATGGTGGCGCCGGTGCTCATGGCTTTCGGCAGCGCTGCTCAGCAGAGTTTTTTTCTGCCGCGCATCATCTCCGGCGAGCACTGGTGGTGCCAGGGATATTCCGAGCCGGGCTCGGGATCCGATCTTGCCTCGCTCAGTACCCGTGCCGAGCGCCGCGGCGATCACTACATCGTCGACGGCGAGAAAACCTGGAACACCCTCGGCCAGCACGCCGACTGGATCTTCGTGCTTGCGCGCACGCGCAGCGACCTGCGGCCGCAGGAAGGAATCTCGTTTCTGTTGATCGACATGACCAGCCCGGGAGTCGCCTTGAGACCGATCCTCACCCTCGAGGGCGAGCACGAAATCAATCACATCAGCTTCGATCGGGTCAAAGTCCCTGCGGAGAACCTGGTCGGGGAGGAGAACAGAGGCTGGACCTACGCCAAATTCCTCCTCGGTCACGAGCGCACCAACAACGCCGGTATCGGCCATTGCAAGCGTGGTTTGCAGAGTCTCAAGGCGATCGCCTCGGCGCAGCGCTCGCACGGCCGACCGCTCATCGAGGACCGGCGCTTTCGCGATCGCATCGCCCGCCTCGAGCTCGAGATAACGGCTCTCGAGATCACCAATCTGCGCATGCTTTCGGCGCTGGCGCGCGCGGCGCGCGCTCCCGGCGCCGAGGCGTCGATCCTCAAGATCAAGGGCTCGGAGATCATCCAGCAGCTCGCCGAGCTCAAGATGCACGCGCTCGGGCCCGATGCGTTGCCTTACCTGCACGAGGCGCTCGACGCCGCCTGGACGGCCGGCCCCTTGCTCGCCGAGCACTATGCGCCTTTTGCGCCGCCGCTCAGCGGGCAGTACTTCAACCAGCGCAAGACCTCGATCTACGCCGGATCCAACGAGATCCAGAAGAACATCATCGCCAAGGCCGTGCTGGAACTTTAGGGCAGCGAGTGGATTTTCACTACAGCGAAGAGCAGGCGGCGCTGGCCGATACGCTACGGCGCTTCATCGCGCGCGACTACGGCTTCGAGCGCCGCCGGGCGCTGGCGCGCACGGCGCTCGGATTCTCCGAGCAGGCGTGGCACACCTACGCCGAGCTCGGCCTGCTCGCGCTGCCGTTCCCCGCAAGGCATGGCGGGCTCGAGGGAAGCGCGGTCGAAGTCATGATCGTCATGGAACAGGTCGGGCGCGGCCTGCTGCTCGAGCCGTACTTGAGCAGCATCGTGCTCTGTGGCGGATTGATCCGCGACGCGGCGCCCGAGGCGATGCAAGCCTCGCTGCTGCCCATGATCGCCGCCGGCCGCTGCAAGCTCGCGCTCGCGGCCCACGAGCCCGACGGCCGTTACGAGCTGCAACGAGTCTCGACCCGGGCCGTCCCGTCGCAGGACGGCTGGCGGCTCAGCGGACGCAAGTGCGTCGTGCTCGATGGGCCCTCGGCGGATTTCTTCATCGTCTCGGCGCAGCTCGCCGCGCCCGGCGCCTGCCGCGCTGAGGGACTGGCTCTGTTCCTCGTGCCGCGCGCAGCCGCTGGCGTCACCGTGCTCGCCTATCCGACTCAATCGGGCGGCCGAGCCGCCGACGTTGCCCTCGCCGACGTGCAGGTCGAGAACGGGGCTTTGATCGCGCCCGCGCACAGCGGCGGCGCGGCCCTCGAACGCGCGGTGGATCGCGCGCTCGCCGCGCTCTGCGCCGAGACGCTCGGCATAGTCGCCACCCTCAATGTGGCGACGCTGCAATACCTGAAGACGCGCCGGCAATTCGGTGTGCCGATCGGCACGTTTCAGGCCCTGCAGCATCGTATGGTGGACATGTACATTGCCGAGGAGCAGGTCCGCTCCATGGCCATCGCGGCCGCCATGCAGGCCGATTCCGACGATGCGGCCGGACGGGGCCGCGCCGTGGCCGGAGCCAAGGCCTACATCGGCGAGGCCTCGCGATTCGTGGGTCAGCAGGCGATACAGATGCATGGCGCGATGGGCCTGGTCGAGGAGTGCGAGGTGAGCCATTACTTCAAACGGCTCACCATGATCGACATGACCTTCGGGGATGCCGATTTTCAGCTCGGCCGCTTCAGCGACTCGATCTAGCGCTTGATTCCGAGCAGCGCGACGTGGCTCGCGCTGCGGTAGGGATTGATGCCGGCATCGAGCGTATTGATGACATGCACGCTCTGGCAGCACGCGCGCACCTGCGCGTAGTCGTTGAATACCG